>Ga0136616_10001329_pt1 | contig 12911 bp, 9 predicted proteins | sample AntDrymUQ2992106_2_FD_106648 | JGI IMG/M metagenome (GOLD analysis project Ga0136616, IMG submission 106648) | Polar desert sand microbial communities from Dry Valleys, Antarctica - metaG UQ299 (21.06) | ecosystem: Environmental > Terrestrial > Soil > Desert | place: Antarctica: Dry Valley...
CGCCGAGGGCGCGCGGGAGGCCCCGGCCGCGGCTTAGTAGGAGGGCTCGCCGGCGGGCCGGCTGCGGCGCTCGGCCGGCAGCGGCTGCGGGAGGCGCTGGGCCGGCGGGCCGGTCAGGTGCGTCCAGACGGCGGCGACGCCCTGCATCAGGGCGACGAGCAGCTCGGCGAACGGGTGGGGAGGCGACGGTGTCGCCACCGCCTGCTCCTCGCTGACCACCGCCTCCACCTCGGGGCTGCCGGCCCCGGAGTCCAGCGTCCAGGTGACGTAGAGGTCCGCGCTCGAGATCGCCGCAGCGACGTCGGTCGCGAGGACGAGATCCGCGTCGGTGTGGTCGTTGGGCAGGTAGAGGTGCGGCATGGTGGCCTCCGTCGGCGCTCGTCTCTCGTTCCCTGTATCGGAGTTCTGCCACTGAGCCTGACGGCTGGCGGCCCTTCGCGGACCCGTACATTCGTCCATTCCGGGTTTCGACGCGCCCGGATCGCGAGCGCGCCAGGGCTCTGCTGCGAGCTCGACCTGGTCGGCCTGAGCCGCCGCGCCGCGATGCCGTCGGGACCGCGCGCGACCCTATGGGGTCCGTGCCGCTCGAGCTGATCACCGGTCCCGCCAACGCCGCCAAGGCCGGCGCCGTGCTCGCGCGCCTGCGGGCGCTGCGCGAGCAGGAGCCGCTGCTGGTGGTCCCCACCTCGGCGGACGTGGACCACTACCGGCGCGAGCTGGCCGCCGAGGGGATCGTCTTCGGCGCCGAGGTGCTGACGTTCGGGCGGCTGATGCGAGTGCTGGCGGCCGCGGTGGGCGTGTCCGGTCGCCCGCTCGGGCCCGTGGCGCGCGAGCGCGTCGTGCGCGCCGCGGTGCGCGGCACGCCGCTGCGCGTGCTGGCCGCGTCGGCGGCGGCGCCCGGCTTCGCCGCCGCGGCCGGCGCGCTGTTCGCCGAGCTGCAGCGCTCGCTGGTCGACCCGGCGCGCTTCACGCGTGCGCTGCGGACGTGGGCGGGGGCGGGGAGCGCTCCCGCCCACGCCGAGGAGCTGGCGGCGCTGTACGCGGCCTACCACCGGCGGCTGGAGCGTCTCGGCGCGCTGGATGCCGAGGGGTTCGCGCGCGCGGCGCTCGACGGGCTGCGCGAGCGGCCGGCGGCGTGGGGAGCGCGGCCCGTGCTCCTGTATGGGTTCGACGACCTGACGCCGCTGCAGCTCGACGCCGTCGAGACCCTCTCCGGGCGCGCCCAGGCGGAGGTCTGCGTGGCGCTCCCCTACGAGGCGGGCCGGGCGGCGTTCGCGGGCCGTGCCGCCACGGTCGAGCTGCTCAAGCCGCTCGCGGCGCGCCACGAGGCGCTGCCCGACCGCTCCGAGCACTACGCGGGCGCCGCGCGGGCGGCGCTGCACCACCTCGAGCGGCGACTGTTCGAGGGCGCCGCGGCGCCGTTCTCGCCGAACGGGGCGGTGCGGCTGCTCGAGGCGGGCGGCGAGCGTGCGGAAGGGGAGCTGGTCGCCGCGGCGGTGCTCGAGCTGATGCGCGAGGGCGTCGCGCCCGAGGACGTCGCCGTGCTCGTCCGCGGCGGCGGCCGGGCGGCCGCCGTGGTCGCCCGCGGTCTGAGCGACTACGGCGTGCCGGTCGCGCCCGACGCGCGCGTGCCGCTGGCGCGCACCCGCCTGGGCGCCGGCGTCCTCGCCTTCGCCCGCGCGGCGCTTCCCGGGGGGACCGCGACGGACGTCCTGACCTGGCTGCGCACGCCGGGCAGGCTCGCCGACCCGGACGCCGCCGACGCGCTCGACGCCCGCGTGCGCCGCACGGAGGCCGTCACCGCGGCGGAGGCCCGGCGGCTGTGGGCCGGGGCGGCCACCCTCGCCGTGCCCGAGGCGCTCGACGCCCTCGCCGAGGCGGCGGCGGCCGGCCCCGCGGCGTTCCTCGACGCGCTGCTCGCCGAGGCGCAGGCGATCTGGACCGCCCCGCACGTCCGCCGTGCCGCGGTGCTCGGCGCGGAGGACGCCGTCGACGCGCGGGCGGCCGCCGAGCTGCGCTCCGCCGCCGCCGAGCTGCGTGCGCTCGCGAGCGCCGATCCCGACCTGCTCGCCGGCCCAGAAGGGCCGGCGGAGATCCTCGAGGCGCTGGCCTCGGTGACCGTCCGCGAGGAGGCGCAGCCCGGCGGGGTGCTCGTCGCCGAGGCGCTCGCGATCCGCGCCCGTCGCTTCCGCGCCGTCTTCGTCTGCGGTCTGCAGGACGGCGATTTCCCGCGCCGCCCCGCGCCCGAGCCGTTCCTCGACGACGACGCGCGCGCCGAGCTGGCTCGCGCCTCCGGGCTCGTCCTGCGCCGCCACGAGGATGCGCTCGGCGACGAGCGCCACCTCTTCTACGCGTGCGTCTCGCGCCCGGAGGAGGTGCTGTTCCTCTCCTTCCGCAGCTCCGACGAGGAGGGCGACCCGGCACAGGCGTCGCCCTTCCTCGACGACGTCCGCGCGCTGTTCACCGACGAGCTGTGGGAGCAGCGCGGCACGCGCCTGCTGGCCCAGGTCACGTGGCCCCCGGCCGCCGCGCCGACGCCGCACGAGCTGCGCCGTGCGCGCGCCGCGGCCGAGCGGGTCCCCGAGCCGGCCCCGCTCGGGCCGCCGGGCAGCGAGGCGGTGCGGGCGGCGCTCGCGGCGCGCGGCGCCGAGGCCGCCCGCGGGCTCGAGACCTTCGCGGCCTGCGGGGTTCGCTGGCTGGTGGAGGGGCTGCTGCGCCCGCAGCGCGTGGAGCCGGACCCGGAGCCGATGCGCCGCGGCTCGCTCGCCCACGCGGTGCTGGAGCGCACGCTGCGCGGCCTGCGCGAGCGCAGCGGCTCGGCGCGGCTGGCGCCGGACACGCTCGCGGCGGCGCTGATGGAGCTGCGGGCCGCGCTCGGCGAGCTGCGCGCCGCCGGTGGGCGGGAGCGGTCCGGCGCGCGCGGCCGGGCCGCGCTGCGCGCGCTCGAGGAGGACCTCGCACGCTACCTGCGTCACGAGGCCGAGTGCGGCGCCGGGCTGGAGCCGGAGTGGCTGGAGTGGAGCTTCGGCGGCGAGGGCGACGCCCACGGCGCACTCCCGCTCAACGGCTCGGGCGTCTCGGTCACCGGCCGGGTGGATCGCATCGACGTCGACGCGGCCGCCGGGCTGGCCCTCGTGCGCGACTACAAGGGTCGCACCGTGTCGGCCGGCGCGCGCTGGAGCCAGGACGGGCGTCTGCAGGCGGCGCTCTACGCGCTGGCCGCGCGCGAGCTGCTCGGGCTGGAGCCGGCGGGAGCGCTCTACCAGCCGCTCGGCCGCAGCGACCGCCGCCCGCGCGGCCTCGTGCGCGCCGGGACACCGGGGCGCTACGTCAACGGCGACGTCGTCGAGCCCGAGGCGCTCGAGGCCGCGCTCGGCGAGGCGCGCGAGGTCGCGCTCGGCGCCGCCCGCGCGCTGCGCGCCGGCGAGATCCGCCCCTGCCCGTCGCGCTGCTCCCCGAACGGGTGCGCCTATCCCGGCGTCTGCCGCGCCGGCGAGGCGGGCGCGCCGTGAGCGCGCCCCGCTTCACGCCGGAGCAGCGCGCCGCCGTCGAGGATCGCTCCGGGTCGGCGCTGCTGGCGGCGAACGCCGGCTCGGGCAAGACCGCCGTGATCGTCGAGCGGTTCGTGGAGGCGGTGCGCGTGGACGGCGTGCCCGTGACCGCGATCCTCGCGCTGACCTTCACCGAGAAGGCGGCGGGCGAGCTGCGCGAGCGCATCCGGCGGCGGCTCGTCGAGCTGGGCGAGGACGAGCACGCGCGCGCCGTCGACGGCGCCTGGATCGGCACGATCCACGGGTTCTGCGCGCGCGTCCTGCGCTCGCGGCCGCTGACCGCCGGGCTGGACCCTCGCTTCGAGGTGCTCGACGAGCCCGCCGCCGGCCGCCTCGCCGCCGTCGCCTACGACCGCGCGCTCGACGCCTGGGCCGCCGCGCTCGGCGCGCCCGCCGTCGACCTGGCGGCCGCCTACGGTCTCGGGCTGCGCGAGATCGTGCTCGGCGCCCACGGCGTCCTGCGCTCGCGCGGCGCGACGCACCCACGCCTCCCGATTCCCGCGGAGCGCCCCGCGCCCTCGTTCGCCGCCCTCGCCCAGGCGCGCGCCGCGGCCGCGGCAGAGCTCGCCACCGCCGGCGACGGCCTCCGGGTGAGCGAGGGCCGGGCGGCGCTCGAGGCCTGCGCCCGTCTGCCGGCGGCCGAGCCGGCGGCCGGCGGCACCGCGAGTGCGGCCCCGCCCGCCGAGGGTGCGGCGGGCGCGGAGGTGCCGCTTCCGGGCGCGCTCGACGCCGCGAAGCTCGGCGCGGGCGCCAAGGCGCTCGCGACCGACGCGTGCGACGCCTACCGGCGCGCGTGGGAGGCGTACCGCGGCGCCTGCGCCGACCACCACGCCCGCGCGGCGCTCCTGCTGCTCGACGAGCTGCTCGTCCGTTTCGGCGCCGAGCACGCGCAGGCGAAGGCGGCGCGCGCGGGCGTCGACTTCGAGGACCTGCAGCTGCGCGTGCGCGACCTGCTGGCGGCCGAGCGGGAGCGGCGCCGCTGGAGCGAGCGGTTCGCGCTGATCATGGTCGACGAGTTCCAGGACACCAACCGGCTCCAGCTCGACCTGCTCGAGGCGCTTGAGCGGGGCGCCGCGTCGCCGACGGCGCCGCGCGGCAACCTCTTCGCGGTCGGCGACGAGTTCCAGTCGATCTACCGCTTCCGCCACGCCGACGTGGACATCTTCCGTGAGCGGCGCACGAGCCTCGGACCGGATCGCGTGCGCGGGCTCACCGCCAACTTCCGCTCGGACCCGGAGTTGCTCGACGTCCTCAACGCCTCCTTCGCGCCGGAGCTGGGCCCCCGCTTCCGGCCACTCGTGGCGGGTCGCGCACCCGATTCGCCCGGCGACGCGCTGCGTCTGTTCGATCCCGACCCGCCGGCGGGCGAGCCGCCCGTGGAGCTGCTGGTCACCGACACGCGCGGTTGGGAGGAGCACGGCGGCGCACTCGGGCTCGGCGGGCTCGCCGACCAGCCGTGGCGGCGGGCCGAGGCACGGCTCGTCGCGCACCGCCTGCGCGAGGAGGTCGGCGCCGGCCGCCGCCCCGGCGACGTGGTCGTGCTCGTCCGCGCGACCGCCTCGCTGCGCCTGTTCGAGCAGGCGCTCGAGGACCAGGGCCTGCCGACCTACGTCGTCGGCGGCCGCGGCTACTGGTCCCAGGAGCAGGTCCGCGACGGGCTCGCCTACCTCGCGGCGCTCGCGAATCCGCGTGACGAGTCCTCCTTCTACGGCGTCCTCGCCTCCCCGTTCTGCGGCGCCGGCACCGACGCGCTCGTCCTCCTCGCGCAGGCGGGCCGCGACTCCGGCCGCGGGCCCTGGGCCGCGCTCCGCGCAGCCACAACGGGGTCAGATCTTGCCTTCGCGCACCGCGAAGCGGTGTGCTGGGATGCAAGATCTGACCCCGGGTGGCTCGGCGCGCTGCCCGAGGAGGAGCGGGGGCGGCTGGTGCGATTCGCCCGCTTCTTCGCCGCCGAGCGGGCGCGGGCGGAGCGGCTTCCCGTGGAGGCGCTGCTCGAGCGGGCGATCACCGAGACGGGGTACGACCTGGCGGTGCTGGCCCGCGCCGGAGGCGAGCGGCGGCTGGCGAACCTGCGCAAGCTGATGCGCCTGGCGCGCGACTACGAGCACGCGGAGGGGCGCGACCTGCGTGGCTTCCTCGCCTTCGCCGCCACGCAGGACCTCGCGCAGGCGCGCGAGGGTGAGGCGGCGCTCGAGTCGGAGGGCCTGGACGCCGTACGGCTGATGACCATCCACCGGGCCAAGGGGCTCGAGTTCCCGGTCGTCTGCGTCGCCGACCTCGGGCGCCAGGGCGCGGGCGGGCGCCCGCGGCTGCTGCTCGGGGGCGAGCGGAGCGACGACGAGCGCTCCGCGCGAGGCGGGATGACCGTCGGGCTGCGACTGGCGGCGCTGGGCGGCGGCGAAGCGGTCCCGGCGCTCGCCTACGAGCGGCTCGCCGCGGAGGAGGACCGAGCCGACGCGGAGGAGGAGCGCCGCCTGCTCTACGTGGCGATGACGCGCGCTCGCGAGCGGCTGATCCTCTCCGGAGGGGTCGACTGCGAGCGCTGGCCGGAGCCGCGGCCCGGCGGAGCGCCGCTCGACTGGATCGCCCGGGCCGTCGCCCCCGGCCTCGAGCGCCGACTTCGTCCGGCTGAGGCGGACGAGCCCGACGCGCGCGCGGCGGGAGCGGCTGAGGCCGACGAACCCGACGCTCGCGCGCCGGCCGACGCGGCCCACGCGGGCGAGGAGGTGGTGGCGCGCGACTGGGATGGGCGGGTCGCGCGCGTGCGCTGCCGGCTCAACGCGCCCGCGACGCTCGGCGCGGTGCTTCCAACCGGCGCGATCGCACCGGACGTGCGAGCTCGCACCGGCGCGCCCGCCACCGCGCTGCCCGCCGCCGCGAAGGTCATGCCCGCGCCGCCGGTCCGCCCGCGGCCCGCGCCGCAGCGGCTCTCGTACACCGCGCTGCAGGCCTACGCGAAGTGCGGCTACCGGTTCTACCTGCAGCGCGTCCTCGGCCTGCCGCCGGAGACGCCGCCCCCACCGGCCGCCGACCCCGCCGACCCCGCCGGAGCGGCCGACCGCGGCCTCGACCCCCGCGTCCGCGGAACGCTCGCCCACGTGCTGCTCGAGTCGCTGGACTTCGCGCGACCCGTGCCGCCGGAGCCCGAGGACGTCACCACCCTCGCGAGCGGTCACGGCGTCGAGTTGACCGACGACGACATCGACGACCTGCGCGCGCTGGTGGCCGCGTTCGCGGCCTCACCGCTGTGCGAGCGCCTCGCCGCCGCGCAGCGCGTGCGCCGCGAGGCGGGCTTCGCGTTCGCCCTCGAGCCGCAGGGCGGTGGCCCGCTCGTCAACGGCTTCGTCGACGTGATGGCCACGGAGGCCCCCGGCGCGCGGCTGATCGTCGACTACAAGAGCGACCGCCTCGAGGGCGCCGAACCGGCCGCGGTGATCGAGCGCGACTACGCCACCCAGCGTGTCGTCTACGCGCTCGCCGCGCTGCAGGACGGCGCGGAGCAGGTCGACGTCGCCTACTGCTTCCTCGAGCGCTCCGCCGAGCCGGTGGTCCGGCGCTTCACCGCCGCCGACGCCGCCGCGCTCACCGAGCAGGTCGTCTCGCTCGCCCGCGGCGTGCTGGAGGAGCGCTACCCGGTCACCGACCAGCCGCACCGCGAGCTGTGCGGCGACTGCCCCGGCCGCCGCGCGCTGTGCTCGCACCCCGAGTCGCGAACGCTCGCGCCCGCCCCCGGCCGCCCACTCGAAATGATCTAAATCCGATAAGGTTTCGCCCAATCAAGACCTCCAGGAGGAACCAATGAGCGTGACCGACGAGCTCCTGAGCAACGCCGAGGCCTACGAGGCGGCGTTCGACAAGGGCGACCTGCCACTCCCGCCGGCGCGCAAGATCGCCGTCCTCGCCTGCATGGACGCGCGACTGAACCCCTACGGCCTGCTCGGGCTCGCCGAGGGCGACGCGCACATCATCCGCAATGCCGGCGGAGTCGTGACCGACGACGAGATCCGCTCGCTGGCGATCTCCCAGCGCCTGCTCGGCACCGAGGAGGTCGTCCTCATCCACCACACCGACTGCGGGATGCTCACGTTCACCGACGACGAGTTCAAGCGCTCGGTGCAGGACGAGGTCGGCATCAAGCCGGAATGGGCGCCGGAGTCGTTCCCCGCCCTCGACGAGGACGTCCGCCAGTCGATCGCTCGCATCCAGGCGTCCCCGTTCATCCCCCGCAAGGAGTCCGTGCGCGGGTTCGTCTACGACGTGCACACCGGCGCCCTGCGCGAGGTCGCCTGACGCTCAGGCGTCCGCGGGCTCCTTGGCCGGCAGCGGCGGGCCGTCGTAGTCGCGCGGCAGATGCGGTGAGCGGCGCACGTCGATGACCGCGTTGAGCTCGGCGCCGAACAGCAGCACGAGGTTGGTCAGCCACAGCCACACGAGCAGGATCACCGCGCCGGCGAACGCGCCGTAGGTGGCCGCGTAGGTGCTGAGCTCGGCGACGTAGAGGAAGAAGGCGGCCGAGGCCAGCAGCCACGTGACGACGCCGAACGCCGCGCCCGGCGAGATCCACCGGAAGCGCCGGACCTCCACGTTGGGCGCCGCGAAGTAGACGACCGCGTAGATCAGGACCATCGCCAGCAGCGCCATCGGCCAGCGGGCGTAGCGCCACACCGCCGCCGTCGTGGCGCCGAGCCCGATCTGGTCGAACACGAACTCCGACAGCGAGCCGCCGAGGAAGATCAGCACCAGCGTCACCGCCACCAGCGCGAGCACGGCGAGCGTCCACCGGATGTCGTGGAGCTTGTGGCTGACGAACGAGCGCCCCTCCTCCACGCGCCAGATCACGTTCAGCGCGCGGCCGACCGCGCCGAAGGCGCCCGACGCGCCGTACAGCGACGTCGCGAGGCCGAGGACGAGCGCGGTCAGGGCCGTGCTGCGGTTGTCCTGGGCGTTCTCCAGCACGCTCGTCACGGCGTCGACGGTCTGCCCGGGGGCGCCGACGGAGCGCAGGAAGCCCGCCGCGTCGGCGATCAGCTGCTCCTGGCCGAAGAACCCGAGCACGGCCACGGCGAACAGCAGCGCCGGGAACAGCGACAGCAGCGCGTAGTAGGTCAGCGCCGCGGCGTGGTCGGTGACCCGGTCCTTCTGGAAGCGCTGGAACGCCCGCTTGAAGTCGCCCGCCTCGAGCACCGGGCCGGGCCGCCCCTCGCGGGCGGCGACGGCCAGCGACGGGTCGCGGGTCAAGGATCGCCCGCCTCGCGCTCCTGCGCCCCGCGCGCCGGCAGCAGCGCGTGTCCGTCGACCACCGCCTGGGCCACGTCCACGACCCGCCGGTTGCCGCCGCGCGCGTGGTCGCGCAGGCGCTCGAAGGCCTCGCGCTCGTTCAGGCCGTGGCGCTCCATGACGATGCCCTTGGCGCGCTCGATCACGCCGCGGCGCTCGAGCGCCGATTCGAGCTGGTCGACCTTCTCCTCGCGCCGCGCCGCCTCGCGATAGCGGCGGATGGCGATCTCGATCGAGGACTGCACGTGCTGGGGGTCGTCGGACTCGACGTAGGCCGAGATCCCGCGCTCCGCCGCCCTGGCCACGAAGTCCACGTCGTCGCCACCGCGCAGCTGCGCGATCACCGGCCCGGAGGCGGTCTCGACCGCCTCGCCGATCAGCGCCAGCGCGTGGTCGTCGTTCTCGTGAACGACCACGATCGCGAGATCCGGGTCCTCGCGGATGATCAGCTCGGCGGCCTCCGCGACCGACACGGCGAACGGCGTGACGTCGTGCCCCAGGCCTTGGAGGACCTCGCAGAGCGACTGCAGCGTGGCCTCGTCCTCGTCGGCCAGCAGCACGGTCAGGTTGGTCTCGTGACGGACGCCGAGGGTCGGGTTCGTGCTCATCTGCGTCCGTATGGGTGAGGACTACACTCTGCGATGCCGCGGTCCAGCCCCCCGCCGCCGGCACCTCCGCGCCCCAGCCTCCCGGCGCCAGAACTGTGAAGGCGGATGACAGGCGTGGGTCTCATCGACGAGAAGCAGGATCCGGGCGCGCCGCGCCCAGCATATCCCGACCGATCACCGCGGCGACCGGCGGTCGCCGAGAATCGCGCCGTTCGCGCCCGCGAGGATCGCCGCCTGCTCACCTCCTACCACCGCGGCGGGGACCCGGCCGCGCGCGACGCGCTGGTCGAGCGCTTCCTCCCGCTCGCCCGCCAGCTCGCGCGCCGCTACCAGCGCGGCGGCGAGCCGCTCGACGACCTCGTGCAGGTCGCCTCGCTCGGCCTGCTGAAGGCCATCGACCGCTTCGATCCCGAGCGCGAGACCGCCTTCTCCTCCTTCGCCGTGCCGACCATCCTCGGCGAGCTCAAGCGCCACTTCCGCGACAAGGGCTGGTCGGTGCGCGTGCCGCGCGACCTGCAGGAGCTGGCCGTCAAGGTCGACCGCGTCGGCGAGCAGATGAGCCGCGAGCTGGGCCGGGCCCCCACCCCCACGGAGATCGCGGAGTCGATCGGCGCCGGCACCGAGCAGGTGCTCGAGGCGCGCGAGGCGGCGGCCGCCTACCGCGCCGTCTCGCTCGACCGCCCGCGCGACGACGAGGAGGAGGACAGCGGCATCGCGGACTCCGTCGGCGCCGAGGACCCCGGGTTCGGCCTGGCCGAGGACGCCGCCACCGTCCAGCGGCTGATGCGCGTGCTCACCGACCGCGAGCGCGAGGTGCTGCGCCTGCGCTTCGAGGAGGACCTCACGCAGTCGGAGATCGGCACCCGCGTGGGCGTCTCCCAGATGCACGTCTCGCGGCTGATCCGCCAGTCGATCGCGCGCCTGCGCGAGGTGGCCGAGGGCGGCGAGCCGCCGCGCGGCCGCATCGCCTAGCATCCGCCGCAGAATGCAGCACTGGGACCTGCGCGCGCTGGCCGTCGAGCCGCACCATCCCGAGGTGCTGCACTCCTCGCGCGGCGAGGCGCGCTCGATCGTCATCGCGCTGCCCGCCGGCGAGGCGCTGCAGGAGCACGAGGTCCACGAGCGCGCCTACCTCGTGGTCGTCGACGGCGCGGTCGAGGTCGAGGGGCCCGACGACGGGGCGGCGATCAGCGGCGGGCCGGGCCTGGTCGCCACCTTCGCCCCTCACGAGCGCCACACGGTGCGCGCCACGTCGGACGCCCGGCTGCTGCTCGTCCTGGCCCCATGGCCGGGCGACGGGCACCCCGGAGCGCGCGACTGAGCCGATCCGGGCTTAGACTGTGGGAGGGACTGGACAGCGGCGATACGCTGCGCGCGTTGGAACCGGTTCCAGTGGGCTGAGGAGAGAGGAGAGGTAGACCGGATGGCCGAGATCCAGTTCAAGGAGATCACCAAGCGCTACCCCGACGGATTCGAGGCGGTCAAGGCGATCGACCTCGACATCGCCGATGGCGAGTTCATGATCCTCGTCGGCCCGTCGGGCTGCGGGAAGTCCACCGCGCTGCGCATGATCGCCGGGCTGGAGGACATCACGGACGGCGACCTGATCATCGGCGGCGAGCGCGTCAACGACCTGCCGCCGCGCGATCGCGACATCGCGATGGTGTTCCAGAACTACGCGCTCTACCCGCACATGACCGTGCGCGAGAACATGGGCTTCGCGCTCAAGCTCGCCAAGGCCGACCAGGGGGAGATCGACCGCAAGGTCGGCGAGGCGGCGAAGATCCTGGACCTCGAGCAGCACCTCGAGCGCAAGCCGGCGAACCTCTCCGGCGGCCAGCGCCAGCGCGTCGCCATGGGCCGCGCGATCGTGCGCGACCCGAAGGCGTTCCTGATGGACGAGCCGCTCTCCAACCTGGACGCCAAGCTGCGCGTGCAGATGCGCACCGAGGTCTCGCGCATCCAGCGCCGGCTCGGCACCACGATGGTCTACGTGACCCACGACCAGACCGAGGCGATGACGCTCGGCGACCGCGTGGCGGTCATGCGCGCGGGCATCATCCAGCAGGTCGATACGCCGGCGAACCTCTACGAGGACCCGATCAACCTGTTCGTGGCCGGCTTCATCGGCTCGCCGTCGATGAACTTCGTGCCCGGGCGCGTGGAGGGCGACACGCTGCAGCTGCCGTTCGGCTCCACCACGGTGCCGGAGAAGCTGCGCGCCGGGCTGCAGGCGAGCGCGGGCGGCGGCGGCGCGCGCGACGTGGTCGCCGGCATCCGTCCCGAGCACTTCGAGGACGCCGCGATCGAGGGCGAGGGCCCCGACCGGATGAAGTTCCGTGCGACGATCGACGTCGTCGAGTCGATGGGCTCCGAGCTGTACGCGTACTTCGACGTCGACAGCGACACCGAGATCCGCTCGGAGGACCTGAACGAGCTGGCCAAGGACGCCGGCATGGAGGACCTCTCGACCGGCCAGCACGTCGTGGCCCGGCTCAGCGCGGAGAGCGGCGCGAAGGCCGGCGGCGAGGTGGAGCTGACGCTCGACACGACCCAGATCAAGCTCTTCGACCCCGACGGCGGCCGCAGCATGACCCACGCCGCCGGCGACGGGGTCGGCGCGCGCCCGGCGGGCGCTAGCGCCTGACCGGGTCCGTCGAGTAAAGAGCCCGTTTCACAATCCCGGCACGCCCGGGACGGCCGTGGACACTTCGCCGGATCGCCACCCGAATCACTTGGAAGTACGTTCGTACTCCCTTCGGATTCGTGCGGCGCCCGGCTCGGTCCACGACCGCCCCGGTCGCACCGATCATTGTCAAACGGACTCTGCCGGGAACGCCTTCCAGGCCGCGTAGGCCGGGCGCTTGGCCGTGGACGGATACGGGTCGAGGAGCCCGCAGTCGAAGTTGGGGTCGGCGTAGAGGAGGTACTGGGCGAACATCGCCACGCCGGCCCCGGCGCCCGTGTCGACCTGGTGCAGCGCCCACGCGTCGCGCAGGCACTTCGCCTGCGCCGCGCGCGGCTCCTCGCCGGGGTAGAGCGCCGGCATCCGGCTCAGCCGCGCCCCGCCCTCGGTGACGAACACGGTCGGCGCCTGGCCGCTGCTGTAGCCGGTCCAGCGGCCGGCCAGCCGGCCGCGGATGAGCTGCGTGCGGGTCGCGGCCTGGCGCTTCTCGACGTCGGTGTAGTTGTGGTGCGACCACGCCTGGCGGGAGTGCGGCAGGTAGCCGATCGCGGCGCACGCGTCCAGCAGCGCCGGGACGAACGCGTCGTAGCGGTCGTAGAGCCGGCTCGACGCCGTGTCGCTGTCGCTGATCGACGGCGCGTAGAGCATCGTCGGGTGCGCGAACGTCGCCGAGACTCCCTGCGCGGTCTTGAGCAGCTGGGCGACGTGGCCGGCGATCGTCGGCGCGGTCGGCGCGAACGGGTCCGCCGCGCCCGCCGCCGGCGGGGCCTGCAGGGGCCACAGCTGGAG
>Ga0136616_10001331_pt1 | contig 12901 bp, 15 predicted proteins | sample AntDrymUQ2992106_2_FD_106648 | JGI IMG/M metagenome (GOLD analysis project Ga0136616, IMG submission 106648) | Polar desert sand microbial communities from Dry Valleys, Antarctica - metaG UQ299 (21.06) | ecosystem: Environmental > Terrestrial > Soil > Desert | place: Antarctica: Dry Valley...
CGCCGGTGAACAGCCGCCCGATGCCGTGGAGCAGGATCACCGCAGGTCCAGTGCGCGGATGGCGGTGGCGAGGGCGCCGCCGATGTCGCCGAGGGCGAGGTGCTCCGCGCCCTCGACGATGCGCCGCCCCCCGACCACCACCGAGGTGATGTCGGCGGCGGTGGCGGCGAAGACAGCGGTTGCCGCGGCGGTCTGGGGCGTCGCACCGGCGGTGCGCACGGAGCACAGGTCGATCGTGACGAAATCGGCCAGCGCCCCCGGACGCAGGGCGACGTCCCAGCCGAGGGCGTTCATCCCGGAGGTGGTCGCGGCGGTGAGCAGCGCCTCCGGCGCGAAGGTCCCGCGCTGCCGCGCCACCAGGCGCTCGTCCAGTTCCAGCGCGCGGGCCTCCTCGAACAGGTCGACGACGGCGTGGCTGTCGGAGCCCAGGCACAGCGCGCTGCCGGCGGCCGCGAGCGCCGGGGCGGGACCGACCCCGTCGGCGAGGTCGCGCTCGGTGGTGGGGCACAGGCACACGGCGCTGCGCGACGCCCCCAGCGCCGCGATGTCCTCGGGCTGCAGATGCGTGGCGTGCACCGCGGTGGTAGCCGGCCCGAGCACGCCGACCTCGCGGAGCACGGCGGTGGGGGTCCGCCCGGTGGCGGCGAGGCAGTCCGCATTCTCGGCGGGCTGCTCTGACAGGTGGACGTGGAGCGGGGTGTCGCGCTCCCGCGCCCAGTCCCGGACCACCTGCATCGCCGTCGTGTCCACCGCGCGGACGCTGTGGATCGCGGCGCCCACCCGCACGGTCGGGGAGGACCGGATCGCCGGCGCGGCCGCGAGTGCGGAGGCGCGCGCGGCCCAGCGGTCCGCGTCGCCGTCGCCGAAGCGGCGCTGCGCACCCTCCAGCGCCCGGCCGAAGCCGCCCCGCAGGTAGCAGGTGTCGAGCAGGGTGAGGCGGATGCCGGCGTCGGCCGCGGCGGCCGCCAGCGCCGCGCCCATGGCGTTCGCGTCGGCGTAGGACCGGCCGTCGGGATCGTGATGGAGGTAGTGGAACTCCCCGACCGCGGTGATGCCAGCCAGCGCCATCTCCGCATAGACCGCCCGCGCGAGGGCGTGGTAGCGGTCCGGGTCGAGCCGGGCGGCCACGGCGTACATCTGCTCGCGCCAGGACCAGAACGTCCCGCGCCCGGCCTGCGCCCGCCCGCGCAGGGCACGGTGGAACGCGTGCGAGTGCGCGTTGGCCAGACCCGGCAGCGTGAGGCCCGCCAGCCGGGTCGCACCGGGCGGAGGGTCGACCCCCTCCGTGACGGTCGAGAGGCGCTCGCCGTCGACCTCGAGGAGCGCGCGCTCGGCGACCCGCCCGTCGAGCCACGCCAGCTCGGCATGCCAGCGCGTCACCGGCCGCCCGAGCCCGCGGGCCACAGCGCCGTCGGCCTGGCGATTCAGTGGCACGCCAGGTCCTCCAGCACGGTTCGCAGCGCGTCCACGCCTGCCAGGCAATCGGCGTCCTCGGCGTGCTCCGCGGGACTGTGGCTCACACCGGTGCGATTGCGGACGAACAGCATCGCCGCCGGGACCGCGGCGGCGAGGGCGCCGGCGTCGTGACCGGCGGCGGTGGCCAGGCGCGGTGGCGCTCCACCGAGCCATTCCAGCGCCGCGGCCACCCGCTCGACCAGTTTCACGTCGAAGGTCACCGCCGGCGACCGCGACTCCTCGATGAGCTCGACGGCCACGCCGCAGGCCTCCGCAGTGCGCTCGACCTCGCCGGTCCAGCCGTCGAGCAGCGCGGTCAGCGCCCCCTGCTCCGGCGCGCGGGCGTCCAACCAGGCGCGCACCGTTGCGGGCACGCTGTTCGTGCCGTTGGGGCTGACCAGGATCCGTCCAACCGTCGCGACCCCACCCACGGCCACCGCGTGCACCGCCGCGCCGGTGATCGCCGCCGCGAGCACGCGGGTGGGATCGCGACGGTCTGCCATCCGGGTCGTTCCCGCGTGGTTGCCCTCGCCCGTCGCCTCCAGCCGCCAGCGCCCGTGCGGCCAGATCCCCGTGGCCACCGCGACGGGGGCGCCGAGCTCGCCCAGCCCGCGGCCCTGCTCGACGTGCAGCTCGACGAACGCCGCGATGTCCGCGAGCCGCTCGGGGTCCGGCCCCAGCCCAGCCGGGTCGACACCCGCTGCGGCGAGCACCTCGCCGAGGGGGGCGCCGTCGGCGGTGGTGCGGGCCAGCGCCGTGGCGGGAGCGAGCGCGCCGGTCAGCAGGCGGCTGGCGAAGGTCGGCAGCCCCGAGCGCGCACCCTCCTCGTCGGCGAAGGCCACCACCGCGATCGGGCGGACCGGCCGCACCCCGGCGGCGCGCAGCGCGTCGACCGCGAGCAGGCCGGCGACGACCCCGAGCGCGCCATCGTACGCGCCGCCGCCGGGCACGGTGTCGAGGTGTGAGCCCGTCGCCACGGCGGGACCGGCGGCCCCCTCCGGCCGCCACCACGCCCACAGGTCGCCGTTGCGGTCCTGCTCGACGTCGAGTCCCCGACCCTCGGCCTCGGCGGTGAACCACGCCCGGGCGGCCGCATCCTCAGGCGTCCAGGCCAGGCGGGACCAGCCACCCCGCTGGGGGTCCCGCCCGATCGCCGCCAGGCCGTCGAAGCAGGACCGCAACGCCGCCGCCGTGACCGTGGCCGCCGGAGGCGGTCGTCCAGTCGTTCGGTCAGCGGCGGAGCCGCGGCCCGGAGTCATCGCGGTTCGCGGGTGACCGGCGGCATGGGCACGCGGACGCCGCGCTCGGCGGCGACGTCGACCGCGCGCTGGTAGCCGGCGTCGACGTAGCGCATGACGCCGGTGCCCGGGTCGTTGGTCAGGACCCGCTCCAGCTTCTGCGCGGCGAGCTCCGTGCCGTCGGCCACCGCCACCACTCCCGAGTGCAGCGAGCGCCCGATGCCCACCCCGCCGCCGTGGTGCACGCTGACCCAGGAGGCGCCGCTGGCGGTGTTCAGCAACGCGTTGAGGATCGGCCAGTCAGCGATGGCGTCGCTGCCGTCCGCCATGGCCTCGGTCTCGCGGTACGGCGACGCCACCGAGCCGCTGTCGAGGTGGTCGCGCCCGATGACGATCGGCGCGTTGACGGTACCGGCCTCGACCAACTCATTGAAGGCCAGGCCCATACGGTGCCGCTCGCCGTAGCCGAGCCAACAGATGCGAGCTGGCAGGCCCTGGAAGTCGACCTTCTCCTCGGCCAGTCGCAGCCAGCGCGCGAGCTGCTCGGCCTCGGGGAACTCCTCGAGCACGGCCTGGTCGGTCACGCTGATGTCGCTGGGGTCCCCGCTCAGCGCCGCCCAGCGGAACGGACCCTTGCCCTCGCAGAACAGCGGGCGGATGTAGCGGGGGATGAAGCCCTCGAACGCGAAGGCGCGCTCGTAGCCCTCGGCCTGCGCCTCCGCGCGGATGCCGTTGCCGTAGTCGAAGACCTCCGCACCCTTGTCGAGGAAGGCGACCATCGCCTCGACGTGGCGGGCCATGGACGCACGGCTGCGGGCGCGGTACTCGTCGGGGTCGCGCTGGCGCAGGTCGTCGGCCTGCTTCACGTCCAGGCGCTGCGGCACGTAGGACAGCAGGTCGTGCGCCGATGTCTGGTCTGTGACGATGTCGACCGGCAGGTCGCCCGCCGCCAGCGCGGGCAGCACCTCGGCGGCGTTGCCCACGACCCCGACCGACAGTGGCCGCCCCTCGGACTTCGCCTCGACGACGAGCCGCTGCGCTTCACCGAGGTCCCCCGCCTGGACGTCAAGGTAGCGGGTGCGCAGGCGGCGCTCGATGCGGGCGGGGTCGGCGTCGACGCACAGCGCCACGCCGCCGTTCATCGTCACCGCGAGGGGTTGCGCGCCGCCCATCCCGCCGAGTCCGGCGGTGAGCGTGAGGGTGCCGGCGAGCGTGCCGCCGAAGCGCCGGGCGGCCACCGCGGCGAAGGTCTCGAAGGTGCCCTGCAGTATCCCCTGGGTGCCGATGTAGATCCAGGAACCGGCGGTCATCTGGCCGTACATCGTGAGCCCGGCGTCCTCCAGCCGCCCGAACTCGGCCGGAGTGGCCCAGTCGGGCACGAGCAGGGAGTTCGCCAGCAGCACCCGCGGCGCCCACTGGTGGGTGCGGAAGATCCCGACCGGCTTGCCGGACTGCACCAGCAGGGTCTCGTCGTCGGCGAGGTCGCGCAGGCTGGCCACGATCGCGTCGAACGCCGCCCACGAGCGTGCCGCCCGCCCCGAGCCCCCGTAGACCACGAGCTCCTCGGGCCGCTCCGCCACCTCGGGGTCGAGGTTGTTGCACAGCATCCGCAGGGCCGCCTCCTGCCCCCAGCCCCTGCAGCTGCGCTCAGGACCCCGCGGCGCCGCCACCGGCCGCGCACCCTCGGACCACCTCGCCTGTGCCATCCGCCACGCCTCCTCCCCGCGCACCGTGCGCCGTGGTGGCACTACGTGTACTTCAATGCCCTGCGCCCCGCGAGCTTCCGATGGTCCGGCCTGTGGGCAAACCTCGACCTGCGCTTCGTGTCCGCTGCATAGACTTTCCCTTGACGAGGAAGCCGCGATCGAGAGAACCGGGGCAACACCGTTGTCAGAGACGTACCGGCACGTCGTCACGGTCGAGCCAGGCAAGCGCGGCGGACGGCCGACTATTCGCGGGCTGCGCATCACCGTCTACGATGTCCTGTCGTACCTCGCAGCCGGGATGTCGCACCGGGAGATTCTCGACGAGTTTCCGTATCTGACCGAGGACGACATCCTCGCCTGCCTTGCCTATGCCGCTGATCGGGAGCGCCGCACACTCGCCGCCCACGCGTGAAGCTGCTGTTCGGCCAGAACCTGCCGCCTCGGCTGGTTCGTGCCCTGGAGGACGTCTTCCCAGGCTCAGCCCACGTCGCGATGGTCGAACTCGACCGCGCCTCCGACCTGGTTGTCGGCGCCTACGCGCGTGACAATGGATTCCTCGTCGTCACGAAGGACGCGGACTTCGCCGAGCTGGCGTTGAGCGGGGACCCCACCCTCGAGGTCTTCCGGCTGCGACTCGGCAACTGCACGACGTCTGAGCTGGAGCGTGCCCTTGCGACAAGCCGAGAAGCCGTCCTGCAGCTCGGCAACGACCCGGACGCGCGGATGCTATCCCTCGAATAGCTGGCACGCTGCCGCGACCTTCGGATGGGACAGCCTGTGGGCAACCTCGACCTGCGCTTCGTGTCCGGCCCCGACGTGGAGGCCCTCGGGCTGACGCGCGCGGACGTCTTCGGGGCGGTCGAGGCGGCCGTGCGGGCGCAGGGTGAGGGTCGGGTGGTGCTGGAGCCGCGGATGCACCTCACGCCGCTCGGGCAGGCACGCGGGCACTTCAACGTGCTGCGCGGGGCGCTGGGCGCGGGTGAGGGGGGTCAGGCGGTCGCCGGGGTGAAGGTCGTCGGCGACTTCGTCGACAACTTCACGCGCGGGCTGCCCAGCGAGATGGCCTTGGTCAACCTGTTCGACCCCGACACCGGCGCGCCCATCGCGGTGGTCGACGCGACCTTCATCACCGACGCGCGGACCGGCGCGCTCACCGCCCTCGGCGCGCGTCACCTCGCCCGGGCGAACAGCCGCGTGCTGGGCCACATCGGCGCCCGCGGCACCGCCTGGTGGAACGTCACGATGCTCGACGACCTGTTCGACTTCGACGAGATCCGCGTGACCAGCCGGCGGCCCGCGTCGCGCGAGGACTTCGCACTGCGGCTGTCGGACGAGCTCGGCAAACCCGTGCGCGCCGTGGCGACCGCCGAGGAGGCGCTCGTCGGCGCCGACATCATGGTCGAGGCCTCCCGGCTCATCGAGCCCACCCCGCTGCTGCGCACCGCGTGGGTGACGCCGGGGACGTTCGTCGTGCCCTACGGCACGGTCAGCGCGGTCGAGCTCGACCTGCTCGACGTCATGGACAAGGTGGTCGTGGACGACTGGGGCCAGGCAGGCGTGGGTCCGCTCGGCGCCCTGCGCGCCCACGTCGACAGCGGCCGGCTCACCCGAGAGACGCTGCACGCCGAGCTCGGTGACATCGTGGCCGGTCACGCCCCGGGCCGCGAGTCCCCCGACGAGCGCACCCTGTTCTGGCACCGCGGCCTGTCCACCACCGACCTCGCGGTCGCCCGCCTGATCCTCCAGCGCGCGGAGCGAGCGGGCGTCGGCAGCGTCCTGCGCTACCGCTGACGGCGTTGCCCGACGCCTCCGGTGCGGTCAGGCCGCGCCGTCGTCCACGGCTGACGAACCCTCCAGGTCGGGGTCCTCGGTGTAGCTGGGGTGCAGTGCGCTGGTGTCGGCGACCTTCGTGGCCGGGATGAAGGTGGGATCCAGGAGGGTCAGGTCCCACTCGTTGATCCAGGCGCGCACATGCTGGCGCATCCGGGTCGCGCCCAGCCGCTCGAGCCCGCGGACGTCGGGCGGGTCCCAGCCGTAGGCCTCGCCGTGCAGCTCCTTCAACCGCAGGTAGGTCGCGTCGAGTTCGGCATCGTCGGGCGGGGTGAGCAGCAGCGCCTTGCGCTCGATGGCGCGCATCCCCGCCTCCGCCCGCTCGGCCAGCTCGTCGTCGGCCGCCGAGCCGCGGCTGCGCAGCTTGGCGCCCACCTGCTCGCGATCGCCCTTGCCGCTGAGCACCGCCGCCTCGTAGTCGTCGGTGACGGCCAGCACCGCGCCGACCGGGGTCCCAGCGTCGTCACGGTCGCCGTGGACCCAGCGGGCCACCTCGGCGTAGGAGCGGGCACGCTGGAGCAGCGAGTAGCGCCCGATCAGCTCGACCTCGTCGAACAGCAGCAGCCAGCCGGGGTACCCGGCCGCGCGGAACATCCGCGCGGCGAACCGCAGCCGCTGCCTCGCGAGGTCGCGCAGGCTGATCGGGGACAGCGGGTACCGGCGCTCGCCCACCTCCTTCAGGTGGCGACGCAGCTCCGGCACCCGCACCGGGTCGCCCGACCAGAACCGGACCACCAGCTCGTTCAGCTCCGGGTCCGCGGCCCCGCGCCGCGCGAACAGCAGCAGGCTCGCCGCGAAGCGCTCGTTCAGCTCGCTGCGGGCGTCACCCGCCCACCTGTCCAACTCGGAGAAGGCGATGCCGTCGGTGTCCAGCGCCGCTGCGGCCTCGACCAGCGCGGCGCCGTGGCCGCCCGGCGGCACCGCCGCCTCGACGGCCGCGCGGAACACCTTGACGGGATCGTGGAGCGGGGTCTCCTTGCTGATCACCACCCGGCTGACGACGAACCCGTCGTCCAGTGCCAGGTGAGCCAGATGCTCCAGCAGGTGGCTCTTGCCGGCGCCGAACCCGCCGCTGACCAGCAGACCCCCCGGCGGCTCGCTCGGCATACGGTCGCGGACCCGCTCCAGCAGCTCGAGGAACCGGTCCTCGATGTCACCTTGACCCGAGCCCAGGGCCGACACGGCCGCCCAGCTGGGGACCCCGGAGCGCAACGCCTCGACCGCCCGCCTCCTGGTGACCTGCTGGTCGCCCACAACGGCGGTCACGGCACGGCCTCCACGCGGACGTCGAGGCGCACCAGCGCCGCGTACGGGTTGGCCCGCCGCCGGTCGCGGACCTCGTCGGCGACGCGCAGGTGCAATGCGCTGTAGGTGGGCAGGCCGCGAGCCTCGTCGGTCAGCAGTCCAGGCGGCAGCGTCACCACGACGAACATGCTCGACAGCGTGTCGGTCGCGTCGATCAGCTGGCGGATGACCTCATAGGCATCCAGCGTCGCGGCCTTGGAGTAGTAGAGCCCGTCGCGCTCCGGGGCCGGCGGGCGCCGCGCGACCGCGAGCCGGGCGAGGTCCAGGTCCAGCACCAGCCCCGCCGATCCGGCGGAGGCCAACCAACGAGCGAGGCTCGTCAGCATCGAGCGGGCGCTGTGCCGGCCGATCCGCCCGTAGATCGACGCCGATCGCAGTGCCGCAGCCGGCACCTTCTGGCCGCGCAGCCAACCGAGCACGGCGTCGCGTTCGGCGTCGTCCACGTCGCCGCGGCCCAGCAGGTGCTGGGCGAGGCGGTGCACGGCCAGGCGGAACTCGTGGCCCAGCGCCGCGTCACCCAGCAGCGCCTGTTCGAGGTGGCGCCGCACGCTGCGGTGCAGCTCCCCGGGGTTGACCTCGTGGTGTTCGGCGACGGCGGCGACCGTGAGCTCGTCGGGCGCCGCCGGGAAGTCCACCGCCTGGTAGGCGGCGCGGACCGTACCCGCGGCGCCCGCCAGCCAGTCGACCTGCCGCGACACCGCGAAGAACAGCTGGTCGGCCAGGTGCAGGCGGACCGACGCCGCGTCCACCTCCGCGTAGACGTAGCCCTCCGCGTCGGCCACCGCCGCCAGGCCGGTGTGCAGGCGCGCGGCGACCGCGTCGTCGCCGGTCACCGCCAGCTTCACGGCCGCACCGCCCCGCCGGACGAAGTCGGCCAGGTACTCCTCGCCGACGAACTCGAGGTAGGCGTCCACGCCCAGGCCGAGCCCGCCGGGCGGGAGTCCCCCGCGCGCCGGCGCAGCCACGGTCACGCGGCCTCGGTGGTCTCGGTGGTGAAGGCGATGCCCCAGTAGCGCTGCTGCTGCCCGCCGCGGGCGATGGTGGTGAGGACCCCGGCGCCCCTGGTCCCCGTGCTGGCGGCCCAGCGCAGCCGACGGCCGCTGCGCGGCACGGCGGTCTCGGCGCTCTGGTCCAGCAGGTACAGGTCTCGGGCGAACTCCTGGCGCGAGTAGTCGCGCGCCTGCCCGGGCAGCAGGGTGAGCACCTCCCAGACGTCGACCAGGCGCACCACGGCGTCGGGCTGCTTGCGGTCGTGCGCGACCACCAACTCGTAGGCGGCCAGGAGCGACTTCAGGAACGGCTCCGGCTTGAAGCGCGGCGACCGGCCCTGCGCCGCGGCCAGCAGCCGGACCACGACCGACGGCCGGAGCCTGCGCTCCCGGCGGCGGTCGATCTCCAGCGCGCGCTCGGCCGGCAGAAGCCGGATGACGGAGGGGTAGGCCAGGACCCGGTCGTCCTCTTCGAAGGCCTCGACCCCCGCGTCGGCCGCAGCCGCGAGCAACTCCTTCGTGTAGGCCCCGGAGGCGAGATAGGCGTGGTCGTCGAAGGTGAACCCCGCGCGCAGCTCCGCGGCGGCGGCGGCCACATGGGCTGCGGCCTCCTGCGTGCCGTCGAGGTCCCGCCGCAGGTCACGGAGTTGCCCGCTGACCGCTGCGGCCTTGACGCGCCGCAGCTGACCGATCAGACCGGTCGCCAGGCGCAGCGCGGCGTCCGCCTGCCCCTCCGCGGCGGCCAGCGCCGCGTCCAGCGTCCCCTCGTCCTCCACGCCGCCCCTCCCTCCCTGCCATGTCTGCCGGAGAGCATCGCGGCACCGGCCGCGGCAGTCCAATCGCCGCCGGATCAGGCGGCATGATGACCGCAGGAACACACCGCGGGGGGTGCAACGTGGAAACGGACCAGGCCATCACCGTCTGCCGAGCGGCGCACGAGCGACTGCTGGCCACCGCGGCGGCTGTCGACGACGACATGGCGCGGCGGCCGAGCCTGCTGCCGGGCTGGAGCGTGGGGCACGTGCTCACCCACCTCGCGCGCAATGCGCAGGGCCAGGCCGGGCGCCTGGAGGGGGCGTTGCGCGGTGAGGAGGTGGCGCGCTACCCCGGCGGGGGCGAGCAGCGCGACGCCGACATCGTGCAGGGTGCGGGGCGCACGGCCGCCGAGCTGGAGGCGGACCTGACGACGTGGTGCGGGCGGCTGGAGGAGACCTGGTGTCGCTCGGAGCGGGCTGGCTGGCCCCACGCCGACCTGCTCGCCGGAGACCACTGGCCCACGTCGGCCAGCCCACTGCGACGGCTGCGCGAGGTCGAGGTGCACCACGTCGACCTCGGGCTGGGCTACGAGCGCAGCGACTGGCCCGACGACTACGTGCAGTGGGAGCTGGCCCGGACACTGGAGCGCTTGCCCAGCCGACTCTTTGGACCCGACGACCCGCGCCGCCTGCTGGCCTGGCTCATCGGCCGCGCCCCGTGGCCGGAGGGACTCGAGCTCGGCCCCTGGTGAACACCGCTGCCCCTGCCGGTGGTCGGCGCTGGGATACCAGAACCTGCCAATCGTGCGTAGAGTCCGTTCTGACCTTGTGGACAGGGTTAGGAGCGTTGCGTGCCGGGGTGGCAGGACGAGGTCGTTCGTGCGGCGGCGGTTCGCGCCAGGGCGGAGTCTGGTGCCGCGACCCAACAACCCTGGCGGTGCATTGGCGAGGCACGACCAGACGGCCGGCCGGGGTGGTTCGCGGTCGATGTGCGGGGACGGCCCGTCGACCCCGACAGTCTCGACGCGCACGGAGCGTGGGAACCGCAGATCCGCCCGCGCGCGGTCGGGCAGCCCGAGCAGGACCGCCTGCACGTCGTACACCGAGAAGCCCCACGGCTCGCGAGCGCGGTGCAGGGCATGGCTCTGGTCGCGAAGCCGCTGGCGCTCGCGCTCCAGCGCACGGTGCCGCGCCTCACCGCCCAGGACGCGTGACGGTGCCGAGATCGGCCATGGCCCGCCCCCGCTCCTGCGCGAAGGCGCACTTGTTGCCGGCGCCGTCGTGCAGGTCCAGCACCAGGTTCGCGAGGTCGACGTCCGGCGACCCGAGCCTGCCGAGCACCGCATCGATCGTCGCGCGCTTCATCGGCCACGAACAACACCCGCTTGCCGCGAGCGATCAGCGTGAGGATCAGGTTCGCGGATCAGCGTGAGGATCAGGTTCGCGATGGTCTGTGACTTCCCGTGCCGGGGGCCCTCGACGACGAGGTCCGCACCAGCGAGGGCGGCGTTGATCACGTAGCTCTGGCTTGCGTCCGCATCGAGGACGAGGAACTCGTCGGCCGGCCTCATGCGGTCGGGGAGGTTGAGGTCGACGGCGACGTGGTGACCGCGGACGCCTGCCGGTCGCCCGCGATCGCCGCGATCAGATCGTGGGCAGCGAGCGCGTCACCCGCCTGCTGAAGGTCCCTGACCAGGGGGAGCTTCGCGTAGGAGAAGTTCCCGAGCACCAGCCTCGGTGTCCAGCTCCAGCCGGGAACGCCGCGAGCGCGCTCGTCACCAAGGCGTTCGCAACCTTTACGACTTCGCAACGACCGCTGTCGCAGGAGTCGGTTAGCGTGGTCGGGGACGGGCGGGGCGGGAACTCGGTTGTGAGAGTTGGGAGGTGATGCGGTGGCGGCGGTGCTGGCGGCGCCTTTCATCCGCTGGGAGTGGATCGGCAACAACGCCGACGTCATCGTGACGCGGCTGATTCAGCACCTCCAGCTCACCGCGATCCCTGTGGTGCTCGGGTTCCTGATCGCGTTCCCGCTGGCCCTGCTGGCGCTGCGCTACCCGCGCATGTACGGCCCGCTGCTGGGCATCAGCGGGGCGCTGTTCACCATCCCCTCGCTCGCGTTGTTCGTGCTGCTCATCCCGTTCACCGGCCTGTCGATCCTCACCGCGATCATCCCGCTGACCATCTACACGCTGCTCATCCTGATCCGGAACACGGTGGAGGGGTTGCGGGGCATCCCGCCGGACGTGCGTGACGCGGCCGAGGCCATGGGCTACACCGCGGGTAGGCGCCTGCTGACGGTCGAGCTGCCGCTCGCGCTGCCGGTCATCATCGCGGGCCTGCGCATCGCCACGGTGTCGACCATCGGCCTGATCACCGTCACCGCGGTGATCGGCAGCGGTGGCCTGGGCCAGCTGTTCATCGACGGCTTCAGCCGGCGCTTCGCAACGCCGCTCTTGGTCGGGCTCGTGCTGTCGATCATCCTTGCGGTGGTCGCCGACCTGCTGCTGTTGTTCGTCCAGCGCTCGCTGACGCCGTGGGAGCGGGGGGTGCGCAGCCGATGAGCGTGTGGCAGGGCGTGCTGGAGTGGTTCGCGGACCCCGCGCACTGGCAGGGCGCGGACGGCGTGCCGAACCGGGTGTTCCAGCACGTGTCGTACTCCCTGATCGCCTCGCTGCTCGCCATCGCGATCGCGCTGCCCATCGGCCTGGTCCTGGGCCACACCGGCAAGGGCGGTCAGCTGGCCATCAACGTGTCCAACCTCGGCCGCGCGATCCCCAGCTTCGGCATCATCATCCTGGCCTTCATCGTGGCCGGGATCGGTTTCCTGCCGGTGCTGGTGACCCTGGTCGCACTGGCGATCCCCCCGATCATCACCAACACCTACGTGGGCATGCGCGCCGTCGACCCGGAGGTGCGCGAGGCCGCCGAGGGCATGGGCATGACCGGCTGGCAGCTGCTGCGCGGCGTCGAGATGCCCATCGCCCAGCCGCTGATCATGGCCGGCATCCGCACCTCGGTGGTGCAGGTCATCGCGACGGCCACGCTGGCGGCGTTCATCAGCCTCGGTGGCCTGGGCCGCTACATCATCGACGGCTTCGGCCAGCGCAATACCCCCGAGGTCATCTCCGGCGCGATCCTCGTGGCGGCGCTCGCGCTGCTCACCGAGTACGGATTGGCAGCGGTACAGCGTGCCACGCTGTCCAAGGGCCTGGCCCGCTCCAGCCGGGTCGCCGAGGCGGCAGTGGGCGCGAAGATGGGCGCCCCGCCGCCCGGCATGTTCCAGCCTCCCCATCTCCCGTAGCAGTCTCCGACATGAAAGGCGGCACCATGCGGCGTTTCCGCACCCTGGCACTACCCCTGGTCTTCTTGCTGCTCCTGGGCGCCTGCGCGTCCTCCGAGGGCGATCCGCTCGCCGAGGGCACCAACGAGGAGTCGGCCGAGGCGACCTCCGAGGAGGAGTCGAGCTCGGAGTCCGAGGAGGGCGGCGAGTCCGAGTCCGAGCCGGCCGAGGGTGAGGGCGGGCCGATCACCGTCGGCTCGACCAACTTCTCCGAGCAGCTGATCCTGGCCAGCATGTACGCGCAGCTGCTGGAGAACGCCGGCGTCGAGGTCGAGGAGCGGCC
>Ga0136616_10001333_pt1 | contig 12892 bp, 7 predicted proteins | sample AntDrymUQ2992106_2_FD_106648 | JGI IMG/M metagenome (GOLD analysis project Ga0136616, IMG submission 106648) | Polar desert sand microbial communities from Dry Valleys, Antarctica - metaG UQ299 (21.06) | ecosystem: Environmental > Terrestrial > Soil > Desert | place: Antarctica: Dry Valley...
CGTCGGCCTGGCCGGACCGTACAAGGTAGGCCTTGAGTCGCTCGATCGGATCTTTGAGTTTCCAGGCCTCCATCTCGCTGGCCAGGCGATAGCGGCTCGGGTCATCGGAGGTCGTGTGCGCACCCATCCGGTAGGTGTAGGCCTCGATCAGCGTCGGTCCCTGACCGCTGCGCGCGGCTTCCAACGCGCGCCGGGTCACCGCGAGAACAGCCAGGACGTCGTTGCCGTCCACCCTGATGCCGGGAAATCCGAAACCACTTGCCCTGCGGTACAACGGGATCCGGGTCTGCTTCTCGATCGGCTCGCTGATCGCATACTGGTTGTTCTGGCAGAAGAAGACCACCGGCGCGTCGAAGACCGCGGAAAAGATGAACGCCTCGTTGACGTCGCCCTGGCTGGTGGCCCCGTCACCGAAAAAGGCCAGGCAGGCGCCCTGCCCGCCGTCGCGCTGCATCCCCATCGCATACCCGACGGCGTGCAGGGTCTGCGCGCCGATCACGATCGTGTAGAGGTTGAACTTCGACTCGATCGGGTCCCAGGCGCCGCTGTCGCAGCCGCGGAACAGGCCGATGATCGACATCGGGTCGATGCCACGGCACCAGGCGACGCCGTGCTCACGGTAGGTCGGGAAGGCCATGTCGTCGGGCAGCAGCGCCCGGCCGGCGCCGATCTGAGCCGCCTCCTGGCCGAGCAGGCTGGCCCAGATGCCGAGTTCGCCCTGGCGCTGCAAAGCGGTGGCCTCGACATCGACCCTGCGTACGAGCGCGAGATCACGATAGAGCGCCTGCAGTTCTTCGGCGCTGAGATCGATCGAATAGTCCGGGTGCTCCACCCGCTCACCCTCGGGGGTGAGCAACTGCACGAGCACTGGCTGCTCGGTCGGGTTCTGCTCATCGGCGTTGATCGGGTCTGACCCGATCGGGTCATGGTGCGGACCGAACGGGTTGGGCTCGAACCCCTGGTCGGTGAGTTCGGGTACCTCAGACATCGTCGTCTCCTCGGCGCGTCGTCCGCCCACCGGGATCGCCGGTGGTCACGGCATGGGCTGGGTCTAATACTGGCATGCGTCCTGGTTGCGCTCGGCCAGCCTGCCGGAGGAACGAGGTCAACCACACCATCGGGCAGCACGGCCGTCTCGCGCACCGAGAGGTCAGGACTGGGTCTCGGCTGCCAGTCGCAGACCGAACCCGAGGAACACCGCGGCGGTGATCCGGTCCAGCCAGACCCGGACCCGGCGTCGGGCCAGCAGATGGGCGGCAGTGCCGGCCAAGGCGCCCAGTAGGAGATACCACAGGACCGCTTCACCAGCATGCAGCGCCGCCAGGGCCATCGACGTCGGTCCCACCGCAGCTACGGTCGGGATGAACTGTGGCAGGACGACGACGAAGAACACCCCCAACTTGGGGTTGAGAGCGCAGGTCAGGAGTGCGCGCCGATATCCCCAGCCCAAGGATGGCAGCCCGCGCCGCTTGGACTTGGGCTCAAGTGAGTCCGCTTCATCCGAGTCCGGCTCGGGCCGACGCGACGCTCGAATGGCCTGCACAGCAAGGTAGATGAGGTAGGCCGCACAGGTCAGCCGGAATGCGTCGTACAGCACGGAGCTGCTGCGCAACGCCGCCGCGAGCCCGGTCGCCGCGGCTGCTCCCCAGATCAGCAGGCCCGTACCGACTCCCAGTGCCGCTCGTACGGCGGCCGCGCGACCCGCTCTGACCGCGGTGGTCAACACCACAGCGGTGTCCGGCCCGGGCAGCATCGTGATCAGAGCCGCCGGGACCGCGTAGGCCAGCAGCGCCGCTGTGAGATTCACCGATACCCCCCTTCGTCCTGCGGTGCCGACCCTGCCATGTCGGCCCGCAGGGTGGCGGGCTGCTGCACTCGCGGTGATCTTGACCTAATTGCGGTTTTCGGGCCGCTTTCTCGGCGTGTCGCCACCATAAGGCCAAGATCACGGCGGGGAGGGCCAACTCAGTAGTCAGTTGTCGGTGACCTCGAGGTCGATCCCGGTCCCGTCGAAGGACAGGTACCCGGCAACCTCAGCAGCTTCGGCGAAGGGCACCGCATAGAACCAGGCCGCGGCGTCGATGGTCTGCGCGCCGACGGTCAGGCTGCGGTAGCCGGCCGTTCCCTTGTACGGACACACGCTGGTCGTCTCACTCGGCCCGAGCAGCTCGATTCGTACGTCGGCCTCGGGCAGGTAGTACCGCACGCCCAACCCGGTCTCGAACAGGGCGATCGTGTCGGTGCTGTCAGCAACGGTCTGGCCGCCCGCGCGTACGACGACGTGTCGGCTTGTGTGGTGGGCGTCGACCCGGTGGAAGGGGTCGCGCGGGTGCCCGAAGACCTCGTCGTCCTCCTGGTACCAGGTGTCCAGTCGGTCGAAGTAGAAGCCGGCCAAACCTTCCAGCCACGCGGCCTCCGGCAACGGGTCACGGTAGGTCCAGATCGCGTCCTCGACGTGCCGATCGCCCACCTGCAAGGAGTAGTAAGAGGCGTCGCCCTTGAACGGGCAGTGCGTGGTGGTGCTGGATTCAACGAGCAGGTCGTCGCGGATGTCGGCCAGCGGCAGATACCACTGCGGCAGCATCGCCGACTCGTGCAGCAGCTTTCCGTGTCTGGTGTCGACCACGGTTTCACCGGCCAGGACACCGCGGATTCGCGGCTGCACGTCGTGCAGATAGAGCAGGTGCTTGGGCGCATCCGACAGGTCGGTGTTGAAGCGCTCACGGTTGGCGAAGGCCAGCGGTCCGGTTCCCATGGTCAGCGACATACCTGTCGCAACAGCCGGGCTCGCCCAGACAATCCCGGCCCGCGAGGTCAGCCGCGCCCTACCTCGGTTTCGCGCGCGGCATCGGAGGCGAGACGGGATGTACCTCGCTGCCTAGTTGGGCCGGCAGGGCCTGGGCGTGCACGACGGTCAGGCTGGTGACCGCCCGGGTCAGCGCGACATAGAGCCGATGCAGCCCACGTCCCTCGGCGAGGACGATGGCGGCCGGCTCGACGAGGACCACATGGTCGTACTCGAGGCCCTTGGCCAGGCTCGCGGGCAGCACGGTGACTCGGCTCGGCTCCACATCGGTGCCGTCGCCGAGCCCATCCGGGTCAGTCGTCGACAGGGCGACCGCAGGAACACCCCCGTCAGCCAGAGCCCGGGCGACGAGCGCCGCATCGGCGTCAGCGGCGATGACACCCACCGAACCCGGCTGTTCGAGCACCTCGCTCACGATGGCGGGCAACGCTTGCCCCAGATCAGCGACCGCGCGCAGGGACACCGAACCGCGGCCGGGGCGCACCGAGGTGGCCGGAGGCAGCTGCGGCGCAAGGTCGGGCAACAGCCGGTTCGCCACATCCAGAATCTCGCCAGGCACGCGGTACCCGCGGGTCAACACCCGTACGACGGCCTCCGGCTTGCCCAGGGAGGCTAGGGAAATGGCCCAGTCCGTCGTGGACCACGGGCTGGTTCCTTGGGCGATGTCGCCCAGCACCGTGACCGACCCGGTGTGGGCTCGGCGGGCGACCGCTCGTAGCTGCATCGCGGACAGATCCTGGGCCTCGTCGAGGATGACGTGCCCGAACAGGTCGGTTCGCCGCAGCAGGCCCTCGACCTCGTCGATCAGGACGGCATCGGCGAGGGTCCAGCGCACCGAGCGGGCAATGGGCCGGTGGCGGTGCGCCGCAAAGAGAGCCAGTTCCTCGCCGCCCCAAGCCCCGCGGCTGGCTGCAACCAGAGCACCGGGATCGGACAGCAGCCGCCGTACGATCTGGCGCGCGTCAACTTCGGGCCAGAGGCCCGCCAGCCAGTCCCCGAGTTCGGCACTACGCGCACACCGTCGGGTCTCGGCATCGGTCGGTGAACCTCCGGCGTGCTCCTTCTGCCGGCGGGCATCCTCGGCGACAGTCATCGCCAGCCGCTCCCGGCCGATGGCGTACGGCACCCCGCTGCGACGTACGTCGTCAACGTACCGGCGCAGACGCTCCACCGGGACGCGATACCGGCGTCCACTGAGCGGGATCTGGATCGAGTCCTGCGGTTTGGCGATCCCGCCGTACACCGCCCGGCGCAGGACCGCCGCCCACCGTTCATCGCCCTTGAGCTGGGCCAGCTCTGCAGAGTCGTTGCCGCGTAATGGAACTCGGGCGGTGAGTTCGTCCACAGTGGTCTGGGTGACGTCGAGTTCGCCAAGTGCCGGAAGGACGGCACCGATGTAGCGCAGGAACGCGGCATTCGGTCCGATGACCAGCACCCCGGAGCGATGCAGCCGGTCCGGATAGGTGTAGAGCAGATAGGCGGCACGGTGCAGTCCGACGGCGGTCTTGCCGGTGCCCGGTGACCCTTGGATGCACAGCGAGGTTTCCAGTGGGGCCCGGACGATGTCGTCCTGGTCGGGGGCGATCGTGGCGACGATGTCACGCATCGGGCCGGCCCGCGGTCGCTCGATCTCCTCGACGACCAGCTGGCCGAGTCGGCTGTCTGGATCGGCCCCGGATCGTTGTGCGGCGGTGGTGAGCGCCTCGTCCTCGTACGACGTGAGTTCGGCCCCGGCGAACCCGAACCGTCGCCGCAGTGCGACGCCGAGTGGCTGCGCCGGCGTGGCTTGGTAGAACGGTCGCGACATCGGCGCCCGCCAGTCGATGACGACCGGGTCCCCGGAGTCATCGCGGATGTGTCGCCGGCCGATGTGGAACTCCTCCAACCCGGTCGCGCGGTCGTCGGCGTCGCGCAGTCGATCGGTACGGCCGAAGAACGGCGGGATCCGGCCGTCGTCGGCCAACGACTTCAGCCGGACCGCCCTGGACTTGCCGAGCATCTCACTGGCGAACGCGTCACCGCCGACGTCGCTGAGCGTGCTGGCGGCTGCGCGCATCAGGCCAAGGCATTCTCGGGCTCGGTCGAGATGGGCGCGTTCGGCGACGAGAACCGGATCTTCGGGGACGGCTGCGGAGGTCGAAACATCATCGGCAGGCACGACGCGAAGACCGTACTCCGCACCAGCCACCCGTCAACCGATTTCGCGTTGGTCAGGTGGGTCGCTTGATTCCCACACCTTTGAAGAACGTGTAGCAGAACACCCCGTCGGGCTCGGTCGTCCGGTACAGATCTCGCACTCCGGCATCGAATTCCGACGCCTCGATCAGACCGGCCGCCAACGCGGGTTCCCGAACACCTTCGATCATCGCGGTGAACGTCCTGCGGGTGAAACCCTCGACCAGATCGGGCCGGCTGGAGTCGACGTAGACCATCCGCGGAGAAACGCTGACCGCGTCGAAGCCCGCCTCGACCATCAACGGATAGACCTGTCGGCCCAGTAGCGCGTTTCCGCCCGCCTGCTCCTGCAGCGTGACCTGGCACTGGATCGCCGCATGGGCCGCAGGGCTGTCTGGATAGAAGTGGGCCGAGCCGTGATCTCCCTCGAGCACGGTGACGGTGCCACCGGGTCGGAGCAGCCGGCCGAGAACTGTCAGTGCTGACACCGGCCGAGAGAGGTGTTCCAGGACGAAACAGACGAAGACATGGTCGAAGGATTCGGACTCGAAGGGCAGGTCGAAGACGTCCGCCTGCTGGAACTCCACGTTGGTCAGTGCCGCCGCGGCAGCCCGTCGCCTGGCCTCGGCGATCGAGTCCGCCGAGACATCAACCGACGTGAACCGAGCATCCGGGCTGCGCCGGGCCAGGGGGAGTGTCTGGGCGCCGACGCCGCACCCAGCCTCGAGGACCGTACTTCCGGCCGGGTATGCGGTATCGGCGTGCAGGAGTTCGACGAGCGTTTCAGCCTGATCCTGCAATCGCTCGTTCTCCCGTGGCTGGTAGCCGTGTACGTAGATCTCGTTCATCTGCTCACCGTCACGTTGGGGACTGACCGGGAGGTATTCCGACCACCAGCGCAGGATGTGCGCGAACCGGTCTCGTCGGTGGGTCGGCGTGCCCGAGCGCGACATCTCGTGCCCCTCGCCCGGGAAGATCAGCAGCCGCGCCGGTACGCCGTTGCGGTGCAGGGCGACGAACCAGCGCTGGCCCTGTTCGATCGGCGTGCGCCAGTCGGCTTCGGAGTGGATCACCATCGTCGGAGTGCGAACCCGGTCGATGTAGGACAGCGGGGACTGATCGCGGAGCGCACGGTCCGGATCCGCACCAGCATCCTCGGTGCCGTCCGTGTCCTCGGTACGGTCCACCATCTCGATGCGGTGGTACTCGTCCGGGAAGAACCAGCCGATGTCCGACGACCCGACAAAGGAGACCGCGTCGAGGTAGCCGCGTTCCACGATCGCCGCGACGAACCGGTCGGTACGGGTGGTCAACCAGGCGGTCATGTAACCGCCGTACGAGCCGCCCATCACCCCGACCCGATCGGCATCCAGCGACAGCTCGGGAGCCTCGAGCGCGGCGTCCAAGAACGCCAGGATGTCGTCGGCGTCGACGCTGCCCATCGCACCCTTGATCGCCAGCCCGTGCGCCTGCCCGTACCCGGCCGCGCCTCGTGGGTTGCAGAGCAGGACGGCGTACCCGGCTGCGGCATAGACCTGCGGCTCGTCGAAGAACGAGCCGACGTAGGACGCGTACGGCCCGCCATGGATGTTGAGCAGGACGGGGTACGGCCCGCTGCCGTGGATCTCCGGGTCGGGCAGCACTGCCCAGCCATGCACCGGATAGCCGTCCGCACCGGGAATCTCCCTCTCGATGGGTGGCCGAGGCGGGGCGACGTCGCGGAGCCGGCGACTCACGTCGGTCAGTCGTCGTGGCAGTTCAGGCGCCGAGGGATGTCGTACGAGCACAAGATCACTGGGCCGGTCGACCTCGGCGAGAGCTGCGACGATGGTGTCCCCGGACGGAGTGACGGCGTGTCCACGATGCCAACCCGGGCCGCCGGCGATCTCCACCGCGGAATCCTGGTCGACAGGGTCGCCGGTCGGGTCGATCTCCAGCAGCCGCACGGTGCCTCGCCGCCGGTCCTGCACGATGACGCCGCGCTCACTGACCGACAGATGACTACCCACCTCCCCTAGATCAAGGGTCTGGGCATCGGTCAGTCGGGTGGGAACCGTCGCTCCGGCGCGTGAGCGAGATCCGGTCGAGGCGGGTACGGCGTACAGACCTCTGTTGCGGGCCACGAACTCCAAGCCGCGGTCGCCGAGTTCATCAGCCAGGAATATGATTTGCTGGCCGTCGATCGTCCACTGTGGACCGCTGCAGGTGAGCTTTCCACCGGCGGCCAACGTGATGGCACTCCCGTCCGGGCGGCAGGTGAAGACCGACGAGGTGAGGTCCTCGCGCTCCGTCGGCGAGCCATCGGCGTCGCGGTCGCTGACGAAGACCAGCCGGAACCCGTCCGGACTCCAGGAGACGTCTGTGTCATCGACGTAGCCATCGGTGATCTGCCGCGCCTGCGGCAGTTTGTGGTTCTTGCCGTCCTCGGCTTGGTCCGCCGCGTCGCGCTGCTCGACCATCCCCGGTTCCTGGTGGTTTTCGTGGGAACCACCAGATTCCGAACTGGGGAAGTCGAGGACGTCCAGATCGGGTACGTCGAGCACGAACAGGTGATTGCGCCGGTCGTTGGTGAAGCCGACTCCGTCGCTTCGGTAGGCCAGCTTGGTGATCAGCCGCGGTGCCTCCGCGTCGGCGGCAATGTCGTCGTCCGTCCCGTACCGGCCCTGCTCCGGAACTCTGGCGACAAAGGCGATCCGCTGGGAGTCCGGACTCCACCGCGGCGCACCGGCACCGAGCGGCGCGTCGGTGAGGGCGACCGGTTCACCGCCGCCGGTCTCGACGACGTACAGCTGTGGCTTGCCCTGCTTCAGCGCCCGCAGAAAGGCGACCAGCCGCCCGTCCGGGCTGACGGCGGGCGCGGTGTCCCGGTGTCCGCGGGTTAACCGGCGCGGCGGTCCGGACCCATCCAGGGGTACGGACCACAGCCCGGCGACATACTCGTTGCTGGCCAGGTCCGGCCGGATCACGGAGACGATCGCGAGGCTGCCGTCCGAGTGCAGCGTCGGCGTACCGCACATGGCGAGCAGGTCGAGGTGTTCTGGGCGCATGGCCACCGAACCTAGCCGGGCGCGATCAGACTCCACCCACAGGGACTTTCTCCGGAGAATGTGCGGTCTGACGGACAGCAGATGTGACATTCTCCGGAGAAAGTCCGTCGGGTCGGGTCGGGTCAGGCCCTGGTCATGTCAGGGGGACGACGTCGGGGGCGCCCATCCTCGCGGCGTCCGCGGTCTCGTCATCGGGCATCCGCTGGCTCTCCAACTCGGCGGCCACCCGCATCCGGTAGTGCTCGATCTCGATCCCGACCTGCACGGCGCTCCAGCCGAGGACCGAACCCATCAGCGTCGCCGCCTCCTCGCAGGCACCGATCCCGCGGTCGAAGGTCTCTATGGAGATATGCGTACGGCGGGTCAGTACGTCGTCGAGATGCCGAGCACCCTCATGCGTTGCGGCGTAGGCGATTTCCACCCGCAGGTAGTCCGCCCCCCGCAGCGGCTCGCCCAGGGAAGGATCGGCCGCCACCAGATCCAGCAGCTCGGCGGCCAGTGACCCATACCGGTGCAGCAGGTGTTCGATCCACACCTCGTGCAGCCCAGAGCTATCGGCCAGCTCGTGCCGCGCATTCCACAGCGCCTGGTATCCCTCGGCGCCGAGCAGCGGCACGGTCTCCGTGCACGACGGCGGCACCCGCCGGTCCAACACCGTCCCCAGCCCGTGCACGGCCTCGTCGACCGCGTCCTTGGCCATGATCCGATAGGTCGTGTACTTACCGCCGGCCACGACGACCAGCCCCGGAACCGTATGCGCCACAGCGTGTTCCCGGGACAGCTTCGACGTCGCCTCGGACTCTCCAGACAGGAGCGGGCGCAGCCCGGCGTACACCCCTTCGACATCGGCTTCAGTCAGCGGTTGCTCGAGGACTTCGTTGACATGCCGGAGCAGGTAGTCGATGTCGCTGGCACTGGCGGCCGGATGGGCCTTGTCCAGCCCCCAATCGGTGTCCGAGGTGCCGATGATCCAGTGTCGCCCCCACGGGATGACTAACAGCACCGAGGTCTCGGTACGCAGGATCAGCCCGGATCTCGAGCGGATCCGATCCCGCGGTACGACCAGGTGAATTCCCTTGCTGGCGCGGACGTTGAACTGCCCGCGCTCGCCCGCCAGCGCCTGGGTCTCGTCGGTCCAGACCCCGGTGGCGTTGACCACCTGGCTGGCCCGGATGGAAATCTCCCGGTCGGACTCGAGGTCGCGTACGACGGCGCCGGTCACTCGCTCACCCTGCCGCAACAGCCGGACCACCCGGGTACGAGAGGCGACGAGTGCGCCGTACGCCGCGGCGGTCCGGGAGATGAACATCGTGTGCCGGGCGTCGTCGACCTGGGCGTCGTAGTACTGCAATGCCCCGATCAGCGCGTCCTTGCGCAGGGACGGCACGAGCCGCCGCGCGCCCCGACGGGTCAGATGCCGATGGTGCGGCAGTCCAGGCCCGGCCCGGACGCCGCCGGACCGCCGGGCCATCGTGTCGTAGAGCAGCACCCCGGACCCGGCGTAGATCCGTTCCCAGAAGCGGTGCCTGAGCGGATAGACAAAGGAGACCGGCCGGATCAGATGTGGGGCCAGCCGGTCCATCAGCAGGCCGCGTTCGCTCAGTGCCTCGGCCACCAGCCGGAAGTCGAGCATCTCCAGGTAGCGCAGGCCGCCGTGGATCAGTTTGCTGGACCGACTCGACGTACCGGACGCGAAGTCCCGCGCCTCGACCAGGCCGACCGTCAAACCCCGGGTCGCCGCATCCAGGGCGCACCCGGCGCCGACAACGCCGCCACCGATGACCAGGACGTCGACCTCGGCCGCGGCGAGCCGGTCGAGGGACCGAGCGCGGAACTCGGGGGACAGCGCGGTTGCTCTAATCTGCAGGACCTCCCGGGGTGAGCTCGGCATCCCGACCCGCGTTCTGGTGGTCTTCGTGGAAACCGCCAGAGTCGCGTCGACTGATCAGATCACGTCGACCCAATCGAGGGTTCGGCTGACCGCCTTCTTCCACTGAGCGTAGGCAGCCTCGCGCCGGTCCTCGGACCAGACCGGTTCCCAGCGCTTGTCCTCGTTCCAGTTGGCCCGGAGCTCGTCGGCGCTGTCCCAGAAGCCGACGGCAAGCCCGGCCGCGTACGCCGCCCCGAGCGCGGTCGTCTCGGCGACGGCCGGCCGGCTCACCGGTACGCCGAGCACGTCGGCCTGGATCTGCATGCACAACTCGTTGGCCGTCACTCCGCCGTCGACCTTGAGCACGTCCAGTCGCACACCGGAGTCGGTGACCATCGCTTCAGCGACATCACGGCTCTGAAAACAGATGGCCTCCAATGTCGCTCGCGCCAGGTGCGCGTTGGTGTTGAATCGCGACAGCCCGACGATCGCGCCGCGGGCATCCGAACGCCAGTACGGCGCAAAGAGACCCGAGAACGCCGGTACGAAGTAGACCCCGCCGTTGTCCTCGACCTGCCGAGCCAACGATTCGCTCTGCGCGGCTCCGCTGATGATGCCGAGCTGGTCCCGCAGCCACTGGACGGCCGATCCGGTCACTGCGATCGAACCCTCCAGCGCGTACACCGGGGCCGCGTCACCGAACTGGTAGCAGACCGTCGTGAGCAGGCCTGCTTTGGATGCGACCTTCTCCGTACCGGTATTGAGCAGCATGAAATTGCCTGTGCCATAGGTGTTCTTGGCCTCGCCCGGACTGAAGCAGACCTGTCCGACGGTCGCGGCCTGTTGGTCGCCCAGCACACCGGTCAGCGGGATGGCGCCGGCCAGCGGGCCGCATTCGAGGGTCATCCCGTACGGCGTCGGATCTGAGCTCGGCCGGATCCCCGGGAGCATCTCGCGCGGGATGTCGAAGAACCCGAGCAGTTCCTCGTCCCACTGCAGCGTCTCGAGGTCCATCAACATCGTGCGGCTGGCGTTGGTCACGTCGGTGACGTGTACGCCGCCGTCCGTGCCGCCGGTCAGGTTCCACAGCAGCCAGCTGTCGGTGGTCCCGAAGATCGCATCACCCCGCGCGGCCGCGGCCCGTACCCCATCGACGTTGTCCAGGATCCACTGGATCTTCCCGCCGGAGAAGTACGTCGCGGGCGGCAGCCCGGCCTTTCGCCGGATGATGTCGCCGCGCCCGTCGCGGTCCAGCGCCGAGGCGATCCGGTCGGTACGGGTGTCCTGCCAGCCGATCGCGTTGTAGTACGCCCGGCCCGTCGTACGGTCCCAGACGATGGTCGTCTCGCGCTGATTGGCGATCCCGAGTGCGGCGAGGTCGGCGCTGGTCAGGTTCGCCTCGCGCAGCGCCGTTTGGATGACCGCGGAGGTGCGCTCCCAGATCTCGGTCGGATTGTGCTCTACCCAACCGTCCTGCGGCAGGAGCTGCTGGTGTTCAAGTTGGTGCCGGCCGACCACAGTGCCGTCGTGGTCGAAGATCATGAACCGGGTGCTGGTCGTCCCCTGATCAACCGCACCCACGAAATCGGCCATGCCGAGATCTTCCCTGGGTGCCGGACACGACATGCGCTCAGGTGGTCGGGTCGGAACGACCGACGAGGGTTCCGTACGGCAGCCTCGGCACTTTCGTCCGGAGACCCAAGGAGGAAGCATGGCTGACGTGCGCGAGTCCGTCCGGACCCATCTCGACGGAGTCACTCCAGACCGGCGGCGACGAGACGCCGAGACGTTGCTGGAGTTGATGACCCGCGTCACGGGAGAGCCGCCGCGCATGTGGGCGACTGTGGTGGGCTTCGGCCAGTATCACTACAAGTACACGAGCGGTCGCGAAGGAGATGCCCCGGGCAGCTGGCTTCGCGCCGCGCAAGGCCGCCACGACGATCTACCTGCCTGACGGGATCGGACGATACGAGCGCAACTCGAGCGGTTGGGGCCGCACACAACCGGCGTCGGACGCCTCTATCTCAAGGATCTCGACACGATCGATCTCTCGGTGCTCGAAGCCATCGTCGCCGAGTCGTACCGCAACATCACCAGGGATACCTACACCCTTCGTGCCCGCGAAGGAGCCCTGCGCCGCTTGACGACTGAGCCTGGCCAGTGGACGGACAGCTCCTGTCCGAACGCCCACCGGTGACCGTCGGCGAGGCGTACGGCTCATCGTGTGGGCGTGGAGACTCCGCTCGACTGCTGCTCGTGCACCAGCGTGTGCTGGAACCTCCAGACCGTCAGTCCCGCGATCATGGCCAGCACAGTCGCGACGAGGAAAGCCTCGTTGGCACCGAACGACTCCACCAAGAGACCGGAGGAGGACGCACCTACGGCAACTCCGAGCCCTACCGCTGTGCCGACCCAGGTGAACCCTTCGGTGACGATCGCCTTGGGCACCAGGACCTCTACCAGGGTGAACGAGGTGATCAGCGACGGTGAGATCGCACAGCCGAACAGGAGCACCGCGATACCCATCAACATGATGTCGCCAATCAGCACCAGCGGAATGCTCAACAGTGTCAGAGCGGCCAGCACGTTGATCAGCCGCCGAGGCAACGGCGTCTGGAAGTGCAGTGTCCCCCACAGGATCCCGAACGTCATCGAGCCCACGGCCAAGGCCGCGATCAGCACGCCGGACAGCGAGTAGGCCCCCATCTCGTCGGAGAACGCGACCAAGCTGACCTGCAGGTCGCCGAGGATCCCACCGATCACGAAACCGACGACACACAGCACCCGCAATCCCGGAACCCGCATCGCCGACGGCCCACGGCCCAGGTTCGCTCCACCCGGGGGAGGTTCGGTCTTGCGCTGTGCAGCGAACAGCAGGCCGCCGACGGTGGCGAGCACGAACGCCGTCACCAGCCCGGATGTGGTGTGTCCGGTCGTGGACAGGAAGGTGACCAGTACCGGTCCGACGATGAAGGTGAACTCGTCGACGACCGA
>Ga0136616_10001337_pt1 | contig 12873 bp, 13 predicted proteins | sample AntDrymUQ2992106_2_FD_106648 | JGI IMG/M metagenome (GOLD analysis project Ga0136616, IMG submission 106648) | Polar desert sand microbial communities from Dry Valleys, Antarctica - metaG UQ299 (21.06) | ecosystem: Environmental > Terrestrial > Soil > Desert | place: Antarctica: Dry Valley...
CGCCCGGGCGTGCAGGTCCTCGCCCCGGCGGCCGCTGGCGTTGAACGCCTTGAGCGTGGCCATGCCCTGCACCGCGTCGAGGTTCTCGGCGTACAGGCCGCGGTAGGCCGCGAACCAGTCCTCGTTGCGGTCGTCCAGCAGGCGCCGCGACAGGCTCGGCACGATCGGGGTGATCACCGCGCAGGCCAGCACGATCGCCCCGACAAGCGGGTCGAGCACCGCCAGGTACGCGGTCACCGCCACAGCCCCCACGGTCGCGGCAACGGCCTGCGGGAGGAACCCCCCGACGTAGGGGTCGAGCGTCTCCACGCCGTCGACCAGGGTCGACTGCACCGTGCCGGCGCGGGTGCGCTGCAGCCAGCCCGGACCCAGCGCCAGGAGCTGGGTGACCAGACGCTGGCGGACGGCCGCCTTGACGACGCCGGAGGCCCGCAGCGCCAGCGGTTCGCGGACGGCGATCAGCAGGCAGCGAACCACCTGCAGCGCGACCACGCCGGCCAGCAGCGTGAGCAGCGCGCTGGCGGGCTGCCCCGCGAAGACACGGCCGAGGGCCCGCGCCACCAGCAAACCCTGGCCGACGTAGGTGACGGTGGTGGCCAGGAGCAGGGCGACCAGGCCCGCGAGCCAGCCACGGGCAGCGGGAGCCAGCGACAGCAGCCGGACCGACGTGCTCACCGGCGCGCTGCCGGTGCTGAGGTGAGAACGTCGAACACCGCGCTAGCCTGTCTCTCGATCCGGCTGACAGTGGCGTGACGGAGGCTGCCAGCACGAGACTCTTCTTGCAAGCGGTTCGCAATAAGACCTGGACTCCTGGTTGCGAGTGCGCTGCAATGCAGGGATGGAGACGGCCTGGGTCGCCCGCCGCGCGAGCGCCGAGGACCTGCCGGGCGCGATGGCACTGATGCGGCGCATGCTGGACGAGGACTTCGGCCACGGGTGGCGGGCCGACTGGCACTGGGACGTCGCCGACCTCGACGTGCTGCGCGTCACGTACGTCGAGCACCCACGGCAGGCACTGTTCGTGGCGCTCGACGGTCGTGACGTCGTGGGTACGACGGCGGTGCGCGAGGACGGTCCGAAGTCGCCCCCGCACCCCGAGGCGGTGGCCGCCCGCTACGCGGGGCCGGAGTCGGGGCACCTCATGCGCGTCTGGGTCGCGGGCGAGCACCGCCGGCGCGGGATCGCGCGGGCTCTGGTCGAGCTGGCACGGGACTGGGCGCCGACGGCCGGCTACCGGACCCTGTGCCTGCACACCGATGCGCGCATGCCGGGCGCAGAGCCCTTCTGGCGAGCGCTGCCGACGCTGGAGGTCTGCGATGCCCGCGGCACCGAGCGCGAGTTCCAGACCATCCACTTCGAGCTGCCGCTCTCCGCGGACGCCTCGGCATGACCACCGTCGAGCGGGTCCCGGCCCAACGGCTGACCGGCGTCCTGCTCCCGGATATCCGCGACGTCTTCGCGGAGGCCTACGGCGGCTCCGACTACCGGCTGGAGGACTTCCCTGGCTTCCTCGCGAGGTGGACGAGCCAGCCGGACTTCCGCGCGGTGGTCGCCCGAGGAGCGACCGGCCGGGTCGACGGCCTCGCGTACGGCTACCGGCTCGAGCCGGGCGAACGGATGCACGACCTCGTCGCTCCCCAACTCACCACGGCGCTGCGGGAACGGTGGCTGACCGGTGCGTTCGGTCTCGCTCAGCTCGCGGTGCGGCCAGCGGCCGAGGGCGCAGGGCTGGGCGGCCGGCTGCATGACGCGCTGCAGGACGGGCTGCGCCAGCGCAGCGCGGTCCTCGCCGTCGCCGAGGGCAACCAGCGGGCGCGGCGGCTGTACGAGGCGCGCGGGTGGCAGATCCTGCTCGCGGGGTTCCGGTACCCGCTGCCGCAGGTGCCGCAGCCGTACGCGATCCTCGGCCTGGACCTGTCGGGTGGTCCGGTGCGGCTGCTGGGGGCGGCGGACGCGCTCCGGCGCGCCGGAGAGCTGACGCGGGTCTACCGGGCGGCGTTCGCGGGGCCGCCGTGGCACGAGGGCGAGGGCGAGGCGCAGCGCTTTGCCGACCGGCTGCCCGACCATGTGCGCCGGCCCGGCTTTCGCATTGCCGTGGCCACGCGCGATGGCGGTCTGGCCGGGTTCGCCTACGGCTATCAGGTCTCGCTCGGGGCGGAGCATCAGGTGTTGCACGATCGCGTCGCCCAGCTCACCGGCGTGGAGTTCTTCGAGGGGTCGTGGGCGCTCATCGAGCTGGCGGTCGACCCCGGTGCCTGGCGGCTCGGCCTCGGGGGCAGGCTGCACGACGCGGTTCTGGGCGCGGCGCCCGCCGCCCGCGCGTGGGTCCTCACCCGCGCCGACGCGACCGCAGCACAAGCCCCTGTACGACGGCCGGGGATGGACGCTGCGGGGGCGGATCCCCGCCCTGCGCTGGAGCGCCGAACTGGAGGTCCGCGTGAGAGCGAGCGGACCTCGAGGTCGCGGGCCGCGTTGCGCAGCTCGTAGTCTGACCGTCGGTGCACCTTCTAGAGTAGCCGTGACCAACGCCAGGCCGAACCGCATCCCGGCGTGCGTGCGGCGGTCGCCGGCGTCGAGGGCCTGTGGGACCGGCTGATCGAGGTGGCCTCGCGGGTCGGGCCCGACGACCGGTCACGGTCCACGCCCTGCCCGGACACCGACGTCGGCGGGCTGATCCGTCACCTGGCGGGGGTGCACGCGGCGGCAGGTGGCGACCAGGACGCGCCGGACTCGGCCGTCGATGGCCTGCGCAGGGCGCGCGCAGCGCAGATCGCGGTCTGGGATGGCGGCGACCAGCCACTGCTAGTCGCCGTGGACCAGAAGGTGCACCGTCGCATGCTGCAGGCCAGCTGCCTGGACCTGTGGGTCCACACCTACGACCTCGCGACCGCCATCGGCGAGCCGGTCGACCTCGACCAGGACTCCCATGCGCTCGGCGAGGCCTGGCGGTACCTGTCGGAGTATCTCCCGCGGCTGCTCGCCCGCCGGTCTGGTCCCGCCGAGGACAGCAGCGTGCGCATCTTCGTGCGCGGGGCGGTGAACCACGATGCCGTGCTCGCCGTGCGCGACGGCCGAGGGCTGTGGAGTCCTGACCGGTGCGGCGTGGAGCACAGGGTCAGCGGTGAGCCGGGCGCGCTCGTCGGCCTCCTGACCGGCCGCGGGGACCCCGAGGACTGGCGGCGGCGGGGTGCCCTCGAATGGTCTGGGTCAGCGGGCGAGGCGTTCGTCCACGGTGCACGCCTGTTCGGATAGCGGACGGGCCCTACGGCGGGCCGGACGCAGCCTCGGACTCCCTGGCGGTCGCGGGGGTGCACCTCCACGCTCACGCCGTCCTGTGCATCCTCCTGCGATGGTTGCATTTCACTCGCAGTTGCGGCAGGTTCGCAGTCTGTAGGGAGAGATCTGTGGGAAGGAAAAGGCTGTGGTGGAGAGGCGCGAGGCGCTGTCGGCCGGGATCGGCGGGGCCGGAGACGGTCTGCAGCGGCCGGGCGCCACGGCGCTGCGGTGCGAGGTGTTCCCGCTGGCGTGGTTCGGCGGGCGGGCGGTCCAACTGCGTCGCTTGGCCGCCGGCGGCGGTGGCTCTCCCGGGTGGCGGGTGGCGCCACCGCCGGGGGCAGACCCGAGCCGGGTGACGCGCGAGGAGCTGGCCGCTGCGCTGGGCGGCTTGTTCGAGCCGACGTCGGTCCTCCTGCACTCGACCTCGTGGCGGTTCGAGCCCGTCCACCTCACGCTGGTGCTGACCTATCTGGCCATCCTCGACGGGGCACAGGGGCTGCAGGTGCCACCTGCGGGCTTCGAGGCCGAGCCCCTGACAGACCTGGCGTCGCCGGTGGCGGACGGGGATCGCGGGGCGATCGAGCCCGCGGACGCGCTCGCGCACGGGCTGCGGCACTTCGCCCTGCTGCGCATCAGCGATCCGGCGATCGCCGCCGCGCTGCCCGCCGAATGGCATCGGTTCCTCGCCGCCTGGCACCCGCTGCCAGCCGGGCTGCTGCACCACTACGACGAGCTGCGACCCGCGCTGACACCCATCCCCGGCGACTTCTCCGACGCCCTCATGAGCTCCCTCGGTCATCCGTGAACCGCCAGACGGTGCCCTCGACGGTGTCGCGCAGCTCCACCCCCGCGGTGCGGAGCCGGTGGCGGAGCCGGTCGGCGGCGCCCCAGGACCGCTGCGCGCGGGCTTCGTCGCGCAGCTCGACGAGCGCCTCGACGAGGGGCACCAGCGGCTCGCGCAGGTCTCGCAGACCGCTGGTCGCCGCCACCCCGAGCCGCACGAGCATGTCGCGCAGCGCCGCCCGCGCGAGGTCGGCGTCGTCGGCCTCGGTGTCCGCCGCCCAGTCGAACAACGCCTGCTCCAGCTCGAGCGCGGCCCCGACGCCTGCGGGAACGTCGCGTCGCCTCCAGGCCTGCGAGAAGGCGTCTTGGAGCCGGCCGGCCTCCGCGCGCAGAGAAGCGGGCCCGCCCATGCTGGGCGATCGCGGTTCCGTCGGCGTGGTCCCCGAGGGGGCCGCGGCCGCGATCTGGTCCAGCGGGAGGACGGAGCCGGATTCGAAGACGGTGCTGGCGCCCTGGCGGCGGACCGTAACCGTCCCACGTCCGAGGACGCCGACGGTGCGCGCGTCGAGGTCGAGGATGCAGGCGGTGTGCTCGTCCACACCGAGGATGAAGGTGTCCGCGGGAAGGTCCTGCTCCATCATTCGCAGGCGATGCTCCCCGAGGTAGCAGAAGCGGGTGTCGTGGGTGCCGCCCTCGGCGTTGTCGTAGTGGGGGACCACGGCCACCTGGAGTCCGATCTCGGCCAGCAGGTCCAGGCCCTCGAGCCAGTGAGGCGCGGCGCCGACCTTGTAGATCTCGTACACCGGGATCGCGGCCACCCCGAGCGTCACCGCCGCGGCGCTGGCGAAGGTGACGCAGCCGCCGCGCCTCAGCTTCCCGGCCAGCACCTCACGCAGCGGGCTGTCACGCCACACACCCAGCGCGTAGCTGGGGCTGCCCGGCCCGGCGAAGACGTAGCCGGCGGCGCGGATCCGAGCCAGCGCCTGCTCGCGCGCCAGCGGCCCGGCCGAGGCGTCGGGCCAGCTGGCGATTCCCAGGCGCACCCCGAGGTTGCGCGCGAAGTAGGCGACGGTGCGCCGGGAGATGTCCCCGGCGTTGCCCTGGAAGCCGTATGGCGTGTCGAGCAGCACACCCTCGGCCGACCCCGCCCCCAGGCGATCCAGGACCGCGCGATGAACCTTCGTCATCGTGGGGGCGGTTTCACCCGACCCCATGATGGTCAGCAGCCGCGGTCCCTGCGACACCGGTCATCCTGTTCGACGGGCCGCGACGGCTCCGTTCAGAGCCCGCCGCACGGCAGTTCGCCCATCTCCGTCCTGTTATGACTGCGCCGACCATAGCCCGCGGGCACGAGAAGCGCCCCGGTGCGGCGCCCGTGTCAGCGGCAATCCGGCGGGACCTTGGCACCGAAGCCTCCGCGGCGCAGCGACACCATCGCAGCCCGCAGAGAACCCGGAGCGGTGTGTCGCTGTGCCCGAGGAGGCCTGACCGGATGAGCATCGCAGCGCGCGTGCTCGTGCCCCTCGTCGTCGGTGCGCTCGGGCTCGCTGGCTGCGCGGGCGGTGAGCCCCTGGCAGAGGTGAACGAGGCCGACCAGACGGCCGCGGCGACCCCCGGCGCCACAGAGGACGGCGGTGACCCGAGGACCGAGGCCTCCCCGGCGAGGCCGAGGCCGGGACCGGGCCCGACGCGGCCCCCCCGAGGAGAGCCTGTGGTCGCGGTCAAGAGCTTCCGCTTCCTGCCCGACTCTCTGACCGTGACCGCGGGGACCCGGGTGCAGTGGCAGAACGAGGATACGGGTCCCCACACGGTCACGACCGGGACGCCCGAGACGCCGACCGACCTGCTGGACAAGCGCCTGCCGGGTACGGGCGGGACGGTGGAGCTCACGTTCGACGCGCCCGGCAGCTACCCGTACTTCTGCGACATCCACCCGTCGATGCGCGGCGAGGTCATCGTCGAGTAGCCCGCCTGACCCTAGGGGTGCTGGACCGGCTCGTCGTGGTCGTGGCTGTGAGCTTCGGACCGGTGCTCGTCGTCGGGTTCGGCGTGGGGTATGTGGGCGTGGCTGACCTGTGCGTGGTCGTGCTCGTGCTCGTGCTGGACGGCGACGTGGACGAAGTCGCCGGCGGCCTCGTCCCATCGGTGCGCGACGTGCAGGTGGTCGTGTGCGTGCACGGTCGACTGGTGTTGGTGTTCTTGGACTGCGGTCAACTGGTCCTCCATGGTCCGGTACGAGTGTTCTGTCCGGTTGTAAGTCTAGGGAACGCCTGCTTGCACGCAACGTGACGCAGAGTCGGGTATTCAACCCCTGCGTCGCGGCAAGCTCCCTCACCACCACCACAACGACCTATGAATCCGATAAACCCTTGCGCTGCCGCGAGGCCCTTGATTACCGTCACTCTTGCGAACGGTTCGCAAGAGGAGGTTCGCATGCGACGTCTCGGATTGCTGATGGTGGCGCTGGTGCTGGCCGCCTGCACCGCTGCTGACCCCGTCGGGGCACCTCAGGAGGGCGCGGGCGGGGAGGCGGTGACCGAGCTGCGCCTGGCGATCGGCGGGGAGTCCGAGGACGGCTACGACCCGACGTTGGGCTGGGGCCGCTATGGCTCGCCGCTGTTCCAGTCCACGCTGCTGGCCCGCGACGCCGAGCTGAACGTGGTCAACGACCTCGCGACCGGCTACGAGGTGTCCGACGACGGGCTGGTCTACACGGTCGCGATCCGCGATGACGCGGTGTTCAGCGATGGCGAGCCCGTGACCGCGGCCGACGTCGCCTACACCTTCAACGCCGCCGCCGAGCAGGGCGGGCTGACCGACGTGACCGTGCTGGAGTCGGCGCAGGCGACCGACGACACCACCGTGGAGCTGCGGCTGTCCGAGCCGCAGAGCACGTTCGTCAACCGCATGATCACCTTGGGCATCGTCCCCGAGCACGCCCACGGCGACGGCTACGGCCGCGACCCCGTCGGGTCAGGCCCGTACGTGCTGGAGCGCTGGGACGAGGGTCAGCAGCTGATCGTGACCGCCAACCCCGACTACTACGGCGAGCAGCCCGTCTTCGAGCGGCTGGTGTTCCAGTTCACCGACGAGGACGGCAACCTCGCCGCGGCCCGCGCGGGCGAGGTCCAGGTCGCGGTCGTCCCGCCGGCCCTGGCCGCCGGCGACATCGACGGCATGCGGCTGGTCAGCGTGGAGTCGGTCGACAACCGCGGGATCTTGTTTCCCTACAGACCTTCTACAGGAGAGACCGACCCAGATGGGAACCCCATCGGCAACGAGGTGACGTCCGACCTCGCGATGCGCCAGGCGATCAACGTCGCGGTGGACCGCGAGGCCCTGGTCGAGGGCATCCTCGAGGGCGCCGGCAGCCCCGCCACCGGTCCGGTGGACGGGCTGCCCTGGTACAACGCCGACTCCGCGATCGCCTACGCCGACCCCGACCGCGCGGCGGAACTGCTCGCCGAGGGCGGCTGGGAGGACACCGACGGCGACGGCCTGCTCGACAAGGACGGGACCGCCGCCGCGTTCACGGTGCTGTACCCGGCCGACGACTCCGTGCGGCAGGGCCTTGCGCTGGCCGTCGTCGACATGCTCGCGCCGCTGGGCATCGAGGTGACCCCCGAGGGCGCCAGCTTCGACGAGATCGAGCCGCGGATGCACACCACACCGGTGGTGTTCGGCTGGGGCAGCCACGACCAGACCGAGATGTACAACCTGTACCACTCCAAGATGGGCGGGACCGACTTCTACAACGCCGGCTACTTCGCCGACTCCCAGGTCGACACCAACCTCGACCTCGCGATGGGCGCGACCGATTTGGAGGAGGCCAACGCCTTCTGGCAGGCCGCGCAGCTCGACGGCGACGGCTACGGGTTCACCGCCAAGGCCGAGGCCGGCTGGGCATGGCTGGTCAACCTCGACCACCTCTACTACGTCGACGAGTGCCTCGACATCGGCAGCCCGCAGGTCGAGCCGCACGGCCACGGCTACCCGATCACCGCTGGCATCACCTCGTGGCGGTGGACGTGCTAGCCGGCAGGCTGGCGGGCCGGGCGGCCCGGCTCGCCGTGCTGCTGGCCGCGGTGGCGGTGGCCTGCTTCGCGCTGATGGAGGCGTCCCCGGTCGACCCGGTCGACGCCTACGTCGGCGCCGAGGCCGCCCGCATCGGCCCGGAACAGCGTGCGCTGATCGCCGAGCGCTTCGGCCTTGACGACCCGCCGCTGGTGCGCTTCGGGCTGTGGGCCGGGCGGGTGGTCCGCGGCGACCTGGGCACCTCGATGATCTTCAACGCCCCGGTCACCCAGGTGATCGCCTCACGCTTCGCGGCGTCGCTAGCGTTGATGGCCAGCGCCTGGCTGCTGTCCGGCGCGCTCGGCTTCGGCCTGGGGATCCTCGCCGCCCTCACGCGGCGGTCGGCGCTGGACCGGGCGATCCGCGTCGGGGCCTACACCCTGGCGTCGGCGCCGACGTTCTGGGTCGGGCTGCTGCTGCTCACCGTCTTCGCGGTGACCCTGGGCTGGGCCCCGGTCTGCTGCGCCACCGACATCGGCAGCGACCCCGCGACCGCCTCGCTCGGCGAGCGGCTGCGCCACCTCGCGCTGCCGGCGGCCACGCTGTCCATCGCCGGCGTCGCACCCATCGCCCTGCACACCCGCGCCCAGGCCGTGAGCATCCTGGACAGCGACTTCGTCACCTTCGCCCGCGCCCAGGGCGAGCGCGGCGGCGGGCTGGTGCGCCACCGGGTCCTGCGCAACGCCGCGGTGCCCGCGGTGCTGCTGCAGTTCGCCTCCCTCAGCGAGCTGTTCGGCGGGTCCGTGCTGGCCGAGACCGTGTTCAGCTACCCGGGCCTGGGCCAGGCCACCGTCCAGGCCGGCCTGCGCGGCGACGTCCCGCTGCTGCTCGGCATCGCGCTGTTCACCACCGTGTTCGTGTTCACCGGTAACCTGCTCGGCGACACCACCCACCACCTCCTCGACCCCCGGCTGCGCTCCACATCCCGCAGACGTGCCGGGCGCAGCCGCGCGGTCGAGGTGCACACGTGAGCGCGGCCAGTGATGCGCTCGGGCGGCTGCGGGGAAACCCGCCGCAGCCGGTCGCCACCGAGATCGCGCACCGCCCGCTGGACCGGCGCAGGCGCACGCTGGTGCAGATCGGGGCGGGGACGGCGCTGATCGCGGCCATCGTGGTCGCCGGGACGGTCCTGTCAGCGTCCGCAGAGCTCACCGACCTGACCGCCCGGCGCCTACCTCCCAGCCTCGCGCACCCCTTCGGCACCGACTGGCTGGGCCGCGACATGCTCGCCCGCACCCTCGTCGGGCTACGCCTCAGCCTCGCGATCGGCACCCTCGCCGCGACCGTCAGCGCCGTCATCGCGCTGCTGCTCGCCGCCGCCGCCGGGGCGCTGGGCCGCCGCGTCGACACCGCGGTCTCCTGGCTCGTCGACCTGTTCCTCGCGATCCCCCACCTGGTCCTGCTGATCCTCATCGCCTTCGCCGCTGGACGCGGCGCCCGCGGGGTGATCATCGCGGTCGCGGTCACCCATTGGCCATCGCTGACCCGCCTGCTGCGCGGCGAAGCGCGCAGGGTCGCCGCCTCCGACTACGTCGCGGTCGCCCAGCGGCTGGGCCACGGCGGCTGGTGGGTCGCCCGCCGCCACCTGCTCGCCCACCTGGTCCCGCACTTCACCGTCGGGCTGGTCCTGCTGTTCCCCCACGCGATCCTGCACGAGGCCGCCCTGTCGTTCCTCGGCCTCGGGCTGTCCCCGCACGCACCAGCCATCGGCATCATCCTGTCCGACGCGATGCGCTACCTGTCCGCCGGCGCGTGGTGGCTGGCGGTGCTGCCCGGCCTGGCGCTGCTCACCGTCGTCAAGGCCGTCGACACGGTCGGGGAGAACCTGCGCGCGCTGGCCGACCCCCACAGCGTCCACGAATGAGCCTGCTGTCGGTCGAGGGCTTCGCGCTCACCTTCCTGCAGTACGCCAGCGGGCTGCGGCGACGGCGTCTGGAGGTGATCAGCGGCCTCGACCTCGACGTCGACGCCGGCGAGCTGGTCGCGGTCGTGGGCGCCAGCGGCTCCGGAAAGAGCCTGCTCGCCCACGCCCTCCTCGGGCTGCTGCCCTCCAACGCCATCGAGACCGGGCGCATCACCTACGACGGGTCCCCCCTGGACGCCGCACGCCGCCGGGCGCTGCGAGGCCGCGAGATCGCGCTGATCCCGCAGTCCGTGACCTACCTCGACCCGCTCGCAACGGTGGGAACGCAGGCGCGGCGGTCCGCCGAGCTGGCCGGCACCGCCGACCCGGCGGCTGCGGCGCGTGTGGCGTTTCGGCGGCTCGACCTGGCCGACGACATCGCCGGCCGCTACCCCCACGAGCTGTCCGGCGGGATGGCACGGCGGGTGCTGACCGCCACGGCGACCATCGGCACGCCCCGGCTGGTCGTGGCCGACGAGCCAACCCCCGGCCTGCATCCCGCGATGGTCACCGAGACCCTCCAGGGACTGCGCCGAATGGCCGAAGCCGGCGCCGCGGTCGTGCTCATCACCCACGACCTGCTCGCCGCGCTCACCGTGGCCGACCGGGTCGCCGTCTTCTACGCCGGCAGCACCGTCGAGGTCGCACCGACCGCGTCGTTCGCCGGTGACGGCGCCGCCCTCCACCACCCCTACACCCGCGCCCTGTGGCACGCCCTGCCCGCGCACGGGTTCCTCCCCCTCGCAGGGGCGCAGCCGCCGCCGACGGACCTGCCCCCTGGCTGCCTGTTCACCGACCGCTGCCCCCTGGTCATCCCCGACTGCCGCCGAGCCCGCCCCGCCACCCGGCAGGTCGGACCCTCGCTGGTGCGCTGCATCCGCGCCGAGGCCCGCGATGCTTGAGGCCCGCGACCTGTGGTTCCGCTACCGGCGCGGCGCGCGCTGGGTACTCGCGGGCCTGGACCTGCGGGTCGCCCCGGGCGAGGTCGTCGGCCTGCGCGGCCCCAGCGGCCAGGGCAAGACCACCGTGGCGCGACTGCTCGCCGGCTACCTCCAGCCCGCCCGCGGGCACGTCCTGATCGACGGCGCACCCCCGCCCGCGGCCACGTCGCGTCGCCCCCAACCGGTGCAGCTGGTCTCCCAGCACCCCGAACTGGCCGTCGACCCTCGCTGGCGCCTCGCCGAGATCCTCGCCGAGGTGGGCGACCCCGACCCCTCGCTGCTCGCGTCGCTGTCGATCGCCCCGGGGTGGCGGGACCGCTTCCCCAATGAGCTCAGCGGCGGGGAGTTGCAACGCATCACCGTCGCCCGTGCACTGCTCAGCGCCGCGCCCTACGTCGTCGCCGACGAGGTCAGCGCCATGCTCGACCCCATCACCCAGGCACAGATCTGGCACGTCCTGCTCGACCGCGTCCGCCGCCACCGCCTCGGACTCCTCGCGATCTGCCACGACGACTCACTGCTCCACGCCGTCGCCGACCGCGTCGTCGACCTGCCCCACCTGGTGACCCGCCCGGACAACCAGCTCCGACCCCCCGCCCCGCTCAGCGGAACGCGAGTCACCACGTAGCGGTCGCGGACCTTGCAAAGTGTCAAGTACCGGGTTTAGTGGAGACCCTGTTGTCACCCTGTTGGGAGATCCTCGACCAGTGAGCACGTGCAGGGCGCGGACAGCCGCCAACTCGGGCGAAAGACGGTCGCTGGGCCCAGCCAGCCCGCCGCGGCCGGGTTCGTATCCCATCAACTCTCGCCGCTATTGCGGCCGGTTGCCGGGTCGAGACAGGCGGCTGACCTGCAGGTTCGAATAGGACGACGAGGTGGACACAACTGCACCGTATTCGAACCTCTCTGACCTGCGGAAACGCATCCAGTGGCTCGCTGCGCCGCTGGCACCGGCTTAGGGTCAAGGGGGTTGGTGGAGGCAGCGTGCAGGCGGTGCCTCCACCATCAGGCGGTCGGCACTGTCGCGGCCAGTGGGGGGACCCTGCCGCGGGACGCAGTAGTCGATCGGCTCCCGATTCCAGCCGCGTGATCGCCAGGCCCTCGGTTGATTCAGTCGGCATGGGGATGCCGGCGGCTAGACAGGGCGCTGCGACGAGATCGACCTCACCCGTGGTCAAGGGAAGGGGGCCGGCGGCCTGAGCCGCGTTGTACGCCAGGGTGAACCCGTCACCCGGCGTGGAGTCCAAGTCCAAGGGCTGGAAGATGGCGTCACGTCCGCTACTGACCGGCTGGTAAAGAGCAAACCCGACAGTGTGGGCCCCGGGAGAGGTCACGGTCGCCCGCAGCATGCCTTCGGAATCCGCGGCGTCGACCGTCAGCGCAGGACGGCCGGGAAGTTGCCGTCCGCCCTCGCAGTCGCCTGGGGCGAGATCGCGCTCAGGCCGCTGGCCTTGCACGACGGCGGCGGCCACGAACCCGCGGTCGGCCGGAAGGATCAGCCACCGGCTGTCGAGGACCTTATACACGTAGTCGGGTTCGGCTGTGCCGATGCGATAGCCGACGAAGCCGACGCTGCATCCTCCGGGCGGCCGGCCGATTTGCTCGCTGTCCTGACTGGGCCCCGAACGTATGTTGGCTCCGCGATCGACGGTGGTTGCGAGAAAGCGCGTGCGATGCACCTGGGCGTTGCGACAGGCCGGAGCGTCGGCGGTGCTTGGAGTTGCCGCCGGGAATGTATACAGGGCAGCTCCGATCGCTACCCCAACCGCCAGCACTGAGGTGCCCCGGGTTTCATGAAGGCCACGTTACTTGGACGACAGTATAGCACTATCCCTGGCTGAATACCACTCGGCCTCGAACTCCACCGGTGGAACATACCCCAACGACGAGTGCAAC
>Ga0136616_10001339_pt1 | contig 12869 bp, 11 predicted proteins | sample AntDrymUQ2992106_2_FD_106648 | JGI IMG/M metagenome (GOLD analysis project Ga0136616, IMG submission 106648) | Polar desert sand microbial communities from Dry Valleys, Antarctica - metaG UQ299 (21.06) | ecosystem: Environmental > Terrestrial > Soil > Desert | place: Antarctica: Dry Valley...
CCGCCCAGGTGCCTGTCCGCAAGAACGGAATCGAGATCGTCACCTCCTCGTTCCTGGCGCGCGCACACGAGCTGGGTAAGCAGGTCCACGTCTGGACCATCGACACCGAGCCGGAGATCGGTCGGGTGCTCGACCTCGGGGTCGATGCCGTCATGACTGACCGTCTCGACGTGCTCCGTGACGTGTTCTGCGCGCGAGGCATCTGGACGGGTGAGCGATGACGTCCCCGGGCGCACCGTCGGTCGCCGACCTGACCGGCTCAGAGCGACGTGCCGAGCAGCGTGCCTGGTACTTCTACGACTGGGCCAACTCCGCCTACGTCACCACGATCGCCACGGTGCTGTTCGCGCCGTACATGACATCGGTCGCGGAGCGGGCTGCGTGCGGCTCCGGCGTCAGCGAAGCCAACCCATGTCGCACCGACCTCAGCGTGCTCGGGGTGGCGGTCTCACCCGGATCGCTCATCTTCTACGTCGTGACGCTCGCGACGGTTCTGTCGGCGGTCGTGCTGCCGGTCGTCGGAGCCTTCGCCGACCGCTCCCCGCGCAAGAAGCACCTGATGGCCGGCTTTGCGTGGGCCGGCAGCGCCTTCGCCGGATGCATGTTCCTCGTGACCGGCGGCAACTGGCAGCTCGGGGCGGTGTTGCTCGTCGCCGCGAACCTGTGTCTCGGTGGGAGCCTCGTCGTCTACAACGCGATCATGATCGAGATCTCGGCGCCGGACGAGCGTGACCGGGTGTCCTCGCGCGGATGGGCGCTGGGGTACCTCGGCGGCGGCCTGCTGCTCGCCGTCAACCTGGCGATCGTGACCTTTCACGACTCGATCGGGCTGTCTCAGGCGATGGCGGTGCGGATCTGTCTGCTGATGGCTGCCATCTGGTGGGCCGCTTTCACCATCATCCCCTTCCGCGGGATCAAGAACCGACCCGCCACCGGAGCGGTCCGCCAGCCGGGAGGCGTGGTGCGACAGAGCTTCGGGCAGCTGTGGACGACGTTGCGGCACATGCGTGCCTATCCGATGACGTTGCTCTTCCTCGCCGCCTACCTCTTCTACAACGACGGGATCCAGACGGTCATCGTCTCGGCGTCGACGTACGGCGAGAAGGAGCTCGGTTTCGAGACCTCGGTCCTCATCGCCACCATCTTGCTGGTGCAGTTCGTGGCGTTCCTCGGGGCACTCCTGTTCGGCAGGATCGCGCACAGTCTCGGCAGCAAGAAGACCATCCTCGGAGGCCTCGTGGTGTGGATGATCGTCGTGATGATCGCCTACGTCCTGCCCGAGGAGTCCCTGCTGCCGTTCCTCGGGATGGCCGTCCTGATCGGGATCGTGCTCGGCGGGACCCAGGCGCTCTCCCGGTCGTTCTTCAGCCAGCTCGTGCCCAAGGGCCGGGAGGCGGAGTACTTCTCGCTGTACGAGGCCTGTGAGCGGGGCACCAGCTGGCTCGGGACCCTGGTCTTCGGCCTGATGCACCAATGGCTCGACTCCTACCGCCCCGCGATCGTCGCGCTCCTCGTCTTCTTCGTCGTCGGGATGGTTCTGTTGTCACGAGTCGATGCCCGCCGCGGGATCGCCGATGCCGGAAACGCCGCGCCGGCGATGGTCTAGTCACCCAGTGCCTCCGACGTGAGCTTCGCATTACTCAGCGACTGCACCGGCCCGTCTCAGCCGAATCTCAGGAGTAGCGGGAATCATGGTGGGTACATGCACGTTGGCAACCATGACGGCGCCTCAGGCGGCTGTGAACGCGAGGGCCCGTCGCTCAGGGCGCCGAGCAGGTGCCGTGACGTACGACGGGGACACACCAAAGAGCGGGGAGCGCACCATGGCAGACAGAGCAACCCTACGAGGCTCACGCCTCGGCGGCACCAGCTTCGAGGACGAGAGCGGAATCGAGTTCGCGCCCCGCCAGCTGGTGACCTACGACTGCGCCAACGGCCACCAGTTCGACATCCCCATGTCCGCGGAGGCCGACATCCCCTTTGTCTGGGAGTGTCCCCGCTGCGGCGCGGCGTCGCGCCAGCGCGACGGGTCAGAGCCCGAGTCGAAGTTCGAGAAGCCCGTCCGCACCCACTGGGACATGCTGCTCGAGCGCCGTTCGATTCCTGAGCTCGAGGACATCTTGTCGGAGAGGCTGGAGCTGCTGCGTACCGGCGCGATCGGCCCGGCGCACCTGCACCGCCGCGGGCGCTCCGCCCCGAAGTCGAAGAAGTCGGCCTGACCACCACGCTGGTCGACTGCGACGGCGTCATTCCCCGCGTGGGGGTGGCGCCCTCGTCATGTGTGGGGGGATCGACCTCACAGATCACCGGCGACAAGCCGTGATACCTCGGTGACCGGCCTCCCTGCCGCGCAGGGCCCTGACGACTCTCAGGAACGGTCGTCGTCAGAACGGTAGATGCGATGAACCCCGCCGCGGCGTGGGGCATAGCCGTCGCGTCCGATCCGGGCCGCTGCCCGGCGAGCCACGACAGCCGCGAGCATCCGGCGAGCGACCGGTCGGGTGAAGGGCAGCACGAAGAAGAACCCGAAGATGTCGGTCACGAAGCCCGGCGTGAGCAGCAGCGTGCCGCCGACGAGAAGTAGTGCCGCGTCCGACAACTCTCGCGCCGGCACGTGACCAGTGGTCACCGCGGCACGCAACGCGTCCCAGGCGCGTCGCCCTTCGCGCTTGACGAGCCAGCCACCGATGAGGGACTCGACGATGAGCAACAGCACGGTCGGGGCGGCACCGATCTGCTGCCCGACCTGGATGATGACGTAGATCTCGAGGATCGGCATGCCGACGAAGATCACGAGCAGGGTCAGGAGTGGCATGTTCAGGGAGCCTTGACCCGAGTACGACGCCTGCCCGCCAGCCGATGCAGCTGCTCGGCACGGTGCTCGACACCCCACCGCGAGACCCGCCATAGCGCCTCGCGGACGATGAGACCGGTCATCTTCGACTCTCCGTAGACCCGCTCGACGAACGTGATCGGCACCTCGGCGACATGGAATCCCGCTTCGATGGTCCGCCGCGCGAGGTCGACCTGGAAGCAGTAGCCCTGCGACCGGACCGAGCCGAGGTCGATCCCCTCCAGCGTCTCCCGGCGAAAGGCCCGAAATCCCCCGGTGGCGTCGTTGATGGGCAACCCCAGCGCGAGCCGGGCATAGATGTTGGCGCCACGCGACAAGAACTCACGGCGCTTGGGCCAGTTGACGACGCGGCCACCGGTCACCCACCGGGAACCCAGAACCAGGTCGGCGTCGGTGACTGCGTCGAGGAGACGAGGAAGCTGCTCAGGCAGGTGGGAGCCATCGGCGTCCATCTCGATCATCACGTCGTAGCCGCGGTCCAGCGCCCAAGCGAACCCGGCGAGATAGGCCGTTCCCAGACCGGACTTGCCGGTGCGATGGAGCACCTGGATCTGCTTGTCGTGGGCCGCGACCTTGTCGGCGATGTCGCCGGTGCCGTCGGGTGAGCGGTCGTCGACAACGAGAACGTCGAGGCTGGGGACCGAGCCACGAACGCGATCGAGGATGAGCTCGATGTTCTCGGCCTCGTTGTAGGTGGGGATCACGACGATGCCCCGGTCGGTGCTCACGCGTCCATCGTGCCAGTGCGGCGGCGCCGATCCAACACGCCGAGGAGTGCGAGCCCGGCGGTCGACACGATGACGATGAGCTCCAACCACCACCCGATCCGGACGCCAAGCGTGATGTCCTCGCCGAGACTGACGTCGGCCTCGAGCACGGCTCGGGTCTTGGTTCGGCTCTTCTCGACCACTCCCCCATCGGGGCCGATGATCCCGCTGATGCCGTTGGTGGCCGCCACGACCACCGTCCGCCCCGTCTCGATGGCGCGGTAGCGGGAGATGGCGAACTGCTGCTCGAGCTGACCGGTGCCGGTGTAGGTGGCGTTGTTCGTCTGGACGACGAGGAGCTGGCCGCCGCCGTTCACCACGTCGCGCACCAGCCCGTCATACGCGACCTCGAAGCAGATCACGTCCCCGATCCGTACCGGCCCCAGGTCAAGCACCCCCGGTCTCTCCCCACGGGCGAAGTCGCGGGGGATCTGGCTGAGCCGGTCGACGAACGTGGTGAGGAGCCCGCGGAACGGGATGTACTCGCCGAACGGCACCGGATGCCGCTTGACGTACTGCTGCCCCGGTCCCGACTGCGGGTCCCAGACGATGCCTATGTTCTGCACCTGATTGTCGTCGGGTCCGTCGACAACGGCTCCCACCAGCGTCGGTACGCCGATCGCCCGGACAGCGTCGTCGATCTCGGCGTACGCGGCCGCGTCGACGTACGGGTCGATGTCGGTGGAGTTCTCGGGCCAGATGACGATGTCGGGCGCGAGCCGCTCCCCCGCAGCCACTGCCGCGGCGAAGTCACGGGTGGCGGTCGCGTGGTTGTGGAGCACGGCGCGGCGCTCGGCGAAGGCGTCCATGCCCTCACCGGGGACGTTGCCCTGGATCGCGGCCACCCTCGTCGTGCCGATCGGGCCCGCGGTCCCCACCGGCAGGACGGCGCTGAGTGCGACCACGGCGACTGCGCCCACGCCGAGGCTGAGTCCGCGGCGGGTGCGGTCGCGACGCTCGACCAGATCGACGACGACCGCCACGGTCAGCACCACGACGAGGGACACCAGCACCGTTCCGCCGAGCCGGCCGTAGCGGACCACTGTCGAGTCAACCAACCCGAAGGCCAACGTCCCCCACGGGAAGCCACCGAAGGGCACGACGCCGCGCAGGCACTCGACACCCGCCCAGCCGACGGCGAAGGCGACCGGCCACCAGACACGATCCCTGGTCCACCGCCAGACGAGTGCCAGGAGCCCGAGAAACAGCGCTTCGAGCAGGCTCAGGACCAACCACGCGTCAACGCCGATGATCGTCAGCCAACGCAGCAGCGGCACCATGAAGCCGAGACCGAAGACGACACCCGCTGCGAAGCCACCCTCCCAGCGCCGGACGACGATCATCAGCCCCGCGAGACCCACGGGCATCAGCCACGGCAGGTCGTACGGCGGGAAGGCCACCGACAGCGCGACCCCCGAAGCCAACGCCCCAGATCCGCGCACGACTGTCTCCGGGCGGGGTGTACGGGGCACGCGGCGACCCTACCCCGGCCTCCCCGCCGCGCTGAGGGGCCAGGTACGCCGCGCTGAGGGGTCAGGTCGCCGCGCCGAGGGGTCAGGTCCGCCGCACGCAGCGGGTGGAACGACGACGGTGCCCGTGGCGGTGGTCGCCACGATCGGCTCGTCGAGCACCTCAGCCGCGGACTCGCCTCGGTCGGGCCGGCCGCGGCAGACGACGCGCAGGCAGAAGTCAAGGGTGCGCGAGCGGGTGCCGACGCGTGTCACGACGGCCTCGACCTCGAGCACGTCACCGGCCCGGACCGGCGACGTGAAGGAGACGTCGGAGTACGACGCGAACAACCCCTCGTCGCCGTCGGTCCGGATGCACACCTCGGTCGCGACGTCGCCGAAGAGACCGAGGCTGTAGGCCCCGTCGACGAGGTTGCCGGCGTAGTGGGCGTGCGAGTAGGCGACGTAGCGGCGGTGCGTCACGGTGAGCCCGAGGCGGGGGTCGCCGGTGTCGGCGGGGGTCGTCATACGGACTCCTTCTGGCTGCTCTTGGTGGTTGCGCGGCCGTTGTCTACGAGCTCGTGGACGAGGTAGCTGGCGACCTCTCCCGGCGTCGTCCCGCGGGTGAAGACCTTGTCGACGCCGAGACGTGACGCCTGCTTCTCCTCGAAGCGCGGGCCACCGATGACGAGCACCGGGCGACGTGCTGTCGGATATGCCTCCCGGAACGCAGCCGACATCTCCATGGTGTTGAGGATGTGTGCGTCGCGTTGGGTCACGACCTGCGACACCAAGACAGCGTCGGCGCGCTCCTCGCGGGTGCGCGCGACGAGCTCGGGCACCGACACCTGGGCACCGAGGTTCACCACGCGCAGCTCGCGGTAGTACTCGAGACCCTTCTCACCCGCGAATCCCTTGATGTTCAAGATGGCGTCGATGCCGACGGTGTGGGCGTCGGAGCCGATGCAGGCGCCGACGACGACGAGCCGACGGCGTAGCGCCTTCTTGACGGCCAGGTTGATCTCCTTGGGTGACAGGAGTGGATAGGGGCGCTCGACGACCTCGACCAGGCTGGTGTCGACCAGGTGGTTGGACCGACCGTAGACGACGAAGAACGTGAAGTCGGGTCCCATCGCCTTGGCGTGCACGACCATCGCCGGATCCAAGCCCATCTTGTTCGCCAGCTGGGCTGCCGCGCCCTCGGCCCGCCTGTCGTGCGCGATCGGCAGCGTGAACGAGACCTGCACCATGCCGTCGCCGGTGGTGTCACCGTACGGCCGCACGACCCTCCTGTCCGACGGGCCGGCAGCTGACGGGCCAGTACCTGACGGCCCGGTGTCCGCGCTCATCGTTCCTCCAGGAAAGCTGTCGCCGGGTTGTAGTAGTCGCGGGCCTTCCTCGCCACACCCTCGAGACCCTTGCCGGCGTCGGCCGGGCGCTTCATCAGCCCGAAGGTGCCGTCGGCGATCGCGTCGAGCAGCCCCGCCTCGTGGTCGAGGATCTTCTCGAGCAGGTCGATCGACTCGCCCAGCACCTGCCGGGCGCGCGAGGCGATGAAGCCGTGAGGGGCCGGCTGGAAGTCCTCGGCGAGCCGACCGGCCGCGTTGACGACGTACCTGACGTTCTGCAGGGCGAGGTCACGGTCGGACAGCCATGGCGTGACGACGGCCTCTGTCATCATGCCGACGAGGAGGATGTCCTGGTCGGTCATCGCGCCGGCCAGGTTGAAGAACCCGTCGAGCAGGTATCCGCGGAAGACGTCGCCGGTCATGTGGCGGGTGGGCGGCATCCACTTGAGCGGCGCCTTCGGGAACAGTGTCCTGGCGAGGAGCGCGTGCGCAAGCTCGAGCCGGAAGCTGTCGGGTACGGACGGGTCGATCTCGAAGGCATGGCCGAGGCCGAGCTGCCAGTCCTCCAGACCTGCCTCCTTGGCGAAGTACTCGTTGAGCAGTTGGCTCACCGTGACAGTGTGGGCCGCGTCGACCGCGTCGGCGGTGGTGAGGTAGTTGTCCTCGCCGGTGTTGATGATGATGCCGGCACGCGCGTGCACCTGCCGGCTGAATCGCTGGTCGACGAACGTCCGGATCGGGTTGATGTCGCGGAAGAGGATGCCGTACATCGAGTCGTTGAGCATCATGTCGAGACGCTCGAGGCCGGCCAGGGCGGCGATCTCCGGCATACAAAGTCCAGAGGCATAGTTCGTCAGCCGCACATAGCGTCCGAGCTCCCGACTGGTGTCGTCCAGCGCTGCCCGCATCAGCCGGAAGTTCTCCCGCGTGGCGTACGTGCCGGCGAACCCCTCCCTGGTCGCACCCTCAGGGACGTAGTCGAGCAGCGACTGCCCAGTGGAGCGGATGACCGCGATGATGTCCGCGCCCTCGCGGGCCGCGTTCTGTGCCTGCGGCATGTCCTCGTAGATGTCTCCGGTCGCGACGATGAGGTAGATCCATGGCTTCTGCTTGGGGTCCCCCCAGCGCCTGATGAGACGCTCGCGCTCGGTGCGTCGCGCGTCGACCCTGCGAATGCCGGCACCGACGGCCTTGTGAGCAGCGGTCTGCACACGCGTCGCGGGGCGGCCCTCGGGAAGCCGGAACCGGGCCTCCCCTGCGGCCGCCCGCCGGGCGAGCGTCACGAGGTCGGACGAGTCGCCGGTGATCAGGGCGTCCCACACTGGCAACGCCACCCCGTGCTCGAGGCCGACGTCGGCGCGCACGGCGTCGAGCAGACGGTTGACCCACGGGGTGCCGTCGGTGTCCGCGCCGCCGAGACCTGCCAGTCGAAGTGTCGCGCGCTCGACCGACACCGTGGTGTGCTGCTTGGCGAGTCGCACGATGGGCCGGGCGGCCTGCCGGGCCAGGCGGCGCGCCTTCTTGACCGTGCTCGGGTCGAGCTCGAGCTTGGGTCGCGGTCGGGGCGTCATCGGGTCCCTTTCGCAACGAGCCGAGCCTGGTCGAGCCGGTCGGCGTCGAAGACAGGGGCACCGTCGACCACCGTCCGCAGGCAGGTCGGCAACGGCCTGTCACGGTCGAGATCGGGCAACCCGGACTCGGTGGGGGGCGGGTCAGTGGCCCAGACGGCGTACGACGCCGGAGCGCCGGGCACCAGGACACCGCCGGAGTCGTCGCGCCGTGCCCGGTGCCCACCACGCGTGTGGGCCTCGAAAGCCATCTCGACGGTGAGCCGCTGGCCTTGGTCATGGTGGAACGCCGCCGCCCGGATGCCCGCCCACGGGTCGAGCGGGGTGACGGGGCTGTCGGATCCCAAGGCCAGCACGACCCCGGCGCGCGACATCGCACCGAACGGGTTCATCCGCCACGCCCGCCCGTGACCGAGCCGACGCTCGTACAGCCCGCCGGTCGCCCCCCAGGCCGCGTCGAACGAAGGCTGCACGCTGGCAACGATCCCGAGGCGGGCCATCGCCTCGACGTCGGTCGGCGTCGGCATCTCGACGTGCTCGAGGCGGTGCCGGGCGCGCACCAGAGCCTTGGGGCCGACCCGGCTGGCCGCAGCCTCGAGGCCGGCGATCGTCTCGGACATCGCCCGGTCACCGATCACGTGGAAACCCGCCTGCAGGTCGCGATCGGTGCAGAAGACGACGTGCTCAGCAACCTGCTCACGGTCGAGGTAGAGGTGACCGCTCGTCTCGGCGTCGGCGTACGGCTCATGCATGCACGCGGTGCGCGACCCGACCGCGCCGTCCACACACAGGTCGCCGGCATATCCCAGCAGGCCGTCTGTTGCCGGGTCGTCCACGTCCCCGGCTTCGAACGCGCCCCAGTAGGGCACGACCTCGGGCGTCGGGGTGTCGGCCGCGATCGAGCGGAGCACGGCGAAGTCGCTGAACGGTGCGATGTGTGGCGCGTTCACCTCGTGCAGCGACGTGATGCCGACGCTTGCGGCACGGCCGAGGGCGATCCGCAGCGCGGCCTCGCGGTCGGCGGTGGTCCACAGGCCGTGGGTGACAGTCCTGGCCGCGTGGTGGGCGTCTCGCGCCACGAGCCCGTCTCCCAGCCACCCGTCGCGGGCGGCGATCGAGCGGTCGCGCGCCAGCAGCGCCGAGGAGATGACACCGGAGTGGGAGTCGACCCGCGCGACGTACGCGACCTTGTCGCCGACGGCACGGTCGAGCTCGGCCATCGTGAAGACACGGCCGTCGTCCCAGCGTGACTCGTCCCACCCGTAGGCGTACAGCACGCGGCCGACGTGGGTGCTGGCGAACGTCGTCAGCGCACCGAGCGACTCGCGCGCCGAGGTCGCGAAGGCGAGGTCGAGCGACTGCAAGGCGAAGCCGGTCGGGCCGAGATGGACGTGCGCGTCGACGAACCCGGGGGTGACAAGGCTGCCGGCCAGGTCGACGACCACGTCGGACGAGTCTGCGTATGACGCCGCGGCGGCGTCGTCGCCGACCCAGGCGACCTCTCCGCCGACAGTGAGCAGCGCCGTGGCGAACGTCGATGCGGGTGTGTAGACCCTCCCGCCTCGCAGCAGGACGCGCTCCGGTGTGCCGGTCATGGCACTATCCTGCCGCGTCGGTCGCGAGGCGCGACTCGAAGAGCCTGCGGACTCCGGCGTGCTGACGGAGCAGTCCGACCGCGAAGTCGGCGTGACCCGGCACGTAGCCGTTGCCGATCAGCATGGTCACGTCCGAGGCGAGTCCCTCCGCGCCGAGGGCTGCGGCTGAGAATGACGTCGCCATCGAGAAGAAGATCACGGTGCCGCCCTGTGCGGTGGACAGGATCGCGCCGCCTTCGCAACCTGGCACGTCGACGCAGACGACCGTGACGTGCGCCGGCCCGCCGGCGGCGCTGACGGCGGCCGACAGGGCGACGGGGTCGCGTGCGTCGGCGATCGCGATCTCGTCGGCGAGGTCGACGTCGGCGAGCACTTCCGCCTCGCGCTGCACCGGCACGACCGCGATGGTGCGTCCCGCCCCGGCGTGTGCGGCCGCCGCGAGTGAGAGGGAGCCGCTCTTGCCGGCGCCACCGATCACGCACACGGTCGGCTCGACGCCGCGGTCGACGTACTGGGCGACGACCCGCGCGGTGAGGGCGGGAGCCCCGCACACGTCCATCACGGCGAGCGCGAGCGGTGTCGGCAGGTCGTCAGGCAGCACAGCCGCGATGGAGCGGCCGAAGAGGATCGCGTACCCACGGCACGGGACCTGCTCGCCCAGCCCGTCCCAGTCGGTGAGGCCGTCGGTGATGACGAGCGGCGTGAGCGTCAGCGAGACGAGCGTCGAGACCAGGTCGCCGACGCGGAGCCCGAGCGGCGACTGCGTTCCGACCTCGGCGACAATGCCGGTGAGCATGCCGCCGGACCCGGTGACCGGGTTGTGCATCTTGCCCCGCGTGGCGATGATGTCGAGCACCTCCGCGCGCACCGCTGTGCCGTCTCCGTCGTGCTTGGTCAGCAGCTGGCGCAAGGACGCCGCGTCGAGGTTGAGCCGCGTCACGTCGATCCGGACCTCGTCCGCGGTGATATCCCCACCCGTGTCGAGCCGCTGGGCTGCCTGCGGCAGGACGCCCCTCGGGGCCAGGACTCGGTGCAGACCTGTCGGGTCACTGCTCACGAGAACCTCCGGTGATCTTGGTGACTGCCACAAATATTGCGGTGTTGCGTTGGCCCTGCCTTATTTTCTCCCGTACTCTGGCAGATGTCGGGCAGCCGACACAAACGGCGGGGATGCCTCGCCTCCTCACCCCCACGACACGCAGCGCGGCGCGCGCCTGGAGGAGCAACCCATGACTGACAAGGTGGGCTTGGAGCAGCCGTACCCCTACCAGCGGGTCGACCTCGTCGAGCCCGACTGGACGCGGCTTCCCGGGTGGAAGGACGTGACGGCCGACGACTGGGCGTCGGTCCAGTGGCAGCGAGCGCACTGCGTCAAGAACCTCAAGCAGCTGCGGGCGGTGTACGGCGACCTCGTCGAGGACCGCTTCTACGACGACCTCGAGCTGGACCAGGCCGAGCGCGCGACGATGTCGATGCTGATGCCGCCGCAGATGGTCAACACGATGGTGCCGCACAGCCTCCCGGCCACCGACTTGATGTATGCCGACCCGGTGCGCCGCTACATGCTGCCGGTCTTCTCCGACCGGCGTACCGACTGGCCGAGCCACCCGCACGCGACCCGCGACAGCCTCCACGAGCACGACATGTGGGTGGCAGAGGGGCTCACCCACCGCTACCCGACCAAGGTGCTGGCCGAGATGCTGCCTACGTGCCCGCAGTACTGCGGCCACTGCACCCGGATGGACCTGGTCGGCAACTCGACACCGGTCATCGACAAGCTGAAGTTCAACCTCAAGCCGGTCGACCGGATCGAGGCGATGCTGGCCTATCTCCGCAGCAACCCAGGCGTCCGCGACGTGGTGGTCTCGGGCGGAGATGTGGCGAACATGCCGTGGGGCCGGCTCGAGGCGTTCGTCGACTCGGTGCTCGACGTCGACAACATCCGCGACATCCGGCTCGCCACCAAGGCCCTGATGGGCCTCCCCCAGCACTGGTTGCAGGACGAGGTGCGTGCCGGCATGGACCGGCTGGCGACCAAGGCGCGGGAGCGAGGCGCGTCGATCGCGATCCACACCCATGTCAACCACGCCAACTCGGTCACTCCGATGGTGGCGAAGGCGACGCAGGCGATGCTCGACACCGGCATCCGCGACGTGCGCAACCAGGGCGTGCTGATGGGCGGGGTCAACGACGACGCTCACACCCTCCTCGACCTGTGCTTCGCCCTGCTCGACGGCGCGAAGATCATGCCCTACTACTTCTACATGTGCGACATGATCCCGTTCAGCGAGCACTGGCGGGTGTCCGTGGCTCGGGCTCAGGAGCTCCAGCACGGCGTGATGGGCTACCTGCCGGGGTTCGCGACGCCGCGCATCGTCTGCGACGTCCCGTTCGTCGGGAAACGGTGGGTGCACCAGCTCGAGTCGTACGACCGCGACCACGGCATCTCGTGCTGGACGAAGAACTACCGCACCTCGATCGAGCGCAGCGACGCCGACGCACTGACCCGCACCTACGAGTACTACGACCCGATCCACACCCTGCCGGAGGTCGGCCAGAGCTGGTGGAGGGAGCACGCGGGAGACGTGATGGCCGCCGCCGAGGAAGCCGCCAAGGCGTCACGCGAGGCCGCCGAGTCGCAGAAGGCGCTCCCCGTCGTCTGACTCGCGGTGTCCCGCTCCCGCGAACCGTGGGAGTCATCTCGTCACCGCCCTGTGATGAGATCGGGCAAGCTGCACATGCACGAGCTCGCCGGTGGGACATCGTCGATGAACCTCCATCATGGGTACGCGCACAATCCTTGGGACGTCTCACGCACGCCGGGCGGCTCCGGCATCGCCACCGCGAACGGAATGGGCTGGGGCACCCGCGGCAGCGACACCGGACCAACCTGCTCAACCTCACGGGACAGCCTGCCGTCACGATGGCGTGTGGTCCGACCGACGACGGGCTTCCTGTCGGCATCAGCTTCATCGGGCGTGGCTTCGAGGAGGCAGTCGCGTTGCGCGCCGCATTGGAGGTAAGTCCAGGGGCTTTGGCTAGCGAGCGGTGCGGTCCGGCTCAGGACTCCCACCGCGAATTGACTAGTCGGTTTTGGAACCCACCTGCAGACGTCTGAGGGGAGACCGGCGAATCTCTGACTCATGTCCAGAGAGCCCGCGCAGTGCCAGGCGAGTGCTGAGCCACAGCGCAAACGCGCACGCGAATGCGCCTCCGAGGATCGCCATCCAGGGGATGGAGATTTCAACCGACGGGGCGCGGAGAAGGAGAATCAAGCAAGTCGTCGCA
>Ga0136616_10001345_pt1 | contig 12823 bp, 12 predicted proteins | sample AntDrymUQ2992106_2_FD_106648 | JGI IMG/M metagenome (GOLD analysis project Ga0136616, IMG submission 106648) | Polar desert sand microbial communities from Dry Valleys, Antarctica - metaG UQ299 (21.06) | ecosystem: Environmental > Terrestrial > Soil > Desert | place: Antarctica: Dry Valley...
GCAGGGGACTGGTCGCACCAGCTACCGCGGCCAGGTCGCCATCCACGAGGGCGCGCACCGGGTGCGCAACAGCACGGTGTGCGATGCGCTCCTGCTCGACGAGCACGCCCGCTCCGACACCTATCCCTACATGGAGATCGCCGAGCAGGACGCCCAGATCAGCCACGAGGCCAGCGTCTCCAAGATCGGTGAGGAGCAGCTGTTCTACCTGCGCTCCCGCGGGGTGGAGGAGTTCGAGGCCATGGCGATGATCGTGCGCGGCTTTATCGAGCCCATCTCCAAGGAGCTGCCGATGGAGTACTCCGTCGAGCTCAACCGCCTGATTTCGCTGAACATGGAGGGTTCCGTCGGCTGATGGCGACCCTGACCACGCTCACCGAGCTCCAGGTCATCGCCCTTTCCGAGGCACGCCAGGAGCCGTCGTGGCTTCTGGAGCGCCGGCTGGAGGCGTACAAGGCGTTTGTCGACCTGGAGTGGCCGGACAACCGGGTCGAGGAGTGGCGCTACACCGACCCGCGGCGGCTCGACCTGACCCGCCCACTGGTCGACGGCGGCGACATCGCCGCTCAAGCCCCCGCGCAGGGGGTCGTGATCAGCGATCTGGCGACCGCCGCCCGCACCCACGAGGCGGTCGTCCGCGACGCGCTGGGCAGCGCGGTGGACCTGGGGCGGAAGTTCGCCGCCGGCAACCTGGCCGCGTTCACCGAGGGCCTGTTCGTCCACGTGCCGGCAGAGGTGGAGCTCGACGAACCGATCCGTGTGACGGTCGAGGCCGCCGCGGACGGCGCGCTGCTCCCGCGCGTGCTGGTGGTGCTCGGCGCGCATGCGAAGGCCACCGTGCTGCTCGACCATGTCGGGGACGCCGACGCCACCGTCGTCGAGGTCGTCGAGGCGGTCCTGCGCGAGGGCGCACGCCTGCATCTGGTGACCACCCAGCACTGGGGCCCGCGTGTCGACCATCTCGGCGCGCACACCGGTCGAGTCGGCGCGAACGCCGACTACCGCCACTTCGAAGCGACGCTGGGCGGCAAGACCGTGTACCTGACGCCGGACGTGGAGCTGGCCGAGCCGGGCGGGAACGCCGAGCTGCTCGGCGTGTACCTGACCGACGACGGCCGCCACGTCGAGCACCGCTCCCTGATCCACCACGACGCGTCGAACACCACCAGCGACAGCATCTACAAGGGCGCGCTGCAGGGCGACAGCTTCGCCTCGTGGTACGGCAACATCCGCATCGAGCGCCACGCCAAGGCCACCGCCTCCGACGAGACCAACCGCAACCTGATCCTCGGCGCGGGCGCTCGGGCCAGCTCGATCCCGTTTCTGGAGATCCTGTGCTCGGACGTGGTGCGCTGCGGCCACCACAGCTCCGTGGGGCAGATGGACGAGCTGCAGCTGTTCTACCTGGAGTCTCGCGGCATCCCGCGCGAGGCCGCCGTGCGCATGCTGGTCTTCGGCTTCTTCAAAGAGGTCACGGACCGGGTGGGCGTGCCGGCCGTGGCCGACGGTGTGCTGGCCGAGCTGTCACGCGCGATCGAGGGGAGCTACCCGTGAGCTTCGAGCGCGTGGCCGAGCTCGCCGAGATCCGCGTTGGCGCCGCCCATCAGATCGAGGCGGGCGGCGAGCCGATCGCCCTGGTCCACGCCGAGGGCGGCATCAGGGCCGTCCACGACGTCTGCTCCCACCAGCAGTACTCCCTGTCCGAGGGTTGGGTGGAGGGCAACACCATCGAGTGCAACCTCCACGGCAGCGCCTTCGACCTCGACACCGGGGCGCCGCGGAGCCTGCCGGCGGTCAAGCCCGTCCCCGTCTACGCCTGCGAGGTGCGCGACGGCGCCGTGTGGGTCGACCCCGCACGGCAGCTGAACGACGCACCCGTGCCCCGCCACTTCTAGGAGACGCACGACCATGGCCACCCCCGAGCTGCAGATCGTCGACCTCCACGTGGAGGTCGCGGGCTCCGAGATCCTCAAGGGCTTGAACCTCGAGGTCGCCAAGGGCGAGACCCATGCCCTCATGGGCCCCAACGGGTCCGGCAAGTCCACGCTCGCGTACGCGATCATGGGTCACCCCGCGTACACCGTCACCAGCGGGCAGGTGCTGCTCCAGGGCACGGAGTTGCGCGATCTGACCCCTGACCAGCGGGCCCGCATGGGGCTGTTCCTCGCCATGCAGTACCCGACCGAGATCCCCGGCGTGTCGATGACGAACTTCCTGCGCACCGCCGTGAACGCGGTCAGCACCGCCGATGTGCCGGTGCGCCAGTTCATGGTGCGCCTGCGCGCGGAGATGAAGGCGCTGCAGATGGACGAGGGGTTCCTGTCGCGCAGCGTGAACGAGGGCTTCTCCGGCGGGGAGAAGAAACGCTTCGAGATCCTGCAGATGGCGCTGCTGAAGCCCCAGGTCGCCGTGCTGGACGAGACGGACTCCGGTCTGGACGTGGACGCCCTGCGGGTGGTCTCGGAGGGCGTGAACCGCCTACGGGGGCCGGATCTCGGCGCGCTCATCATCACCCACTACACCCGCATCCTGCGCTACATCACCCCCGACTTCGTCCACGTGATGGTGGACGGGCGGGTCGTGGAGTCCGGCGGCAAGGAGCTGGCCGACCAGCTCGAGGAGCGGGGTTACGAGACGTACCGGCCTGCTCCGGTCTAGAAAAGCTCTTAAGCCCACTGAAAGGCGCCCACGGTGTTCGACGTCGAGGCGATCCGCAAGGACTTTCCGATCCTGGACCGGGAGGTACACGGGCGGCCACTCGTCTACCTGGATTCCGCGGCCACGTCGCAGAAGCCCCGCGCGGTGATCGACGCGATCGCCCACTACTACGAGCGGTCCAACGCCAACGTCCACCGCGGGGTGCACTTCCTCGCCGAGGAGGCCACGGAGGCCTACGAGGAGGCGCGCCGTAAGGTGGCGCGCTTCGTGGGCGCGGACCCGCGCGGCGTGATCTTCACCAAGAACGCCACCGAGGCCTTCAATCTTCTTGCCTACTCCTACGCGCGCTGCTTCCTGGGGCCCGATGACATCCTGCTGGCCACCGAGATGGAGCACCACGCCAACCTCGTGCCCTGGCAGCTCGTCCAGCCTGAGGCCGGCTATGAGCTGCGCCACGTCTCGGTGACGCCGGGCGGCGAGCTCGACCTCACCACGTTCGACGAGATCGTCGCCACCGGTCGGGTGAAGCTGCTCACCGTCACCGCCATGAGCAATGTGGTGGGCACGGTGAACCCGGTGCGCGAGCTGGCGGACCGCGTGCGGGCGGCGAACGCCGACGCGGTGGTCGTGGTGGACGGTGCGCAGAGCGTCCCGCACCTGCCGACCGATGTCGGGGCGCTGGGCGCGGACTTCCTGTGCTTCAGCGGGCACAAGATGCTGGGGCCCACCGGCATCGGCGTCCTCGTCGGGCGCCTGGACCTGCTGGAGCGCATGCCGCCGTTCCTCGGCGGCGGTGAGATGATCGCCAACGTCACCCTCGACGGCGTCACCTTCAACGAGGTGCCGTACAAGTTCGAGGCGGGGACGCCGCCGATCGCCGAGGCGGTCGGACTGGGCGCGGCGGTGGACTATCTGTCCGCGCTGGGCATGGACGCCGTGCGCGAGCACGAGCGGTCCCTGCTCGCCCAGGTGCTGCCGACCCTGGAGGCGCTGGAGGGGGTCACCGTCCACGGGCCGCGCGACCCCGCGCGCCGCGGCGCCGCGGTCAGCTTCTCCATCGCAGGGATCCACCCCCACGACGTCGGCACGATCATGGACCGCGAGGGTGTGGCGGTGCGTGCGGGCCACCACTGCGCGAAGCCGCTGGTCCGCCTGCTCGGGTCGACCGCTACCACGCGCGCGTCGTTCTACCTGTACAACAGACCCGACGACATCGACGCCCTCGTCGACGCCATCTCCGTGACCATGCGCTTCTTCGACCGCTAAGGACCAAGAGCCGATGGCCCCGCTCGACGACCTCTACGCCGAGATCATCCTCGACCACTACCGCTCACCGCGGCACCGCGCGGCGGAGTTGGAGCCCCACGACGTCCACGTGCACCACGCCAATCCCTTGTGCGGGGACGAGCTGGACCTGCGCCTGCGGGTGGTGGACGGCAATGTGGACGCGGTCGCCTACGACGGCGACGGCTGCTCCATCTCCATGGCCTCGGCGTCGGCGATGACGGAGGCGGTGACCGGTCGGACGCTGGAGGACGCCGAGGACCTCGGCGAGGCGTTCCGCCTGATGATGCACGGCGAGGGCATCGAGCGGGAGTCCGAGCTCGGCGACGGGGTCGCGTTCTCCGGCGTGGCGAAGTTCCCCGTGCGCGTGAAGTGCGCGCTGCTCGGCTGGATGGCTCTGCGCGACGCGATCAAGACCTACGACGAGGGTGCGCGGGCCCACCGCGTCACCTACGACGCCTGAGAGGCCGACCCATGGACACCACCGAGACGATGCGCGGCTGGCCAACCGAGGAGACGGAGGCGGCCGGCTTCTCTGTCGAGACCGAGGCGGACGGCATGCCCAGTGAAGCGTCGCTGCGTGAGGCGCTCAAGGCCGTGGTCGACCCCGAGATCGGCATCAACATCGTCGACCTGGGGCTGCTCTACGAGGTCGACAAGGCTGACGGCAACGTGGCCGTGCGCATGACGCTGACCACCATGGGCTGCCCGCTCACCGAGCTGATCCACTCGCAGTGCACCCTGGTGCTCACCGCGCTGCCCGGCGTGGAGACGGTCGAGGTCGACTTCGTCTTCAGCCCGCCGTGGAGCACCGACATGATCGCCGAGGACGCCAAGGAAGAGCTGCGGGCGATGGGCATGAACGTCTGACGGCCTCGCACACCTGCTCGGGTTGTCCTGAACCCGTTCGGGCGGCGTCGGCCCAGCGGCTGGCCAGTCGGGCGTTGCTGGACGGGGCTGCCGGACTCGTCGATCTGATCGATGACGACGCGCTGTGGGGCAACGCCTGCCGCCGCACGCCCGGATACCTGGAGATCCAGCGGGCCCCCGCTACGGACGGATGGGGCTCGCAGCTCAGGCCGCGGAGCTCTGGGATGGGCTGCTCACACGGGCGCCACCGTCCTCCCGTCGGGACTGCGGGGTGTACCGCGCACGGCGGGCCACGGCGCTGGCCGTTGGCCGTTAGCCCGAGCGACAGGGGTGTAGACCGTGTCCCAGACGGGCGACCGACGCTCGAGTGGCCCGGCGGGCCCACAAGCACCGTTTTCCACGCTGGAGCGGGAACAACCGGACGTGCGTCACTGCTGTACTTCCCTGCCGACCCTCAACTGACTAGGACGTTGCTGCCCAATGGACCCGATCATCTCAGAGCCCGCCACGCTGACGAATGACGAGATCCGCCGCTACTCGCGCCACCTCATCATGCCGAACGTGGGCGTGGAGGGGCAGGGCCGGCTCAAGGCGTCGAAGGTCCTCGTGGTGGGGACCGGCGGGCTCGGCTCGCCGGTCGCCATGTACCTGGCCGCCGCCGGCGTCGGCGCCATCGGCCTGGTGGACTACGACACCGTGGACGAGTCCAACCTGCATCGCCAGATCATTCATGGCACCTCCGACATCGGCAAGCGCAAGACGGAGTCGGCGCGCGAGACCATTCTCGACATCAACCCCCACGTCGAGGTGGTCGTGTATGACACGCTGCTGCGCAGCGACAACGCGCTGGAGATCATCGCGGACTACCACCTGGTGATCGATGGCACGGACAACTTCCCGACCCGTTACCTGGTCAACGACGCCTGTGTGCTGCTGGGCAAGCCGAACGTCTACGGGTCGATCTTCCGCTTCGACGGCCAGCTCTCGGTGTTCTGGGCCGAGCACGGCCCCTGCTACCGCTGCATGTTCCCGGAGCCCCCGCCGCCCGGGATGGTGCCGTCGTGCGCCGAGGGCGGTGTGTTCGGCGTCCTGCCCGCGACCATCGGCGCCGGCCAGGCCACCGAGGGCATCAAGCTGTTGACGGGCATCGGCGACCCGCTGGTCGGGCGCATGCAGATTTACGATGCGCTGGAGGCCCGCTGGCAGACCATCCGGGTGAACAAGGACCCGGAGTGCCCGGTCTGCGGCAAGAATCCGACCGTCACCGCCCTGATCGACTACGAGGAGTTCTGCGGGGTCCCCGCGAACGACCACGAGTCCGAGGGCGACGGGTTCTCCGAGTTCGAGGTCACCCCGGCCGAGTACGCCGCCGATGCGGATCGCGTGCGGCTCATCGACGTGCGCGACCCCCACGAGTACGCCATCAGCCACATCCCCGGCGCCGAGCTCATGCCCCTCGGCGAGCTCCACAAGCACCTCGCGCAGCTGGACTCCGCCCAGGACATCGTCCTGCACTGCAAGTCCGGCATGCGCTCGATGCAGGCGTTGGAGCTGCTGCAAGGCGCCGGCTTCAAGCGGGTGAGGAGCATGCGCGGCGGCATCAACGCCTACGCGCACGATGTCGACCCCTCGATCCCCACGTACTGAGCGCGAAGGAGTGAGCGGCACGGCAGCGGGGCTCAGGCCGTTCCGCGCTCCACAATCCGTGGGCGCGCGACGTAGGTGGTGTGGTAGTCCTCGGACTCCGTGCGCCCGTCCGGGAAGCTGAGCGTGCGGGTCACGGTGACGTTGAAGCCCTGTCCCTGGCCCTCCTGGACCACGACCTCCTGGCCCGGTGCGAGCTCGGAGTTGGACCGCACGATCGTCTCGGGCGGGGTGAAGTTCGAGCGTGCGCTGGTCGCCGAGCTCACCGACACCCACGGAGTGCTCCAGAACGACACGGTGATGGAGGTGTCCGTGTAGGAGGTGTCGATGTAGATGCCGTGAGGTGAGTTGTTGTTGACCTTTAGATCGACGTTCGGGAAGTTCAGCGTGGCCTCGCGGCCCTCGGGATAGCGGCTGATGTACTGGCTGTGGGGCTTGTGCTCCACGATGTCGTAGCCGCCCTCGTAGGCGGCGTTGAACATGGTGGTGGCGAACTGGCTGACCCCGCCGCCCACCTCCTGCACGAACTCGCCCTGCTGGATCGCGCCGTCGGCCAGGAAGCCGTTGGCCGAGGTGCGCTCACCCACGAAGTCGTTCACCGAGAACGTCTCGCCCGGCTCGATGATCACACCGCGGATGAGGTCGGCGATGCGGTGGATGTTCTGAACCCGGTTCGCGCAACACGGGTGCTGGGTCGTGTAGGTCGAGACCTGCTGGCTGATGCCCAGCGCGCGGACCTCGTCGACGGTGCGGTCGGGCTGGACCTCCTCGCCCGCCACCTCCGCGGTGCGGGGGGCCTCGCCGATCGCGAGGTCGCGCACCTGCACCGCGGCGGCCTCCAGGTCCACGCGGAACCCGGGCTCGCCCTCGTCGATGTTGATCACGCCGCCGGAGAGTTGCAGCGAGGCGTCGACCGCAGGCACGTCGACGGGGGAGGGGTCACCGATCGCCACGCCGAGCGCCGCGGGGTCGGCGCGCAGCTCCAGGCCCTGCCCGCCCTCCGCGGGCTCGACGCGCAGGATCGTGGCGAGCTGTTCGGGGGCCAGCGTCACCGTGTCCTGGCCGCGCGTGAGCGAGACCGGTGCGCTGAGCGCCTGCTGGGCCTGCGCGACCGCCGCGTCCACCTCCTCGGCGGTGGCGGCCGCGTCGACGGGCTGGGTGGCGATCGTGAGGCTGTCGGGACCCGGCGACAGCGCCGCGCGCTGGGCGTCGGCGCGCAGGGCGCCGGTGTTCACCTCGAGCCCGGGGGTGGGGTCGACCCGCTCCACGGTGACACCCGCGAAGCGCACCGTGCCCTCTTGCGGCGGCAGCGCCAGCTCCTGCGCGACGCGCGACACCCAGGCGTCGAGGGTCACGGCCTGCACGTCCTCGACCGGGTCGATCGTGATCTCGGTGCCGAACGCGCGCAGCTGGTCGCCCAGCGCCGTCAGCGGGTTGGCCTGCCGACCCCTCGCGAGCACGACGTCCGCGGTGGCCTCGGCGTCGAAGACGTAGCCCACCTCGGCGGCGGTGGCGGCAAAGGTAGCCGCTGCGCGGGGGTCGCCCTGGGGCGCCTCACGGGTGGCGGTCACCGGCTCCTCGCCACGCTCGCGCCCGTAGACGGTCAGCGCCGTGCGCAGTTCGTCCTCGGACAGGTCACCCACCTCGAGGTCGGCGACCTGCACCCCCGGCAACGTGCCCGCGCGCGCCGCCCGCAGCCCGAACAGCGCGAGCATCGCGGCCAGCAGGACCGCGCCGATCACGGCGCCAACGACAAGCAGGAATCTGCGGGTCGTGGACACGCCCGCCGCGGTCGGAGCCTCGATCGACTCGGAGGTGCCCATGGTCCGCAGCAGGCTACCAGCCGGTGTGGTACGCCCCCCGAGCCGCCTTGCCACATCTGGTCGTCCGGATGGCCCTGTCCGATCGACGCTTTGCACGCCCGCGGGGTGCGCCATAGCCTCGCCGACAACCTCTTATTCAGACTCGCTTCACAACTGCCATGCTTGGGGGCTGTCGGGCTGCGGAGCAATCTGCGGGCGTGGGCGGCGGCACGCACCTCCCGGGCCGGTTCTGGAGACCCATGTCCATCCGTCGCAGCGTCGGGCCGCGATTCGTATCCACGGTGGTCATGGGACTGTCGCTCATGCTCGCCCTGTCGCCGGCCGACCTGGCGATGGCGGCCGACACCGAGGAGCGCCGACTCGACGAGAACGCCGCGCGTATCGCCGAGGTGCGGGGACAGATCGCCGAGCTGTCCCCGCGCGCGGAGCTCGACGAGGCCGGGCTCGCCGAGGCCGAGCAGCAGCTGGGCGTGGTCCTTGAGGCGGTGAACGCCGCGTCGCAGGCTGTCCAGCGCCAGCAGCAGACGGTCGACGACGCCAACGCCGCCTGCATCGCGGCGGCCGCCCAGGTCGACGAGCAGCGGCGCATCGCCAGCGGTCGCGCGGTCGAGCGCTTCAAGCGCGGCGCCGAGAACACGCTGCAGTCGATGCTCGTGGCCGAGGACGCCGAGGAGGCGCTGGACCGCTCGACCTACCTCGACGTGGTCAGCCAGGCCGACCAGCGCACGGAGGAGAGCCTGGAAGCGGCCCTCACGATGGCCGATGCCCAGTGCCGCCGGGTGACCGAGGAGCAGGAGAGCCTGACGCGTGTGCTCGAGCAGGAGCAGCGGATCCTGGCCGAGGCTGAGTCGCTGCGCAACGAGCGCGTGCTCACCGCGGCGGCGACCGCCAGCCAGCTCGCCGACCTCCAGGCCGAGGAGAACCACCTCGACAGCGAGAGCCGCGAGCTCGGCACCCTCGCCCGGCGCGCGACGGTGATCGGGGTGTCCGGGCCGGGCTGCGGCACCACTGGCGCCTTTCCGGCCAACGGCTCGATCACCAGCAACTTCGGCCGCCGGTGGGGCCGGATGCACCAGGGGCTGGACATCGGCGCACCCAGCGGCTCGCCGATCTTCGCCGCGTTCAACGGCACGGTGACGTTCGCCGGTCGGCAGGGCGGCTACGGCAACCTGATGCTCGTGGACCACGGCAGCGGCTGCGTGACCGCCTACGCCCACCAGACCGCGTTCGTCGCCTCCCCGGGCGACGTGGTGACCGCCGGGCAGGAGATCGGCAAGGTCGGCTCCACCGGCAACTCCACAGGCCCCCACCTCCACCTCGAGGTTCGCATCAACGGCGCCGCCAGCGACCCCCTCGGCTACCTTCCCTGACGCCGGGGGTCAGCAGCCTTCGGGAGGCTCGGCGACGCCGACCACGTCGGTGGCGCTCTGGCCCGGCTCGGAGGCGGCCGCGCTGGGCGGGGGGGCCGCGGGTGCGGTGGCCGGCGGGGGAGCGGGGGCGGTGAAGAGGTTCTCCGCGTCGGTCCCCAGGACGAGTGCGAGTTCGGCCTCGGCCTCGGGTGCGGCCTCCGTCAGCACCCCGGGAAGCTGCTCGGCCACCACCTGCGCGGCGGCCTCGCCGCCGGGGCGGTAGCGCACGACGCTGCGCGCGACCGGCTCGGCGTTGCCCACATCGCCGACCGTGAAGCCGCGCTGGGTCATGACCTCCGCGCCGCGGGCGGCAAGCCCGCCCACGTCGGTCGCGTTCAGCACGTCCAGGACGATGTCGGAGGGCACCAGGCCGGCGCCGGGGGCGCCGGCGGGCGTGTCGAGGACGGCGCCGGAGGCGAAGCGTGCGAACACCGCGTCGGCCTCCTCGGTCTGGATCTGCACCGAGGCGCCGTCGATGGTGTCCCCGACGGTCGGGACCGTGTAGGTGGCCAGGCCGCCCGCGGCCAACCCCCGGCCTGCCCTGGCCAGCCGAGCGAGGTCGATCAGGCCGAGGCCCTCGTCGGCGGTGAGCGCCCTCGCGCCCGCGCCGGTGACCCGAAACAGCCTCAGTGGGTTCAGCAGCGTGGCGGGGGTGACCACGGACTCAGCGAGCTCGGACAGGAAGCGCTGCTGGCGCGCGACGCGGCCGAGGTCGCTGTCGATCTTGCGTGCGCGGACGAACCCCAGGGACTGCGCGCCGTTGAGCTGGTTGCAGCCGGCGGGCAGGTCGATGCCCGCGTCGCGGTCCGCCATCGGCGTGTCGAGGAAGACGCTGACCCCTCCGACCGCGTTCACCAGGTCAACGAAGCCGAGGAAGTCGATCTCGGCGTAGTGCGTGACTGGGATGCCGGACACCTGGTTCACGGTCTGGGCCAGGCAGGTCGGCCCGCCAGTGGTGTACGCGCCGTTGATGCGCCCGCGGGCGCCATCGCAGCGCGACACGTACAGGTCACGTGGGAAGGCCAGCACCGCGGCGGAGCCGCCACGCACCGACAGCAGCAGGATCGAGTCGGTGCGCTGGCCAGGGGTGCCGTCCGTGCTCAGCTCGAACAGTTGTTCCTGCGTCAGGCCCTCACGGCTGTCGGTGCCGACGAGCAGGACGTTCATCACGCCGTTCGACGGCTCGGCGAGCCCCTGCACGTCGACGCGGTTCAGCGAGACCGTCGCGTAGACCCCCAGGGCGGTAGCCACCGCCAGCACCACCAGCGCGAGCGTGATGACCGCGGCGAGCACCCTGCGCAGATCGCTGCGCCACGCGCCGGGGCGCCGCTTCGGCGCAGCGGTGACGCGTGCGGGCAGCACCGGCCCCTGGCGCTGGGGTTTCCGGGCGGGCGGGTGGAGGCCGTCGGCAGCCCGACCGCCTCGGTCCTGCCGACCTGGCGGCGGCGCGCCCGCGCCCTGGGCGTGCCGGCCGCGCTCGGGCGGGCCGAAGTCGTCGGCCTCCTGACCGCGAGTGCCGCCCGTCGACGGGGGGTCATCGCCGCGCAGGGGCGGCCCGAAGCCGTCGTCGAGGTCGTTACGGCGCGAACGATCGTCCCCGCCGGAGTCACCCTGCCCGCGACCCAACTCGCCTCCCCCACGCCCCGGCTACCCTCGTGCGCGGAACGCTCACGGTAGCCTCGCAGATGCCGGGCGTGGACACGTCCGCACGGACGGGCCGGGAGCGCGCCGAGGCGGATGAGGATGGTGCGGGGCCGAGGCCCCCACGAGCATCGGCGTGGCAGGGTGGACCGCAGGGACGGTGGGAGGGGTGGCGTGGAAGACGGCTCGAACCTGGGCTGGTGGGTGCCAGCGCTCGTGGTCGCCGTCCCGCTGCTGCTGCTGCTGAGCCTGCATCTGCTGGCCCGGCTGGAGCACTGGATGTTCGCGCCCGACGAGCGCGCCGCGACGGTCGCCACCCTGCTCAGCGAGGTCGACGCGCCGGACGAGGTCGAGGCCGAGGTCACCCGCCTGCTCGCCGACGTCCACCCGGCGGTGAACGGGCGCCGGGTGGACGGCGCCGCGCCCTCGACGCAGCGCCGCCGAGCGCGCCTGCGCCGGGCGGTGGCCCAGGTCCCCGCCGCGACGCCGGGCGAGGAGCACCAGGAGTAGCACAGGTGAACCTGCGGGTGATGGTCTCGGAAGGCCCGGTCAGAGGGCTGATTCGCGTCCCCATGGCCCGGGAGCGGGGCTATCCTACCTCGATGGACTCGGCCTCCGACGCGGACCGCCACCGCTACTACGAAGAGCTGGCGGTGACCCACGTCCTCGGTGGGCTGAGCGAGTCCGATGGCCGCGTGTTCCGCTCCCACCTGCTCGACTGTCCGCAGTGCCGAGCTCGCGTCGGCGAGTTGCGCCGCATCGCCAACGACCTCGCCGACGTCGAGCGCGACGAGCGCCGCATGCGTGCCGCCAAGGCCGTCGAGACGAAGCGCCGCGACGACGACGACGAGGAGGTCGCGCCCGAGGAGCCGCCGGTCGCCTCACGGGCCTCGCGGTTCGGACTGCTCATCGGCATGGTCCTGCTCGTCGGTCTGGCCTCGTGGAACTTCCTCCTGCGGGACTTCACCGCCGGTCTCCAGCGCCAGCTCAGCGAGGCCGACATCGAGCGGGACCTGCTGATCAACGACCAGGAGGCCCAGTTTGTCTCGCCCACGGGCCAGTTCTCCGGCGAGCCCAGCAAGGTCCTCTACAGCGACACCCACGCGCTGGTCATCCTCGACGGGGTCAATGAGGGCGAGATCTACGGCGTCTACTCCCAGAACGCCGAGGAGGACGCGATCAACGACCCGGTCCTCGAGCGTGCGGAGTCGGACCGGCTCACGCTGCTCGTGCCCCGGGTACCGGGGCTCCGGCGGCTCGTGGTCACCCGTCCGGAGGCGGGAGCCGAGGGCCAGGCGCCGTCCGGAACCCCCGTCATGTACGCGACCCTCGTCGATCCGGCCGCAGCCGACGCCGAACCGGCCGCCCGCTAGGACGCTTGGTCGATCACCCCGCCGCCCGCTATCCTGCGGTCTGCCCGGGCTCGTAGCTCAGTGGGAGAGCGCTCGCTTCACACGCGAGAGGTCACAGGTTCGAACCCTGTCGGGCCCACCA
>Ga0136616_10001346_pt1 | contig 12821 bp, 13 predicted proteins | sample AntDrymUQ2992106_2_FD_106648 | JGI IMG/M metagenome (GOLD analysis project Ga0136616, IMG submission 106648) | Polar desert sand microbial communities from Dry Valleys, Antarctica - metaG UQ299 (21.06) | ecosystem: Environmental > Terrestrial > Soil > Desert | place: Antarctica: Dry Valley...
GATCCGCCCCCGGCCGCGCTCGCGCTGATCGAGAGCTACGGCGAGCCGCGCTTCAAGCTCGACGTCAACTGGGACCCGGAGGTGCTGCCCGCCTTCCTCGCGCTGCCGGCCTGCGAGGCCCACGGCCGCACCGTGCCGGTCGACCCCTACCTGCTCGAGCCGCTCGAGCACTACCTGCGCACCTTCGGCGTGGCGCCCGCCGCCAACGCGCTCGAGGTGCTCGACCGCCTGCGCCGCGAGCACGACGGCGCGATCGGCGACGTGCGCCGCTCGCGGGCGTCGACGGCGCCGCCGCTGGAGGTCGAGCCGATGCTCGGCGGCGAGCTGCGGCCGTTCCAGCGCGCGGGGGTGGAGTACGTGCTGCGGGCGCGGCGCACGTTCCTGGCCGACGAGCAGGGCCTCGGCAAGACCATCCAGGCGCTCGCCGCGCTGGAGGCCGACGGCGCCTACCCGGCCGTGGTCGTCTGCCCGGCCGGGCTGAAGCTCAACTGGCGGCGCGAGATCGAGCGCTGGCTCCCGCACCGGTCTGTAACCGTGGTGTCGGGCACGAGCGTCGTCTCCGCCGAGGCGGACATCACCGTGCTCAACTACGAGATCGTCCGCGCCCACCGCGTGCGGCTCGCGCTGCGCCGGCCGCGGGCGCTGGTGCTCGACGAGTCCCACTACGTCAAGAACCCGCGCGCCAAGCGCACGCAGGCGGTCCGCCGGCTGGCGGAGGCGCTGCCCGACGACGCGCTGCGCCTGGCCTTGACGGGCACGCCGGTGATGAACCATCCCGAGGAGCTGATCGCGCAGCTGCGGATCCTCGGCCGCCTGGGCGAGTTCGGCTCCGGCGCGCGCTTCGCGCGCCGCTTCCAGGGCGCCGGCGCCGAGGAGCGCATCCACTGGCACCTGCGGCGCAGCTGCTTCGTACGCCGGCTGAAGGCCGACGTGCTGCCGCAGCTGCCGGCCAAGCGCCAGGTCGTGCTCCCCGTCGCGCTCGACAACGAGCGCGAGTACCGGCTCGCGCAGGACGACGTGATCGCCTGGCTGCGCGAGCAGCCGCTGGACCTCGGCGAGGTCGAGGCCAAGGTCGCGGCGGCGCTGCGCGCCGAGCGGCTGGCGCAGTTGAACGCGCTCAAGCGGCTCGCCGCGCGCGGCAAGGCGAGCGCCGCGCTGGCGTGGATCGAGGACTTCCTGGCCTCCGACGAGCCGCTGGTCGTGTTCGCCGGCCACCGCGAGGTCCAGGCGCTGCTGCTCGAGCGCTTCCCGGCCGCGCTGCACGTGCTCGGGCGCGACACGCTGCCCCAGCGCGAGGCGGCGGTGCAGGCCTTCCAGGAGGCCGACGGGCCGCAGCTGATCGTCTGCGCCACGCGCGTCGGCGGCCAGGGCATCACGCTCACGCGCGCCTCCAACGTCGCCTTCCTCGACCTCGAGTGGACGCCCGCCGTGCACGACCAGGCGGAGGACCGCTGCCACCGGATCGGCCAGCACGACGCCGTGACGGCGTGGTACCTGCTGGCCGCCGACACGATCGACGAGACGATGATCGAGCTGATCTCGCGCAAGCGCGGCATCGTCGGCGCGGTCACCGACGGGCGCCGCGATGAGTCCGAGGCGCTGGTGCAGTCCGTCGTGCGCGAGCTGCGGGCCTCCAAGCCGCGGCGGCGCTTGCGGTCGGTCGCCTGAGGCGAGAGGGTGGGGCGGTGCGCCGCGTCGCCGCCATCCTGATCGTCGCCGTTCCGCTCGCGGCGGCCGGTTGCAGCGTGGGAGGCGAGGAGACGCGCGAGCCGGCGCAGGGGCCCGCCGCGCAAGCGACGCCGGAGCCGAGTCCCGGCACCGCTCCGCGCCTGCGACCTCCGCTCAAGCGGCTCACGGTGAGCGTCAGCGGGGACCTGCTGCCGCACCTGCCGATCGTGCAGCGGGCGGCGACGGGCGGCGGGAGCTACGACTTCGCGCCGATGCTGCGGCCGCTGCGCCCGCTGATACGGCGGGCCGACCTCGCGCTGTGCCACGTCGAGACGCCGCTGACGTCGGCGGCACCTGCGGGGTATCCGGTGTTCTCCTCGCCGCCGGCGCTCGCGCGGGCGATCGAGGCGACGGGCTGGGACGCGTGCAGCACGGCGTCCAACCACGCGCTCGACCGCGGAGAGGCGGGCATCGCCGCGACGATCCGGTCGCTGCGGCGGGCCGGGCTGCGCCACACCGGCACGGCCACGTCCGCTCGCGGGCGCAACCGCCCGCTGATCCTGCGCGCGCGCGGCCTGCGGATCGGCTTCCTCTCCTACACGGCGACCACCAACGGCTTCGTGCCGCCGCACCCGTGGTCGGTCAACCTCGCCCGCGCCGGGCTCATCCGGCGCGACGCGCGCGCGGCGCGGCGGGCCGGCGCCCAGGCGGTGATCGTCAACCTGCACTGGGGCACGGAATACGTGGCGGGGCCCGACGCGCGACAGCGGGCGCTGGCCGTCCGGCTGGCACGTTCGCGGGCGATCACCGCCATGGTCGGCCAGCATGCCCACGTTGTGCAGCCGATCCGCCGCGTGCGCGGCCGCTGGGTGGTCTTCGGCAGCGGCAACCTGCTCTCCAACCAGACCGCCGCGTGCTGCACCGCGGCCACCCAGGACGGGATGGTGGTCCGGCTGCACCTGCGCGTGCGGGGGCGTCGCGCGCGCGTCGAGCGGATCACCTACGCGCCCACCTGGGTCCGCCACCCGGACTTCAAGGTGCTGCCGGTGGGCCGGGCGCTGCGACGCGGACAGGCGGACCGAGCGCTGCTGCGCGCCTCATGGCGGCGGACGGTCGGCGTGGTGGGGCGTCGCCGCGGCCTCAGGCCGGTGCCGCCACGCCTCCCGTAGCTCAGGCGCCGATCGGGTGCCAGGCGGTCTTGAGCTCGGTCAGCGCCTCGAGCCGGCGCAGCGAGTCCTCGCGGGCGTCGCCGGCCTCGCGGATGCGCAGCACCCGCTTGACCGTCTCGGCGGCGAGGCGGTCCAGCTCCGCGCCGAGCTCCGCGTCGCCGGCAGCGTCGACGATCGCGTTGAGGTCGCGGTGGGCGCCGAGCGCGGGCGCCAGCTCGGCGCGGCGGCCGGCGAGCAGGTTGACCACGCCGGCGGGGACGTCGGAGACCGCGAGCACCTCGCCGAGGTCCAGGCCGGCGAGCGGCCAGCGCTCCGAGCAGATCGCCACCACGGTGTTGCCGGCCGCCAGCGCGGGCGCGAGCGCGCCGATCAGGCCGAGCAGCTCGGGCTCCTCCGGCGCGACGACGCCGACGACGCCGGTCGGCTCGGGCATCGAGAAGGACAGGAACGGCGCGGCCACCGGGTTCACGCCGCCCAGGACGGCGGCCAGCTTGTCGGTCCAGCCCGCGTAGTGCACGAGCACGTCGACGGCGGCGGCGACCTCGTCGCGCGCGGCCGCCGGCGCGGCGCCGCGCAGGTCCACCGCCTGCTGGGCCAGCTCCGCGCTGCGCGACTCGAGCGCCTCGGCCGCCCGGTAGAGCACCTGGCCGCGGTTGTAGGCCGTCTTGCCCGCCCAGCCGGCCTGCGCCTTGCGCGCCGCCTTCACCGCGTCGCGGACGTCCTTGCGCGACGCCCGCGCGATGTTGGCGACGTGCCGCGACCCGTGGTCGAGCACCGGGTCGTGGCGGCCCGACTCCGAGCGCGCGAAGGCGCCCCGCACGTAGAGCTTGTAGGTCTTGCGCACGGCGACGCGGGCCGGGGTCATCGCACGCGCACGTACGGTCGCAGGCCCGCCGCTCCCCCCTCGCGCCCGAAGCCGCTCTCCTTGTAGCCGCCGAACGCGGCCGTCGGGTCGAAGTGGTTGTAGGTGTTCTGCCACACCACGCCGGCCTGCAGAGCGCTCGCGACCTCGAACGCCCGGCCGCCCTTGTCGGTCCAGATGCCCGCCGCGAGCCCGTACTTGGAGTTGTTGGCCTTCTCGATCGCCTCCGCCTGCGTGCGGAACGTGAGCAGGGAGACGACCGGGCCGAAGATCTCCTCGACGGCGATCCGGTGGACGGGCGAGACGGCGGTGAACATCGTCGGGGCGAACCAGTGGCCGCGCTCGGGGATGTCGCAGCTGATCGTGCGCCGGGTGGCGCCCTCCTCCTCGCCGGCGGCGACGAGCGTCTCGATGCGCTCGAGCTGCTCGCCCGAGTTGACGGCGCCGACGTCGGTGTTCTTGTCGAGCGGATCGCCGAGGCGCAGCTTCTGCATCCGCTCCCACAGCTTCGCCTCGACGGCCTCGGCGACGCTCTCCTGCACCAGCAGGCGGGAGCCGGCGCAGCACACGTGGCCCTGGTTGAAGAAGATGCCCTGCACGATGCCCTCGACCGCCTGGTCGAGGGCGGCGTCCTCGAAGACGATGTTGGCCGACTTGCCGCCCAGCTCGAGCGTGAGGCCGACGTCGCGGCCGGCCAGCGCGGCCTGGATGTCCTTCCCGACCGCGGTCGAGCCGGTGAAGGCGACCTTGTCGATGCCCTCGGCGCGCACGAGTCCGGCTCCGGTCGCGCCGTCGCCGGTCAGGATCGAGACGACGCCCGGCGGCAGCTCGGCCTCCTGGCAGATCTCCGCCAGCAGGAGCGCGGTCAGCGGGGTGGTCTCGGCCGGCTTGAGGATCGCCGCGTTGCCGCACGCCAGCGCGGGCGCGAGCTTCCAGGCGGCCATCAGCAGCGGGAAGTTCCACGGCACGATCTGCGCGACGACGCCGAGCGGCTGCGCGCCGCGGCCCGCGAGGCCGTAGGAGAGCTTGTCGGCCCAGCCCGCGTAGGAGAAGAAGTGGGCGGCCGCCAGCGGGATGTCGATGTCGCGCGACTCGCGGATCGGCTTGCCGCCGTCCATCGTCTCCACCACCGCCAGCTCTCGCGCGCGCTCCTGCATCAGCCGCGCGATCCGGAACAGGTACTTGCCGCGCTCGAGGCCGGGCAGCGCGGCCCACTTCTCCTGCGCCGCGCGGGCGGTGGCGATCGCGTGTGCGATGTCCTCGGGGCCGGCGACCGCGACGTCGGCGAGCGGCTCCTCGGTGGCCGGGTTGACGGTCGGCGCGGAGGCGCCGCTGCGGGGGTCGGCGAACTCGCCGCCGACGAACACGCCGTAGGCGTCGCGCAGGCGGACGTGGTCGGCGGACTCGGGAGCCGGCGAGTAGTCCCAGCGGACCCGGGTGCGCTCGGGCGTGACGGTCATCGGCTCACTACTCCTTCGAGAAGTCCTCGGCCCGGCCGTAGCGCCCGCTGTGGCCCTTCTCATACTGCATCAACAGGTCGTTGAGCACCGACGAGGCGCCGATCCGGAAGCGCTCCGGCGTCAGCCAGTCGTCGCCGAGCGTCTCCTTGACGAGCACGAGCATGTGCAGCGCCTGCTTGGACGTGGAGACCCCGCCGGCCGGCTTCATGCCGACGACCCGGCCGGTGCGCTGCGTGTAGTCGCGGATCGCCTCGAGCATCACCAGCACGACGCCGGGGGTCGCGCCCAGCTTGGCCTTCCCGGTCGAGGTCTTGATGAAGTCGGCGCCGGCCTCCATGGCGATCGTCGAGGCGTGGCGGACGTGGTCGTAGGACGGCAGCTCGGCGGTCTCGAGGATCACCTTCAGGTGGGCGTCGCCGCACGCCTCCCTGACCTGGACGATCTCGTCGACGACACGGGCGTCGTCGCCGGCGAGGTAGGCCTGGCGGGAGATCACCATGTCGATCTCGTCGGCCCCGGCGGCGACCGCCTCGCGCGTCTCCTCGAGGCGGACGGCGAGCGAGCTCTGGCCGGCCGGGAACGCGGTGGAGACGGAGGCGACCTGGACGCCGGTGCCGTCGACGGCCTCGCGCGCCGTGCTCACGAGCGCCGGGTAGACGCAGACGGCGGCGCAGCTCGGGACCTCCGGGCGGTGGGGCGCGGGACAGACCGCCTTGGCCGCGAGCTGGCGCACCTTGCCGGGCGTGTCGGCGCCCTCGAGCGTCGTGAGGTCGAGCATCGACACCGCCAGCCGGATGCCCTGCTGCTTGGCCTCGGCCTTGATCGACCGCTTGGCGAGGGTGGCGGCACGCTCCTCGATCGCGACGCGGTCGACGTGCGGCAGGCGGCGGACGGTGCGCACCCGAGTGAGTCTAGTCGCGATCGGGAGGCTTTCCCGAACCTTTCCTGGGGCTTGCCGAGCCGTTGGGCGGGGCCGGTGCAGGCTGGCCGGCATGACTTCCGGACTGCTCATAGTCGGCGGCGGCCTGGCCGCGCAGCGCTGCTGCGAGGTGCTGCGCGCCGCGGGCGACGACCGCCCCATCACGATCGTCGGCGCCGAGCCGGTGCGGCCCTACGACCGGCCGCCGCTGTCGAAGACGGTGCCCGCCGGGGACGTCTGCTTCCGGCCGGCGGAGTGGTACGCCGAGCGGGCGATCGAGCTGCGGCTGGGCCTCGCCGCCTGCGGGCTCGAACCGGGGCGCCGGGTGGTGGCGCTAGCGGACGGCTCGCGGCTGCCGTACGACCAGCTGCTGATCGCGTGCGGGGCCACGCCGCGGGAGCTTCCCGCGTTGGGCGGCTTCGCCAACGTGCAGGCGCTGCGCACGCTGGCCGACGCTGCGCGGCTGGCCAGCGCCTTGGCGGGCGGCGGGCCGCTTGCGGTGGTCGGCGCCGGCCTGATCGGGCTCGAGGCGGCCGCGACCGCCGCGCGCATGGGCGTCGAGGTGACCGTGATCGAGGCCGCACCCCGCCCGCTGGCCGGCATCCTCGGCCCGCGCGCCGCCGCATGGCTGACGGCCCTGCACCGCGCGTGCGGCGTCGTGGTCCGTACGGGGACGACGGTCGCGGCCGCCCGCGAAGGCCGGGCGGGAGCCTGGGCCGGGCGAGCCGTTGCGCCGGAGGAGTCCGGCGCGACGAACGTCCGGCGCTTGGCTGAGCCGGAGGAGTCCGGCGCGACGCGAGTCCGGCACGTGGAGGCGCTCGAGCTCTCCGACGGGACGCGCGTCGCGTGCGCGCACGTGCTCGTCGGCGTCGGCGTGCGCCCGGCCACCGGCTGGCTGGCGGGCAGCGGGCTCGACCCCGCGGGCGTCCTCGTCGACGAGGCGGGCCGGACCGCGCTGCCCGGCGTGTTCGCGGCGGGCGACGCCGCCTGCCGCCCGGATCCGCGCACGGGCCGCCCGGTCGCCGGCGGCCACTGGGAGAGCGCCTCGCGCGAGGGCGCGGCCGTCGCCGCCGCGCTGCTCGGCCGCCCGGCGCGACCCGCCGGCCCGCCCTCGTTCTGGAGCGACCAGCACGGCATCCGCCTGCAGTGCGTCGGCGACCCGCGCGACGCCGAGGAGGTGCTCGCCCACGGCGACCTCGCCGGCGACTGCTTCGAGCTCGACCACCTCCGCGACGGCCGCATCACGGCCGTCCTGCTCGCCGGCCGCCCGCCGTCCGCCCTGCGCGCGGCCCGCGCCCGGCTCCACGTCCCGCACATTCCCGTCAGGAGCGCCGCATGACCCTCATCGCCAGCATCGACACCGACGCCTGCCTCGCCCACGGCGACTGCGTCGAGGTCGCCCCGCAGGCCTTCCGCGTCGACGACGTCGCCGTCGTCACCGGCGAGACCACCGACGAGCGCATGCTCGCCGCCGCCCGCGCCTGCCCGGCCGGAGCGATCCTGCTCTACGACGCCGACACGGGCGCGGAGGTCGACGCGTAGGGCACGGCCCGACCGCGCCGGTCTCGTAGGCTCGGCGCGTGATCTCCGCGGACCCGGTCGAGCGCGTCATCGTCGTCACCGGCGAGGCGCTCGTCGACCTCGTCCTCGACCGCGAGGGAGGCCTCGTCGGCCACCCCGGCGGCGGCCCCTACAACGTGGCCCGCACGATCGCGCGCCTCGGGCAGCCGGCCGCCTACCTCGGGAGGATCTCCACGGACCACTTCGGCAGCCGCCTGCGCGGCGAGCTGGATGCCGACGGCGTCCGCCTCGACGCCGTGATCGGCACCGCCGCGCCCACGACCCTGGCGCTGGCCGAGCTCGACGCCGCCGGCCAGGCCTCCTACCAGTTCTACGCGGCCGGGACCTCGGCGCCCGGCCTGACCCTGGAGGCCGCCACGGCGGCCCTGCCCGAGCACGTCGGGACGTTCTGTCTCGGCACGCTCGGCCTCGTCTTCGAGCCGATGGCGAGCACACTCGAGGCGCTCGTCACGCACCTCGACGAGGACACGCTCGTGGCGCTGGACCCGAACTGCCGCCCGCCGGCGATCGACGACCCGACCGCCTACCGGGGCCGCCTCGGCCGGCTGCTGCAGCGCACCGACCTCGTCAAGGCCAGCGAGGACGACCTCGCCTGGCTCAGTCCAGGAGTCGACCCCGTGACCGCCGCCCGCGAGCTGCTCACGAACGACCGCGCCGTCGCACTGGTGACCCGCGGCGGCGAGGGCGCCCTGGTCGTCACTGCCGCCGAGGTGGTCGCCATCCCGGGCCCGCCGGTCGACGTCATCGACACCATCGGCGCGGGCGACGCCTTCATGGGCGCCCTCCTCGCCCACTGGCACGAGCGCGGCCTCGGCCGCACCGACCTCGCCAACCTCGCCGAGGTCACGCGGACCGCCGAGTTCGCCTGCCGCGTGGCCGCGATCACCTGCTCCCGCGCGGGAGCCGACCCACCGCGCCGCGCCGAGCTCTAGATGCTGCCGCGGCCACTACCCCGACAGGTCGTCGGCGTCAAGCACGGCTACGCGCAGGCGAGAAGACCGTGCCGATAGCGCTCGGAGCTTCGGTTGAAGTCGGCAGCCGGCCGGACCACGGTGTCGAGCGTCTGGAGCCCAGCGATCCTCATGAGGTCGAAGTTGCGCCATCCGGGCAGCGACCCAGAGGTCGTCGCGCCGCTGAGCTGGACACCGTCGAGGCGAAGTGCGCCGGAGGAGGAGCGGTAGACGGCGTGCGGATGGACCACGCGCGGCTCTAGGCCTCCCGGCCCGCGATAGAGAAACTCGACGGCCCAATGCGACTTGACGGCGTCGATCAGGTCACCGGTGTCCATCTCGGCCAGTCAAGCGCTCGAACGCGCCCGCCCGCAGGTCGGGTTGGCCATGCGCGAGCGCGCTCAGGGCTTCTCGTAGACGGACACGTGGGCACGGCTGAGGCTCGTGAACGACTCCCGCTGCCACCCGGCCCACCGGTCCTGCAGCCTCATGCCGGCGAGGCGCGCCATCAAGTCGAGCTCGGCGGGCCACGTGTAGCGGAACTCGACGGGAAACGCCTCGAGCCGGCCGTCGACGATGTAGAAGTGCTGGGAGCTGGACCGCTGCGTGACGACGTCGTACACGTCGAACGAGAACCCTTCCGGATCGGCGCGGAAGGGGATCACCGTCTGGCCGGGCGGCAGCCTCTGGAGTCCCGGCACGCCGTTCTCGATCACGAACCGCCCGCCGCTGCCCAGGTGCGCGGCGGCGTTCTGGAAGCACGCGACCTGCGCATCCTGCGTCACCAGGTTGGAGATCGTGTTGAACACCAGGTAGACGACCGAGAACTCACTCTCGACACGAGTGCTCGCGAAGTCGCCGAGCGCGACCTCGATGCCCTCGGCGCCCGGCTTGGCGCGCAACCGGGCGAGCATGGCGTCAGAGTTGTCGATGCCGGCGACACGCACGCCGCGCTCCGCGAGCGGGAGCGCGATCCGCCCGGTGCCGATCCCGAGCTCCAGCGCTCCACCTTCTCCCGCGAAGCCGGCGAGCATCTCGACGACCGGCCCCACCACCGCCGGGTCGGACATGCCGGCCGAGCGCTCGTCGTAGAACGACGCGACGCGCTCGCCGAAGAAGCCCTCGCTACCGCCCTCGTCAACTCCCACAGTTCCCCATGCCCCCGCCAGGAATCGAACCTGGAACACTTCGGATTAAGAGTGGCTCGATCGGGGCCTTGTTTGGCTCTGTAGAGCCAACTACGGGCGGTTGAGTGCGGCCCAGTGGGGGTCACTTCTGCTGAGTCGGGGACCTCGTTCGGGACCCGGTTCGCTCGGGGGGATCGTAGCCGAGCGGTGCCCCGTGGGTTCCCCGGCTCGCGACTGCCCTCGTCGCCGTGCCGATTCGGTCGTCAGCGCTCCGCCCGCGTTGGACCCGACCCACCGACCCGCTGTTTCATGGAGTATTCGAGAGCCGGCTGCCGGACTCGGGGCGGGACCTCTTCCTTACCATCGAGGCCCTTCCCGCTATTCGTGAGAAGTGGCGGTCAGGTTGTTATGCCGATTGCAGGGCTTTTCGGACTGAGCGGACTGGCGGCTCTAGGAAAACAGCAGCACAGAAACGCCACGGATCTCCAGCCGTCCGAGCAACGGCCAGTCGCCGTCGACGAAGCAGAGCACCGCACGGACGGGTACCGACGCGTGAGGACTTTCAGCGAGCACTCCACGCACGGTGTCGGCCTGGGCGAGGACGCCATCGACTGGCTTCGTCCAGTCACGACCGCCGACCAGGAGGTGCTCCGACCGCTTCCGTAGAAGCCCGCCGCGGCGCTCGACGGCGATCCGGCCACGGTAGCGCTTCGCGTCGATCACGATGACCCCAGCCCGGCCGACGGCGATGTGGCGCGTACCACGGTCGGCGGTCCGATCGAGGTCCGCGACATCGGGCTGCTGGAGTCCGCCGTTCATCGGCCCCGTGCGAGCGGCCTCGGGCAGGAGGCCTGCCCCGGCCTGTTCAAGAAAGCCGCCGCGCTGCTGCACTCGCTCGCGGGCAATCACCCGCTCGTCGACGGCAACAAGCGCCTCGCCTGGCTCGCGACCTACGTGTTCCTGGCGAAGAACGGCGTGGACCTCGACCCGGACGACGACGCCGCTCATGCGTTCGTCATCGCGGTCGCGGCGGGAGAGATCGACTATGTCGACGAGATCGCGGCTGTGCTTGTCTCATGGCAGGCGAGTGGATGACCTTCTCGCTGCTGCTCGACGAGGCTGCTTACGAAGCGTATGCGGCTCATAGGCTCCACAAGACGCATGCCGGCGCCCCCGACGCGGCGTCGGAACAAGGAAAAGCCGCCATATGCGGGGACTTTGTGAGAGCCCTCTGCCGGACTCGAACCGGCGACCCCCTCCTAACCGTTTCAACGCGCGCGTAGCCGCGACGGTCACCCCTTCGACCGGCGGATCTCGATGACGGGCTCCACGACGCGGCCGTCGGGGTCGACCAGCTCGATCGGCTCGATGGTTCCGTCCTCCCCCACGCCGGCGAGTGGGTGGATCGCGATGCGGCTCGCGTCGGCGTGCGCGAGCAGGAAGTGCCCGGCAGCGGCCCACGCGCGCGTGCCGGCCTGCTCGAACTGGCGCGGGGGCTCGGGCCGGAGCTTCCCCGCGGCGCCGCTCACGACGTAGTTGATGCCGTTGACGACCGCGTGTTGGAAGTTGTGCTCGTGCCCGCTGAGGACGAGCTGGACGCCGGCCGCCTCGAAGAGCGGAACCAGCCGCTCGACCATCCCGCTGGTGTTCGTGTGCTCGGGTCCGGCACAGAACGGAGGGTGGTGGGAGAAGGGGATCCGCCACCGTGCGCCCTGCCCGCCGAGCGTGTCCCTGACCCAGCGGCTGTGCGCCGGGTCGTCGAAGTAGTGCTCGACGTCCATGTCAGTCGCGATCGAGGTGTCGATAGAGATGAACTCCAGGTTGGCGCCGACCTGGAAGCGGTAGAAGAGGCCCGGGCCCAGCGATGCAGAGCCGCTCTCGACCTCGTGGGCGAAGCGGTGGTCGAGGAAGAGGTTGTCGGCGAGCTGCGCCCGGTCGTCGGAGCTCTCGCTGTCGCTGGCGTCGTGGTTGCCGACGGTTGGGAAGAACGGGACGCGGTTGAGGACGTAACGATACGGCTGGTAGAAGCTCGAGTACCACTCGTCGTCCTCGTTGCCCGTGCCGGCGCTGTCCTGGTGGCCGAGATAGATGTTGTCGCCCGTCGTGATGACGAGCCGCACGCCGTGGGTGTCCAGCGCCCGCTCCAATGCCCGCGCGATCATCAGCTGCCGGCCGCCGTCGAGGCGCCCGTCGACGATGCCGACGCCGAAGTCGCCCAGCACCGCGAAGGTGACGGGCACGTCGGCGGCGGTGGAAGGGAACGTCCGGAAGCGGTTGACGTAGCGGCCGCCCGCGCGCACCAGCGTGGCCTTCTCCACGCTCCAGTCGTGCAGCTCCCCCTCCCCCCACGGCCGGCCGTCGACGAGCACGCGATAGCGATAGTCGGTCTCCGGCTCGAGGCCCGTGATCCAGACATGGTTGTGCTCCTCGGTCTCGGCCCGCGCGACCACGCGCCCGTCGCACTCAACCTCGACGGTGGCATGCCCGAAGGGCTCCGAGCCGGCGCCGATCGTCTCCGAGCGCGCGGTGGGAGCGACTCCGGCCAGCTCCTCGTCGTCGACGATCCGCCACTCGCCATACGGCGAGTCGCCGCGCCTGAAGTAGAAGCCGCCCCAGGCGACCAGGGCCTTGTCGTGACCGAGGCCGGCAAGGTGCAGGAACTCCTCGAAGTGAACCTCGAAGTCCGCCATGCCCGCGTTGTACCCGGTCCGAGCAGCGGTCAGGAGGCGCCGCTGCGCTCAGCGGGCAGGCGCGAAGTGCCGGTCAGCCTTCGAGCGGTGACGACCGTCACCGGTAGCCCGAGCCGCCGCACCCGCGCGGGGAGGTCGTTGTGAAGCCAATGTGAGACGCGAGCCGGGAGCGTCGAGGTGATGATCTCGTCGCGGGAGAGGAGTAGAGTCCGCCGGGAAGGAACGAATGTCGATGACGGTCCTCACCCTCGCGCTGCTGCTTCTAGGGCTCCTGCTCCTGGTGGCCGAGGCGCATCTGGCCTCCTTCGGGTTGCTGGGGACGGCGGGTGTCGCCGCGCTGGTCTCGGGAGTGGTCCTCGCAGTGGTCGGCGCGGGCGGGAGCATCGCGCTCGCGC
>Ga0136616_10001347_pt1 | contig 12821 bp, 12 predicted proteins | sample AntDrymUQ2992106_2_FD_106648 | JGI IMG/M metagenome (GOLD analysis project Ga0136616, IMG submission 106648) | Polar desert sand microbial communities from Dry Valleys, Antarctica - metaG UQ299 (21.06) | ecosystem: Environmental > Terrestrial > Soil > Desert | place: Antarctica: Dry Valley...
CAATGATCGAGCCATGGGGACCGCCCCTCGAGGCGGTCCCCGCGCGCGGCGCTGCGCTACTCGTAGCAGGGGCCGCTGAGCTCGTAGGACTCTGCGGTCGGGCCGGTGTAGAAGTCCTCGGTGATGAGGGTCACGCCCGTGACGCTCGCGGCGTCGGGCCGGGAGAACACGGTGCCGCGGACCGCGGCCTCGTTCGGCTCGGCGCTGTAATTGCCCGAGCCCTCGGGAAGCATCCCCTGGTAGTCGACCTCCTCGAGTGTCGTGACGGCCTCGAGCAGTCCCTCACGGGTGAGGTCGCCAGCCTCCGCGGCTGCCTCCAGCGCGGCGCGCAGCGGGTAGGACCAGACCCACCCGGAGGTCAGACCGTCGTTGCCCTCCACGTCGCCCAGCGCGTCGCGCATGGCCTGGTGGCCTGGGCTGTCCGCCTCGTAGCTGGCCCAGGGGCCGGACTGGATGTAGAGCTGCTCGATGGCCGGGAACGCGGGGCTGTCGAGGATGCCCGGGTTCCAGGTCGGGCTGGTGCCGATCACCCGACCGGCGAAGCCGCGCGCGGCCGCCTGCCCCACGATGGTGGCCATGTCGGTCGGCCCGGTCGTAATGAAGGCGAGGTCCGGCGCTTGCGTGACGAGCGCGTCGATCGCACCCGCCTGGTTGTCCTGACCGGAAGTGGTCGGCACATCGACGAACGCGAGCTCGTTCGCCTCGGTCCCGATGCGGACGCCGGCGGCGGCGTCGTCGCCGTAGTCACCGGGGTAGTGGATGGCCATGACGGTCTCGATGCCCTCGTAGTTCTCCAGGGCGTAGTCGAGGCCGTTCATCGACTCGATGCAGTAATTGGAGCCGGACTCCAGGATGACGTCTTGGAAGGCCCACGCCGAGGTCCACGACGCCGGCGCGGCGACGACGGAGGACGAGGCCAGGTCGTCGACGATGGCGAAGGTCGTGGGTGAGCCGAGGGTCTGCGCGAGCGCCAGGATGTCGGGCTTGATCTCCTGGTAGACCTGCGCGTGTGTCTCGGGGACGTAGAGGTTGTCGCGCACGTAGGTCGTGACGTCGATGTCGTACCCGCCGATCCCGCCGTCCTCGTTGACCGTGCGCCAGAAGGCCTCCTGCGCCTGGACGATCGAGGTCCCCAGCGCGGCGAATGGCCCCTGGGTGAGGTCGGAGATCGTGCCGAGGTAGATGCAGCCGTTGTCCGCGTTCACCGCCTCGGGGCAGGGCTCCTCGGTCACGCCCTCGCCGGTGGCGATCTCCCCGGACGCGGACTCCTCCTCGGAACCTTCTGAGGCAGGCTCCTCCTCGGATGACTCCTCCTCGGTCGCCTCGGTGTCCCCGGCGGACGCCGTGGCTTCCCCAGTGTCCTCGCTCGCGGTCTCCCCGCCGCCCCGGCAGCCCGTGGCCACCAGCCCCAGCGCGAGGAGGAACACTCCCGCGCGCCGCCAGTACCGCTTCATCTCCATGTCGGCCCTTCCGAGATCTGACGTCCTATGCGGGTAGTAAACCTCGTGGCCTGCCTCGGCAGGTCTGCTCAATACGAGAAAGGCCAGCCTTTCTCGGCAGGTCTGCTCAATACGAGAAAGGCCAGCCTTTCCAGTAGTTCCTCGTGCGCAGCCAGACGCCGAACAGGCCGCGTGGCTCGAAGATGAGGAACACCACGATGAGCAGCCCGTAGAGGATGGACTCCAGTTGGGAGCTGGTGATCAGCCCGCCCCCGGTGGCCTGGGAGCTGATGAAGGGCAGGAGGCGGGGCAGCTCCTGGGTCAGGCGGGGCAGCAGGGCGATGAACAGCGCGCCCATGATCGAGCCGGAGATCGTCGCCACGCCGCCGATGAGCACCATCGCGACGAACTGTACGCTGAGGCCGAGGTTGAACGACGCGGGCTCGATGACGGGGGTGATGGTGTAGAGCAGCGCGCCGCAGACGCCGGCGTAGAACGACGACAAGGTGAAGGCCTGTGCCTTGGCCCGGGTGAGGTTCACACCGATGACCTCGGCGGCGATGTCGCGGTCGCGCACGGCGGCGAAGGAGCGGCCGACGTCGCTGCGGGCCAGATTGCGCGCCAGCACCCCCAGGATCGCCAGCACGACGAGCACCAGCAGGTAGCGCTTCTGGTCGGCGGTGAGCAGCGGGCCGGGCGCCACCAGGTCGAAGCCGAGCAGCGTGGCCCGAGGCCCGGGCCGTCCCACCCCGAACCCGCCGGTGATGAACCGCGCCTCGCGGAACACGTGCTCGCCGAGGAAGACCAGACCGAGGGTAACGATGGCCAGGTAGAGGCCCCGAAGCCGGGATGACAGGGGTGCGACGACCAACCCGGCGAGCCCCGCGACTCCCCCGGCCGCCGGCAGCCACAGCAAGATCTCGGTGACGCCGTAGCCCAGCGTGCGCGCCTCGGGATCGCCGGAGATGACCGAGGCGGTGAAGGCGCCGATGCCGACGAAGAATGCGTGGCCTAGCGACACCTGGCCCGCGTAGCCGGTGACGAGGTTCAGCCCGATCGCGCCGATCGCCAGTGCGCAGCCCACGGCCAGCAGGCGCAGCACGTCGTCGGTCACGGCGACCGTCACAAGGACCGCCACCAGCGCCAGCGCGCCCACGCCGAGGCGCTTGCCCGTGGTGTTGAACAGGGCCATGTCTGCGGCGTATGAGGTGTACAGCTCGGGGCGCCCGCGCAGCCGGCGTGCGCTGGGGCGGGTGGCGGTGCGTTGCGCGACGGTGGTCATACGCGCTCCACCTCCGGGGTGCCGAACAGGCCGTAGGGCTTCACCAGCAGCACCAGCAGCAAGACCGCGTAGGGGGAGACCAGACTGAAGCTGGCGCCCAGCCAGGGGGCGAACTGCGGCTGGTAGGCCGCCACGAGCGACTCGACCACGCCGACGATCAACCCGCCAATGACCGCGCCGCCCAGCGAGTCCAGCCCGCCGATGATGATCGCAGGCAGCGCTTTGAGCGCGACGACCCAGGTGTTCTGATCGATGCCGGCGGTCGTGCCCACGAACATCCCGGCCAGCGCGGCGAGCCCGCCGGCGATCGCCCACGACAGCGCGAACACCGCCCCCACCGACACCCCCTGCGCGAGCGCGGCCTCTTGATCAAACGCCGTGGCGCGCATCGCCAGCCCGAGGCGCGAGGAGCGGAAGAACACGAACAGCGCCGCGACGACCACCGCGGTCACGACCATCATCGCCAGGAAGCGCACCTGGTAGGCGGCCCCGCCGATCGTGAACAGCGACAGCGCCCAGGGGTCCCCGACGGCGCGGATCTGCGGGCCGAGGAAGCGGTTCACGATGACGCGTAGGACGATGTCGATGCCGATGGTGATGATCGCCATCACGAACACCGGTTTGCCGACCATGGGCCGCAGCGCGGTGCGCTCCACGACCATCCCCACCCCGGCGGTCAACACCATCGCCACGGGCACGGCCAGGTAGAAGGGCACGCCATAGATCGGACCCAGAAAGGCCACCGCGGTCGCACCCATCAGCATCAGACCGGGCTGGGCGAAGCTGATGATCTTGGTGGACTTGTAGATGATCACGTAGCCCAGGGCGATCAGCGCGTACACCGAGCCCTGGCCGAGCCCGCCGTAGAGCCCCTGGAGGAAGCGGGTCACGCCGCGCGCCTGGTGTACATGGACTCCACCAGGTCCGAGAACATCCCGGCGATCGCGGAGCGCTTCACCTTCTGGGTGGCGGTCAGCTCGCCGTCCTCATGGTCGAGCTCCTTGGGCAGCATGCGGAACTGCTTGATGGTCTCCACCTGGGCGAAGCGGGCGTTGACCGCGTCCACGATGCCCTGGACCAGCGCGACGACGTCGGGCTTCTCGGAGAGGTCGCGGTAGGTCGTGTAGGACAGCCGCCGGCGCTGGGCCCAGTCCGCGACGGTGTCCAGTTCGATGCCGATGAGCGCCGTGAGGTAGCTGCGGCGGTCGCCGATCACCACGGCCTCCTTGATGAACGGGGAGGCCTTGAGGGCGTTCTCGATCTCCGACGGCGCGATGTTCTTGCCGCCCGAGGTGATGATGATGTCCTTGAGTCGGTCGGTGATCTTGAGATGCGTCCCATCGACGAGCTCACCCACGTCACCGGTGTGCAGCCAGTCGCCGTCGTCGATGGCGGCGCGGGTGGCCTCGGGCTTGCCCCAGTAGCCCGCGAAGGTCCCGGGGTGACGCGTGAAGATCTCGCCGGTGGCCTCATCGATGCGCAGCTCGACGCCGGGGTGCGGCTCACCCACGGTGCCCAGCCTGACCCGGCCGGGCCGGTTCGCGGTGGCCACCGCCGAGTTCTCCGTCATGCCGTAGACCTCGTGCATGGGCACGCCGATGCCCATGAAGAACCGCAACACCTCCGGTGCGATCGGCGCGGCGCCCGAGGCGGCGTAGCGGCACAACCGCAGGCCCAGCCGGTCCTTGAGCGCGCGGAACAGGAACGCATAGCCCAGCGCGGAGCGCACCCGGGTGGCGGGGGTGTGGACGCCGCCGGTGCGCACCAGGGTGTCGCCGATGCGCGACGCCTGGTGCATCCAGATCCGGAAGTTCAGCCGTTTCAGCCGCGACGCCGACGCCATCCGGATCGTGACCCCGGCCACGATCTTCTCCCAGATCCGCGGCACGCCGAACAGGATCGTCGGCTGCACCTCGCGCAGGTTCTGCTGGACCGTCTCGATGGACTCCGCGAAGTTCACCTGCACCCCGACCGCCGCGTTGAACCACACGGTGAAGACGCGCTCCGCGACGTGGCACAGCGGCAGGTAGGACAGGGTGACGTCGGTGTCGGTCGGCGGCGGGCTGGTGAACCCGCCGCCGTCCACGAGCACCGCGATGGCGAACTCGACGTTGGCCACGGTCAGCATCGCGCCCTTCGGCGGGCCGGTGGTGCCCGAGGTGTAGACCAGCGTGACGAGGTCGTCCGGTGTCGTGTCGGCCATGCGCGCCTCGAGCGCGTCCGCGTGGGTTTCGGCGTGGCGCCGCCCTATGGCCAGGAAGTCGTCCCAGCTCAGCAGCCGCGGGTCGGCGTAGCGGCGGATGCCGCGGGGCTCCAGGTAGACGATCGTGGCCAGGCCCGGGAGTCGGTCGGCGACCTCGAGGGCCTTGTCGACCTGCTCCTGGTCCTCGGCGATGAGCACCTTCGCGCCGGAGTCGGACAGCAGGTGTGCGACCTCGGGGGAGGGGTTCGTCGGGTACAGGCCCACGGTGATCGCGCGCGCGGCCACGATGCCGATGTCGCTGAACAGCCACTCGCGGCGGTTCTCGGAGTGGATCGCCACCCGGTCGCCGGGCTCCACGCCCAGGGCGATGAGGGCGTGGCCCACCTCCTCCGCGCGCCCCCAGTAGTCGGCCCAGCTGACCTCCTGCCAGATGCCGAAGTCCTTCTCGCGCATCGCCACCTTGTGCGGCATGCGCCGGGCGCGGTCGCGGATGCGGGTGGCGATCGTGGTGGTCCCCGTGCGCGGTGCCGGTGGGCGGGTGTCCAGCTTCGTCACGGCGTCCCTCCGGTGGCGGTGCCCACGTCCCGGGGAGCTCCCGGCTGCGTCATCCCGGTCGCGGCGCCTACTTCCATCGCGGCTTTCGCGACGTCCTCCTGCGCACCGTGCTCCTTGCCGAGGTAGGCCCGGATCACGTTGGGGTCGCGCTGCACGTCCGCCGGCAGGCCCACGGCGATGGGCCGGCCGAAGTCGAGGACCAGGACCCGGTCGGCGAGGTCCATGACCAGGCCCATGTCGTGCTCGACGAGGATCATCGGGATGTCGAGCTCGTCGCGGATGTCGAGGATGAACCGGGCCATGTCCTGGGTCTCCTCGGCGTTCATGCCCGCCACGGGCTCGTCGAGCAGCAGCAGCTTCGGCTCCAGCGCCAGCGCGCGGCCCAGCTCCACGCGCTTCTGGATGCCGTAGGGGAGCAGGCCCACCGGGTACCTGCGGTACTGCTCGATCTCGAGGAAGTCCACGATGTCCTCGACGACCGCCCGGTTGCGGATCTCCTCGCGCCGGGCCTTGCCGCGCCACGCGATAGCCGACAGAAGGCCGTAGCGCAGGTGCTGGTGGCGCCCGAGCATGAGGTTGTCGATCACCGTGAGGTTGGAGAACAGCTCGATGTTCTGGAAGGTGCGGCTCATGCCGAGGGTGGCGATGCGGTGCGGGTCGACGCCGAGGATGTTGGACCCCAGGAAGCGCACCGAGCCCTCCTGCGGGCTGTAGACACCCGACAGGACGTTGAAGATCGACGTCTTGCCCGCGCCGTTCGGCCCGATGATGGCGAACAGCTCGCGCGGCCCGACGGAGAACGACACCCCGTCCAGGGCGCGCACCCCCGAAAAGGCGAGCGCGATGTCGGCGGCCACCAGCACCGGCTCGACGGGGGACTGCTCCTCCCGGCCCTCCGCCAGCTCCGCGGCGAGGTCGTGGCTCACGACAGCCACCGCTTGCGCCGCTTGTAGTGCTTCACGTCGCGGAAGGACGTCGCGGCGGAGTCCTCGCGCAGGCCGAGGTAGAACTCGCGCACGTCGTCGTCGCCCAGCAGCTCCGCCGACGGCTTGTCCATCACCACCTTGCCCGTCTCCATGATGTAGCCGTGCTCGGCGATGGACAGGGCCATGCTCGCGTTCTGCTCGACGAGCAGGACCGTGGCGCCCTGGGCGTTGATCTCCACGATGAGGTCGCGGATCTGCTGCACCAGCAGTGGCGCCAGGCCCAGGCTCGGCTCGTCGAGCAGCAGGTAGCGGGGGTTCGACATCAGCGCGCGACCCATCGCCAGCATCTGCTGCTCGCCGCCCGACAGGTACCCCGCTGTGGACCTGCGCCGATCCTTCAGCACGCCGAACAGCGCGTAGATGCGCTCCAGGTCGTCGTTCAGCGAGGTGCGCTTCGCCGTATGGGCGCCGACCCGCAGGTTCTCCTCCACGCTGAACTCCGCGAAGATCCTGCGCCCCTCCAGCACCTGCTTGACCCCGCGCTGCACGATCTTGGACGGCGCCAGCTGGTGGATGGGAGCCCCGTCTAGGGTGACCTCGCCTTTGGTGACCTCACCCTCGTGGACGTCGAGCAGTCCGGAGATGGCACGCAGCAGGGTGGTCTTGCCCGCACCGTTCGCGCCGAGCAGGGCGACGATCTTGCCCTCGGGGACCGCGAGGCTCACACCGCGGAGGACGAGGATCACGTCGTCGTACACGACCTCCAGGTTGTTGACCGCGAGCACTCAGGGGTCCCTCCCGCGCGGTTCCCCGGGCGGGTGGGGGGACCATGCCGGGGACGCCACCGTTGCTGACCTGGGATCACGTCGCAGCGGTATCGTAGGCAACCTGAGTGACGTTGTCGCGTCATCTGCTGGAAACCCCGCTCGCCGCGCTCCCTAAGCTGGGTCCGTGGACCGGCGGGTGTGGGACGTCATCGTGGTGGGTGGCGGTCCCGCGGGCGCGATCGCCGCCCTGGCGGCGCGGCGAGCGGCTCCCGCGGCGCGGGTGCTGCTGCTGGACAAGGCCCGCTTCCCCCGTGACAAGGCCTGCGGGGACGGCATCGCACCCCACGCCCTGGACGAGTTGGCCGCGCTGGACGTGCCCGACGCCGCGCACGGCTACGCCCCGATCCGCACCCTGCGCCTGCGAACGCCCGCGGGTGCTCAGGTGACCGCCAGCCCGCGACGCGACAACCACGTCATCCCCCGTCGGGTCTTCGACGCTCGGCTGGTCGGGCCGCGCTGCAGGCGGGTGTGGAGGTCCGGTCGGGCATCCGCGCGCGTTGCGCCAGACGGCCTTGGGCGTGGAGCTGAACGAAGGCGCGCTGCGCGCGCGAGCGGTGGTGGCCGCCGACGGCGCGAACTCCACGGCCCGCCGTCTCCTCGGCGTGCCGGCAACCCGCCGGGCGACCTCGCTCTTGCCGTGTGCGGCTACGCGCCCGCGCCGCCGGGTCCCCCTGAGCAGGCGATCGCGTTCGTGGCCGAGAGCTGGCCGGTCTACGTCTGTTCCTTCGCCATCGGCGACGGCACGGCGAACGTCGCCTACGGGCTGCTGCGCCGGGCGTTGCACGGCGGCAGGGGCGCAGCTGCACGACCGCCTGGCCGCGCTGCTGCCCGAGCAGCCGGCGGACCCCGCAACGCTGCGCGCCCCCACCTGCCGTTCTCCTCGGCTCGCCCCTCCCCGGGTCACGGCCGCGTGCTGCTGGCCGGCGACGCCGCCAGCCTCATCAACCCGCTGACCGGTGAGGGCATCTACTACGCCGTGGCGTCAGGCCGCCGCGCGGGGGAGGCTGCCGCGACCGACCCCGCTCGCTACGGTCTGGCGCAGGTGCGCGCGCTGCCCGGCGCGCACCTGCGCCAGACCACTGTGCTGTCGCGGGCCATCCGCCACCCGCCGCTGGTGGAGGCTGCGGTCCGCGCCGCCGCGCGTCACGGTGGGGTGTTCTACGACCTCGTCGAGATCGGCCTCGGCGCCGGGCGTCTGCGCCCCTCCTCGGCCACCCGCGTCGCCGCTGCCTACGTACGGGGCTGAGCCTGCGCCCCGCCGAGGTCGGCCGTCGGCTGCGGGATGTAGGCGGCCGCCTGCAGGGTGAACAGTTCCGCGTACTGCCCGCCGCGGTCCATGAGCTGCTCGTGGCTGCCGTGTTCGGTGATCCGGCCGTCGGCCAGCACGTAGACGCGGTCCGCGCTGCGCACCGTGGAGTAGCGGTGGGAGATGAGCAGCACCGTGCGACCGGCGTAGAGGCTGCGCAGGCTCGTGAACAGCGCGTGCTCCGCACGGGGGTCGAGAGCCGCGGTGGGCTCGTCGAGGATGATGAGCGGGGCGTCGCGGACGAACGCCCGCGCCAGGGCGACGCGCTGCCACTGGCCGACCGAGAGGTCGCGGCCGCCCGCGAACTCCGGGGACAGGACGGTGTCGTAGCCGTCGGGCAGCGCGCTGATCGGCGCGTCCGCACCCGCTCGCCGGGCGGCCTCGACGACCGCCTCGAGGTCGTCGATCCGGTCGACCGCGCCGAGACCGATGTTTTCCCTGGCGGGCAGCGCGTAGTGCAGGAAGTCCTGGAAGATCACGGCGGTGTTGCGGCGCAGCCTGTCGGGGTCGAGGTCCGCGGTGTCGACCCCGTCCCAGCTGATCCTGCCGGTCTCGGGCAGGTACAGCCGGCACAGCAGCTTTGCCAGCGTGGTCTTGCCGGAGCCGTTCTCGCCCACTAGCGCGACGATCTCGCCGGCGTTGACCTCCAGGGAGACGTCGCGCAGGGCCGGTCGGGTGGCGGACGGGTAGGTGAAGGTCACGTCCTCGACGGTGATGCGGTCGAAGCGCGTGGGGGCCGGTTGCCGGGCGCGCGCCGAGATGGCTGCGGGCCCCTGCTCGAGGAAGCTGGTGAAGTCCTCGACGAACAGCCCCGCCTCGTAGATCTCCCCGATGCTCATGACCGTGGCCATGATCCGCTCGCCGAGGATGAGCAGGGCGGCGCCGGCGGTGGCGGCTTCAGCCAACTCGACGCGGCCGGTCAGCGCGAGGTGCAGCAGCAGGGCAATGGTCCCGCCCAGCGTGAGCGCCAGGCCGAGGTTGCCGAGGACCGCGATGCGGAAACGCTGGCGGGCGGTGCGTCGCAGCTCCACCATGTGCTCGTCGTACAGGCGGCTGTGACGGCGCAACAGGTGGGGACCGAGGCCGAAGGCGCGGACCTCGGTTGCCGACTGCTTCTCCGTCAGCAGGCGGTAGAGGTAGTCGCGCTGCCGGGTCATCGCCGTCATGCGCAGGTGGAAGCCGAACAGCGCCTGCCCGGCCTTCATCACGCCGGCCATGAGCGGGACCGCCGCGACGAGGACGATCGGGACAAGCCAGGGCTGGATGGCCAGCAGCGCAACCACGATCCCGGCGATGCCGGCCAGTGCTCCGACCGTGCCGATCAGCCCGTCGACCAGCTGGATGGGCCGGTGCTGGCCGTCGGTGGCCGCCCGCACCAGCCGGTCGTGGAACGCCGGCGTCTCGTAGGCCGACAGCTCGACGGCGGTGGCGACATCGATGATGCGCTCCTTCGCGTGGCGCGCGGTCGTCTCCGACAGCACCTCGCGGACCTCACGGCCCGCGGCCGCCACCAGTCCCAGCGCCGAGATGATCGCGGCCACCGCGATCACGCGCGGCAGCACCTGCGCGGAGCCGATGCCGGTCTGGCCGCTGGCGAGGACGCGGTCCACCAGACCCCGGCTGAGCAGGAGCGTGACCGCGAGGCCGGTGCCGCCGACCAGCTTCAGGGCGACGCTGACGACCAGCTCGCGGGGAGCGGCGGCCCACACCAGGCGCGTGGCGTCGCGACAGATCCTGGGCAGCAGCCGGATCGACTTGGGCCGGCTGCGGGCCTCGTCGGCCAGCTCGTCGCAGCTCGGCGGCCTCACGGCCTGGCCGTCCAGCAAGCCCTCGTCCTCGGCCATCGCGTCGCCCGCACCCCCCCGCCCGGTCGTCTGTGCAGGGCTCCGACCCCGTTGCCGGATACGGTACGGCCAATGGCTGACCGCTTCTCGGACCCCTTCGCGCCTGCCATGCTCGAGTCCTACAGCGCCCGTGGGTCCTTTTGTGGGGTGGACGTGCGGCGCGTGGACGCAGCGCGGCCCGGCGAGGTGGTGATCCTGGGGGCGCCGTGGGACTGGGGCGCGAGCCACCGGCCGGGCGCGCGCTTCGGTCCCAAGGCGATCCGCGAGGCGGACTACCTCGCGCCCGACGGGCGGCGCCCGCACCTCACCGCCGGGGTGGACCCGCTGGTCGCGCTGCCGGTGGTGGACGCCGGCGACATCCCGGTGGTCGGCGGCGCGGTCGAGCCGGCGCTGGACCTCATCGCCGACTGGGTGGAGGCCGTCGCCGTCGCGGGCGCGATCCCGCTGGTCCTGGGCGGCGACCACACCGTCACCTACCCCAACGCCACCGGGGTGGCCCGCCACCACGGCTTCGGCGAGGTCGCGCTCGTGCATTTCGATGCCCACGCCGACACCGGCGACAGCCAGTGGGGCCAGCTCCACGGGCACGGCACACCCATGCGACGGCTGATCGAGTCCGGCGCGGTCCCGGGCCACCGCTTCGTGCAGATCGGCCTGCGGGGGTACTGGCCGCCACCGGAGACGGTGGCCTGGATGCGCGAGCGGCGCATGAGCTCCTACTTCATGGAGGAGATCTCCGCCCGCGGGCTGGCCGCGGTGGTGGACGACGCGGTGGCGCACGCGCTGGCCGGCGGGGCGAAGGGCGTGTTCGTCTCGGTTGACATCGACGTGGTGGACCCCGGCATGGCGCCGGGCACGGGTACACCGGAGCCCGGCGGGCTGACCTCGCGGGAGCTGCTCGACACCGTGCGCCGCCTGGGACGCGACCTGGAGGTGGTCGGCGCCGACGTGGTCGAGGTCGCGCCGCACTACGACCAGCCCACCGACCTCACCGCCGCGCTGGCGAACCGCTTGGTCCTGGAGCTGACCACCGGCATCGCCGAGCGCCGTGCGGGTGCGCGCGGGTGAGGCGTTCGGCGCGGCCCTCGGTCCTGCCCTCGGCACTGACCGCCGGGGTGCTTGACGAGGTCCTCGGCCGCGCGACCCCGGCCGTCTTCCTCGACTACGACGGCGTGCTCGCCGAGATCGTCGCCGACCCGGCGGCGGCCGTCCTGGCGCCCGGCCGGCGGGCCGTCGTGGCCCGGCTGGCGGCGCGCTGCTGCGTCGCGGTGGTCAGCGGACGGGACCTGCGCGACGTCCGCGACCTCGTCGGACTGGACGGCTTGGTCTACGCGGGCAGCCACGGCTTCGACCTCGACCTGCACGGCGCCCCGGCGCCGGACCTCGGCGCGGAGGCGTACCTGCCGGCGCTCGACGACGCCGAGCGCACCCTCACACGCGTCCTGGGGCCTGTGCCGGGCGCGTGGGTGGAGCGCAAGCGCTTCGCCGTGGCGGTCCACCTGCGACAGGTCGCTGCGGTGGACCGCGGACGGGTCGAGGGCGTGGTGGACGCTGTCGCGGCGCGAAATCCGAAGCTGCGGCGCACGACGGGCAAGCAGGTGCGCGAGCTGCGCCCCGACCTGGACTGGGACAAGGGCCGGGCCGTGCTGTGGCTGCTCGCCGCGCTGGGGCTCGACCGCGACGACGTGGTGGCGCTGTATCTCGGCGACGACGAGACCGACGAGGACGCCTTCCGCGCACTCGCCGAGCGCGGGAGGGGAGTGGGCATCCTGGTCGGCGCCCACAGCGGGCGCACGGCGGCGCCCTACGGCCTGCGCGACCCCGACGACGTGCAGGCCTTCCTCACCGCTTTGGCCGACCGGTTAGACCCCGTCTGACCGACGCGCGACTGCGAGGGCTTCGCCGAGGAGGCGCGGGTCGCCGATCTGGTGCCCGACCCAGCGCGGTCCCTGACGCCGCCGCGCTCCAGGCGCCCGAGCAGCTCGGCCGCCTGACCGTCACCACCACCGAGGGTGACACCGACGGTGAGTACGAGGCGTTCTACAGCTTCGGCGCGGTCGTTCTCCATCGTGCGCGAGGACGGCCGCACGGTGTTCGACAGCGGCGACGCGTTCCAGCCACCGCCGACGTGCTGCCCGAGGACCTCAACAGCGACAACAACGCCGAGAACGACTCGTTCGACAACCGCAGCGACAACAAGCGCCCGGAGCCCGAGGGCGTGGCGCTGGGCCGCATCGGCCGGCGCACGTACGCGTTCATCGGGCTGGAGCGGGTGGGCGGATCATGGTCTACGACGTGACCCGGGCCGGCCGGGCGCGGTTCGTGGACTACCTGAACAACCGCGACTTCGCCGGCGACGCCGAGGCCTATTCACCGTGACGGTGGACTGAGCAGGTCGGCGCAGGCGAGGGCGAACGCCGACGCCTCGCCGTGGTCCTC
>Ga0136616_10001348_pt1 | contig 12820 bp, 3 predicted proteins | sample AntDrymUQ2992106_2_FD_106648 | JGI IMG/M metagenome (GOLD analysis project Ga0136616, IMG submission 106648) | Polar desert sand microbial communities from Dry Valleys, Antarctica - metaG UQ299 (21.06) | ecosystem: Environmental > Terrestrial > Soil > Desert | place: Antarctica: Dry Valley...
GCGCTATCGGATCCAGCAGACTGGCGCAGCGCCGCACGTCGATATCGCCCCGCCTGGTGACGTGCCGCTCATGATCGAGGATCTGCGAGACCACCCGCCCGACGACCACGACCGTGCGGTGGCCGCGCTCCTCGAGTCCGAGGCCGCAGCGCCGTTCGACCTGGCAACGGGGCCACTGTGCCGGGCACGTCTGCTGTGCCTTGCGCCCGACGAGCACGTGCTCGCGCTGACCGTCCATCACATGGCATTCGACGGTTGGTCCCAGACGGTATTCGCCCAGGATCTCTCGCGGGCCTACCAGGCCGCGCTCACCGGCGGGACGGCGACCCTCGAGCCGCCGCTGGCCCGGTTCGCCGACTACGTAGCCTGGCTCGGTCGCCGGCAGCTCACCCGGTCAGACGAGCAACTCGCCTGGTGGAGCAAGCACCTCGCCGACTCCAGTTGTGTGCTCGACCTTCCGAGGGACGATCCTCGTCCTCCGGTCCAGCAGTATCGCGGGGCCCGGCGTTCGACGGAGGTCGATGCGCCGACGGCGGCTGCTGTCCGCGCGCTTGCCCGCCGCCTCGACACGACACCTGCGATGATCGTTTTGACCGCGTTCGGCGAGCTGCTCCGGAGGTTGGCCGGACGGGAGGACGTGATCGTCGGTGTTCCCCACGCCGATCGCCGAGATGTCGCTTTCGCGGAACTGGTGGGGCCATGCCTGCACATCCTCCCGCTGCAGCTGCGGGCGACGCAGGACGAGACCTTCGTCGGGCTGGTCCGCCGCACGATCGACGAGATGACTGCCGCGATCGCACACTGCGACGTACCGCTGGAAAGGATCGTCGAAGCCTGCAACGTGCCGCGCGATCTGAGCCGCAGTCCACTTGTCCAGGTGCTGTTCAACGCTTACGACTTCACCAGCGCACATCTGGGACTGCCCGGCTGCACCGCCGAGACGGTCTCCCCAGGGCTCCCCGGATCATTGTTTGACCTCACGCTCTACGTCAGTGATGACGGCGAGCAGCTGACACTTCAGATCGTCTACAACCCCGAGCTCTACTCATCCGCGCGGGTCGATGCGATGACCGATTCGCTGATATGCCTCCTGGGGCAGGCGAGCACCCATCCCGACCGGGCAGCTCGGACTGGTCGTCTTGCGCCATCGGGCGGCATGGTCGCCGCGCTCGAGGCTCGGTCGCCGCGCTGGGATGGCCCGGGCGTCGTCGAGCGCGTACGCAGCCGCGCTACCAGCTCGCCTGACGCTGTGGCCATCGCTGGCGTTGGTGGCCCTCTCACATACCGCGACGTGGAGCGAATAAGGCGTGTCGTCGGCGACGCGCTACGTTCGGCCGACCTCGACGACGGGTGCACCGTCGCCGTCCTGGCAAGCCGGCATGCGTGGCTGCCCGCGATGCTGCTCGGGGTGGCCTCGGCGGGAGCGCGCTGGGCCGTTCTCGACCCGGCCACCCCACCGGCACTGCTGACCCGCCAGGCCGAGGCGGCCGCCGTCCGGGCGCTGCTGTGCTGTCCGGACGTCGATGCGCCGGAGGTGCTCGCGCACCTGCCCCGCCTGACCGCGCACGCCGAATGGTCTCCGTCCGCGCCGGCACTTCCGGATCTGTCCAGCCGTGGCTACGTCTCTTTCACGTCGGGCACGACTGGGACACCGAAGCCGGTCATCACGCCGGAGCGCCCGCTGGCTCACTTCCTCGACTGGTACGTGACCACCTTCGGAATACACAGTGACGATCGCTTTGCCCTGCTGGCGGGCCTGTCCCACGACCCACTGCTTCGTGACGCCTTCGCGCCGCTCGTTGTCGGCGCGCAGCTCGTGGTGCCTGACCGTGAGCGTGTCCGTGATCCCGCGTGGCTCCTTGACTGGTTGCGCAGGGAAGAGATCACGGTGCTGCACCTGACACCGCAGCTGGCAAGTCTGCTGCCCGCCGCAGGGGACGGGCAGCGACTCGAATCCCTTCGCCTCATCGGGCTCGGTGGAGATCAACTTACTGCCGGCGTGGTCGCGCATCTGCGTGCACTGGCACCGGCGGCGCGCATCCTCAACTTCTACGGGACGACCGAGACGCCCCAGGCACACGCGTTCCACGAGGTAGACCGCCACCGGACCGGGACGCTGATCGATGCGAGCCAGCCCATACCGATCGGTCAGGGCATTCGCGGCAGTCGAATCCTCGTGCTCGACGGGAGCGACCGGCTGGCCGGCGTCGGTGAGCTCGGCCAGGTCGTCGTCCGCAGCCGTCACCTCGCCACAGGCTATGGCGACGCCGAACTGACCGCCGAGCGCTTCGGGGCCTACCCGGGGGACGACGATGATCGGCTGTATCGCACCGGAGACCTCGGCCGGTACCAGCCCGACGGCTCGGTCGTCATCGCCGGTCGTCGGGACGACCAGGTCAAGATCCGAGGCTTCCGCGTCGAGCTCGGTGAGATCGTTACGGCGCTCTCTGATCATCCGATGGTGCGCGCTGCGGCGGTGATCCTCGATGACGGCCCGGCAAACGGCGGGGAGCCGGTCCTTCGCGGCTATGTCGTCCCCACCCAACCGGGGCTCGCGGCGGGTGACCTGCTCGACCATGCGCGGGCGCGGCTGCCGGAGTACTCGGTACCCGCCGAGGTGCATGTCATCCCCGCGATGCCGCTCACTGCAAACGGCAAGATCGACCGCGCCAGGCTGCCGCGGCCGGCCCTGCGGCCGGGCGACGCCCTGCGGGCCGGGCCCACCAGCCCAACAGAACAGGTGATCGCCGACGTCTGGCGAGCGGTGCTCCGGACACAGCGGGTCGGGCCGGACGACACCTTCTTCGAGATCGGTGGAAACTCCCTGGCCATCGTGGCCGTCCGGTCACTCCTGTCCGAGCGGCTGGGTCGCGACATCCGGCTGCTCGACCTGTTCCGGTTTCCCTCCATCCGCATGCTTGCCCGGCACCTCGACGGCGGCACCGCCAGCCTCGGTGCCCAGCGCGCGGCCCGCCGAGTCGCCGCCCGCCGGACTCGTCGCCGGCCCCTCGAGCGCCACAGTCAGCCCGACATTGTCGATCCAGTCCGAGAACAGCGGAGATGGGACCAGCCATGAACCCGACAGCGCACGAGCAGCAATCAACGGTCGAACCGATTGCGATCGTCGGGCTGTCCTGCCGCGTACCTGGGGCGGGTGATGCGTCGCAGTTCTGGGACAACCTGGTCAATGGCGTGGAGTCGCTCCGCCACTACACCCGGGAGGAACAGCGTGCCGCCGGCGTGCCCGAGCACATGCTCGACGACCCCAACTTCGTGCGTGCCGCCATGGTCGTCGATGACTACGACAGGTTCGACGCGGCCTTCTTCAACATGTCGCTGCGCGAGGCCGAGCTCCGAGATCCACAACACCGCTTGTTCCTTGAGCTCGCGCACACCGCGCTCGAGGACGCCGGATACGACCCGACCCGCTATTCCGGCGACATCGCCGTCTACGCGGGCGTTGGGTCGGACGTCTACCAGTGGGTGAACATCCGGAGCAACCCCCACGCGTACGCGTCGGCCGGTTGGCTTGCGGTCATGGTCGGCAACCACTCCGACTACTGCGCCACACTCGCGTCCTACAAGCTCGACCTGACCGGTCCGAGCTACACGTTGCACACGGCGTGCTCCACCTCACTGGTGGGTGTGCACATCGCGTGCGAGGCGCTGCGCAATGGCGAGTGCGACATCGCGCTGACCGGTGCGGCGACGATCGAGGTGCCCGCCGGGCATGGGTATGTGTTCGACGAGAACGGCATCACCTCGCCCGACGGACACTGCCGCGCCTTCGACGCGGAGGCTGGCGGCACCATCTGGGGCAGCGGCGGCGGCGTGGTCGTGTTGAAGCGCTTGGCTGACGCGCTGGCGGACGGCGACCACGTGCGAGCGGTGGTCCGGGGCAACGCGATCAACAACGACGGTGCCAGGAAGGTCGGGTTCTCAGCACCGAGCACAGAGGGGCAGGCCGCCGTCATCGCCCAGGCGCTCGGCGTCGCCGACATCGATCCCCGGACGGTGACCTACGTCGAGGCCCATGGCACCGGCACCGCACTCGGCGATCCCATCGAGGTCGAGGGGCTGTCCACGGTCTACCAGCAGGACACTGATGACCGTGGATGGTGTGGCATCGGTTCGGTCAAGACGAACATCGGCCATCTCGGTCAGGCGGCGGGGATCGCCGGCCTGATCAAGACGGTGCTCGCCCTGGAGCACGGGCTCCTGCCGGCGAGCTTGCACTTCCAGCAGCCCAACCCCAAGATCGACTTCTCCAGCACCCCGTTCTTTGTGAACGCAAGCCTGAAGACCTGGGACGCCAACGGCATGCCGCGTCGAGCTGCTGTGAGCTCGTTCGGAATCGGCGGTACCAACGCCCACCTCGTCCTGGAGGAGGCGCCGAGCCCCTCGGAGCTGGCGCCCGACGAACGTCCGGTCCAGCTCCTGCAGGTCTCAGCCCGCACAGAGGCCGCCCTCACAACGTTGCGGCAACGGTTGGCCACCGACCTGTCCGAGCGGACTGACCTCGAACTGGCGGACGTCGCGTACACGCTGCGCACCGGTCGGCGACAGATGAAACGGCGCGCCGCCGTCGTGGCCCGCGACATCACCGAGGCCGCCGCGGCGCTCACAGACCCCGAGCGGCTCATCACGGGGATGGCTGGTGCGCGGGCGCCGCAGCTCGCGTTCCTCTTCTCCGGGCAGGGTTCGCAATACGCGGGGATGGGAGCCGACCTCTATCGCACCGAACCGGTCTTTCGCGAGGTGATCGACACCTGCGACGCCATCCTGCGCGACGTCGCCGGCCACGACGTGAGCAGCCTGCTCCTCGCCGAAGGCGAGGCCAAGACGCACCATGACGATGCTCTGCGCCAGACCGCGAACACCCAACCCGCCCTCTTCGCCGTGGAATACGCCCTGGCCGAGCTATGGCGTTCGTGGGGGGTCCGGCCCGACGCGATGGTCGGCCACAGCATCGGGGAATACGTCGCCGCGACCGTTGCCGGCGTTTTCACGCTGCCGGACGCCCTGCGCCTGGTCAGCGCGCGTGGACGGCTGATGCAAGGGATGCCCGCGGGATCGATGCTCGCCGTGCATACAGACGTCGCGGACGTGCGACGCCGGATGCCTGATGGCCTCGCGGTCTCCGTCGTCAACGGACCGGGCACCTGTGTCGTCGGCGGGCCGGCCGAGCTCGTCGACCGGTTCGCCGACGACCTCACGGCCGACGACGTCCCATCGACGAAACTGCGAACCTCACACGCCTTCCACTCGCCGATGATGGATCCGATGCTGGGCGAGTTCCGCGAGCTGGTCGCGGCTACTACACGTCGGAACCCGAGCGCGCCGTTCGTATCGAACCTGACTGGAACGTGGATCACCGCAGACGAGGCAACCGACCCGTCGTACTGGGCTCGGCACCTTCGAGAGACCGTCCGGTTCGGTGACGGGATCGCCGCCATCCTTGCCCAGGGCGACTGGATGCTCGTCGAGTGTGGTCCGGGGAGCCAGTTGTGCCAGCTGGCCCGCACCCAGATGTCCCGTGACGCCATCCCACCCGCGCCGAGCCTTCCCGGTCCCAGCGACGCTCGCTCGGATCATGAGGTGTTGCTTCACACCGCAGCCGCGATGTGGGTGCGCGGTGTGGAGGTGGACGTCAGTAAGGATGGCGTCCCGGGACGTCGGGTGTCCCTTCCGACATACCCGTGGGAGCGCCAGCGTGCCTGGATCGAGCCCAGCGCCAGCTTCGCGGCGGTGCCCGTTGAGGTGGGCGAAGGCAACCTCGCGCCGTTGTCCATCGACGACTGGTTCGCTGTCCCGACGTGGCGCCAGGCAGTCGGCCAGTTGCCCGGTTCGCCGACGTTCACCCGCTGTCTGGCGTTCGTCGACGAAGGGTCGGCGGCGCTGGTCGATGCCCTGCGGGCCGACGGCGTCGACACGGTTGCCGTATGGCCGGCTGGCGGCTACGCAGAGCGGTCCGCCGACGACTACACGGTTCGCGCCGCCGACCGAGCCGACCACGAGGCGTTGTTCGCGGGGCTGCGCGCCGGTGCGGGTATTCCCTCGCGGATCGTGCACGCATGGACGGTCGACGAGCAGGAGTCCGCGGTCGACACTGCGCAACGGGTGTGGCAGGCCCAGGACCGTGGCTTCTTCGAGCTGCTCGAGCTGATCCAGGCGCTCGCTGCCGAGAACCCCGAACAGGTCCAGCTCGATGTGGTGACTGCCGGCACGCAGGAGGTGCTCGGAGACGACCTGCGGCGGCCGGAGCACGCCACCGTCACCGGGATCGCGCGTGCGGTGCCGCTGGAGCTGGACTGGCTGCGAGTACGCCACATCGACGCCGACGACACATCCGACAGCCACTGGGTGCAAGACGTCACGGCCGAGCTGTATCGCGACGCGGTGTCCGATGATACCGGCCTGCCGTCGGCCGTCTCGCTGCGCCGCGGGCGACGCTGGGTGCAGGGTTACGAGTCAGTCGCCGTTCCGCCCACCGAGAACCCGCTTGCCGGCCTGCGCGAACGCGGTGTCTACGTCATCACCGGCGGACTCGGCGGGATCGGGATCACGCTCGCGGAGCACCTCGCGCGCCGCGCCCGTGCGCGCCTCGTGCTGGTGTCGCGTACCTCGTTCCCGGCCTCTGAGGAGTGGGACTCGCACCTGGCAACGCAAGGTCCCGACGACCGCATCAGCCGAGGCATCGCGGCCATCCGCCGGATCGAAGAGGCCGGGGGAGAGGTACTCACCGTTCGCGGTGACGTGACGGATCCGGCCGCGATGCGGCAGGTGCGGGACGCCACGCACGCACGGTTCGGAGCAGTCAACGGAGTGGTTCACGCCGCCGGCGTCCCGGGTGGCGGAATGGCGGAGGTCAAGGAGCGGGAGGCGGCCGAGGCGGTCATGGCGCCGAAGCTGCTCGGAACGCTCGCGTTGGAACAGGCATTCGGTGACCTCGATCTCGACTTCGTGCTGCTGTGCTCGTCGGTGACGGCGGTAGCCGGTGGTTTCGGGCAGGTCGACTACTGCGCGGCGAACGCTTTCCTCGATGCGTACGCGCGCCGGGGGCACGGTTGGAAGGCGCCGGTCGTGTCGGTCGACTGGGACGGCTGGCGAGACGTCGGGATGGCGGCGGAGGTCGCCGCGCCAGCCGGGTTCCGGGCCCTGCAGCGGGGTGATCGGGTCAGCCCGATCGACCACCCGCTGCTGAGCGAGCGCCATGACGACGAGAACGGCGTACCGAAATGGTGCGGTGGAGTTGTCTCCGCCGACACGCACTGGGTGCTCGACGAGCACCGAATTCCGCCGGTCGCGGTGATGCCGGGCACCGGCTATGTCGAGATGGCCGGCGTCGCCATGGCGGCCGTGCTGGGCCAGACCGACGACCGTCATGCCATCGAGCTCAGGGACCTCGCGTTCGTCGAGCCGCTGCTGGTGCCTGACGGGGCCAGCGCCGCGATCCGGGTGGAGCTCCTCGACGAGGCTGAGCTCAGGGAGTTCCGCGTGACCAGCAGAGTCGAGGGCCAGCAGGAGCGGGTCCATGCCCGCGGAAGCGCCGCCCGAATACCGCTCACCGCCGCGCCCACCGTGGACCTGTCAGAGATCCAGGCGCGATGCATCCGCGCCGAAGGCCGCGGCGGCGTGGCCTTGTCGAGCTTGCTGGTCTACGGCCCTCACTGGCACAACCTCCAACACTGGTACATGGGTGACGGCGAAGCCCTGGCCATGCTCGAAGCGACCGGGATCGTGGGGACCGACTACCACCGTTGGGGCCTGCACCCGGGACTACTGGACGAGGCCACCTCGTTCGCCCGCATCAGCGTCGACGGTCACTATCTGCCGCTCGGTTACGGCAGCGTCGTCACGCGCGGTCCCCTACCTGAGCGCGTGTGGAGCCATCTGCGGTTCCGCGACACCGGAACCGCGGAGGTCATCACCGCCGACATCTCGCTGTACGACGAGGACGGGACAGAGGTCGTCGCGATCACCGACTACGTCCTGCGGCGCATCGATCCGGACGCACTGCTGCCGACGGTGGTCGCCGCCGTCGGCGGGCCACTGGCGCCGGCGATGTCCGCTCCCTCGCCACCGGACCAGCCGGCGACCCAGGATCGAGATCGCGACGAGGAAGGCATCGCTCCGGCAGACGGCGCGGAGGCGTTCCACCGCCTGCTGGCATCGGGTTTGGGACCGCAGGTCGTCGTGTCCCACCGGCCACTCAGCGAGTTGGCCAAGCAGGTGGCGGCAGTCAACCGACGAACCCTCGAGGCCGAAGTCGACGCGCCGGTGGCCGCGGCAGCGGACGTGCCGAGGGCCGATCTCGTAGCTCCTCGCGGTGCGCTCGAAGCGACGATCGCACAGCTGTGGAGTGAGGTGCTCGGCGGTGAGGTCGGAGTCGAGGACGATTTCTTCGAGCTTGGCGGCAACTCGCTGATCGCCGTGCAGCTGATCGCCCTGATGCGCAAGGAGATCGGCGTCCGGCTGCCGATACGCAGCCTCTTCGAGGAGCCGACAGTTGCCGGCCTGGCGAGCCTGGTAGAGCAGCTCACGGAGAACGAGCCGGTCGGGGCGCCTGACAAGACGATCGCGCGGCAGCCTCGCCATGACGACTGACGCTTCGCTGGAGGGGGAGGGTGCAGTGACCGACGTCCGCTACAAGGTAGTGGCCAACGACGAGGATCAGTACTCAGTCTGGGCCGAGGACCAACCCAGTCCTGCAGGATGGAGAGACGTCGGCGTGGCCGGGTCGAAGGCCCGATGCCTGGACCATATCGAACAGGTCTGGACGGATATGCGTCCCCGGAGCCTGCGGGAAGAAATGGACCGATGAGCGCTGGCCCCGCCGACGTCTTCCCGGCATCGTTCGCGCAGGAGCGCATGTGGTTCCTCGGACAGTTCGAGCAGGACCGTGCGGTCTACAACATCGGCGCGACGCTGCCGATGACGTTCGACCAACGGTTCCGGCCCGACTGCCTCGAGCAAGCGCTGACTGAGGTGGTCCTGCGCCACGAGCCGCTCCGAACCGCGTTCGCGGTACGGGACGAGCGCGTGCTGCAGGTCATCAAACCGGACGTGCCGATCGTCGTACCACGCAGTGACCTGTCCGCGCTGCCGTCACCAGAACGGACGGCGGCCTTGCACCGTCTCGAAGTCGAGGACGCCGTGCAGCCGTTCGCTCTGGACCGCGCACCTCTCTGGCGCGCTCGGCTCGTGCGCCTGACCGACGAGGAGTGGCAGCTCATCTGGATCGTCGACCACACCATCTTCGACGGCCGTTCTGCCGACGTCTTCGTCAACGAGCTCTATGAGCTCTACGACGCCCTGGTGGCTGGCCGGCCACCCCAGCTTCCGACACTGCGGATCCAGTACGCCGACTATTCGGTCTGGCAGCAGCGTCGGCTCGCAGACGGTCTCTGGGACTCGCAGCTCGGCTACTGGCGGGACACGCTCACCGGCCTGCCGGCAGACGTCGGCATTGTGACCGACTACCCGCGACCCGCTGTGCGAACCGACGCCGGCGGCATGCTCGAGTTCGATGTGTCCGCCGAGCTCACCGACGGCATCGACGACCTTGCACGCCGCACGGGCAGCACATGGTTCATGGTCCTGATGGCTGCGTTCAAGGTCACGCTGTCACGGTGGAGCGCGAGGACGGACATCGTGCTCGGCTGTCCAGTGTCGGGACGAGTGTTGCCGGAACTCGAGGATCTGATCGGCATGTTCGTCAACTTGCTCGTCATCAGGACCGATCTCGCGGGCGATCCGTCCTTCCGAACAACGCTCGATCGCGTGCGCACGAGCCTGCTCGACGCTCTGGAGAACCAGGACGTGCCGTTCGAGAAACTCGTCGAGGCACTCGGGCCGGTCCGCGATCCCAGCCGGCCGCCCCTCTACCAAATTGCGTTCAACATGGTTCCGGCGGACACCCGAGGGCAGGTCTTCAACGGCACGGCGAAGGTCGATATCAGCATTGACGTCAACGTGCGCGGCGACCGCCTGCACGGCCGCGTCGAGTACAACAGCGATCTGTTCGATGCGCGGACCGTCCAACGGTTGATCAACTCCTTCCGTCTGGTGTTGTCGGCGGCGGTCGCAGACGACGACAAGGCGATCTCCACTCTCGCAGTGGTTGATCGCGCCGACCATGCGTTGCTCGCCGACTGGGCCGGGACCGCTGACTCGACCGGCGGTGGGTCGGTCGTCGAGATGTTCGAGCAGCAGGTCCATGCCGCTCCCACCGCCGTGGCTGTCGTGTCCGGACCTCGCCAGATGTCCTACGAGGAGTTGAACGCGCACGCCGACGCCCTGGCTCTGCGGCTGCTGCGGGCCGGTGTCGGGACCGAATCGCGCGTCGGGCTGTGCCTCGAGCGCTCGATCGAGCAGCTCGTCGGTCTCCTGGCGGTGCTGAAGGCCGGCGGTTCCTACGTGCCCATGGATCCTTCCCTACCAGACGAGCGCCTCGACTTCATGGTGCGCGACACCGGCGCCGCGGTGCTGCTGACGCAGTCCGGTCTGGCCGCTGCCGCCAGGGCGGATCTGTCGGTGCTGCTGCTAGATGAGCTGTGCCCACCGGGCGATCTCGGCGAGCTGCCGGTCGGCGGTCCGCCGCCTGAGGCTGTCGCCTACACGGTCTACACGTCCGGGTCGACGGGTCGTCCGAAGGCCGTCGATGTCGAACACCAGGCGTTGGCGACGAGGGTCCGATGGATGCGTGATCGCTACGGTCTCGGCGTTGACGATCGGGTGCTTCAGTTCGCCTCGCTGAGTTTCGACACGCACGCCGAAGAGATCTACCCGTGTCTGGCCGCCGGCGCGACGCTGGTCATCCCACCTCCTCGCGTGCACCTGCCGGACTACCTGCGTACGGCCGAGGGTGCGGCGCTGACTGTGCTCGACCTACCGACGTCCTATTGGGAGGAGCTCCTGATCGGGCCGGGCCCGGCGCACTGGCCGGCCTCGCTCCGCCTGGTGGTCTTAGGCGGTTCCGAGCTGCGCGCCACCGCCCTCGCGGCCTGGTACGGCACGGTCGGCGAGCATGTTCGACTGGTCAATACCTACGGACCGACCGAGGCCACGATCATCGCGTCCGCCGCGACGCTCGATCGTGGAGAGGTGGCCCGGCGACCGACCATCGGGCAGCCGGTGGGGGACACTCGGATCCAGCTGCTCGACGGGGCGCTCGAGCCGGTTCCGATCGGTGCGCCTGGGGAGGTGTACATCGGCGGCGGCGGGCTCGCTCGTGGTTACCGGAACCGTCCTGGTCTGACGGCAGAGCGCTTCGTTCCCGATCCGGGGGGCGCTGCTGGCAGTCGGTTGTACGCCACCGGCGACCGAGCCCGCTACCGGACAGACGGGCTGCTGGAGTTCCTCGGACGCACCGACCGGCAGGTCAAAGTGCGCGGGCACCGGATTGAGCTGGGAGAGATCGAGGCGCGGCTGCTCGAACATGACGGTGTCGACCACGTCGCGCTCGCCGTGAGAGGAAACCAGAGTGGCGACCAAGAGCTGGTCGCCTATGTCGTGCCACGGGAGTACGGAACCTTGGAGGCCGTCGAGCTCCGCCGGTATCTGGCCCGCACTCTGCCGGAGTTCATGCTGCCGACCGCGGTGATGTTCCTCGAGAAGCTGCCGCTGACCTCGACGGGCAAGGTCGATCTCGATGCCCTGCCCACACCCCGTCGGGCCGATGGCGATGGGCGCAACAGTGTCGAGCCAGAGACCGAGTCCGAACAGCTCGTCGCCTCTGTCTGGGGCGACGTGCTCGGAGTGGGGCACGTCGGCGCGCTCGATGACTTCTTCGAACTCGGCGGGCACTCGCTGCTGGCGGCCAGGATGGTCACGCGTCTCGGTACGGCTCTCGGTCGGACGGTCCCGCTGCGGCTGATCTTCATACATCGCTCAGTGCGAACGTTCGCCGCGGCGGTTGATACCGATGCGGCGACAACGTCCGCACCCACATATGTGGCACCGGGTGGCTAGGGAACGGCGAGTTCGGCGATCCAGCGGAGCTGTTCGAGGCGTCGCCGGAGCGTCGGTGGCACTAGACCCACGACGAGGGTGCTGGTGCCGCTGACCCGGTACTCCTCAAGACGTTCCCGCACCCGTGACCGCGGCCCGCAGATGGCCAGCTGGTCGATCAGCTCGGTCGACAGCGCGGCGATCGCTTCACCCTGCCGTCCCGCGAGGAACGCCTCTTGAATGGCGGCTGCCTCCGCTTCGAAGCCGAGCTTGGCGGCGAACTGGGTATGGAAGTTGGTCTGTCGCGATCCCATGCCGCCGAGGTAGAGAGCAAGCATCGGTCGGATCATGTCGTAGGCAATCTCAAGATCATCCTCGACCAACGTGAGCACCATCGGCGCCACATCGAACCCATCGAGCGCCCGACCGGCCCTCGCCGCCCCCTCCGTCAGGAGTTTCCGTCCCGCCGCGACATACTCCGGCGGGCAGTTCAACGGCAGCCAGCCGTCGGCGACCTCGCCGGCGAGGCAGGTCGCCTTGGGTCCCATCGCCGCCAGATAGATGGGGAGCCGTTCCTGTACGGGACTGACGGCGAGCTTCAGCTCCTTCCCCTCGCTGTTGGGTCTTGGCACGGTCAGGGTCGGGCCCGAGTAACGAATCGGTTTTCCTTCCAGCGCCATCCGCGTCACTGCGACGTAATCGCGCGCGTGTAACAGCGGCCGGTCGAAGCTCAGTCCGTGCCAGCCCTCGACCAGCTGCGGTCCCGACGTTCCAAGTCCCAAGCGAAAGCGGCCACCGGAAATCTGGTCGATCGTCGCGGCGGTCATCGCGGCTGCGACGGGACGGCGCGCGGGCATCTGCAGCACGC
>Ga0136616_10001351_pt1 | contig 12806 bp, 5 predicted proteins | sample AntDrymUQ2992106_2_FD_106648 | JGI IMG/M metagenome (GOLD analysis project Ga0136616, IMG submission 106648) | Polar desert sand microbial communities from Dry Valleys, Antarctica - metaG UQ299 (21.06) | ecosystem: Environmental > Terrestrial > Soil > Desert | place: Antarctica: Dry Valley...
CACGACCCGTGGCCGCCGGCGACCATCGCGGGTGACCCGCCGCAGGTGCAGGTCCCTGCCTTGGGTTCGCCGCCGCAGACGTCAACCGATTATGGGCTGCGTGGGCCGCAGGTGGAGCCGGAGGCGGCCTTCTGGACGGTCTGCGAGGTGCCGTGCGTGGTGCGTATAGCGGACCTCGTCCAGCTCACGGACGACTCGACTAGGCCCGAGTGGTTTTTCGAGGATTACCCCACCAACCAGGCGGTGTTGAGCGAGGAGATCGATGAGCTGATCGAGCTCGCGTCCTTGCGCGACGACCCCGAGGCCGTCTTCAGTCGTCGTCCTGGTCGCGAGCGGCGGGCGATCAGCCCGTTCCTGCAGTTACGGCCGCAACCAATCGGGGCGGTGATCAATCTTGACCGTGATCCGGTACTGGGCCCGATTCGCCATGGACGCCAGCCGTACCCTGGCGCGCTGCCGATCGCTCGTGGGGAAGAGGTCGATCCCGCCTTTCCCGTTGTGCACACCGGCCGGGAACTCGCTCGCTACTTCGAGAGCGAGACCCCTGGGCTTGCGCATCGGCTGGCCCTGAACGACCTCATCCGGGTTGCGAATTTCTCCCCGCCGCGCCAGGCCCTGGTGTGGGCGGCTCTGGACATCGCGATCTATAGCGCGCTCCTGGCCGCCTGGCACTACAAGTGGGCGGCCGACGTTCCCGGGGGCGGCCGGCCTCCTCGCCTCGGCGTATCGCGCCGGCCCCGCCCCGTGGAGGTCGACTACCGGGTGGGCGTGCTGTTCAACCGCGCCGTTACCCCAAACGGGTCAGCTGGCGACGATGGCCGCCGGCTGTTGCCCTCGCCGTCGCCTGGTACGCCGCGCCACCCGGCCTATCCCTCGGGCCACAGCACGTACGCTGGCGCGGCCAGCGAGATGCTGACCTACTTCTTCCCCGACTACAAGGAGGAGTTCGACCGGTTGGCCGATAACGCCGGCATGGCCCGGCTGTGGGCCGGCATCCATTGGCGCTCGGACCACATCCAGGGCGTGAAGCTCGGGCGCAACGTCGCGCGGATGATCATCGAGCAGATGGGCAAGAGCTGCGTCTGTCCCCCCGACGACTGTTCGCCTCCTGATCCCTGCGCCCTGCCCCCCGACTTCGATGAACTGAGCCACGCGGCCGACGCCGTGGCAGCCTGCTGCGACGACGGCCACGACCACGACCACCATCATGGCGACGGCCATGACCACGGCGATCACGACAACGACCACCACGACAACGACCACGACGCGGCAACCGGCCCGGCTCCCTCCACAGCCGATGTGCGAGGCCAAGCTCAGGGGCCACAGGAAGGCGCCGACCTCGCCGGATCGGAAAGCTCCCAGCGCGAGCAAGCCACGGGACCGCAGGAAGGGGCCGCCGCCGCCGGCTCCTCAGAGCAGGCTGCCGAGCAGGCGCAAGGACCCCAAGAGGGCGCGCGCTAGCCAGGCCACTCACCTGAGGAAGTCGAACTGTTACTCGACGGCAGTGGGGAACCGAGCATCAGCCCCGCTGATGGAGACGGCGACAGGGCCGCCACCGGACGCGTCTGCGATCAGCGCACCCAGCGTTCCATCGCGATCCGGCTCATCACCTCCGACCAGGTCATTCCCCGGGTGGCCAGCAAGCTCCAATGTTCGGTCGCGAGCAGCTGGGCCCGTACTGACTGCTGTACGTCCGCGGGCGCGGCTGACTCCTACTGACCGATCGACGACATGGCCTCTCCTCCGCACGGTGCCAAGCCTTGCGCAACCCATCCGGCCGCTGAGCCTCGCCGCGAGGGGGCTTCGCGCGCCGACGTCGGTCGGCTGAGCGTCGCGAGAATCCGTACGGACGGCGCGCGGACAGGTCACCGCCAATGCCCTTCAACTGGGCGACGCCGCAGGCCTCCGGTGCACTAGCGTGCGGGTCCTGCGAAGTGAGCAGGAAAGTGGGCCGGTCATGACGTCGATGCCACTGTTACGAGAGCGTCGTTCGCGGACCTGGTGTTACCCAGGTGCCAAACATCAGTCGTCGCTTGGGTACGACGTTCCCGTGGCGAGTAGCCGAACCCGTACATCGAAGTTTCATCGCGATGCATCCCGCAGACCACTCGAGGCCTAGCCCGTGTCCGAGGCCGGTGACAGGGTGGACCCTCAAATCTGAGGAGGAGAAAATGCCCACTCGTGACACGTCCTGGTCGGCCGGCACGCCGTGCTGGATCGACTACGGCGCCGCTGACCTCGACGCCGCCAAGTCCTTCTACAGCAACATTCTCGGTTGGAGCTACACCGGCGGAGAACCGGAGTACGGCGGGTACCTCACCGCCCGGGTCGGTGATCGCGCGGCCGCCGGGATGGCCCCGCAGATGGACGCATCCGACCCGCCGAGGTGGACGACGTACATGGCCACCGACGATGCAGACGCCACCGCCGCCCGGATCACCGAGGCCGGCGGAACGATCGTGGTGGCGCCCATGGACGTTGGTCCCATGGGGCGGATGGTCATCGCGCTCGACCCGCAGGGGAACCCGTTCGGGCTATGGCAGGCCGGCGAGCACACCGGCGTGACCATCCACAACGAACCCGGAGCGCTGGCCTGGAACGATGCCGCGGTCGATGATCCAGATGCCGCTCAGGCCTTCTACAGCGCAGTCTTCGACTACCGCTTCGACCCGATGGAAGGGATGGACGGCTACGCCACTTTCGCCACCGGCGGCTCGCCTCTCGGCGGGATCGGTGCACTCCAGCCGGGCACGCCGAAAGGATGGACGACCTGCTTCTCGGTGGCCTCCACCGACTCCGCGGTCGCCGCGGCAGAGAAGGCCGGCGCCAAAATCACCATGGCCCCGATGGACACCGAGTTCGGCCGCTTCGCCGTCCTCGAGGATCCGTGGGGAGCGGCCTTCTCTGTGATGCAAGATCCTCCGGCCTGACCGGGTCCGGCCGCCGGCCCCAGGAGACTGTGTCAGTCCGGGTCAGCCGCGGCGCTCGCGAGCGCGGCGCTTGCCCTCGTGCATCGCCTGGACGCGGGCGACTGGGATAGCGCGGCCCTCCTCGATCAATTCGGGACTGAGCTGCTGGGGCTCGGGCATCCGGTCGGCCCAGGGATCACCATCGGCGATCAGCCGGGCTGCGGAACGGACGGTGAAGTCTGCCGGCGTCACCTGATCGAGGTCCTCCCAGGCCACTGGGTACGACACCGGTGCCCCCGGCCGGATTCGGGGACTGTAGGCAGCCACCACCGTCGCCCCGCCGGACCTGGTCGAGTCGAGAAACACCTTGCCTGCACGGTCCGCACGGACGTAGGCCGTCGTGGCCAGCGCGGGGTCGATCTGCTCCGCCCGAACCGCGATCGCCCGGGTCGCTGCGGCAACCTCCTCACCGGTCGCCGCCTCGGAGACCGGCACATACACGTGGACGCCCTTCGCACCGCTGGTCTTGGCCGTACCAACCAGACGGGCATCGGCCAGAGCCTGACGTACGAGGTGCGCGGCGCCCACGGCCGACCCGAACCCGTCCGCATGCGGCGGGTCGAGGTCGAGCACCAGATGGGTCGGTTGGTTCCAGTGCTGCGCCCGTACCAACGTCGGGTGGTATTCCACCGCACGCTGATTGGCCAACCACAGCAACGTGCGACGGTCGTTGCACAGCGCGTACGAGACCTCCCGTTTCGACGCCTCCGCCCACACCTGGACAATCCGCACCCAGGGCGGGGTGTACTTCGGGACGTTCTTCTGCATGAACGGCGGCCGGCCGCGCAGCACCCGCACCACCGACAGCGGCCGATCGGCCAATCCCGCGATGATCTGGTCAGCCACCGCGTCCAGATAGTCGATCAGGTCACGCTTCGTCGCCTCGGCGCCGTCGAACAGCGGCTCGTCGAGGTTGGTCAAGGCCACCCCGTCGCGCGACTCGCCTCCGGTCATCGGACCACCGTCCCGTCAATTTGCAGGCGATGCTCTTGCTACTCCAACGCCAGTCGAAGGAATACGCGGCTATGCCGGAGAGTGTGACCCAGTCGTCCGAGTAGTAGTCGTAGTAGTAGCAAGCAGTAGTAGCAGGCAGTAGTAGGTAGGAGCCCAGTCGGCAGGATGGACGGCATGGATCCGTACTCGGCGCTGGCCCATCTGGAGTGCTCCCGGTGCCGGCGCAAACACGACGCCGCAGTGCCACAAGGGTTGTGCCAGGACTGTGCGACACCGCTGCTGGCGCGGTACGACCTGTCCCAGGTCACGGTCAGCCGAGCTGATGTCGCGAACCGGCCACCGGATCTCTCCCGCTATCACGAGCTACTTCCGGTCTCGTCGCCCGAACATGTGGTCAGCCTGGGCGGGGGCATGACGCCGGTACTGCCGCTGCCTCGGCTCGGCGCCGAACTCGGGCTCTCCCGGTTGCTGGTCAAGGACGAGGGACTGCTCCCGACCGGCAGTTTCAAGGCGCGCGGGGCCGCAGTAGGTGTCTCCCGGGCCCGCGAACTCGGCCAGACAGCTCTGGCAATGCCCACGAACGGGAATGCCGGCGCCGCCTGGTCTGCCTACGCTGCCCGAGCCGGTCTGCGCATGGTCGTTGCGATGCCCGTGGACGCACCTGCGGTGACCCGCGCGGAAATCGTCGCGACCGGCGCCGAACTGCGGCTCGTGGACGGGCGGATCTCCGACGCGGGTCGCCTGGTCACACGCCTTGTCGCCGAAGACCCTTCGCTCACCGACGTGGCAACGCTGAAGGAGCCGTACCGGATCGAGGGCAAGAAGACGATCGGATTCGAGCTGTCCGAACAACTCGGCTGGCGGATGCCTGACGTCATCATCTATCCCACCGGTGGCGGGGTCGGCCTGATCGGCATCCACAAGGCCCTGACCGAGCTGATCGAGCTGGGCTGGGTCACCGGGCCGCTGCCGCGCTTCGTCTGCGTGCAGTCCACCGGTTGCGCCCCGATCGTGCGCGCGTTCGAAGCCGGTCATCCCGAGTCGGAGCCGTGGATCGACGCGCGCACCGTCGCGTACGGCATCACTGTCCCCAAGGCACTCGGTGACTTCCTGGTCCTGGACGCGCTGCGCGAGACCGGCGGGACCGCGATCGCGGTCGACGACGCGGACCTGATCGCCGATCTTCTGCTCGCCGGAGGTCTCGAGGGGCTGTTCTTCTGCCCGGAAGGGGCAGCGACGATCACGGCCGCCCGGATCCTGCGGGCGAGCGGATGGCTGGGCGCCGACGAGGAGACTCTGCTGCTCAACACCGGCGCCGGGTTGATCTACCCCGACTCGGTCGAGATCAGCCCGCGGGCCGAAAACCTTCCGCACTAACGGGTCATGTGCCGCAGGTTCGAATGTGGCTAGTGACCTGTTAGTGGCGTCCGGCAGCGGCGCTCAGCTCTGGGCCAGCATCCCCCGCAGCACCCGTACGGCGACGACCAGCGTGGCCAGATCCTGGGCGTCCCGGCTGCCGATGTCGCCGAGCCTGGCAACCGCGCGACGCTGCGAAGTCGACCGCTGTGCGGCCCCAACCTTCGTCGAACATCTGCCAGTGGCGATCATCTGTCATGTGGTCAACTGCATCGATCCGAAAGCAGTTGGGTCAGAGCGGGATTGTCGATGTGCGCACCGAGCAACCGAGCTGAGGCCAACGCGGTCTGATCGCCGAGGCGGGATCGGTGCACGTGGGCACGCACGACCAGTTCGCCCATGTCACAACGCGCGGCCAGCGAGGCCAGGCTCGCGACCAGCGGCCTGGCCCGGTCCGGATCGTCGTGGTCCAAGGCGGTACTGATCACGGCGTCCAACACAAACGCATGAACCCATTGATAGCGGTCGGGCACCCGGTTGGATCGAAATGCCGCCTCACCGAGCCACTTCGTGGCGGCGACGTGGTCGCCTCGGCCGGCGTTGAGCAGGCCGAGACCGCGCGCGGCCATGCCCTCCCAGCACGGGTCGTTGAGCTGGCAGGCCAGCACCCAGGCTTGTGCGAGCCCATCAGCGGCGGCGTCGATGTCACCGGCGTGAAGATCGAGCTCAGCTCGCAGGGTCTGCGGCCACGGAAGGAAGGCCATCCATCGCTGTGCATGTACCAGTTCCAGCGAGCGCGCCAGTGCAGCGGCGGCCTGGCTGCGCTCGGCGCGCAGCAGGTGCGCGCGAGCCAGTATCGACAATGACCACGCCTGCTGCCGATGATCGGCACAGCGACCGGCCCGGTCCACGGACTCGGCAAGGTGTTCGAAGGCGACCGGGTAGTCGCCGCTGTCGGAGGCGTTCATCCCGCGGACCCCGAGGACCGCGGCGAACTCCTCATCAGTCTCGGCCAGCGCCTGGGCCTTGACCAGCCAGGTATCGCCGGTCTTGCGCCGGCCTGCTTGCACTTCGACGAACCCCAGCTCCCGGTGGGCCGTAACCGCGGTGGCGCGGTCGCCGGTCCGGGTGGCGAGCTGGATGGCCTCGTGCAGAAGGACCGCCCCCTCCTCGTCCCGACCCCGCGCCGCGTGAACAAGCGCACCTCCCAACGCGGCTAGCGCACGTCCCCGCAATGGAGCGTCCCGGCAGCGACCCGCTTCGGCCACAGCCCGACGCAAGCACTGCAGGCCAGCGTCGACGGCGCCGGCCACGATGGCGGCGCGGCCCGCTTCAAGCTGGCTGGCGGCCGCCGCCCGGCCACTCAGGGCCGCAACCATCGGGGAGTCCGAGCCCGCGGTCGCCGCGTCCCGAAGCGCCGCGGAGGCTGCAATTCCGAGATCACGGCGCAGGATGTCCTCGCATACTGCGATCTGGCGCAGCGCCGCGGTTCGATCGCCCGTCATCGCCAGGCTCCGGACCAACAGCTCGTGATTGCCTTCCTCGAGCGGGTTGCGAGCCACAGCACGCGAGGCGTACGCGATCGCGTCACCTGCCCGCCCGGTTGCCAGTAGGGCGACCGCCGCTTGGCGCAGCTGCGCCTCGATCATGGCCGAGACACGGTGTCGTTCCACCAACAACCACGATTCGAACTCCAGGTTGGACGCCAGATCCATGCCCTCGAGCAGCTCGCCACCGACGTGCAGGAGCGGAGTGGTGTCGGCGTGTTCGCCCGTGAGCAGGCCGACGTCGACAACTACCTCGTCGCCGAGCGTCCTGGCGATCGGGTCACCGGTGAGGACGTCGGGTAGGCCGAATGCTCGGCGCAGCTCGGCAAGCGTCCATCGCAGCGCTCCCAACGGGTCGTCGGCGTCGCTGAACAGCAGCTCGGCCAGATGCCTTCGGCTGGGTGGGCGCTGCGCCAGCAACACATAACTGAGAACAGCCCACGCTTTTCGGCCCCGCGGCGAACGGACCGGCCGGCCATCACGCAAGATGGCCGGCGGTCCGAGCAGCCGGATCGTCAACATGAGCCCACCTCCCAGCGAGATCCTCGCCCAGCGCGAGTCGCCAGGACAGCCCGACTCGATCGTGGCGACGACTGGTAGCTCACTGCGCAGCGCAGCCGTCCGCCGGATCCCGATCAGCCGACTGGTACGCCCGCGGCCAAGGCCTTCACGTCAGCCGTCGTCAGCGGGTTCCCGCCGATACCCCAGGCGCCGCTCTTGACGTCCTCGACGAGCACCCAAGTCACCGGGCGCATGTTCTCGCCCTCGATCCTGACCATCGCATCGGTGAGCGTCCTCACCATCTCGACCTTCTGCGTCTCGGTGAATACCCCTTCGATGACCTTCACGTTGATAAGTGGCACGTCGTCCTCCATCCATGTGGTGTGCCGGCCGCATTCACGTGCCGGTGACATGGACCATCCGGCACCCGCGTGTGAGCCGGCGTGTGACGACGCCCCGCTAGACTTCCTGCGGAGGCGAAGGCGTGCTCGGTGGGCGACGACCCCCGGATCAGCCTTGGGCGAGCATGCCGCGCAACACTCGTACGGCGACGACCAGCGTGGCCAGATCCTGGGCGTCCCCGCTGCCGATGTCGCCGAGCATGGCGACCGCGCGACGCTGCGACTCCGCGATACAAGACTTCCAGGCCTCGAACCGGGCCTTGGCGTCATCACCTTTGACCCCGCACTGCAGAACGTCGGCGGTGAGCTCGGCGTGCAGCGCGTTGAAGTCGTCGCGCAGGGTGGCTCGGGCAATCGCCTGCCAGCGGCCGCCCCGGGGAAGGGCGATGATCCGTTCCAGCATCGCGGATAAAGCCAGTTCCTCGGCCAGGAAGTGATAGACCTCGGCGACCTCACGCAGCGTGTGCCGGTGCTCGGTCGCCACCTTGACGATGTCAAGTGCGGCAATCGCTTTGGGGAACGTGGCGATCCGTGCGGCTTGGTCGGCCGGCACCCCCTCTGACTCCAGTTCGGTACGACGATCGGCATAGGCCCGTACGTCGTTGCCGCCCATCTGCTCGGGCAGCATGGCGATCACCGCTGCCGCCCCGTCGCGATACCGGGCCACCTCCTCGCCGATGTCGACCGGCTGGGCCGCGTGCAGCAGCAGCCACCGGGTCGAGCGCTCGGCAAGCCGAGTGGCCTCCAGGCGCATCGTGGCCTGGACCGTGGCAGGTACGACGTTGTCCAGTTCCGCGGCCAGGGCCCAGACGGCCTGCACCCCGAAGATCGAGCAGGACGCGACATGTGCCCGGACCAGGTCATCGAGCGCGGCGCCGGACTCCTCCTGGAGCCGGAACACGCCGGTGATACCCGCGATGTTCACCGTTGTGTTGACCAGTCCGGTCGTCACGATCTCCCGGCGCAACGGGTGGTCATCCATCTGATCGCGATAGAGCTCCTGCAGCCGGGTCGGGAAGTAGTCGTAAAGGACGTGATGCACGGCCTCGTCGTCGGGAAGCTTGGAGTCGACCAGCACATCTGCGAGTTCGATCTTGCTGTAGGCCAACAGCACTGACAGTTCCGGCCCGGTCAGCCCGACGCCATCGCGGAAGCGCTCGGCAAGGATGCGGTCGGACGGAAGGAACTCGATGGTGCGGTTCAACCTGCCTTGGCGGACCAGGTGGCGCATGTAGCGCTGATCGACGTCGAGCATCTGTGCTGCATAGATCGCCTCGTTGGCCAGGGCGGCGTTCTGGTTGTAGTTGTCGGCCAGGACGAGTGCGCCGACCTCATCGGTCATCTCGGCGAGCAGGACGCTGCGCCCGGCGTCGTCGATCAGGCCGTCGTCGCGTACCCGGTTGAGCAGGATCTTGATGTTGACCTCGTGGTCGGAGGTGTCCACGCCGGCGGAGTTGTCGATCGCGTCGGTGTTGATCCGGCCACCGGCCAGCGCGTACTCGATCCGACCCAACTGCGTACACCCCAGGTTGCCGCCCTCACCGATCACCTTGCAGCGCAACGCCGCTCCGTCTACCCGGATCGCATCATTAGCCCGGTCGCCGACGTCGAGATGGTTCTCGGTGGAGGCCTTGACGTAGGTACCGATGCCGCCGTTCCACAGCAGATCCGCCGGGGCGAGCAGGATCGCCTTCATCAGTTCGGCCGGTGTCATTGAGTCGGCCACCTTGCCTGCGCCGTCCTCGCCTGCTTCGTCGCCCGGCTGGGACTCGATGCCCAGGGCCGCTCGGATCTGCTCCGAGATCGGGATGGACTTCGCCGTACGTGGCCAGACGCCACCGCCTTCGCTGATGAATTCGCCGTCGTAGTCGGCCCAGCTCGAGCGCGGCAGATCGAACAGCCGGCGGCGCTCGACATAGGCGGCGGCAGCATGCGGCGTGGGGTCGAGAAAGATGTGCCGGTGGTCGAAGGCCGCGACGAGCTGGATGTGCTCGGAGAGCAGCATGCCGTTACCGAAGACGTCGCCGGACATGTCACCGACACCGACGACGGTGAAGTCCTGAGTCTGCGTGTCGTGCGCCATCTCCCGGAAGTGCCGCTTCACCGACTCCCATGCCCCGCGCGCGGTGATCCCCATCGCCTTGTGGTCATAGCCGACCGAGCCGCCGGAGGCGAATGCGTCGCCCAGCCAGAACCCGTACGAGGTGGCCACCTCGTTCGCGATGTCGGAGAACGTGGCCGTCCCCTTGTCGGCGGCCACGACCAGATAGGTGTCGTCGTCGTCATGTCGCACGACATCGGCAGGTGGCTGCACCTTTCCGGCAACGAGGTTGTCGGTGATCTCGAGCAAGGCGCCGATGAAGATCCGGTAGCAGGCAATCCCTTCGGCCTGCCACGCATCCCGATCCGTCACGTCTACTGGCCGGCGTACGACGAATCCGCCCTTGGCACCGGTCGGCACGATGACGGTGTTCTTGACCGTCTGCGCCTTGACCAGGCCGAGGATCTCGGTACGCAGATCCTCGCGACGGTCCGACCACCGCAGTCCTCCGCGTGCCACCGCGCCGAAACGCAGGTGCACGCCCTCGACGCGCGGTGAGTAGACCCAGATCTCGCGCGCCGGCTTGGGTTCGGGTAGATCGGGGACCTGGCTGGGATCGAACTTGAACGAGATGTAGCTCTTGCTCGACTTGTTCCCGTCATCATCCACTGTGGACTGGTAGTAGTTCGTGCGCTGGGTGGCGTGGATGATTCGGCTCAACGAGGACAGGATGCGGTCCTCGTCGAGACTGTTCACCGCACCCAGCGCTTCGATGATCTGGTGGCGCACCTTCTCCTCGTCGGCCGCTCGATCGCCGGCGTAGGCCGGGTCGAACCGAATCTCGAAGCGGTGCACCAGCAGCCGGGCGATGTCGACGTTGTTGACCAGCGCCTGCTCGATGTAGATCTGGCTGAAGGTCAGGCCGCCCTGGCGCAGATAGCGGGCGTACGCGCGCAGCACGGCGACCAGCCGCCACGGGATGTCGCCAGCAGTGACCAGGGCGTTGAACCCGTCGTCCTCGGCCTCGCCCGACCAGATCGCGGCGAAGGCGTCGTGGAAGGTGGCGCGGTACTTGGCCAGCAGTTCCGGTCGGGGTTCCTCGTAGGCCAGAAGCGGGCTCGTCAGGCCGAAGTCATATATCCAGACGCGTTGTCCATCAAGGCATTGCACTTCGTACGGCCGCTCGTCCGTCACCGTCATGCCCATGTGCTGCAGGCGGGGCATGATCGAGGACAGGGTCATCGGTGCCCCGATCCGATAGACCTTGAACCGCCGCTCCCCCTTCGCCGCCCCGCGCGGAGTACGCAGCGCCAGGTCCATCGCCCCGTCACGTCCGTGCAGCGTCTCCAGCCGGGCGATGTCGGCCACTGCCTCGGCAGCTGGGAAGTCACCCTTGTATCCATCGGAGAAAGCACCGACGTACGTACGGTGCAGGCGGCGGGCCTGCCCGGCGTCGTAAGCGGCGAGCAGTTCGTCGAGCAGGTCGTCGCTCCAGTTCCGTGCCGCCCGGGCCAGTCGCGCCTCGAGTGCCGCGACATCCACCTCCGGCAGACCTTGGCCCTTGGCCGTACGCACGACGAAGTGCAGCCGGGCCAGAATCGACTCGGTGCTGTGCGCGGTGTATTCGACCGAGACGCCGCCGAGTGCTTCGGTCAGGATGTCCTGCATCGCCAGCCGCACATTGGTCGTGTAGCGATCCCGGGGGAGATAGACCAGCGCGGAGAAGAACCGGCCGTACGGGTCGCGCCGCAGGAACAGCCGGGTCTGGCGGCGCTCGCGCAGGTGCAAGACCGCCAGCGCGATGGGCAACAACTCGGCGACCGAGATCTGCAGCAGCTCATCGCGCGGGTAGTTCTCCAGGATGTCGAGCAGGTCCTTGCCGGAGTGGCTGCTTGGTGACAAACCGGACCGGGCCATCACCTCGGCGACCTTGCGGCGTACGACCGGGATCGTCGTCACGCTGTCCACGTAGGCCCCAGACGGAAGCAGACCGAGGATCCGGCGCTCGCTGGTCGGGACACCGTCCTCGTCGAAGGACTTGACGCCGATGTAGTCGAGGTAGACCGGGCGGTGCACGGTCGAACGCGAATCAGCTTTGGTGAGGATCAGCAGTTCCGGTTCGCGGGCCTTCGCCGCAGCCGCCGCCGGCAGCGCCCGGGATGCGGAGGCCATGTCCACATCGCTGCGCAGGATCCCAAGTCCGGTTGCAGCTATGGGCTCCAGCGTGTCAGCGTCGGTGAGTTCGTACTCGCGGTAGCCGAGAAAGACGAAGTTGTCGTCGGCCAGCCAGCGCAGCAGCTCGGCCGCGTCGTCGACCGCGTGCTGGTCGATCCCGTGCGGGGGCCGGTGCTCTAGATCGCGGGCGATGCGTACGGCGGTGGCCCGCATCTTCGCCCAGTCCTCGACCGCATGCCGTACGTCGGCCAGAACCCGACGAAGGTCCCCTTCCATCGCGCGCAGCTCGGCGGCATCGGGTTCGGCGGCGATCTCCAGGTGCATCCACGACTCCACCAGCCCGTCGCCGGGGCAATCCTTGGGCTTTGAGGTGTTGACCAACTCCCGGAAGACGCCGGTGATGTCTCGCCGTACGACCAGCACCGGGTGCACGATCTCCAGCAGTTCGCGGCCCTGCCGGCTGATCTCGGCGGTGACCGAGTCGACCAGGAAGGGCATGTCGTCGGCCACGACCTCGACGATGGTGCGCCCGGCCAGCGGGTTGCCCTCGTCGTCGGCCTTGATGGTTCGGGCTCGTACGATCACCGCACCTTCGGGACGGGTCTGGGCGAACGCGAAGTGCCCGACCGCGATCTCGTAGAGCTCCCCCGGGCTGCGCTCGAGGACCTGTTCGAGCGGCTCCTGCCAGCAGTAGCGCCGCAGCAGGACCGGCAGCGTGTCAAGGGTGAGTCCCGACGGCAGCTCCCGGTCTGCCCCGAGCTCGGCAGCATCTCGCAACCGAGCGGCCTTCTGCTCGTACAACTGCTCGAGACGAGTCCAATCGGCAGCCGGGAGGGACTGCTTTTGGTCGGCGCTGACCATG
>Ga0136616_10001353_pt1 | contig 12802 bp, 9 predicted proteins | sample AntDrymUQ2992106_2_FD_106648 | JGI IMG/M metagenome (GOLD analysis project Ga0136616, IMG submission 106648) | Polar desert sand microbial communities from Dry Valleys, Antarctica - metaG UQ299 (21.06) | ecosystem: Environmental > Terrestrial > Soil > Desert | place: Antarctica: Dry Valley...
CAGGCGGCGCTGGCGGAGCTGGGTACGACGGCGGTCGTGATCGGAGGTTAACGCGCGATGGTCGCGATGGTTTCCTCCAGCGACGTCGTCCGAGGCCACTTCGAAGATGTCCCGTCATGGCCCGCTCCGAGCCTCGAATCGTTGCCTGGAGCGACCACGCATTCGCCAAGGCCGAGATACTCGGCATCGCTCGCTCAGACGTCGAAGAAGCCGTGCTGTCCGGCCACGGCAACCGGACCCGCAACACCGGAGCCGCCGATTGGATGGCCACAGTCGGCCGTCTCGTCGTCGCCTACAACCACCCCGACAACAATGATGCTTTAACTGCCCGCATCGTCACCCTCTGGCGTCGCGCCTAAGATTCCATCAGTGAAGATCGACGGCCACTATGACGACGAGGCCGACATCGCCTGGCTGCGCTTCGAGGGCTATGATCCGGCCAGGGTGATCGCGGAGGAGGTGGCCTTCGGGCTGCGCGAGCGCGACCCCGTGAATGGGCGCCTCGTCGGACTCGAATACTGGCGCGCAAGCAAGAGCCTCCCCGCCGAGCTGCTGGAGATGCTGCCGTCGCCATCGGTCGGCGTCGCCGGCTAGGCTGCAAGCCCCGGAACGACCTCGCCCTCCGCCGTCCCGGGCGGGCTCACGCCCACGGTGAGGAGAATCGCCGATCTGCCCGTGCAGCTCGCGGCCGAGGCGGCCGCGAGCTGGACGTCTGCCCGGTTCTCAAGGGAGCGTGATCGTCTCGCACCTCGGTGCCGCCGGTGCGGGCGGCTCGTCGGGGAAGAGGTCGCTGCCATCCGCGCTGACGGTGTCGGTGCCCGGGCCGCAGAGGACGGTGTCCGCGTGGGTGGGACTGTCCCGACTGGTGATCGTGTCATCTCCTCCCTGGCCGCTGAGCCGGTTGATCAGGGTGAGCGTGGGATCACGGACAAAGGCGTCGTCGTCGTGTCCGCTCAGGGTGTCGTTGCCCCGGCCGCCCTGGAGGTTCTCGACGTCGTCCTGGATGTTGTCGCCCTCGCCGGGCTCGCCGTCGTTGGAGGTCAGGTCGATGGAGAGGCTGACACCGGCGGCGCGGTAGAAGTAGGAGGCGGTGTCGGTGCCGGCGCCGCCGTTGAGGGTATCGGCGCCGAGGCCGGGGTCGAGCCCGTCGTTGCCGCCTTCGCCGTTGAGGGTGTCGTTTCCGCCTTGCCCGAAGAGGTTGTTGCCGGCGCTGTTGCCGGTGAGGGTGTCGGCGCCGAAGCCGCCCTGGAGTGCTTCGACGTCACCGAGGGGGCCGATGTTGTCGCCTTCCCCTGCCTCGCCGTCGTTTGCAATCCCGTCGAGGGAGAGCGTCACGGTTGCGGTGCGGAAGAAGTAGGAGGCGTTGTCGAAGCCGCCGCCGCCGTTGACGACATCGGTGCCGGGGCCGGGGTCGAGGCCGTCGCCGAGCAGGCCGCCGTTGAGGGTGTCGTCGCCGGCGAGGCCGAAGAGGTTGTTGCGCCCTTCGTCCCCGGTGAGCGTGTCCCCAAAGGCCGAGCCCTCGACGTTCTCAAAGCCCGTGAAGGTGTCGTTCCCATCGCCGCCGGAGGCCGTGCCGGCGCTCAGCTCGACCGTGACACCTGCCGGAGCCGTGGCGTAGGAGATCACGTCAGAGCCGGCACCGCCGTCGATGCCGGCCGCCAGGTTGTCGTCGCCGGGGCCGGGGGAGACGATGTCTCCTCCCTCGCCACCCGCGATCCGGTCCTGCCCTTCCCCACCGCAGATGCGGTCGCTGCCGCCGCCACCGTCGATGGTGTCGTTCCCCCCGCCGCCGTCGATGACGTCGTTGCCCGAGGTGCCGGTGAGGGTCTCGCCGGAGGGGGTGCCGACGATCGTTGCGTTCGCGTTCAGGCAGACGGGGATCACGAGGCTCCAGTTCAGCGAGAACTGGTCCCAGGCTCCGCTCTTGCCGTCGACGGCGAGGTGGTATGTCGTCCCGGGCGCGACCGTGAAGGTGACCCTGCTCGAGGTGCTGGTGCCGTCATCGTCGTTCTCGGTGACGAGCGAAAGCGCGTTCACGGCCGTGCCGGTGTAGGCGGCAAGCAGCGTGTTGACAGGACTGCCGCCCGTGTGGATCGTGAGCGTGCCGGCCGAGGCGGCCGACCAGCGGTACCAGAGGGAGTGACCGCCGCTGTTGCCGGCGTGGTTAGGCTCACCGGTCTCCTTCGTTGCACCCACGATCGTGGCGCCCAGCGATCCGGTGTCGCCGGTCAGCGCCTGCCCGGCGGCGAGGTGGTCGTTCGCAGGAGGCGGAGAGAACGTCCAGGAGAGCGTGACCGGGCCGGTCGCGGGCGGGGCCGTGCCCGCCTTGTAGCCGTCGACGGCGATCCAGTAGACGGTTCCCCCGGTCACCAGGAACGGGAAGATCCGACTCGTCGTCTGACCGGCGAACTGCGGATCGTCATCGTTCTGCGCCACGAGCGTGAGCGCGTTGAGGGACGATCCCGTGTAGACGGCGAGCAGCGTGTTGAAGCCGCTCCCCGACGTGTTCATCGTCACCGTCCCGTCGCCCGGCGCCGTCCAGCGATACCACACCGAAGCGCCACCCGGGTTGCCCGCAGGATCGGGCTCGCCGGCCTCCTTCGTCGCGTTGGCGTTCGACCCGGTGATGCTTCCCGAATTCACGGTCAACGTCTGCGCGTTCGCGAAGTTGTCATTCGTCGGCGGCGACGTGCTCTGGGCGAACGACCAGCCGAGCTGCAGCGAGCCAGACGCAGCACCCACTCCGTCCACAGCGATGCGGTAGAGCGTTCCACCGGTAACGGTGAGGGTCAGCTTGCTCTGCGGACTGCAGTCTGCATGGTCGTCGTTGGAGGCGACGCCGGTGAGTCCGTTCACCGTTGAACCGGTGTAGACCGCGAGCACGGTATTGAAGCCGCTCGTGCAGGCGTCGAGCGTAAGCGTGCCCGCTGCGGGCGCCGACCAGCGGTACCAGATCGAGCGGCCGCCCACGTTGCCGGCGTGATTGGGCTCGCCGGCCTCCTTGGTTGCGTTGGCGTTGGAGCCGGTCACGCCTCCCGAGTTCCCGCTGAGCAGCTGCGCGCTCGCGAAGGCGTCGTTCGCGGGTGCCGGCGCGAGGCTCCAGGCCAACCTCAGCGACCCGGTGGCTCCGCCGAAGCCGTCGACCGCGATCCGGTAGGTCGTTCCGCTCGTTACCGCGAAGCTCACCTTGCTCGTCGTTCCCCCGGCAGGATCGTCGTCGTTCGTAGCCCTGGTGGACAGCGCGTTCACCGCCGTGCCGGTGTAGATCCCGAGCAGCGTGTTGAAGCTGCTCGTTGCCGTGTCGAGCGTGGCGGTGCCGGTGGAAGGCGCCGTCCACCGGTACCACACCGAGGCGGCGCCGATGTTGCCCCCGTGGAACGGCTCGCCCGTCTCCTTCGTTCCGCCGACGTTCGAGCCGACGACGCTCCCGCTGCTGCCGCTGACGAGCCCGGCAGCGCCGAACGCGTTGTTCGCCGGCGTCGGCCCGCTCGTGAAGCTCCAGTTGAGCGCTACCGCGCCGCTGGTCGCGCCCGACCCGTCGACTGCGATCCGGTAGGTCACGGCATCGGTGACCGGAACGGACGCGACCTTGCTGGTCGTCCCACCGGCCGGGTCGTTGTCGTTTTGCGCGACGAGCGTCAGCGCGCCGACCGAGGTGCCGGTGTAGACCCCGAGCAGCGTGTCGAAGCCGCTTCCTCCGGTGTCGAAGGTGACCGTGCCGTTCGCCGGCGCCGTCCACTCGTACCAGACGGATCCCCCGCCGGTGCTGCCCGCGTGGCTCGGCTCGCCGGTCTCCTTGCTTGCGCCCGTGCTGCTACCGCCCGCTGTGCCCGAGGCGGTGAGGAGGGGCCGTGCGCGAAGGAAGGCATCGTTGTCGGGCGTACTTCCCGGGCCTCCGCTCAGGCGTGCGAGTGCCGCGGCGAGATTCGGGAGCGGGCCGATGTGGCCCGCGAGGGAGCCCGAGGCTGCGAGCTCCTGAGGTGTTCCGGTTGCCGCGAGGATCGAGCGCGCCTCGGTCGGCGTCAGGGGTTGCGCCGGGTCGGCGGCCTTGCGGGCACCGGAGAGCGAGGCCGCTGCGGCTGCGACGATCGGCGAGGCGCTCGACGTACCGCCGAAGCCCGACGTGTACCAAAGATTCCGATCGGCGCCGCCCTGGTAGGCCCCGTACCCCGTCGTGGTCACGCACTGGCCCCATCCCTGCACGTCGACCCTCGAGCCGTAGTTCGAGAAGCCGAGGCGTGACCGCGCGGGCGGCGGCAAGAAGAAGCAGTTGCCCTCAGGGGCTCCGCCGGCCCCCACGATGATCGCTCCCGAGTCGGCTCTGCCCGCCGGGAACGGCGATCCGTAGCTCGCCGCGCCGAGATTCTGGTTGCCGTTCCCCGCAGCCTCGACGACGATGATCCCGGCAGCCGTCGCCGTCTCGATCGCGTCGTAGTACGCGGGGACCCACTCGACCGGTGCGCAGCCGACCTGGTCGCTCCCGCAGCCGCCGTTGACGCCGGCCGTCTGCTGCTCGAGCAGCATCACATCGCCGGCACTCATGTTCTGGCGGGCGATGTTGATCGCGTTGCCCAGCTCGTAGCCCCGTTCCAGGTTGTAGGCGTTCACGAGACCGATCGCCGCGTCGGGAACGAGTCCGGTGACGCCGAAGCCGTTGTCGTCGCCGCTGATCTCGCCGAGCACGGCCGTTCCGTGGTTGTCGTCGTTGAAGGGATCGCGCGGCGTGCCGTTCGGGATGAGCGCGCCCGGTGCCCGCGCCTTCGAGAGATCCTCGTGCTGCTGGTTCCAGGCGTACTCGATGTCGACGACCTTGATCCCGTCGCCCTGCGCGCCCGGAACGGTGGCGGTGGCGCCGGCGTCGATGCCCGTGGGGGCGGCGTTCCGGTAGCCCTGACTCGGTGTGAAGTCTGGCGAGGCGGGCGGCGGGGGAGCGACGGGCTCGCGGTACGCGGTCTCGACGAAGGGCAACGCCTTCAGCGCGTCGAGGAGGGCCTGGGTGCGCGCGGCGTCTTCGATCCTCAACCGGAACCACAGGTTCAGGTCGGCCAGCTGCCGGCCGGAGCGGCGCTCAGCCTGCCGCTGGTCACTGGCGAGGTCGTCCTCAGGCTGGGTGAAGAGGCGCTGAGGGCTGCTGGGGTAGCGGCCGAGCAGGGCTGCGAGGCCGGCGAGGTTCGCGTTCGTCAGGCTGGCAAAGCCGCCGCCGCGAAGCCGGACGCTGCTGCCTTCCCTGAACTTGACGTGGATCCGGTCGGTGGACAGGCCGGGAGGCACGGGTTCCTCACCCGGTGCCGACGTCGAGTCGGGCGCGATCGCCAGCGGGAGAATGAGAACGGCGGCGCAAAGGAGCGCGACGGCCAGGTGGTTCCCGAGCGCGAGACCGCGCGCCTCCAGCGCCGGTCGCGCTTGCTTCTCCCGTTTGCCCGTCGGGCGGTCAGCCACCGCCCGACTCGTCACCAGTCGGTCGAGCAACGCGCGTACGGTTTTGGGACGGATCGGGAACATGGTGCCTGCTCAGACATCGTCTCAAGATGTGCTCCTCTCAAGACGCGCAGCAGTCGATGGTTTCTTCCGGAGCCATCTGCCCGTCGCTCCGTGTCATGCGAAGGAGTGTCCGGCCGGGCGGTGCAGCGGCCGTCGAGCGCCGGTACAGCCGAGGTCGACCGCTGCGGGCCGCTCTTGCCGGGGGAGCGGGGCGACTTCGACGGGATCCTCGATTGCACCGCCGTCTCGGGCCGGCCGGGACGCCCGCCGCTCGGCCAGCAGCCGCCAGCACGGCGGCCTGCGTGCGCGTGCGCTCGTCGAGCTTGGCGAGGGCCGATCGCACGAGCGAGTCGACGGTGTTGCGACGGATGCCGAGCTCCGCGGCCGCCTCCCCGCTCGTCAGGCCGGAGCCGGCGAAGAGCAGCACCTGCCGCTCGCGAGGGCTCAGCCGCCGGGGCGGTCGCTCGTCCTCGCGGTCGTCATCGGCGAGCACCAGGACGACGGCATGGCACGTCGACCGCGCGGAGAGCGCCACGCGCACCGCCTCCAGCAGCCGTTGGGCCGTTCGACGGGAGATCTGCAGGCGGCGGGGCCGCCTCCTCCAGCAAGGCGTACCCCGCGCTCCTGCTCGACGCCGGCCACCTGAGCCAGACGTTCTACCTCGTCTGCGCCGAGCTGGAGCTCGGCGCCGTTTTCACCGCCGTCGTGAACGGCGCCGCCTTCGAGGAGCGGCTCGGGCTCGACCCGTCGTCGAGGGCATGCTCGCCGTCTCGGCCTGCGGTGTGCCGGCGCAGGGCGGCTCGCTGCTCGAGCCGCGCTTCGAGTCGTACGACCCCGTCGCGGCCCGGACGTAGCTCCTGGGTGAGCCACGCATGAAAGTCCCCGCTCGCGGGTACAACGTCGGTGCGCCAACTACGGCGCACAACTCTCCAGGAGGCTCATCGCTATGGCCACCCTGATCGTCGCGGGCGTCGTCCTGCTCCTCGTCGTGCTCGTCCTCACACGGGCCGTTCGCATCGTCCCCCAGGCGAGCACCGGCATCGTCGAACGCCTCGGGCGCTACCAGCGCACGCTCGAGCCGGGACTGCACTTCCTGATCCCGTTCTTCGACAAGCTGCGGCGGCCGCTCGTCGACATGCGCGAGCAGGTCGTCACGTTCCCGCCCCAGCCCGTGATCACGCAGGACAACGTCACGATCTCGATCGACACCGTCTTCTACTTCACGATCACCGACCCGTTCCGTGCGACCTACGAGGTCGCAAGGCTCCTGCTCGCCGTCGAGCAGCTCACGACCACGACGCTCCGAAACGTGATCGGCTCGCTCTCGCTCGAGGAGGCGCTCACCTCGCGCGACAAGATCAACAGCGAGCTGCGAATCGTGCTGGACGAGGCGACGGAGCGCTGGGGCATCCGCGTGAACCGGATCGAGCTGAAGTCGATCGACCCGCCCGGAACGATCCAGGAGGCGATGGAAAAGCAGATGCGCGCCGAGCGCGACAAGCGGGCTGCGATCCTGAACGCCGAGGGCTTCAAGCAGGCGGCGATCCTGGAGGCCGAGGGGCAGCGCCAGGCGCAGATTCTGCAGGCCGAGGGCGAGAAGGAGGCGAAGATCCTCCGCGCCCACGGCGAGGCCGAGGCGACGATCGCCACCTTCCGGGCGATCCACGAGGGCAGGCCGACCCCCGATCTTCTGGCCTACCAGTACCTCCAGGCCCTGCCGAAGGTCGCCGACGGCGCCGGCATGACCCTGATGCTCGTGCCCTCGGATGCCATGCCCGCCATGGGTGCCGCCTCCGCGCTGGGTGCAGGCTTCCAGGCGGGCAAGGACGCCATGGGAGCACAACCCACAGAGGACGGCAAGAGCCTCCCGCCGGCCGAGCGCCACCCGTCCCGGCGTGGATAGCGACACGGTCGCGCTCGTCGTCTGGATCGTCGCCGCGGTCGCGCTGCTCGCGATCGAGGCGACGACCGTCGCGTTCGTCGCGCTCTACTTCGGCGCGGGGGCACTCGTGGCCGCCCTGGCCGCCGCGCTCGGAGCGCCGATCGCGCTGCAGGTGCTCGTCTTCGCCGCCGTGTCGGTGCTCACGCTCCTCTCGACGCGCGGCCTCCTCACGCGCGCGATGCGCGCCACGCCCGCCCAGCGGAGCAACGTGAGCTCGCTCGTCGGGCGCCGCGGCGTGGTGACGGTGCCGATCACCGTCGCCGCGGGCAGGGGCCAGATCCGGGTCGGCGGGGAGTTCTGGACCGCGCGGCCGTACCTCGACGACTCCGCGGACATCGAGACCGGCTCCCCCGTGGAGATCCTGGGCGTCGAGGGTGTGACGGCGCTCGTGCTGCCGCTCGACCGCTCGCTCACCGCGTAACGCTCCTCGCGTGCACTTCCTCGCCGCAGGCACCGGCTTCTCGTTCGCGGACCCGTACGCGCTCGCCCTCCTCTTCGTCGGCTTCGCGGTCTTCGCCGCCATCGGCGCGCTCTCGCACCAGCACGAGCGGGCGTTCTCGGCGAGCCTGATCTACCTCGGTCTGGGGCTCGGCGCAGCTGTCGTACTCGGACTGGCCGGCGTGTCGTGGATCCAGCCGATCGAGGACTCGGACGTACTCGAGCACGTGACCGAGTTCGCGCTCGTGATCGCGCTCTTCTCGACCGGCCTCAAGCTCGACCGCTCGCTCGACCCCCGCGGGTGGGGCTCCGTCCTCCGTCTGCTCGGCGGGACGATGCTGCTCTCGATCGCGGCCGTCGCGCTCTTCGCCTGGGGGGTGATGGGGCTGTCGGTCGGGGTGGCGATCGTGCTGGGCGCTGCGCTCGCGCCCACCGATCCCGTGCTCGCCGGGGACATCGGCGTCGGCCCGCCCGGAGAGGAGGACGAGCGCGAGCCCCACTTCTCGATCACCGCGGAGGCCGGGCTCAACGACGGGCTCGCCTTCCCGTTCCTGCTGCTCGGGCTCTTCCTGGTCGACCGCGAGGGGAGTGGCTGGGTGGGCGAGTGGATCGCTGCCGACGTCCTGTACCCGGTTGCCGCCGGCGTCGCGATCGGCGCCCTCAGCGGCTACGGGATCGCAGCACTGGCCGTGCGGCTCCGTGATCGGAAGCTGCTTCTGCACGACCTCGACGGCTGGCTCGGCATCGCCGCCGTGCTCGTCGTCTACGGCCTCGCCGAGACCGCCGGTGCCTACGGCTTCCTCGCGGCCTTCGTCGGGGGGCTCGCGTTCCGGCGCTACGAGCGCGACCACGAGGTGAACGAGGGCGTGCACCGAGGCAGCGAGACGGTCGAGAAGTTCGGCGAGCTCGCCGTGCTGCTGCTCCTCGGCAGCCTCGTCACGCTCGAAGGCCTGGGGCGTCCCGGCTGGTCGGGGTGGCTCCTCGTCGTTCTGGTGATCGTCGTGATCCGGCCGCTGACCGTGTTCGTGTCCTTCGTCGGCTCACGGCTGCCGTCGCGGGAGCAGGCCTTCCTTGCGTGGTTCGGGGTGCGCGGCGTGGGCTCGCTCTACTACGCGACGTTCGCGATCGGCGCCGGGGTGCTCGCGCGCTCGGAGCAGGAGATCCTGTTCTGGACGGTCGCGGTCGCCGTGCTCGTCTCGATCGCGGTCCACGGCACGACCGGCACGCCGCTCAGCCGCCGCCTCCTCGAGCCGGTGCCCCGCTCCGGTGAGGGCTCAGGTGTAGCGGCTGACCTGGAGGTAGGCGACCGCGACGCTCAACACGCCGACCCCGATGAGGCCGGCGAGCCCCACGACGCCGAGGCGGCCGTAGAGCGCGTGGCCACGGCCGAAGCGCCCCAGGGCCAGCGCCGCGAGGGCGCCTCCCGCCAGCCCGCCGAGGTGGCCGCCGATGGAGATGTTGGGTACGGCGAACGTGAACACGAGGTTGATCACGACGATGCCGAGCGCGCCTCCCCCGAGCACGTAGTTGCGCTGACGCTCGAGGACGAGAGCGGCTCCGAGCAGACCGAAGATCGCCCCTGAGGCGCCGACGGTGGGCACGTTGGGGTCGGTCAGCAACAGTGCGCCTGCCGAACCTGCGAGTCCCGAGACGACGTAGAGGCCGAGGTAGCGGGCACGCCCGAGCGCGTCCTCGATCGCGCCGCCGATGAACCAGAGCAGGAGCATGTTCATGCCGAGGTGGATGATGCTTCCGTGCAGGAAGGCCGATGTGATGAGGCGCCACCACTCTCCGTCGCCGACGCCCAGGAACGTGCCGGTGAACGGGTTCAACGCATAGCCGATGAGCGAGCCGTCCACGTACAACTCGCCTCCGTTGCGTGTCAGTGATGCTCCCTGTCCGAGGTTGAACAGGAAGACGAGGACGTTGACCGCGATGAGTCCCTTCGTGACCAGGGCGCCGGTGCCGGTTGCACTTGCCCTGCGGGCGCCCGTCGTCACCTTCGCAATGCCCTGGGGTTTCCCGGAGTGATCGGGGCAGCGAATCCCGACCGGCGCCATCGTCATGCAGTCGGTGCAGATCGGGCGGCCGCAGTCGGAGCACGAGAGGCCGGTCTCCCGTTCGGGATGCCGGTAACAGGTCATCGCTCCGGTGGACGAGGCCACGAAAGTAGCGTAGCGGCGTGCGTGTTCACGTTGCCTTCACGCCCGGTGAGCGGGCGCCGGCGGAGCTTGGGATCGTCGTCGACGTCCTGCGTGCGACCTCGACGATCGTGCAGGCGCTGGCGGCCGGCTACGAACGCGTTCTCTGTTGCGCGGAGGTCGACGAGGCGCGGGCGATCGCCGCGGACGAGAGGAGCGCGGTCCTCGCGGGCGAGCGCAGGGCCGTCCGCATCCCGGGCTTCCGGTTCGGCAACTCACCGCGCGAGCTCGCGGGCGAGGCGGAGGCGGAGACGCTCGTCCTGACGACGACCAACGGGACACGCCTGCTCGTGGCGGCGGCGGCCCGCTACGAGCGGGTGCTGGTCGGCTCGCTCCTGAACCTCGACGCGCTCGCGCGCGAGGTCCGGGAGAGCGGTGCTGCCGAGGTCGCGGTTCTGTGCGCCGGCGTGGGGGGTGAGGTGGCTCTCGACGATGCCTACTGCGCCGGGCGGATCGCTGCAGCCCTCGAAGGCAGTCTCGCGGACTCGGCCGCGGTGGCCGTGCGGCTCGCCGACAGCTTCGAGAGCCCCGAGGAAGGGTTGGCGGCCGGGCAGAGTGCCCGGAATCTCCGTGCGGCCGGCCTCGAAGAAGACATCGCCTGGTGCGCGCGCGTGGGCTTGGTCGACGTCGTCCCCGAGCTGCGGAGGGCGGTGGGGGCGGCGGCAGAGGTCAGTTGACCGACCCCGTCTCCCGCCCGCCTTCGCGCGCGGCCACACCCGTCGAGCTGGTGTCAGACACCCGCACGGAACTGTGACCGACTTCGTACGAGTCGGCCGCGCCGCGGTGCTCGCGCTGGCCTCGGCGTAGTCACCTCGAGTCACGCCGCGGTCCGCTGCGTCTCGACGAGATCGCCGGCAAGGTCGAGGTCGGAGCGCTACGAGCGCTGACGCACAGGCTCGATGCGAGCAGGCAGGCTGTCCGAGTGCGGACGGCCGTCGTCCTCTTCACGCGTGACCTGCGCGTCCACGATCAGCCGGCGCTCGCGCAGGCGGCGCGTGAGGCCGAGCGGGTCGTCCCGCTGTTCGTCCTCGACGACGCCATCCGCAACAGCGACTTCGTCTCGCGGAATCGATTGGGCTTCCTCCTCGAGGCGCTCTCCGACCTCGACCGCTCGCTGCGCCAGCGTGGCGCCTCGCTTGTCGTTCGGCGGGGCGAGGTCGTGGAGGAGGTCGCTCGCTTCGGCGGCGACGCCGTCTGGATGGGCGCGGACGTGAGCGCGTATGCGCAGGCGCGCGAGCGCGGGTTGCGCGACCGTGTTCCGCTCCGCGTTGTGCCGAGCATCACCGTCGTGGCGCCCGACGCACTCCAACCGACAGGGCGGGACCACTACGAAGTCTTCTCCCCCTACCACCGGGCCTGGAGTCGGAGCGAGTTCCGCGCGCTCGAGGAGCCGCCCGGGCGGCTGAAGCTACCCGAGGGCCTCGATCCCGGCCGGCTGCCCGCGCTCGCGGAGCTGGCGCCGGGCGAGCGTGCACCCGAGCCGATGGCCCCGGGTGGAGAGACGCAGGGGCGGCGCCGGATGCAAGCCTGGATCGAAGGCGGGATGGCGGACTACGGGGCACGCCACCAGCTCGACGAAGCGAGCACCTCGCGCCTCAGCCCCTACCTCCACTTCGGCTGCATCTCGCCGCTCGAACTCGTGCGGCGCGCGGAGGGCCGGAAGGGCGGCCCGGCGTACATCCGTCAGGTCGCCTGGCGCGACTTCTACCACGGGCTCCTGCGGGCGAATCCCCACACGCGCCGCGACGAGCTCCGACCGCGCGGCGACCGCTTCGAGGGCGAAGGTGAGGCGCTCGAGCGCTGGAAGGAGGGGGCGACGGGCTACCCGATCGTCGACGCCGGCATGCGGCAGCTCCTCCGGGAGGGCTGGATGCACAACCGGGCGCGCCTCATCAACGCGTCCTTCCTCGTCAAGCACCTGTACGTCGACTGGCGCCTGGGGGCGCAGCACTTCTTCGATCATCTGCTCGACGGCGATGTCGCGAGCAACATCGGTAACTGGCAGTGGGTGGCGGGGACGGGCGTCGACACGCGGCCCTATCGCGTCTACAACCCCGCGCTGCAGGCCGAGCGGCACGATCCGGGCGGCGACTACGTCAGGCGCTGGGTGCCCGAGCTGGCGGAGCTCGGGGCGGGGGAGATCCACGATCCGCCGGCCGCGGCTCGTCGGCGGCTCGGATATCCCGAGCGGATCGTCGAGCACCGCGAGGCGGTCGCCCGCTTCCGCGCCCACCGCGCCGCGGGAAGCGAACAGCTCGAGCTCGACGTGGACTAGAGAGTGCGCCTCCTGTTCAGCTTCGCCGGCGGTCGCGGCCACGTCGAGCCACTCGTCCCGATCGCTCGCGCCGCGCAGGCGGCGGGCCACACCGTCGCCCTCGCCGGCGGCCACTCCACCCTCCGCGACGTCGCGGCCCTCGGGTTCACCGCTTTCCCTCTCGGGCCGGCCGGCACCCACGCGCCCGTCAGGAGGGTCCCGCTGCAGGAGCTCGACGCCGAACGGGAGGAGCGCGACCTCCGCGAGCGTTTCGTCCGGCGCACGGCGCGCGATCGAGTCCCGGCCGTTCTCGCACTCTGCGCCGACTGGCAGCCCGACCTCCTCGTCTGCGACGAGACGGACTTCGGCGGCATGGTCGCGGCCGAGCGGCTGGGGCTTCCGTATGCGACCGTGCTCGTCATCGCGACGGGTTCCTTCGTGCGACCCGACGTCGTCGCCGAAGCGCTGGATGAGCTGCGGGCCGAG
>Ga0136616_10001355_pt1 | contig 12795 bp, 8 predicted proteins | sample AntDrymUQ2992106_2_FD_106648 | JGI IMG/M metagenome (GOLD analysis project Ga0136616, IMG submission 106648) | Polar desert sand microbial communities from Dry Valleys, Antarctica - metaG UQ299 (21.06) | ecosystem: Environmental > Terrestrial > Soil > Desert | place: Antarctica: Dry Valley...
GACGCTGCTCTCGGGCACCCAGGTGGGCACCGCGCAAGGGTTGTGGCGGCTGCTGCTCGTCTGCGGCTACCTGTCCGTCTGCCTGGCCGCGTTCGGCGCCATCGGGCTGTTCGTGTCGACGCTGACCGAGCAGCCGATCGGCGCCACGATCGCCGTCGTCGGTCTCGCGGTGATCAGCCAGATTCTCGACGCGATCGCGGCGCTGTCACCAATCCACCGCTTCCTGCCGACGCACTACTGGCTGGCGTTCGGCGACCTGTTGCGTGACCCGATCAGCACCGACCTGATCACGACCGGCATCCTCAGCGCGACGGCGTACACGGTGATCTTCTGGACCGCAGCCTGGGCTCGTTTCGCCGGCAAGGACGTGACCAGCTGAAATCCCGCCGGCTGCGTCCGTAGATCTGACTGGTATGGCGCTCAAACGTACGGACGCAGGCGGACCGTGAGCGGTCAGGGGTAGCAGTAGGAGTCCGACGAGGCGTCGCCGCCCTGCAGTCTCACCTGATGCGCCCGTAGCCCCCGGAAGTTCTCACCGTGCGGGAAGAACGTCGGGTCCACCGCCATCCCGCCGGCCGGGTCGGCGTCGATCTTGGCCATCCAGGCGCCGACCCCTTCGGGAAAGAACTGGTCGTCCCAGGCGCCGTAGAGGGAGTTGGTGACGTACACCCGCTTGCCATCGCGGCTGACCTCGACCATCTGCGGCCCGCCGGCAAGCCGCTCCTCGGGAGCGGACGGGTGCGCCACCCGCCCGGCGATCCCGCCCAGGCGCACCGAGCCGACCTCGCGCGGGTTCGCTGGGTCGGACACGTCGTACTGCTTGAGCTCGCCGATGCCCCAGCAGGACACGTACAGCATCTGGTCGTCGACGGACAAGCCGATGTCGGTGACCAGCGGCGGTACGGCGGAGAACGGCTGCAGCGCCGGCGGGAGGTCGGCCGGGTCGGCCGGCTCGGCGGGGATCGTGATCACCTTCTCGACCGCCCAGCGGTCGCCGTCGCGGTACCAGCGCCAGATCGAGGCGGACAGGTCGGCGGTGCTGACGACGACTCCGACGAAGCCGTAGGCGGCGTCCGGGTCGTGCGCCGGCCGCAGTTCGAGGACCATCTGCTGCTCGGCGCCGAGGTCGATCTCCTGCAGGTGCTTGCCCGCGGCCAGGTCCCAGAAGTGCAGCGAGTGCCCGTACTTGCCGCTGAGCAGCAGCTCCGGGACCAGGCCGTTCTCGATCATCGACGGCGTACCCCACTCGCTGGTGATCAGCGTGTTCTGGGTGAGGTGCCACCAGGCGTCGTAAGCGAGGTACTGCGGACCGCGGTCGGTCTCCCAGGCCCGCAACACGTCGAAGGTGTTGTGGTCGAGCAACGCGATACCGCCCGGCCCCTCCTCGCCGTTCGCACCGCCCAGGCAGGACAGGAAGATGCCGTCCGGCCCGCAGTGCAGGGTATGCGGTCGGGAGTAACCGGCCTTGGTGGCCAGCTCCTCGGCCGAGATGGTCTTGACCAGCCTCGGATTGGCCGGATCCGGGTGGGTGTCGTACACGTGCACGTTCGAGGAGCGCAGCCCGGGCAGCAGCAGGTAACGGCGCTGCAGGCCATCCTCGCCCATGTCGTGGCCCTCGTGCATCAACGCCGACGAGCAGGCGTTCCAGCCGAAGTGGTGCAGCTCATCGCCCTTGGTCGGAAGGTCGGCCCAGCCGACGATCTGCCCGTACAGCTCGGAGCCCGGGTCGACGTCGATGACGGTGAGGGCGTCAGACTTCTCCCCGGCGCGGTCGAAGGCCACGACGTAGGCGAGGCGTTCGGCCGGGGCAGCCGCGGCTTCGCCGGGAGTTCGGTAGAAGGTGGGGTCCATCTTCGGCACGGCCGTCATGCGTCTCCTCAACGATCTGTGGGGTATGTCCGATTAAACCCGCCGTCGCACTGGCTCGATACTCCGGGGGTCCGCTCGGCCTGGCTCGATACTCCGGGGGTCCGCTCGGCCAGGGAGCGCAGCGCCGCCTGGAAGCAGTCCGGTGGTGGCTTGACCAGACCGGCGCCCACCTGACCGGTGCCTGCGACCTTGCCGGCCATCCCGGTGTTGATCTGCGGCAGGACACCCGTCCGGACAACGGCCAGGACGTCGATCCCGGTCGGCGCACCGCGGAACTCCAGGATCGGGATGCCGAACGCCGGGTTCTCCCCGAGCGTGATGTCGTACATCGAGCGGGTCGTGGCCAGCGCCAGGGGTACATCGCCGCCGACGAAGCGGACGATCGCCGGGGCGGCGGCCATGCTGAAAGCGCCGAGACCCAGCGTCTCGGTGATCGCGGAGTCGCCGATGTCAGGATTGGCATCGTCCGGACCGTAACTGCCCAGGAACAGCCCCTCGGGAACCTGTGCGGGACCGGTGAACCACTCGTCCCCTGTCCCTGCGACCTGGATGCCGAAGTCGGTGCCGTTGCGGGCCATCGCCACCACCATCGTGGCGCCGGGGATGTCCCGTGCGGCATCCAGCGCCAACTTCGCGGCCGGCATGACGAGGTTGAGGAAGAAGTGGTCGTTCCCCGCGATGAACCGCACCACATCGGCGGTGTCTGGACCGGAGGTCTCGATCAGGTCCCCGAGGAGCTCGCGCAGCAGCATCAGGGTGCCCGCCCGGTTGCGGTTGTGCCCCTCGTCGCCCATCTGCAGCATCTGCGCGACGATCGCCTTGATGTCGATCGGGCCGTGCGCCCGGACCGCCGCCTGCAGCGCCGGGCCGAGCACGTCGGACATCCAGCGCAGCCGGGTGAGGACCTCCTCCGAGTAGGCGCCGTAGCGCAGCACCTTTCCGAGCCCCTCGTTGAGCGAGCAGTACGCCGTACGCCCATGGACCGGGTCGCGCAGCTGGAAGACCCACATCGACGGGGAGATGACCCCGGCCATCGGGCCGACCGCGGCGTGGTGATGGCACGGCTCCAGCGTGATGCCGTCGCCCGACGCCAGCGCCTGCTCGGCAGCGTCGGCGGTGTCCGCCAGCCCTTCGAAGAGCATCGCCCCGATCAGGGCGCCCCGCATCGGCCCGCTGGCGCGGTCCCAGATCAGCGGAGGGCCGGCGTGGAAGAAGGTGCCGGCGCTCATACCGATTGCTTGCCCGGCCGGCAGTACGTCGACCAGCTCGGCACCGGCTGCAAGCACCCGCTCCAGCGCAGTTCGGTTCGCATCTACGCGGCGCAGGTCGGCGGCGACGGCTGCGATATCGGTGACCTCACCGAACGGCGGCGGTCGCCAGTCGACCTGCTCGACTGGGCAGGCCTGCGCCCGCAGGCTGTCGGCGAACAGCTCCGCGCCGACGGTGAGGACGCTCAGGTCGTCCCCCAGCAGATCGCCGGTCATTGCGCGGCTCCGGCGGCTCCGGCGATTCTCATCGCCAGGGTGACTGCTCGGCGCGCCGCCGCTGCGTTGGACAGGTAGACCTCGGCGCCGGCAGCGGCCAGCGCGGCGGCCTGCGCGGACCAGGACTGCGGGTCGCCTTCAGTGCCGCACAGCGACACGATGATCGCCGGTTCGCGACCGTCCCGCCGCACCAATTCGATCGCCGGAGCGAGCGTCGCTGCCGGGTCCGGATCCGCCGCAAAGCCAAGCACGACATCGAGCAGTACGACAGCCGTGGCAGAGTCCCCGCCGTACCGCGTGAGGCTCTCCAGTCGCAGCGTCGGGTCGATCATCGGGTGCGCCCGCCCCGCGGTGAGGGCGTCGTCGCCGAAGTCGACGACCAGGTGCCCGGCTACGGCGGCCGCGAGGATCTCCGCCGGCTCGAGGTCCGCATCCGGGCCGATGTTCGTCCGCACGGCACCGAGCCTCGAGGCGATGACCAGCGCCTCGCCGGCCAGGGTGCCGCCGGCGAACAGCCCGGCCAATCGCCCGGCCAGGGGAGCCGAAGACACTGCCGGCAGCAGCTCAGGCCATTCGGGTACGGCGATGCCCGCGGCCCCGATCACCAGCTCGGTGGCGGCCGTGAGATCGGGTTCGCCGGCACCGAGGACGGCAAGGTGCACCATCGTCTCGAGTTCGTCGGCGAGTTCAGTGACCCGCTTGGCAACCTCGGCGGCCGCTGGCTTCGACACCACCACGATCCGTTCCGTGGCCGGGTCGGTGTCCAGCATCCGCATCGCCTGCAGGGTGGCCCGCCCGCCCACGTCCGCAGACAGGTCGCGGCCGCCGACACCGAGCAGGTGACTCAGCCCGAGTCCGGCGGCGTCCAGCAGGGCCGAGACCTGCTGCGCGCCGGTCCCCGACGCGGCCACGATCCCCACCCCTCCGGGCCGCACGACATTGGCGAAGCCGAGCGCCACGCCCTGGACGATCGCGGTACCGCAGTCCGGGCCCATCACGAGCAGGCCGCGACGGGCTCCCTCCTCCTTGAGCGCGATCTCCTCCCGCACCGGCACGTTGTCGCTGAACACCATGACGTGCCGGTCCGCGTGCAGGGCATCCAGGGCTTCGACGTACGCCGACGGCCCGGGCACCGACACGAGCACCAGGTTGGCAGTCGACCGGCGCAGCGCTGTCCCCACTGTGGGGGCCGGCGGCAGTTCGCCGTCCAGCGAACCGGATTGCCGGCCCGCATGGCCGGCCAAGCTCTCCGCCAGCACCTGCAGGGCATGCTGCAGCGTGGGCTCGTCCAGGCAGTCCACCGCGACGACGAGGTCGTTCGGCCCAGCCGCCGGTACGTCGAAGCCCATGCCACCGAGCAGCTCGAGGTTGAGCTCGGTGCCCATCGCGACGAGTGCGGCGCTGACACCGTCCATCGTGGACAGTGCCCGGCTGGTCTGCATGAGAATGACCGAGTCGAAGTACTGCCCCGACCGCGCCTCGACGTGTCGCGTCATAGCCGGGCTGCGACGTCCGCGCCGAGGACGACGCCTGCACAGAGGGCCGCGCCGCTGCTGTGCCCGACCGCGAGCAGCTTTCGGCTGGCGGCCTGGAGCTGCCCGAGTCCCGCGAGCGCCCGCAAGAGTGCACCGACTGCGCCGACGCAATGGCCCAGCGCGGCGTGTCGGAGCAGCGCGAGGGACAGGTCGGTCGTCCTGCCGGCGGCCGCGGCCTGCACGTCGACCGCGACGCGGGTGAACGCCGGGCCACCGAGGCAGGTCAGCGCCGACAGCAGCCCCACCAGCACGTCGTCACCGGCCGGGGTCAGGCCGGGGCCCAGCCCGACCAGCGTGGCGGCGGCATCCACCGCTGCCGTCTCGTCCCGCTCGCGCAGCGCCGCGCCGAGCGCTGGCAGGGTGGCTCGCAGGGCGCGATCCGGCAGCCCGGTGGCGGCCGGGGCGCCGTGATCGGCGAGTTGAGCGAGGTTGGTTGCCAGTACGCCGGGGGCCAGCGGCGGCAGGGTCGGGCGCGGGTTCCACCACCGCACGACATGCGCCGAGAAACAGCTGGTCTCGATCCGACCGCCCCCCACCTGTCCCTGCTGGCATGTTGAGGGGCGGTTTCCGAGGAGGTTTTCGTTGCCAGCAACCGCACCTATCGGCAGCCGGGCGGCCGCAGGCCCGAGGACGGCGATCAGCTCACCGTCCGCCGCGCGGAGGTAGACCGCCCCCGCCGGCGCTCCCACCGCAACGGCCGGTTGCACAGGTCCGGCGAGTGTCGCGCGCACCGCCGTACTGGCGGCGACGGCCACCCCCCTAACGTCCGCAGATCTGAGCGGCATACCGCTCGGTTGTACGGACGTTGCGGCCACGGCGGGAACCTATCCGCGGCTAAGGGGGCGGCCGTATGGTCAAACCTGACAAGAAAGCAGGGCGATGCCGCACCTGCTTGCCAACCGGCGGGAGGCCTGATGCCGGCAGCCGGTCGAACCCGTGCCGGTCGGGCGGCTGCCGGTCACGGCGCCAGGTCGGCCGCTGACACCGGCCGAGGGCTGGCCGTGCGCGAGGTTCTGGGGGTCTCCTCGTTGACGCAGGCGAGGCTCCTCGCCGGGCGGGGCGGGCTGGACCGGATCGTCGAGCGGCTGAACGTCATGGAAGTCCCGGACGTGCTGCCCTGGGTCAAGCCGCACGAGCTGCTGCTGACTACCGGCTATCCGTTGCGCGACACCCCAGCCGCGCTCACCGGGCTCGTCGGCGCGCTCGACGATCGCGGACTGGCGGCGCTGGCGATAAAACTCGGGCGGTACATCGACGAGTTGCCCGAGCCGATGCTCGCGGAGGCAGACCGGCGCGATTTTCCGGTCATCCTGCTGCCGGACGACGTCGGATTCGACGACATCCTCAACCAGGTGCTCACCGACATCCTCAACCGCCAGGCGGCTGCCCTGGCGCGCTACGACGAGGTGCACCGCGCTCTGGTGCAGATCGTCCTGGCCGGCGGCGGCCTGGAGGAGGTCGCTGAGGAGACCGCATCACTGCTGGGCGGGGCGGTGCTCGTCATCGGGGTCGATGGCCGGGTACTGGCCACCGGCGGACCGCCCGCGGACCTCGACGCCGCCAGGGCGGCCGCCGTCAACGAGGCGAATCGGTACAGCAGCGACGTGCTCGGCACCCTGAACTCGAGCGACCCGGCCGCTGGCCGGTTCGTGTCGGTGCCGGTCGTCGCCGGCACCCTCGATCACGGCCGGCTGGTCGCCTTCCGCCGACGCGCTGACGCAGCGCTGGGCAACGCGGCCGTCACGATCCTCGAGCGGGCCGCCACGGTTGCGGCACTGGTGATCACCCAGCGGCTGGCGGTGACAGCGGTCGAGAGCAAGTACCAGTCCGACCTGGTGCGGGACCTGGTGGACGGCCGGGAGCTCGACACCGCACGGGTGCTCGGCCAATCCCGCGCCTTCGGCTGGAATCTGGAGCGTCCACTGGTCGTCGCCGTCAGCGAGCTCGAACCGCCCGCGACCGCGGGGACCGACCGGCAGGAGCCCGTGGAGCGCCTCGCCGCGCTGTGGCGCGCCGCGATGCGCTCGTGGGATGAGGCAGCGGCCGTTGTCGCCTTCAGCAGCGAGGTCGTCACGCTGCTCGGCGCGCCGGACGACGCGCGGGCGTGCACGGTCGTCGAGGCCGTCTCCGGTCGGGTCGGCGGTGAGCTGCGGCGTCGAGGGTGGAGTTGCAGCGTCGGCATCAGCCGGGTCTGCCAGGGGCTGGCCGCGCTGCCTGCGGGCTACGCGCAGGCCAGACGCAGCGTCCAGGTCGGACGGCAGATGCACGGGCCCGGACAGGTCGCGCACTTCAACGACCTGGGTGTCTTTCGACTGCTCTCCCTCGTTCCGGAGGGGGAGGAGCTGCGTTCGTACGTCGGGGAGGTTCTCGGGCCGCTGGCCTGGACCGACGACGCCGAGGCCGTCGACCTCCGGGAAACGCTGCGCGTGCTGCTGGAAACCAACCTCAACGTCGCCGAGGCCTCCCGCCGCCTGCACTTTCACTACAACACGCTGCGCTACCGGATCGGGAAGCTGGAGCGGATGCTAGGACCGTTCAGTTCGGACCCGGACCTGCGGCTCAATCTGATGCTCGCGCTGCAAGTCATCAGGATGCGCGGGGTGACCAGTCGCGGGATGTGAAGCTCGCCAGCCGAACGGCCGAGCGTTGTGAGTAGTTGACCATGACCCCCCGCGGCAGGGGGGCCAAACTTTCCAGGCAGCGCCGCCGGGTTCCGGCGGCGCCCGTCGAGGGAGACACGCCATGGCATTGAGTTGGAAGCTGTACGGCGACGGCCGCACCCCGCCACCCGGCGAGGCAGTAGCGCCGGACGAGCGGCTGTCCTGGGGGCGCACGGTCGGCATCGGGGCGCAGCACGTCGTCGCGATGTTCGGCGCGACGTTCGTGTTCCCGCTGGTCATGGGCCTGGATCCGAACCTGGCGATCATGATGTCCGGGGTCGCCACCATCGTCTTCTTGCTCATCGTGCAGGGCAAGGTGCCGAGCTACCTGGGCACCAGCGCCTCGTTCGTGGGGGCGGTCTTCGCCATCCGCGAGCTGGGCGGCGACGACGGATCGGTGACCGGCGCCATCCTCGCCGCCGGTGTGGTGTTGGCACTCGTCGGCCTGCTGATCCACTTCGTCGGGGCCAGAGCGATCAATGCGGTGCTGCCACCGGCCGTGACCGGTGCGGTGGTGCTGCTGATCGGCTTCAACCTGGCCCCGGTCGTGGCCGACATCTACTGGCCGCAGGACCAGTGGGTGGCGCTGCTCACGATGGCCTTCGTCATCGTCGGTTCGCTGGTACTACCCGGCTTCTGGTCCCGGATCTCGATCTTCCTGGCGCTGATCTTCGGCTTCGCGCTGTCCTACCTTCTGGACAAGACAGTCGGTGAGATCACGTCGGTGACTCCGGCCGACCTGACAGTGGAGGTCCCGCACTTCCGGACCGACTTCAGTGGCGTCGGGGCCGCGAACTGGGTCGGTCTGCCCGACTTCCACGCGCCGAGCTTCGAGGTCAACTTCATCCTGCTCGTGCTGCCCGCGGTGATCGCGCTGCTTGCGGAGAACGCCGGGCACGTCAAGGCCGTGGCCGAGATGACCGAGCGGGACCTGGATCCGAGCCTCGGGCGGGCGATCTTCGGCGACGGCGTCGGCACCGTCATCGCCTCGTCGGTCGGCGGATCACCCACGACGACGTACGCCGAGAACATCGGGGTCATGGCCGCCACCCGGGTCTACTCCACGGCTGCCTACTACGTGGCCGCGCTGGTGGCGATCCTGTTCGGTCTCTGCCCCAAGTTCGGTGCCCTGATCGCGGCCACGCCCGGTGGCGTGCTGGGCGGGATCACGGTGGTCCTGTACGGGATGATCGGTCTGCTGGGGGCCAAGATCTGGAAGGAGAACCGGGTCGACTTCGCCAACCCGATCAACCTCGTCCCGCTGGCCGCCGGGATCATCCTGGCGATCGGCAACGTCACCCTGCAGGTCACCGACGACTTCTCGCTGGCCGGCATCGCGCTGGGCACGCTCGTGGCCGTGCTCGGGTGGCACGTCGCGCGCGTGCTCGCACCCCGGCAGATGCAGGACGCCCTGCGCTCCGAGGCCGGCTATGCCGGAGGGACCGGCCCCGCCGTCGGGCGCACCGGCGCGCATGATGACCGTGACCGTACGGCGGAGGCTCGTAACCCCGACGACTCGACGGCCTAGGCTGCGGCAGGTGAAGCCGGCGGCGTTCACCTACCACGCACCTGAGTCCGTAGCGGAGGCGCTGCAGATCCTGGCCGACGTCGGCGACGACGGCAAGGTACTGGCCGGTGGCCAGAGCCTGGTCCCCATCCTCAACATGCGGCTGGCGGCGCCCGCGAACCTCGTCGACATCAACCGGGTCGCCGGACTGTCCACTGTGGACGCATCCGCGACGGCCGTCACGGTCGGGGCTACCGCGCGGCACGCCGACGTCGAGCGGCACGAGGTGGCGTACGGCGTACAACCGCTCCTGCGCCGCGCGCTTCGGCTGGTGGCGCACCCGGCGATCCGCAACCGCGGCACGACCTGCGGGAGCCTTGCCCACGCCGATCCGGCCGGGGAGATGACCGCGGTGCTGGCGTTGACCGGCGGCACTGTTCGGATCAGCAGCGCTGCCGGGCAGCGGGACGTCGGCGCGGAGGAGTTCTTCGTCGGGCCGTTGGAATGCTGCTTGCGGCCTGGGGAGCTGCTCGAGTCGGCGATGTTCCCGGCGTTCGAGCGGGGCACCGGCAGCGCGTTCGTCGAAGTGGCACGGCGGCACGGCGACTACGCCCTGTGCGGGGTCACCGCGGCGGTCACGGTCGTCGCCGGGACGGTGTCCGCGGCGCGGGCGGCGTACATCTCGGTGGGGCCGACCCCATTGCTGCTGGACCTGACCGACGCGGTAGCCGGCCAGCCGGTGGCCACGGCTGATTGGACGGCCGCCGGTCGGCTGGCGCAGTCCCGGGTCTCGCCGGAAGCCGACATCCACGCGACGGTTTCCTACCGCCGGCACCTCGTGGGTGTGCTCACCGCACGAGCGCTGGCCGAGGCGGCGGCCCGGTGACCGCCGAACAGCACCGAACGATCACGCTGGTCGTCAATGGCGCGACACATCAGGTCGACCTGCCCGTACGCCGTTTGCTGTCCGATGCCATCCGGCACGATCTCGGACTGACCGGTACCCACGTCGGCTGTGAGCACGGCGTGTGCGGCGCGTGCACGGTGCTGCTGGACGGGAGGCCGGTGCGGTCCTGCCTGCTGTTCGCGGTCGGCGCCGACGGTGCCGCGATCACCACCGTGGAGGGGCTCGCGGCAGCGGACGGGACGAGGCACCCGGTGCAGCAGGCGTTCACCGAGTGCCACGCGCTGCAGTGCGGCTTCTGCACGCCGGGTTTCCTCACCACCATTGCCGCTGCGCTGGAGGACAACCCCGACCCGTCCGAGGAGGAGGCCACCGAGATCATCAGCGGCAACCTCTGCCGGTGCACCGGGTACCAGAACATCAAGGCCGCCGTGCTCCGCGCCGCTGAGCTGAAACGGGTCGACCGGTGACGTTCGGCAAGTCGGTCACCCGCCGCGAGGACGCCCGGCTCACCACCGGTCGGGGCCGGTACCTCGACGACCTCGGCCGGAACGCCCTGGCCGCCGCGTTCGTCCGCAGTCCCCACGCTCACGCGCGGGTCGGAGAGATCGACGTCACGGCGGCGTTGGACGTGGAAGGGCTCGTCGGGATCTACACCTACGACGACCTCGGGGGACCGCTCGCAGACCGGTTGCCGCTGCTGATACCGCATCCCACGTTGACCGCGGGGCGGACGGGGTACCCCCTGGCCAACGGCGTCGTCAGGCACGTGGGTGAGCCGATCGTCATGGTGATAGCCACCGACCGCTACGTCGCGGAGGACGTCGTGGGGCTCATCGAGGTCGACTACGAGCCGCTCCCGCCCGTGGTGGGACTCGTTGCCTCCAGGGCGGGGAGCCGGCTCGTCCACGCCGACCTCCCGGACAACGTCGCTGCGCACCTCGTGCAGGAAACAGGGGACGTCGACGCTGAAATGTCGGCAGCGCCGAACAAGCTGAGATTCACCCAGACGATCGAGCGCAGCGCCTCGATGCCGATGGAAGGCAAGGGCGTCTACGCGCGTTGGGACGGTCAGGACGACTCGCTGCGGGTCTACAGCTCCACCCAGACGTCGACGTCGGTGCGGGCCGCCATCGCGGCCAAACTGGAGCTGCCACCGGGCAAGGTCGAGGTGGTCGCCCCGGACGTCGGCGGCGGATTCGGCGTGAAGATCGTGCACCCGTGGCCGGAGGAACTACTCATCCCCTGGGCTGCGATGCTGCTCGACCGCGAGGTCAAGTGGGTCGAGGACCGCCGGGAGCACTTCATCTCCTCGGCACACGAGCGCGGCCAGATCCAGGAGATCACCGCCGGGTATGACGACGAGGGCCACCTGCTCGCCCTGGACGCGCGGATCTGGCACGACCACGGCGCCTACACGCCGTACGGGATCATCGTCCCGATCATCACGTCGACCCAGCTGCTCGGCCCCTACAAGCCACGGGCCTACCGCTGCGCGATCGACAGCATGTACACGAACACCGTCATCGTGACGCCGTACCGTGGCGCCGGCCGGCCGCAGGGCTGTTTCGCGATGGAGCGCACGATGGACCGGATCGCCGACGACCTCGACCTCGACCGGGCCGTCGTCCGCGAGCGGAACCTGATCCAGCCGGACGAGTTCCCCTACGACCACGGCCTGACGTTCCAGGACGGCCGGCCGCTGATCTACGACTCCGGTGACTATCCCGAGTCGCTGCGGATGATCCGCGAGCTGGTCGGGTGGGACGACTTCGAGACCGTCCGGTCGCGGGCCGCAGCCGAAGGCCGCACGGTCGGGATCGGTTTGGCCTGCTACGTCGAGGGCACCGGCGTCGGTCCCTACGAGGGCGGGCACGTCCAGGTCGAGAACTCCGGGCGGGTGCTCGTTTCCACCGGTCTGACCAGCCAGGGGCAAGGCCACGAGACGGCCTTCGCGCAGGTCGTCGCCCAGGAGCTCGGCGTACCGCTGGACGACGTCGTCGTCACCACCGGCGACACCCGGCGGTTCGGCTATGCGGTGGGCACGTTCGCGTCGCGGGCCGCGGTGATGAGCGGCAACGCCGTCGCCCTGGCCGCGCGCGCCGTACGTGCCAAGGCGCTGCGGATCGCTGCCGACGCGCTGGAGTGCAGTCCTGAGGATCTCGACATCGTCGACGGCGTCGTCCAGGTCAAGGGCGACCCGTCCTCGGCCATGGCGCTGTCCACGGTGGCGGTGCTGTCCAACCCGCTGCGCTACGCCTTTGACACGGCCGCGCGTGCCGCCACCCAGTTCGCGCCACGGACCGATCCCACCCGCGCGCCGGTGGACGAGGACGACGAGCCGGGCCTGGAGGCCAGGGACTACTACTCGCCGATCCGCTCCACGTTCGCCTCGGGAATGCATGCGGCTGTCGTCGAGATCGACAGGGAGACGTGCGAGACGAAGATCCTCCGGTACGCCGTCGTGCACGACTGCGGCAACCTGATCAACCCGATGATCGTGGAGGGCCAGATCCACGGTGGGGTGGCGCAGGGCGTCGGCGGCGCGCTGTACGAGGTGATGCACTACGACGAGCACGGGCAGCTGCTGAACGCCTCGTTCATGGACTTCCTGATGCCTTACGCCACCGAGGTGCCGCACATCGAGACCGCACACCTGCAGACCCCGTCGCCACTGAACCCGCTCGGCATCAAGGGCGCCGGGGAGGCCGGCGTGATCCCAGGGTCCGCCTGTCTCGCGTCGGCGATCGAGGACGCCCTCGGCGTACGCATCTCGGCGATGCCGGTCTCACCCAGCGACCTGTTCGAACTGCTCGCCAGCGATCCCGAACGCACC
>Ga0136616_10001356_pt1 | contig 12790 bp, 10 predicted proteins | sample AntDrymUQ2992106_2_FD_106648 | JGI IMG/M metagenome (GOLD analysis project Ga0136616, IMG submission 106648) | Polar desert sand microbial communities from Dry Valleys, Antarctica - metaG UQ299 (21.06) | ecosystem: Environmental > Terrestrial > Soil > Desert | place: Antarctica: Dry Valley...
CGCGTACCCTATACTAAGCCTGGGAACGGACAAAGGCTGGCGAGAAGGAAGGTTTTGTGGAGGACAGGATAGAGTACTTCGAGAGGATGCTGGCGGACAATCCGGACAACCCGACGGGGCTTCTGGCCCTGGCGAACGAGTACAACAAGGTAGACCGCCACGAGGACGAGGCGGCGGTCCTAGAGCGGTACATCGCGGCCGTGGGGGGCGACGACGAGGGCAACGCGTATCTGCGTCTGGGCGAGGCCCTGCAGAAGATCGAGCGCGTGGACGAGGCTCGCGCCGCCTACGAGATGGGTATAAGCCAGGCCGAGAAGTTCAGCCACAGTGGCATGGCCGAGGATCTGCGCCTCGCCCTGATCGGGCTGGGAGAGCGCTAGGGTACGAGTTACCCGCGCGAAGATTCGGGTAAGACCGAGGACGAAGAGATGCGTTATATTTATGGGAAGTAACAGGATGTCTCACCACTTCACTAAAAACCACGGGCACGACCGGAACCGGGCGGGAGACCGGTCGCGGCCGTGCGTGGCTCGAAGCGCATTGCCATCCGTTCTAACGAATATCCATCCGGAGGTGTTGATACTTTGGAGAATATAAGCGAGAGTCAGTTCTACGGCCCGAACCTCGGGTACGTACTGGAGCTCTACGAGAGATACAGAGAAGATCCCGGCTCCGTCGACGAACGCACGCGGAGCTTCTTCGAGAACTGGAGCCCGCCCGAACCGGGCGCCAATGGCCAGGCGACCGTCCAGGTGTCGGCTGACTCCGGCATAGACGTAGACAAGGTCGTCGGGATAGCCAAGTACATCCGCTCCATCAGGGACTTCGGGCACCGGGCGGCCCAGCTTGACCCGTTGGGGAGCGAGCCCCCCGGCGACCCGACGCTCAGCCCCGGTTTCCACGACGTCAGCGAGGAGGACCTCGAGGCTCTGCCGCCGAGCATAATCAACGCTCCGGGCACCGGCCCGATCCCGCGGCGCACCAACTCGGCGCGGGAGGCGATAGACGAGCTCCGGCGCATCTACTGCAAGACCACCGGCTACGACTTCGGCCACATCCACAACTCCACGGAGCGGTTCTGGCTCAGAGATTCCGTGGAGTCCGAGCGCTTCCACAGGGTCCTGGAGAGTGAGGAGGCCAAGAACCTCCTCGAGAGCCTCACGCGGGTCGATACTTTGGAGAAGTTCCTCCACAAGACCTTCCTCGGACAGAAGCGGTTCTCCATCGAGGGCACGGACATGGCGGTACCGATGCTGAACCTGCTCGTCCGCTCCGCCGCCGATAAGGGGACGCCCGAAGCTGTCCTGGGGATGGCACACCGCGGACGGCTCAACGTGCTCGCCCACGTCCTGGACAAGCCGTACTCGACCATCTTCGGCGAGTTCCAGCAGCCGGATAGGGGTGAGAAGCCGTCAGCGACCGATAGCCAGGGTGACGCCTGGGTCGGGGACGTGAAGTACCACCTCGGCATCCGGGGCTACCACCTCGGCGCGGAAGAGGCGGACACCGAGGTCCTCGTGAACCTGGCTCCGAACCCGAGCCACCTGGAGCACGTCAACCCGGTGGTGGAGGGCATGGCCCGGGCCGCCCAGGAGACGCGCGACGAGCCGGGCCCGCCCGGTCAGAACGAGGACGCGTCGTTGCCGATCCTCATCCACGGGGACGCGGCTTTCCCGGGCGAGGGGGTCGTGGCCGAGACCCTGAACCTCTACAAGCTGCCCGGCTACAAGACGGGCGGCACCATACACATCATCACCAACAACCAGCTCGGGTTCACCACCGAGCGGGACGACGCGCGCTCGACGCTGTACGCCAGCGACCTCGCGAAGGGGTACGAGATCCCGGTGATCCACGTAAACGCCGACGACCCAGAGGCGTGTCTGGCGGCCGCGAGGTTCGCCTACGCCTACCGTGAGGAGTTTCGCAAGGACTTCGTGATCGACCTGGTTGGCTACCGCAGGTTCGGCCACAACGAGGGCGACGAGCCGGCCTACACCCAGCCGGCGATGTACGAGATCATCCGGGACCACCCTTCGGTGCGCGAGGTCTACGCCAGGGACCTCGAGGAACGCGGCCGCATCTCGGACGGCGAGGCCGACGAGATGGTCGAGGAGATCCAGACCCAGATGAAGGAGATCCGCGAGAACCCCGACGAGGACCAGATCTCCGAAGAGGATACCGTCACCGATGAGCCGCACACGCCCCTGGTAGAGGTCCCGGAGACGGCCGTCTCCGCCGAGAGGCTGACCGCGCTGAACGAGGCCCTGCTGGAACGTCCCGAGGGCTTTAACGCGAACGAGAAGCTCGAGCGGCTCTTCCAGAGGAACCGGGCCGAGCTCGAGGACATAGACTGGGCCCACGCCGAGACGCTCGCTTTCGCCTTGCTCCTCGAGGATGGCGTCCCGATCCGGCTCACTGGCCAGGACACCGAGCGGGGGACGTTCTCCCAGCGCCACTCGATCTTACACGACGTCGAGACTGGCGAAGTCTACGTGCCGCTGCAGAACATCCCGCAGGCCAAAGCCTCCTTTATCTCGCACAACAGCCCGCTCTCGGAGATCGCGGTGATGGGCTTCGAGTTCGGCTACACGCTGAACGCCCAGGAGACGCTGGTCTTGTGGGAGGCCCAGTACGGGGACTTCGCCAACGTCGGGCAGCCGATGATCGACCAGTTCATCGTCTCTGGGCAGGCCAAGTGGGGCCAGACCTCGGGGCTCGTGATGCTTTTGCCGCACGGCTACGAGGGACAGGGCCCCGAGCACTCTAGCGCCCGCCTCGAGCGATTCCTGCAACTCGCGGCGCACGAGAACATCCGCGTGGCCAACTGCACAACGGCCGCCCAGTACTTCCACCTGCTCCGTGCCCAGGCCGCGCTGAAGGAATACCAGCGGCCCTTGATAATCATGACGCCGAAGAGCCTCCTCAGGCACCCTCTGGCGACCTCGAAGCTCGAGGAGCTCACGGAGGGCAAGTTCATGCCGGTGCTCGACGACCAGGAGGTGCACGCCGAAGGACGGGCCGAGTCGATCGAGCGACTCATGCTGTGCTCCGGCAAGATCTACACGGAGCTCGTCGCCAGCGAGGCGCGGGAGGAGGACGAGGTTACCGCCGTCGCGCGCATCGAGCTCCTGTACCCGTTCCCGGAGGAGGAAGTGAAGGCGGTCCTGAGCGGTTACCCGAACGTGCAGGAGATCGTGTGGGTCCAGGAGGAGCCCCGGAACATGGGGGCGTGGACGTTCGTGGAGCCGCGCTTGAGGCAGCTCGTGGACGACAAGTTGCCCGTCAGGTACGTCGGCAAGCCGGCCCGGCCGAGCCCGGCGCAGGGGTCGGCCTCGTTCCACAAGAGGGAGCACGCTGTTATAGTCCGTTCTGCCTTCAAGGGCGCGGAGGAATCGGAAGAGGCGAAGGAACGCGAGGTGGAACGTGCCGGTTGAGATTCATGTCCCGGAGCTTGGGGAGTCGGTCACCGAGGCGACGGTCGGCAGGTGGCTCAAGAGCGAGGGTGAAGAGGTAACGGCCGGCGAGCCGGTCGTCGAGCTGGAGACCGACAAGGTCAACTTCGAGGTCGAAGCGGAGCAGGACGGCGTGCTGGAGAGCATCGCCAAGGGCGAGGGCGAGGACGTCGGGGTTGGCGAGGTGATCGGCACCATAGGCGAGGGCGATGGCTCCGCGCCGCAGCCGGAGGCCGCCGAGGAAGCCGAGCAGGCAGAAGACGAGGCCGCGCAGGCCGAGGCCGAAGAGGAGGAGGGCTCCGAAACGAAGGTAGCCCCCGAGGCCCAGGAGACCGAGTCCGAGCAGGCCGAGATCGACGAGAGCGACGGTCACCGGGAGGACGGAGGAGTTCGCGCCTCGCCGACGGTAAAGAGGCTCGCCCAGGAGTACGACGTAAACCTCGCGCAGGTCTCCGGTTCCGGGGCCGGCGGGCGTGTGACCAAGGACGACGTGGAGCGCCAGATCCGGGAGCAGAGCCGCGGCCCGGCCCAGGAAGAGGAGGCCCCCGAGCAACAGCCCGAGCGCGACGGCCAGAGCGAGGAGGCTCCCGAGGGGGCGGCCGCCCAGGCGTCCGAGAACGGCAGGGGAGCCCAGGAGGAGCGCGTGCGGCTCTCGCGCCGGCGCCAGACGATAGCCCAGCGGCTCGTCGAGGCCCAGCAGACGGCGGCGATGCTCACCACCTTCAACGAGGCGGACATGAAGGCCGTGATGGATCTGCGGAGCCGCCGCAAGGAGGAGTTTCAGGAGCGGCACGAGGGGACCAGGCTCGGCTTTATGTCCTTCTTCACCAAGGCGTCGATAGGGGCCCTCAAAGCGTTCCCCAAGGTCAACGCCGAGCTACAGGGCAACGAGCTCGTCCTCAAGCACTACTATGACATAGGCGTCGCGGTTAACACCAAGGAGGGGCTCGTCGTCCCGGTCGTGCGCGACGCCGACAGGAAGAGCTTCGCCGAGATCGAAAGCACCATAGCGGAGCTCGGGAGTAAGGCCCGCGACGGCCAGCTCGGCCTCGAGGAACTTCAGGGCGGTACCTTCACCATAACCAACGGCGGCATCTTCGGTTCGCTCAACTCCACGCCCATACTCAACATCCCGCAGGTGGCGATCCTGGGCCTGCATAAGATCCAGGAACGGCCCGTCGCCGTAGACGGCCAGGTCGAGATACGCCCGATGATGTACCTCGCCCTCTCTTACGATCACCGCATCGTGGACGGCGCCGACGCCGTGCAGTTCCTCGTGAGGATAAAGGAGCTCATCGAGGACCCGGAGACCCTGCTGCTGGAAGGCTAAATACTCACTAGAAGGCAAGAATGGGAGAGGCCCCTTTGCGGGGCTTCTCCTCGTTCAGCGCTTGCGGAAGAGGGTGGCTTGCCGTACTCTGGCGCTTCCGGTAGATTCCTTTTAGAGCCGTGTAGAGAGTGGGGCGAGTGAGCGAGAACGAACTGGTAGAACGGCTGCTCTCTGGGGACAGGCGGGCGCTGGCGCGTATCATCTCCAGGATCGAGGGTGAGGATCTGGAGGTTCGGGATATGATCTCCGAGCTCTACCCGCATACCGGCGAGGCGATAACCGTGGGTTTCACCGGCCCGCCGGGTGTGGGCAAGAGCAGCATCATCGCCAAGCTCATAGAACTCTACCGCGAGGAGGACAAGAAGGTCGGGGTGGTCTCAGTCGACCCTTCGAGCCCGTTCACGAAGGGTGCTATTCTCGGCGACAGGATCCGGCTCGGCGACCACTTCCTCGATAGCAACGTTTTTATCCGCTCAATGGGCACCCGGGGGCACCTCGGGGGTCTGGCGGGCGCGTCGCAGCTAGCCAGCTTGGCGATGGAGGCTTACGGGATGGACGTGGTGCTCTACGAGACGGTCGGCGTGGGGCAGGGGGAGGTCGAGGTCGCCTCGGCGGCGGATACCGTGGTACTGGCCTTGCAGCCGGGGGCGGGCGATTCGGTGCAGGCGCTCAAAGCCGGGGTGATGGAGATCGCGGACATCATCTGCATAAACAAGGCGGATCACCCGCAGGCGAAAGGGGCCGCCTCGGAGGTCCGTTCGATCCTGGAGATCGGGCACGAGCTGGATCCCGACGCCCCGATGCCCCCGATAGTGATGACCCGCGGGGATAACGGCGAGGGCGTCGAGGAGTTGAAGGAGAAGATCGGGGAACACCGGGAGTTCCTCGAGGAGAGCGGACGCATGAAGGAGCGCCACCTCGCCTCCATAAAGGAGTTCATCCTCTCCTGGGCCACGAACAAAATGGAGAAGGAGATGCAGGAACGCCTCGACAAAGAGGACGCCGAGCTAATGGAGAAGGTCCGCAAGAGGGAGCTGGACCCCATCTCCGCAGCAGAGACGCTTTATAAGGAGGTGTAGCCCCCGGCTAGACCTCCTCGCTATCAGTTGCAGGCTCTTCGACGGGAAACATGCCCGGCAACGAGCGTCTTGCTGACCGCTGGTGGCTGATAGCTATATACTGTGTGTGCAAGAAGCGTTGCTAACTCTTCGCGTTGGGGAAGGAGGAGTGTTCGCGTGGACCTCAAGGGTGCTGAGGCCGGGCACGCAGCCCTGGGCCTGAAGGACGACGACCTGCTGAGGATGTACCGCTGCATGCTAATGGCTCGCCGGGTAGACGAACGGTCGTGGATCCTGAACCGGCAGGGCAAGGCGGCTTTCGTGATCTCCTGCCAGGGCCAGGAGGCCGCCCAGGTCGGGGCAGCCTACAATGTGCGTCCGGGCTACGACTACGTCTACCCGTACTATCGGGACTTCGGGATAACCCTTTTCCTGGGCCAGACGCCCCGCGACCAGTTCCTGAGCCTGCTGGCCAAGAAGGAGGACCCGAACAGCGCCGGCCGCCAGATGCCGGGTCACTACAGTAGCCGCGAGTTGAACATCGTCACCGCTTCGGCCCCCGTCGGCGTGCAATACCCGCAGGCGACGGGGACGGCGCTCGCGTTCAAGATGCGCGGGGAGGACGGGGTGGCCCTGGCGTGCGGCGGCGAGGCTTCGACCAGCGGCGGCGACTGGCACGAGGCGATGAACTTCGCCGGCATCCATGATCTACCGGTCGTCTTCTTAGTGGAGAACAACGTCTACGCCATCTCCATCCCGGAGAAGATGCAGGTCGCCGGCTCCATAGCCAAACGGGCCGAAGGTTACGGATTCCCCGGCGTCGAGGTGGACGGCAACGACGTGCTCGCCGTCTACGAGGCGGCAAGGGAAGCGTTCGAGCGGGCGCGCGGGGGGGAGGGGCCGACGCTCATAGAAGCGAAGACCTACCGCCTGACGGCGCACTCCTCCGACGACGACGACCGGCGCTATCGCGAGAAAGAGGAGATCGAAGGCTGGCGCCAGAAGGACCCCATAGTCCGCTTCGAGAAGTACCTGGGGGAGGCCGGGCTGCTGGACGAGGAGAAGAAAGAGGAGCTGGCGGCCGGGATCAAAGGCGAGGTAGACGAGGCGGTCGAGTACGCCGAACAGGCTCCGTACGCCGAGCCCGAAGAAGTGCTAGAGCGCGTCTACGCGGAGCGATAGCATGGCCACGAAAAACCTGCTTCAGGCGATCGGCGAGGGGTTGGCCGAGGAGATGCACGCGGACGACTCCGTGATGGTCCTCGGGGAGGACGTGGGACGGGCCGGCGGCGTATTCCGGGCAACGCAGGGACTGGTGGAGGAGTTCGGCACCCAACGGGCGATGGACACGCCGCTGGCGGAGAGCCTGATCGTGGGCGCCGCGATAGGTCTCTCCGTGAACGGCATGCGACCCGTCGCCGAGATACAGTTCGCCGACTTCATCACTCCCGCCTTCGACCAGATCATCAACGAGGCCGCTCGCTTCTACTACCGCTCCAACGGCGCCTGGGAGTGCCCGATCACGATCCGGGCGCCCTACGGCGTGGTGCCCGGCGGCGCCCTATACCACTCCCAGAGCGTCGAGGCCTGGTTCTGCAACACTCCCGGCCTCAAGGTCGCCGCCCCGACCTTTCCCGCCGACGCCAAGGGGATGCTAAAGAGCGCCATCCGCGACCCGAACCCCGTCCTGTTCTTGGAGCACAAAAGGACCTACCGCCTCATAAAAGAGGACGTACCCGAAGAAGACTACTCCGTGCCCCTGGGCAAGGCCAGGGTCCACCGGGAGGGGAACGATATCACGGTCGTCTCCTACGGGATGATGCTCTACACGGCCCTGCAAGTAGCCGAGAAGCTCTCCGGCGAGCACGGCATCGAGGTGGAGGTCGTCGAGCCCAGGACGCTCTATCCGCTGGACAAGGAGACGATCCTCGACTCCGCTAAGAAGACCGGGAAGTTTCTCGTCGTATCGGAGGCGAACCTGACCGGATCGGTCTCTGGGGAGATAGCGGCGATCGTCGCCCGCGAGGCGTTCGAATGGCTTGATGGGCCGGTCATGCGACTCGGGGCGCCGGATGTCCCGGCGGCGGCGTTCGCCAAGCCGATGATGGACTTCTTCGTGCCCAATGAGGAGAAGATAGAGGCGGCGATGCTCGAACTGGCGCGTTACTAAGTGGGGAGAAGATGAAGCCGACAACGCGAAGGCTCGTTTCGGTTTCCGCCCTGATCTTCGTGGTTTGGGTGGTCGGCACCGTCGTCTCAATCGTAGCCGGTTGGCCCGCTCAGTTCGGCGGACCAGGAAACCCGAACAACGTCGCGGAGGAGTTCCTCAGCCGCGGGACGGCGTTGTCTCCACCGCTCTTCCTGATGGTCGCGCTGATCGTGTTTATCTTACTCGTTCCTAACCGCAGGTGGTGGGGAATGCTCGGCGTGGCAGGGTTGTGCCTATTGGCGGTGGCCACCTTAATCGGATCGCTGGGAGAGGCATTCGCACCAACCACACCAGACGTTCCCAGGGCCGTGCTCGTTGCGTCCGGAGTGTTAGGCGTCGTCTTGGGCCCGGCGCTGCTGCTCTTCGGGATTACGGAGCTAATAGGCAGGGCGCGAACGAGACGACAACCCCCCCGTGTGAGCTAGACTAACCCGTGTTGTTGGCGGAGACACCGCGAAAGATTAATGCGGACAAGAGCCGTTCTTATTCAGCTTGCCCACCTAGGAGGAGCTTATGGCTACGCCCATAACGATGCCCCAGCTCGGGGAGAGCGTGACGGAGGGGACGATAGCGCGTTGGCTCAAGGCCGAAGGAGACGAGGTCCAAAAGGACGAGCCTCTGTGCGAGGTCGACACGGACAAGGTCAGCGCCGAGCTTCCCTCGCCGTTCGCCGGAAAGATCGAGAAGCTCCTGATCTCCGAGGGCGACACCGTGGACGTGGGGACCGAGATCGCGCTTATGGATCTCGACGGAGCGGGGGCAGCCGCGGACCAAGAACCCTCAGACGGCGAGGCCTCGACGAGAGAGGACACGGCAGCGGAGGCCCCGACCGAAGAATTCCCGGTCGCGGAGACGGAGGCCCAGCCAGCCGCCGAAGACGGCGAGAAGCGGCGAGCGGCTGCCGGCGCGCATAGCAGCGGCGACGGACGCGGAGAGGTCGAGAGCGCGGAGACATTGCGGCTGACGCGCTCCTCTCCGGTGGTCCGCCGGCTCGCCGAAGAGCACGACGTGGACATAGCGGAGATCTCCGGCACCGGCACCGGTGGCCGGGTGACCAAAAAGGACATCGAAGGCTACGTAGAGCAGCAGGAGTACGCGCCGCCTGGTCTCCGGGAGGAGAGGGAAGCCTTCGCTCCGCCCGAGGAAGAGGCGGCGCCAGCCCGAGAGGAGCGCGCCCCCCGAGAGTTCGAGCCGACGCCCGCGGCGGAACGGGTGGAGATCCATGAGGGCGATCGGGTAGTAGACCTCACTAGCATCCGGCGCGCGATCGCGAACCGTATGGCGACGAGCAAGCGCGAGATCCCGCACGCCTGGACGATGGTCGAGGTGGATGTTACCGGGCTGGTCGCGTTGCGCGAGAGGGTAAAGGAGGAGTTCGTGGAGCGGGAGGGGGTCAAGCTGACCTACCTGCCGTTCATCGTGAAGGCGGTCGTCGAGGGCCTGAAGGAGCACCCGATCCTCAACTCCGTGTGGGACGGGGACCGTATCGTCTTGCGCAAGCGCATAAACGTCGGAGTCGCCGTGGACCTCGAAGACGCCCTGATCGTGCCGGTAATCCCCGGCGCCGACGAGTTGAACATTTTGGGCCTCGCCCGGAAGATAGACGACCTCGTCCGGCGGGCGAGGAGCAGTCAGCTCGGCCCCGACGATGTAGCCGGGGGCACCTTTACGGTGAACAACCCGGGCGCTTTGGGCTCCGTGGTCTCAGTCCCCATCATTAACCACCCTCAGGCGGCCATCCTTTCGGCCGACGCCATCGTGAAGCGCCCGGTCGTGGTGGAGGAAGCCATCGCCATGCGTAGCATAATGAACATGGAGGTTTCCTTCGACCACCGCGTCCTTGACGGCGGGGCGGCGCTCCGGTTCCTGAACGCGGTCAAGCGGCGTTTGGAGGACTACAAAGTGGAGAGCGAGATAGGTTAGGAGCAATCAGAAGAAAGCTGGTTGCTGGCCGTTCTAAGGAAGAGGGGAAGGTGGGGCGGGTGGATAACGCGGTGGAGAACACGGTGGGGCGCAGAACGCTGGCGAAAATTACTTTACGCCTTATTCCGTTGATGTTCGTGCTGTACATCGTGGCGTTTCTGGACCGGGTCAACGTCGGGTTTGCGGCCTTGCAAATGAACGAGGATCTGGGCTTTAGCGACACGGTTTATGGTCTTGGGGCGGGGATCTTCTTCATCGGGTACTTCATCTTCGAGATACCGAGCAACCTGATCATGGAGAAGGTCGGGGCGCGGGTCTGGATCGCCCGCATCATGATCACCTGGGGCGTCATCTCCTCGGCCATGTTCCTCGTCGGTGGGGAGACCAGCTTCTACATCTTGCGCTTTCTCCTTGGCGTCGCCGAGGCCGGGTTCTTCCCCGGCATGATCCTCTACTTGACCTACTGGTTCCCGGCTCGAGAGCGAGCCCGGAGGGTCGCCCTGTTCATGGCTGCCATCCCTATCTCCGGCGTTTTCGGCTCGCCACTCTCGGGAGCGCTCCTGACCCTCGATGGTTTCGCGGGGTTGGCGGGGTGGCAGATCATGTTTCTCGCCGAGGGCATCCCGGCGGTCCTTCTCGGGCTCGTCGTACTTCGCTTCCTGCCTAACGGGCCCGACGAGGGCGGATGGCTCCAGCCCGAGGAGCGCGCCTGGCTGCGAGGGGCGCTCGAGCAGGAGAACCGGATCAAGTCGGAGCACGGTGAGTACACGACGCGCCAGGCGCTGACCAACGGCAAGGTCTGGCTGCTCTCGGCTATCTACTTCGGGGTCGTCACCAGTGTCTACGGGGTCTCCCTCTGGCTGCCCCTGATCATCGAAGATCTTTCGGGCTTCGGTACGTTCGCGGTGGGGCTCTTAGGCGCGATCCCCTACCTCGCGGGCGCGGTAGGGATGGTGCTCTTCGCCCGGCACTCGGACGCTACCGGGGAGCGGCGCTGGCACGTCGCCGTGGCCGCCTTCATCGCCACGGTCGGTCTCGTCCTCACCGGGGCTACCGCGTCGCCCATCGTGGAGATGGCGGCGCTTACGCTGGCCGCTCTGGGTATCTACAGCACGCTCGCCACGTTCTGGTCGCTCCCGACAGCTTTCTTGAGCGGCACGGCCGCGGCGGCGGGGATCGCACTGATCAACTCCGTCGGAAACCTGGGCGGGTTCGTCGGTCCCTACGTGGTCGGGTTCTTGAGCGACGCGACTGGGAGCTTCTACGCGGGGCTGCTGCTACTGGCCGTCCTGATCCTTGTTGCCGGGCTCCTGGCCCTCGCCGTGAGGCACGAGCGCAGCCTGGAGGAGGTTGAGGACGTGATCACCCCGATCACCGGCGCCCCTAGCGGCTGAGCAGCAAGAACTGGCGCCTGGTAGCCCTAGATCGTCTCTCTACGACGTCGTAACTGGCCGTAGGGGTGGCCGGTGTGGAGGCGTTCCATGGAGCTTATGGCGGAGATGCGCTCGAGAGCAAGGGTATCGGCGGCTACGTTGGTGGGGACCTTATCGCGCTTGGAGATGGCGATGATCCTGCGCACGGAGTCTTCGATGCGCATCACCCGCTTGGTGGCCCGCCGCTCGTTGTAGCCCTCGAGCTCGTCGGCAACGTTGATGAGGCCACCGGCGTTTATGACGTAGTCCGGGGCGTAGAGGATGCCGCGCTTGGCCAGGGCCTCGCCGTGGCGGGCCTCGTCGAGGATGTTGTTGGCGCTCCCGGCGATTATTCGGCAGCGGAGGCGTGGCAGGCTTTCGTCGTTTACCACGGCTCCCAGGGCGCAAGGGGCGAGGACGTCGCAGGGCATGAAGAGGATTTCGTCCGGCTCCACCGCCTTGGCGCCAAACTCCCGCATTGCGCGCTCGGTAGCCTCGGGGTCGAGATCGGCGACCATCAGGTGGGCTCCCTCGTCGTGGAGCAGGCGGCACAGGCGGTACCCGACGTGTCCGAGACCCTGTACCGCGACCGTCCGGCCTTCGAGAGAGGTCGTGCCGAAAACCTCCTCCACACAGGCCCGCATCCCCTGCAGGACGCCCCGGGCCGTAAAGGGCGAAGGGTCGCCCGAGCCGCCGTACGATACGTCCGCGCCGACGACGTAGGAGGTTTCGACCTGGATATGGTGTATGTCCCCGGTCGAGATGCCGACGTCCTCGGCCACGATGTAACGACCACCTAGAGTCTCGATGTAGCGACCCAGGGAGCGAAAGAGGGCTTCGGACTTGTCCGTGTGGGGGTCGCCGATGATGACGGACTTCCCGCCGCCGAGGTTGAGGCCGCTCGCAGCGGCCTTGTAGGTCATCCCGCGGGCGAGGCGGAGGGCGTCGGTCACGGCCTCGTCCTCGGTGCCGTAGGGCCACATCCGACAACCACCGAGGGCGGGTCCCAGCGTGGTGTCGTGGATGGCGATTATGGCCCGTAGGCCTGTGGCCTGATCGTGGCAGAAGACGACCTGCTCGTAGCGATACTCCGCTAGCTTCTCGAAGATATGCATCTCTTCCTCCTTCCCGATCCCGAGTGCGGGACCTGTTTTGTAATTTTACTATCGAACGGACGACTGCGGGCGAATCGCGATCCGCGCGTGTAGAATCTTGCTTATGCAAGGTGAGAGGCTAGGCGAAGACACGACCGCCGGGAAGATCGAGGGTCTCGCACGCCTGCGGGAGATAGTGGCCTACCCCTCTGGCTCCGGCAAGTTCAAGCACGTCTTGCGATAAGGCTCGTCGACCATGTACTTCTGCCACTCCTCTTTCGTGAGGTTACGAGTCAGGCGATCGCAGGCCTC
>Ga0136616_10001357_pt1 | contig 12788 bp, 11 predicted proteins | sample AntDrymUQ2992106_2_FD_106648 | JGI IMG/M metagenome (GOLD analysis project Ga0136616, IMG submission 106648) | Polar desert sand microbial communities from Dry Valleys, Antarctica - metaG UQ299 (21.06) | ecosystem: Environmental > Terrestrial > Soil > Desert | place: Antarctica: Dry Valley...
GAGTCCCACCGGCTGCGCCAGCGCACGCAGTTCGACATGGAGATGCTGCGCGAGCTCGGCTTCTGCAACGGGATCGAGAACTACTCCCGCATCCTCGACGATCGCGCGCCCGGCGAGCGACCGTTCTGCCTGCTCGACTTCTTCCCCGACGACTTCGTCTGCTTCATCGACGAGTCGCATCAGACCGTGCCCCAGATCGGCGGCATGTACGAGGGCGACCGCTCGCGCAAGCAGACCCTGGTCGACTACGGATTTCGCCTGCCGTCGGCCCTCGACAACCGCCCGCAGACCTTCGACGAGTTCCTGCGGCGGGGCAGCCAGACCGTCTTCGTCTCCGCCACGCCGGGCGACTTCGAGCACAACCACTCCGCGCGGATCGTCGAGCAGATCGTGCGCCCGACCGGCATCGTCGACCCCGAGGTGGAGGTCCGCGCGACCCGGAACCAGATCGACGACCTGATGAACGAGCTGCGCGGGCGCTCCGAGCGCGGCGAGCGAGCGCTCGTGACCACGCTCACCAAGAAGATGGCCGAGGACCTGACCGACTACCTGCTCGAGTACGGGTTCAAGGTGCGCTACCTGCACTCCGAGATCGACACCCTCGAGCGCATCCAGATCATCCGTCAGCTACGTCTCGGCGAGTTCGACGTGCTCGTCGGGGTCAACCTGCTCCGCGAGGGGCTCGACCTGCCCGAGGTGTCGCTCGTGGCCATAGTCGACGCCGACAAGGAAGGCTTCCTGCGCGGCGAGACCTCGCTCGTCCAGACCATCGGCCGCGCCGCCCGCAACGTCGAGGGTCGGGTGATCATGTACGCCGACCGCGAGTCGACGGCCATGCGCCGCGCGATCGACGAGACCGACCGCCGCCGGGCGATCCAGGTCGCGTACAACGAGGAGCACGGCATCACCCCGGAGACCGTGCGCAAGGCGATCTCCGACATCGGCGACTTCCTTGCGCTCGAGTCCAAGGTTCCCGCGCGGGAGGGACGCAAGGCTCGCCAGCGCGCCGCCGAGGCCGCGCGCATGTCCCCCGAGGAGATCGCGCGAACGCTCGTCGAGCTCGAGGAGGAGATGCTCGCGGCAGCGGACGAGCTCCGCTTCGAGTACGCGGCGAAGCTGCGGGACGAGATCAAGGGCTTGCGTCGCGAGCTCGACGAGGTCGAGGCCGGCTGAGTCTGCGCGCGGGAGCGGCTCCCCCCTCGGAGGCATAAGGTCTAGGATTCGCGGCTAAACCGGGCAAAAGGGGCTTCATGGATCTCGACAGGGGAACAATCGAGCGCACCGACTTCGCGAGTGCTCGGCGCGGGTACGAGCCGGCCGAGGTGGATGCCCACCTGCGCGAGGTCGCCGACGCCGTGGAGGACCTGCGGACGCAGCTCGAGAGCAAGGCCGAGCGAGCCTCGAGCCTGTCGGGCGCGGCCAGCGAGCGTCTGCGCCTGATCCTCGACGCCGCCGAGGCGAGCGCCGCGGAGATCCGCTCCGACGCCGAGGACGAGGCTCGTCAGACCATACGCGACGCGCGCAGAGAGGCAAGTGCCACTACCGAGGAGGCTGAGCGCCGCGCTCGTCAGCGCGAAGAGGAGAGCGAGACCGCGAGTGCCGAGCAGGTCCAGAGGATAGAGGCCCGCACCCAGGCGCTGCTGAGCCGCGCCGACTCGCTCGACAGCGAGTTCGAAACCCTGCTCGATCGCATGCGCGCCTCCGCCGGAGGGGCGATCGAGGAACTGCGGGGAGAGGCCGAGGCCATGCGGGCCGAGATCGAGGACGTCTCGGCATCGAGCGGCGCGTCGGGCGCCGGGGGAGCACAGCGGGCCGCCGTGGACGAGGAAGACTCGGACATCCGAGACACCGTGATCATCGAGCCGGCGGTCGGAGCCGAGCCCTCCGGTGACGAAGCGCTGCTCGAGCCCGACCGCGAGGTGCTGATCGAAGAGGAGGAGCTGGTCGTCGTCGAGGAGGAGTATGAGGAGGAGGAGGACGAGGAGGACGTCTTCGTGGCCGACGAGGACGAGGCTCCTGCCGTCACGACCGAGCGCTCCGCTCCACAGACGCCCGCCTCGACCGCTGACGTCGAGGGCGCCCGCCTGATCGCCCTGAACATGGCGCTCAGCGGCTCGCCGCGCTCAGAGACCGCCGACTACCTGCGCGAGACCTTCGGGCTCGAGGACGACGCGCTGCTCGACGACGTCTACGAGCGCGTCCAGGCCTCCTAGACAACCCGCGCTACCCGCGACTTTCGGGCGCTAGAGACCAGGGGTACCTCCGCCCGCCCCCCTAAACTCAAGGGGTGACCACCCTCCCCTCCTCCGGTCGCCTCGTCGTCTCGGGCGCCCGCGAGCACAACCTTCGCGACCTCCACCTCTCGCTCCCGCGGAATGCCCTCGTAGTCATAACCGGGCTGTCGGGCTCGGGCAAGTCGAGCCTCGCCTTTGACACCATCTACGCCGAGGGCCAGCGTCGCTACGTCGAGTCGCTGTCGGCCTACGCGCGCCAGTTCCTGGGCCAGATGGACAAGCCCGACGTCGACTCGATCGAGGGCCTGTCGCCGGCGATCTCGATCGACCAGAAGACGACGTCGCGCAACCCGCGCTCGACGGTCGGCACCGTGACCGAGATCTACGACTACCTGCGCCTGCTGTGGGCGCGCATCGGGCGTCCGCACTGCCCGACTTGCGGCAAGGCCATCGCCGCCCAGTCGGCGGAACAGATCGTCGACCAGATCATGGCCTTCGAGGAGGGCACTCGCTTCATGGTGCTGGCCCCGGTGGTGCGGGGCCGCAAGGGCGAGTACGGGAAGCTCTTCGAGGAGCTGCGCGGAGAGGGCTACACCCGCGTCAGGGTCGACGGTGAGGTGCGCCGGCTCGAGGAGGAGATCGTCCTCGACAAGCGCTACAAGCACGACATCGCCGTGGTGGTCGACCGCCTGCGCATGCGGGACGACCTGCGTCGCCGGCTCGCGGACTCGGTCGAGACCGCGGTCGGGCTCGCGGAGGGGATCGTCGAGATCGAGATGGTGCCCGCCGGCGGCGACGCCGCCGAGCTCGACCGGCCCGGCGAGGTTCGAACCTTCTCCGAGCGCTTCGCCTGCCTCGAGTGCGGGACGAGCGTGCCCGAGCTCGAGCCGCGGATGTTCTCCTTCAACTCCCCGCACGGGGCGTGTGCGCGCTGCACGGGCCTCGGCTCCCAGATGGAGATCGACCCCGACCTGATCGTCCCCGACCCCTCGCTGTCACTCAATCAAGGCGCGATCCTGCCGTGGTCGACGAGCGCGTCGAACTACTACGAGACCATGACCCAGGCGATCGCCGAGCGGTACGAGGTCGACACCGACGCGCCCTGGGAGGACCTCCCGGAGGAGGTGCAGGACACCTTCCTGTACGGGACGAACGGCGACCGCCTCTACATCTCCTACCGCAACCGCTATGGGCGGCGGCGCTCCTACACGACTTCCTTCGACGGGATCGTCTCGAACCTCGAGCGCCGCTACCGCGAGACCGACTCCGAGTACAGCCGCGAGAAGATCGAGGAGTACATGTCGGTCCGGCCCTGCCCGGAGTGCCACGGCGCCCGGCTGCGCCCCGAGAGCCTGGCCGTCAAGGTCGGGGGGCTTGGGATCCACGAGCTCACCCGGATGTCGGCCGGGCGGGGAATCGAGTGGCTCGACACCGTCGACCTGACCGAGACCGAGCGTCAGATCGCCCGCCTCGTGCTCAGGGAGATCGACGAGCGCCTGCGCTTTCTGACCAGCGTCGGCGTGGGCTACCTGTCGCTAGACCGCGCGGCGGCCACGCTGTCGGGCGGCGAGGCGCAACGGATCCGCCTGGCGACCCAGATCGGCTCGAGCCTCGTCGGCGTGCTCTACATCCTCGACGAGCCGTCGATCGGCCTCCACCAGCGCGACAACGAGCGCCTGATCGCCACCCTCGAGCGCCTGCGGGATCTCGGCAATACGGTGATCGTGGTCGAGCACGACGAGGGCACCATTCGGGCCGCCGACCACCTCGTCGACCTCGGCCCGGGCGCCGGAGAGCACGGCGGCTGGGTGGTCGCCCAGGGAACGCCGACCGAGGTCGAGCTCGTCCCCGAGTCGCTCACCGGCCAGTTCCTCTCCGGGGTGCGGGCGGTTCCCGTGCCCGCGCGCCGCCGCGAGCCGAGCGGCGCGATCGCCATCGAGGGCGCGGCCCAGCACAACCTTCGCTCGGTCGACGTCGAGGTCCCGCTCGGGGTCTTCTGCTGCGTGACCGGGGTGTCGGGCTCGGGCAAGTCGACGCTTGTCAACGAGGTGCTCCACAAGGCAGTGGCCAACCGCCTGCACCGCGCCAAGCTGCGGCCGGGGGCACACCGCCGCATCCGCGGCCTCCACCAGGTCGACAAGATCATCAACATCGACCAGTCGCCGATCGGGCGCACGCCGCGCTCCAACCCGGCGACCTACACCGGCGTCTTCGACCACATCCGCGAGCTCTTCTCGCGCACCCACGAGGCCCGCGCGCGCGGCTACAAGCGCGGCCGCTTCTCGTTCAACGTCAAGGGCGGGCGCTGCGAGGTCTGCCGCGGCGACGGCCAGATCAAGATCGAGATGCACTTCCTCCCTGACGTCTACGTGCCCTGCGAGCAGTGCGACGGCCACCGCTACAACCGCGAGACCCTCGAGGTCCGCTTCAAGGGCAAGACGATCGCCGACGTGCTCGCGATGTCGATCGAGGAGGCGGTCGACTTCTTCGCCAACGTCCCGAAGATCCGTCGTCGGCTGCAGGCGCTGCACGACGTCGGGCTCGACTACGTGCGCCTCGGCCAGCCCGCGACCCAGCTCTCCGGCGGCGAGGCCCAGCGCGTCAAGCTCGCCACCGAGCTCGCGAAGGTCGCCACCGGGCGGACGCTCTACATCCTCGACGAGCCGACCACCGGCCTCCACTTCGCCGATGTCCAGCGGCTGCTCGAGATGCTCGACCGGCTCGTCGACCAAGGCAACACGGTCGTCGTGATCGAGCACAACCTCGACGTCATCAAGACGGCCGATCGGATCATCGACATGGGGCCCGAGGGCGGGGAGGAGGGGGGGCTCGTCGTGGCCGCCGGAACGCCCGAGGAGGTGGCGGCGGTCGAGGGGTCGTACACAGGGCGGTTCTTGCGCGAGGTCGTGAAGCCGGCCGGCCGGCGGGCGCCCCGCCGAGCGGAGCGCGGCAGGACCCGCCGGCGCGAGCCCGCCGCGGCCTGAGGCGCCGGTGAGGGCGACCGGGTCTCCGGCATGTCTCCCGACTCCACCGCGAACGTCGAGATCTTCGCGTGAGTGTGACGCTCGACCCCCGCCTCAAGCTCTACCTCCAGAAGTGGCGCTGGTACGAGCGCAACACGCTGCCATGGCGCCGCGCCCGAATCCATCTCCACATGCTCCGCCGCGAGGCCTTCGTCCGCTGGCCGGTGCATGGCAACGTGCTCGAGGCCCTCGACGACGGCCGGCTCGAGGTCGGCGCCCACACCGTGGTCGAGCCGCAGTGCTGGATCACGATCGGCCCCGAGGGGCGGGTGCGGATCGGCGCCGGGTGCTTCCTCAACATCGCCACGATGGTGGCCGCCCAGCACGAGGTGACGATCGGCGACCACACGATGCTCGCCAACGGCTGCTTCGTCTCCGACGCGTCGCACCGCTTCGACGACCCGGCCGTCCCGGTGCCGTGGCAGGGATTCACATCGAAGGGGCCGACGCACATCGGTCCGAACTGCTGGCTCGGGGCAAACGCCGTGGTCACGAGCGGCGTCACCGTCGGTGAGCGTTGCGTGATCGGGGCGAACTCGGTGGTGACCCAGGACCTTCCGTCCCGGGTGATCGCGGCGGGGGTGCCGGCGCGTGTGATCCGAGAGGTCGAGTATCCGCTCGGGCTCGCCGCCGTCGGGCCCGAAGCCACGGATGTGGGAGCCGGGTGAGGATCAACGGTCCCGAGTGAGGCTGTGACCGAGCGTCGACCCCTGCCCATCCTTGAGCGGCTCGGCTTCACCTTCCCGTAAGGCCTTCGCCGAGTAGCACCGAAGCTCGCGGGGAAGCCAGAGGGACGGACCCCCTCGAGAACGCAGGAGGCTGACCTTGCCGGAGCGATACGACGCGGTGGTGATCGGCACAGGGCCGGCGGGGCGCGGCGCGGCCGGCCAGCTCGCGGACGCGGGCCTACGCGTGGCCGCATGCGAGCGCGAGCTCGTCGGTGGCGAGTGCCCCTACTGGGCGTGCATCCCGAGCAAGACCCTGTTGCGCCCGCCCGAGGCTCGGTCGGACGCACGCCGGGCCGCGGGACTCGGCGAGCCCGAGCAGCGCTTCGCCGAGGTCGCGGCCTACCGCGACGAGATGGTCCGCCACCTCGACGACTCCGCGCCCGCCGAAGCGCTAGAGAAGAAGGGCGCGACGCTCTATCGCGGCCCGGCGCGCGTGGTCGGACCCGGCCGGGTCGAGGTCGGTGGCGAGACGCTCGATACCGACCGCATCGTCGTGGCGTCGGGGACGACCGCCGAGGTTCCTCCGATCGACGGGCTCGAGGAGGCCGGCTACTGGACCAACCGCGAGGCCACTCTGCTCTCGGAGGTCCCGGAGTCGGTGGTCGTGCTCGGCGGCGGCCCCGTGGGGCTCGAGCTGAGCCAGTTCCTGCGCCGCGTGGGCGCGGAAGTGACGCTCGTGCATGCGTCGGACCGCCTCCTGCCGCGTGAGGACCCGCGCGTCGGGGAGCTGCTCGCCCAGGCGTTGAGCGAGGAGGGCATCGACGTGCGCACCGGCGTGCGCGCGACCGGCGTCGAGCGAGACGGCGACGGACGACGCAAGGTCTCGCTCGAGGACGGGACCGCGGTCTCGGGCGCCGAGCTGCTCGTGGCCATAGGCCGCCGCCCCCGCACCGGCGATCTCGGCCTCGATCAGGTGGGGATCGAGCTCGGGGACGGCGGTGAGGTACCGGTCGACGACCGCTGCCGCGCCGGCGACGGGGTGTGGGCGATCGGCGACGTGACGGGCGTCGCGGCCTTCACACACGTCGGGACCTACCAGGCCCGCATCGCGTGCGCGGACATCCTCGGCCAAGACGCACGCGCGGACTACGCCGCGATCCCGCGCGTCGTGTTCAGCGATCCCGAGGTCGCCGCCGTCGGCCTTACCGCCGCGCAGGCCCGCGACCGGGGCATGGAGGTCGCGACCGCACGGCTCGATCTAGCCGAGTCGATCGCCCGTCCGGTGACCTACGAGCAGGAGCCGCGCCGCCAGGAGCTCGAGCTCGTGGCCGACCGCGAGCGGGGGGTGCTCGTGGGGACGTGGGCGGTGGCGCCGCTCGCCGGGGAATGGATCCACCAGGCCGCGATGGCGATCAAGCTGCGCGCTCCGCTCGAGGTGCTGCGAGACACCGTGTCTCAGTTTCCCACCTACGCCGAGGGCTTCACGAACGCGGTGCGGGCGCTCGACGTCTGACGCGGTCGGCTCGCGCGGTCAGGCGCCGATCCGGTCGTCCGCTATGAGCCCGCGCAGCCGCGCCGCCTCGTCGGGAGCCATCGTATAGCCGTGCTCGGGCTCGGGGTAGCGCCGTGATCGGACGTCCTCGGCGAACGCCGCAACGCCTTCGACCATCGCCTCGCGGACGCGCCCGTAGCGCTTGACGAAGCGCGCGGCGTGGCCGTCGTAGATGCCCAGCAAGTCGTGGAAGACGAGCACCTGTCCGTCGGCGGCGGGACCGGCGCCGATGCCGATCGCCGGAACCGATAGCCGGGGCATGAGCACATCCGTCACGTCGCTGGGGATGGCCTCGAGAACGACCGCGAAGCAACCGGCGTCCTCGAGCGCGAGCGCGTCCTCGACCACCTCGAGCGCGCGTTCGGCCGTCCGCCCCTGCGATCGGTAGCCGCCGAGCGCGGTCGCGGTCTGAGGGGTCAGTCCGACGTGGCCCATGACCGGGATGCCGGCCGCCACGATCGCCCCCGCGCGCGCGACCGAGGAGCCGCCGCGCTCGAGCTTGACCGCGTCGCAGCCGGCCTCCTTGACGAATCGTTGCGCGGTCCGCACGGCGTCCTCGTCCGAGGCTTCGTAGGATCCGAAGGGCAGGTCGCCGACGAGCAGGGGAGTCGTCAGTCCGCGACGCGCCGCGCCCGCCAGCATCAGCATCTCCTCGACCGAGACCGGCACGGTGCTCGGGTACCCGAGCACCGTCATGGCCGCCGAGTCGCCGACGAGCACGACGTCGACGCCGGCGGCCTCGGCCACCCGGGCGCTCGGGTAGTCGTAGGCGGTCACCATGGCGATCGGCTCTCCGAGCGCCTTCTTCTCGCGGAGCGTGGCCAGGGTAACCGTCGGGCGCTTGGCCGGCGGAGCGGGGGAGAGACGGGCGACGGCGCTCACGCCAGCAGCTTTCCGACGGCGTCGTCGACGCTGACGATCGCGTTGTCGGCGTTCACGTGCACGACCCGCGGCTCGTAGCGCTCGAGCTCCTCCCGGTCGTAGCCCGCGTAGGAGACGACGATCACCGTGTCCCCCGTGTGGACGAGCCGGGCGGCCGCTCCGTTGATCCTGATCTCGCCCGAGCCGCGCTCGCCGGCGATGGTGTAGGTCTCGAAGCGGGCGCCGTTGTCGATGTCGAGCACGTGCACGAGCTCGTGCTCGAGCGTGTCGGCGGCCTCGAGCAGGTCGCGGTCGACGGTGATCGAGCCGACGTAGTGGAGATCGCTGCCGGTGATGCGGCCGCGATGGATCTTCGACTTGAGCATGGTCCGGATCATGGGCTGCTCCTGGTGAATGCGGGGACTGGCTCCGCCGGCGCGCGGAGGACGACGTTGTCGATCAGGCGGGCTCGGCCCACGCGGGCGGCCACGCACAGAAGGGTCGCTCCGTTGACGCGGGCCGCGGGGGAGAGGTCCTCCGCGGAGCGGAGCTCCAGATAGTCGGGCGCCACGCCGGCGGCATCGAGCTCGGCCCGGGCCGCCGCGACGACGCGCTCGGCGGCGAGCTCGCCGGCGTCGACCCGAGCCTCGGCCGCACGCAGGCCCCGGCTCAGCGCCAGAGCCTGCTCCCGTTCGCCGGCGCTCAGATAGACGTTGCGCGAGGAGAGCGCGAGGCCGTCGTCGTCGCGGACGGTGGGGAGGACCTCGATTTCCACCGGGAAGTCGAGGTCGTGGACGAGCTTGCGGACCACGAGCGCCTGCTGGGCGTCCTTCTGGCCGAAGACCGCGACGTCGGGACCGATCATGTTGAACAGCTTCGCCACCATGGTCGCGACGCCGCGGAAATGCTCGGGTCCGCGCCGGCCCTGGTCGCCCTCGAGGTCGCCGGTGAGCCCGGCGACCTCGATGGTGGTGTCGAAGCCGGGCGGGTAGACCTCCTCGACACCCGGGGCGAAGACGAGATCGGCGCCGGCCTCGCGGGCGAGCTCGGCGTCGCGGCGCTCGTTCCGCGGGTAGGCGCCGAGGTCCTCGCCGGCAGCGAACTGGGCGGGATTGACGAAGATCGATACGACGACGGTGGCGCTACGGGCGCGAGCGTGGCGCACGAGCTCGAGATGGCCTTCGTGGAGGGCGCCCATGGTGGGGACGAGCGCCACCGGACGCGGCGCGTCGGCAAGCCCGGCGCGGAGCGTCGTCACGGTGCGGATGACCTTCACGCGGCGGCCTCCAGCGACGCGTGCGCAGCGGCGAGCGAGCGTGTCCGCTCGACGAGCGCGTCGAAGAGCACGACCAACGCCGGATCGACCGCCGCCACCGCGGTCCGCTGGGATGCGAGGGTGGCCTCGTCGCCGCGGGCCACCGGGCCCGTGAGGGCCTGCTCGGGGCCGACGGCGGCCCAGTTGTCGACCGTCTGGCGCACGAGCGGGACGAGCATCGCCCGCGCGTCGCCCCGCGCAAGCCCGGCGCCCGCGGCGACCGCCTCGGCCGTGGCTTCGAGGGTGACGAGGAAGTTGGAGGCGATCGACGCGGCGGCGTGGTAGCTCGCGCGCTGGGCGTCGGCGATCTCGAGCGCCTCCATGCCGAGCCGGCGTGCGAGCCCGGCTGCGGCGGCTGCGGCGGCGGGCGTCGAGCCGGCGATGGCGCAGCCCGCCCCCGCGAGCGCAGGGGGGACCGCGCCCGCGAAGGTCTGAAGTGGGTGGAGCCCGAAGAGCTCCGTACCGGCGCGCCGCGCCGGATCCATCACCGACAGTGGCGTCGCTCCGCTCGCGTGGCCAACGAGCCGAGCGCCCCGGGCGCCGGCGACGACGGCTGCCGCAGCGGGTATCTCCGCGTCGGGGACACAGAGGAGCACAGCCTCGCCGGAGGGAGCCTCGCCGCGTCCGGCGGGCCCGTCGACCGCGAGCCCGGCCTCGCGAAAGGCCCGTGCGAGCGCCGTACCGACCCGCCCGCGCCCGACTATCCCGAGGCTGTGCGGCTCGGGTACGCCGACCGTGGCCGCAATCTCGGCGGCGCCGGGGAGGGGGGTGTGGGGCGCGTGGCGCGTGTCGGGCTCGCCCATGCGAGGCACCGTGGTTGAGGGGTAGCGGTCCGCTCCTGCGTGGGTAGCGGCCACCGCGAAGGATAGCGCCGCCGTCTCATCGCCTACCGTTGGGTCGTGCCCGTCCGCCAGCCCGAGGACCGTCGAGCCGAGCTCGTCGCGCTCTACCGCGAGCTCTCGGCCGAGCACGCGTGCCCGCTCGTGGCGCACCGGACGCAGGTCGTGTTCGGATCGGGCAACGCCGACGCCGAGCTCATGTTCGTGGGCGAGGCCCCGGGCGCCGAGGAGGACCGCCAGGGCAAGCCGTTCGTGGGGCGCGCGGGCAAGCTGCTCGACCGCCTCCTCGGGGAGATCGGCCTCTCGCGCGACCAGACATTCGTGGCTAACGTCCTGAAGTGCCGCCCCCCCGGCAACCGCGACCCGCTCCCCGAGGAGATCGAGGAGTGCAGCCCGTACCTCTTCCGCCAGGTCGCGCTGATCGAGCCGCTCGTGGTCTGCACGCTCGGCAACTTCTCCACCAAGCTGCTAACCGGCGAGCCGACCGGCATTACCAAGGTCCACGGTCGCCCCCAGAGGCGCGAGCTCGGGGGCCTCGCCGTGCAGCTCTACCCGATCTTCCATCCCGCCGCCGCCCTGCGCACCGACGCGGTGCTCGAGCTCCTGCGAGAGGACTTCGCGGGACTGCCCGGCCTACTCGAGGACGCACGTCGCAGCGCCGTCGTGTCCGAGGCGGCGCCCGAGCTCGGTCCGGGCCTGCCCAAGGACAAGGCGCCCGCTGCCGGGTCGCACGCGTCCGAGCCTCCGCAGCTAGACCTCTTCGGGTAGTGACCGCCGCGGTGGCGCACCTCGGGACCACTAGCCCCGAGGAGACCGAGGCCGCGGGGGCCTCGCTCGCCGGACGGTTGCGCCCGGGCGACGTGGTCCTCGTGGGCGGCGAGCTCGGAAGCGGCAAGACGACGCTCGTCCGCGGGGCCTGCTCAGCGCTCGGGGTCACCGACCCCGTGACGAGCCCCACGTTCACGATCGGACAGCTCTACCGCGGCGCGGGCTCGCTCGAGGTCGCCCACCTCGATCTCTACCGCCTCAGCACGCTCGCCGGCGAGGACCCCGCCCTGCTCGCCGACTACCTGACGCCGGAGCGCGTCGGATTCGTCGAGTGGCCGGCGCTCGCCGAGCGCGGGCTGGCAGACCTCGCGCCGGGCGTCCGGCTCGCCGCGCGCGTGCGGATCGACCACGCAGGCGCCGACGAGCGCGCGATCGAGGTCGCCGAGCCGGACCGGCCGTGAACATGCTCGGCCTCGACACCTCGACCGCGGCCGCCGCGGCGTGCCTCCTACGCGCTGACGGCCGCGCGTTCGAGGTCACGCCGAACGCCCGGGACCTCACCGCTCGTCCCGCGCACGCCCGCGAGCTCATGCCCGCGGTCGCGAGGGTCATCGCCGATGCCGAGCTCGGGTTCGGCGATCTCGACGCCGTGGCCGTCGGGACCGGCCCGGGAGCCTTCACCGGACTGCGGATCGGGATCGCCACGGCGCGGGCACTCGCGTCCGCGCTCGGGCTCCCGCTCCACCCGGTGTCTTCGCTCGCCGCGCTCGCCGCGGGGGTCGATGCTCCGCGCGCGCTGGCTGTGCTCGATGCCCGCCGCGGGGAGGTCTTCGCCGCGCTCCACGAGCAGGCCGAGGAACGCTGGGCCCCGTTCGTCGCCCCGCCCGACGCGCTCGCCGAGCGCGTGCGGGCTGCCGCGCTCACCCCGCTGGCCGCCGGCGACGGCGCGATACGCTACCGAAGGGAGCTCGAGGCCGCCGGGGCCCGGATTTCGCCCGACGACTCTCCCTGCCACGTCGTCCGCGCGCTGGCGGTCTGCCGGCTGGCGATGCAGCTGGCGCCGGTGGCGCCCGACGCTGTCCTTCCCGAATACCTGCGCATGCCCGACGCCGCCCCCCCGCCGCAGACTCCCCGACCATGAGCCAGCCCGCCGCGGCCGAGACCGAGCCGCTCACGATCCGCCGCCTATCGCTCGCCGACCTCCCCCAGGTGATGGTCATCGAGCGGCGCGCGTTCACGGCGCCGTGGTCGCTCGCCATGTTCGGGCTCGAGCTGTCGAAGCCGTCGGGCATCTGCCTCGCCGCCCTGCGCGGCCGACGGCTCGTCGGCTACCTCGTCTGCTCGCGTTACGACGCGGTCTGGCACCTGATGAATATCGCGGTCGAGCCCGAGCGGCGCCGCAGCGGCATCGCCACCGCCCTGCTCGCCGCCCTGTTCGCGCGGGCCGACCGCCCCGGCGATGAGTACACGCTCGAGGTGCGTCCGTCGAACCTCGCCGCCGTATCCATGTACGAGCGCCTCGGCTTCC
>Ga0136616_10001359_pt1 | contig 12785 bp, 10 predicted proteins | sample AntDrymUQ2992106_2_FD_106648 | JGI IMG/M metagenome (GOLD analysis project Ga0136616, IMG submission 106648) | Polar desert sand microbial communities from Dry Valleys, Antarctica - metaG UQ299 (21.06) | ecosystem: Environmental > Terrestrial > Soil > Desert | place: Antarctica: Dry Valley...
ACGATGTCGCCGAGGAGTTGACGAAGCGGCTCCACCTCCCCCCGACAGGCTAGGTACGGGTCGGCTGATTACCCGGCGTCACCCCTCGTTCCGCAGGCCCTGCCGCACCGCCGCGTCCGCGCTGAGCTCGCCCGCGGCCACGCGAGGCGCCGGACCTGCACGTAGTACGCGAGCTTCTGCAGTTTCATCGCCCTCATGTCGGAACAGCATCACGTACACCAGGATCCGGAGGTGCGACAGGTGGAAGGTCCGGGCCTCACGGTTGCAGGGCATCGAGGCGGGTGCGGGCGGTGGTGTGGCGAGTGAGGAAGGAGTGGGGGTCGAGGGCGGCGGGGGGGACGTCGACGCCGGCCTGGGTCAGGGTGGTGGCGAAGTCGGCGCCGGTCTCCCAGGTGCGCATGGCGGCGGCCTGGACGGTGGCGTAGGCCTCGTCGCGCGGGATGCCCTGCGCGACAAGGGAGACGAGGACCTGGCTGGAGGCGTAGAGCCCGCCGGTCGCGTCGAGGTTGGCGCGCATGCGGTCGGCGAAGACGCGCAGACCCCGGACCACGCGCAGGGCGAGGTCAAGCTGGTAGTCGGCGAGGATCAGCGTGTCGGGCAGGATGACACGCTCCGCGGAGGAGTGGCTGATATCGCGTTCGTGCCACAACGCGACGTCCTCGTAGGCCACCGTCGCGTTCCCACGCAGCACCCTGGCGATGCCGCAGATGCGCTCGGACACGATCGGGTTGCGCTTGTGGGGCATCGCAGAGGAGCCCTTCTGCCCCTCGCGGAACGGCTCCTCGACCTCGCGGACCTCGGTGCGCTGCAGGTGGCGGACCTCCAACCCGATCTGCTCGACGCTCGCGCCGAGCAGTGCCAGTGCGGTGACGAGCTCGGCGTGGCGATCGCGGGCGACCACTTGGGTGGCCACGGGCTCCACCCCGAGGCCCAGCCGCGCGCACACATAGGCCTCCACGCGCGGGTCCACGTGTGCGTAGGTCCCGACCGCGCCCGAAATCGACCCCACCGCCACCGCGTCGCGCGCCGCCCGCAGGCGTATCCGCCCCCGGTCCACGGCGAAGGCGAAGGCCGCGAGCTTGTGACCGAAGGTGGTCGGCTCGGCGTGCACCCCGTGGGTCCGCCCGGCGCACAGCGTGTTCCAGTGTTCCAGGGCGCGGGCCTTGAGCGCCGTCACCAGCCGGTCCGCGCCGGCGAGCACGAGATCCGTGGCCCGGGCCAGGGTCACGCCGAGGGCGGTGTCGACGAGGTCCGACGAGGTCATGCCGTAGTGCACCCACCGTGCCGGTGAGCTGCCGTCGGGGTCCGGGATCGTCTCACCGAAGGCGGTGAGGAACGCGATGACGTCGTGGTCGGTGCGCGCCTCGATCTGGCGAACCCGATGCGGCGCGGGCGGGACCCCCTTGCGGATCGCCGCGAGGTCCTCCGCTGGCACCACGCCCAGCTCGGCGTGCGCCTCGCAGGCGAGCACCTCGACCTCCACCCAGGTCGCGAACTTCGCCTCGTCGGTCCACAGCGCGCCCATCTCCGGGCGGGTGTAACGGGGGATCATCGGCGGTCCTCGTCAGTTGGTTGGCGGCCCCACGCTACGGCCGCCACCCGCGCACAACCCGGATGACCCGGCCCATCGGGGACCAATGGACAAGGTGCGCTAGTCCTCTGGGTGGGGCGGAGTCTGTCTTGGTAGCGTTGAGTGATCAGATTCTTGCGCTGCGCTTGACTGCCCGGTTGTGGGCGGGTTCCATCCCCCTTGCCGCCGAAGTACCAGAGCATCCCGGCAACAGCCGTTCGCGGGTCCATGAACGTGCCGGACGGCGGCGCCCATGCCGATCGCGGCCCTCACGGAGGGTCGCATCGCACTGCCCCTAGCGCCGCGGAGGTTTGCGCTCGTGACCCTGTCCCACCCCTCCCGTCCCGCCGTGCGCGGCTTCCTCGGTACCGCCCTGCTTGGGCTCGTGCTGGGGCTCGTGGCCGCGCTGCTGGTTCCGGATCGCGCCTCGGCCGCCCCTGCAGCCCTGCAGAACCCCTCGCTGGAGACGGGCGCTGCGCTGCCCGACTGCTGGCAGCCGGAACCGTTCGGCGCTGCCGCCACCGAGTCCGCGGGCTTCGTCACACCCGGCCACGACGGTGCGCGCGGCTATCAGGTCAGCGCCACCGGCCTGGCCGCCGGCGCGAACCGCAAGCTGGTGGTCGAGAAGTCCGAGACCTGCGCGCCCGCCGTCACCCCCGGCGCGACCCACAGGCTGTCGCTGTGGTACTGGTCGACCTCCGCCGACGCCGCGCTGCAGGTCTTCTTCCACCACGCCGGCGGCTGGGGCGGCGAGGGCTACACGGTCACCTACGCCCCGCCCCTGCCCGCCACCGGCGCCGGCGCCTGGACCCAGGCCAGCTTCGAGATCCTCGTTCGTGGCGGCGCCGACCAGATCAGCTTCGGGCTCGGCCTGTTCGCCGACGGCCGGCTCGCCGTCGACGACGTCAGCCTCACGCTGACCGAGGCCGCGCCGCCCGGCGAGGAGCCCCCGGCGCCCGGCACGGGTCCCGGGATCGTCGAGGAGGTCAACATCGACGGGCTGAACCAGCCGACCGCCGTGGAGTTCCTGCCCGACGGCAAGGTCGTGGTCTCCGAGAAGCCGGGCGTCATCAAGATCTTCGACAGCCTGGCCGGCGGCAACCTGCTCCACCGGGTGGCGTTCGAGGACAGGGTGTCCAGCTTCGGCGACTTCGGCCTGACCTCGCTGGCCTACACCGGCGGGTTCCTGTTCGCGACCTACCAGTACGGCTACGCCGAGACGGTCGACAGCTGCCCGAACCTCGGCAGCCCCGACTCCGACAACCCCAACGACACCGACGGCTGCCCGAGCAGCGGTCGGCTGGTGAAGTACGCGGTGGCGGCGGACGGCGCGCTGGGGCCGGAGCAGGTCGTCCTGGAGGGGCGCGGCAATTTCTGCTTCCAGTACATCACCCACGGTGTCGACGCCCTTGAGGTGGACCCGCGCGACGGCACCCTACTCATGAGCATCGGCGACGGTGCGAACTTCAACGTGGTCGACAACGGCCAGTACGCCGACCCCTGCGGCGCCGGCCCGCCCAACGGGGGTGCCTTCCGCTCCCAGGCAGACCCCGCCGACCCGGGCGCCGGCGACTACGACGGCAAGGTCATCCGCATCGACCCGGCCACCGGCGCGGTCCTGCGCGTCGAGGCCAAGGGCCTGCGCAACCCGTTCCGCATGAGCTTCGCCAGCGACTCGCTGTACGTCTCCGACACCGGCTGGGGCGCGGTCGAGGAGTTCAACCTCCTGCCGCTGGGCGGGGTCACGGAGAACTTCGGCTGGCCGTGCTTCGAAGGCAACCAGGTGCAGACGCAGTACGCGGAGCTCGACAACCCGGTGTGCGACACCCTCACCCACACCCCGCCGGTCTACGACTACATCCACCCGGCGGAGAACGGTCGCCGCGCGTCCATCACCGCGATCGAGGAGCTGGGCGGCAAGGTCTACTTCGGCGACGTCACGCTGGAGTTCATCAAGGTCTATGACCCGGCGACGGGTGCGGAGCCCGAGACGGTCGTGTCGGGCGAGAGCGTGAACCCGGTCGACCTGAAGCGGACGCCGGGCGGCGGGCTGGTCTACGTCGACATCGGTGTGGTGAACGTCGGCGCCTCGGCCATCGACGAGAACACCGGGTCCATCGAGGCGGTCATCCCCGGCACCATCGGGCCGCCCAGCCCGGCGCCGGAACGCCCGAGCGCCGAGATCCTGCTCCAGCAGGACCCCTACACCCCCGGCGACGAGGTGCCGTTCGCCGTCGAGGTCACGGGCTTCCGCGGTCAACTCGACTACCAGTGGACCGTGGCGCTGGTCACCTGCAACGCCGCCGGCACGGACTGCGAGCGCCGCGCCCTGGACTTCGAGGGTCAGGGCGAGCGCACGGGCACCTTCGTCGGACCGGATGACGCCTACCCGGCCACCGTCGAGCTGTCGGTGGTGGCCACGAACACGCTGAACGGGACCACCGTAAGCGACACGGCGAGCATCAGCCGGGTCGAGGACGCGGGTCCGCCGCCCGGCGCCGAACCCCCGCCCACCGCTGGCGCGGTCAGCCGGATCGCCGGTACGGACCGCATCGCCACGGCCGTCGAGGTCTCGCGCCAGGGCTACGAGCCCGGGGCGCCGGTGGCCTACGTCGCCCGCGCCGACGACTTCCCCGACGCGCTGGCGGCCGGACCGCTGGCCGCGGCCACGCGCGGTCCGATCCTGCTGACTCCCAGCACCGAGCTGGCCGCGGCGACCGCCGCCGAGCTGGCCCGGCTCACTCCGGCCAAGGTCGTCGTGCTGGGCGGGACCCAGGCGGTCTCGGCCGAGGTGGAGGCGGCGATCGCCGCGGCCCACCCGACCGAGCGCCTGGCCGGCGGCACCCGCTTCGAGACCGCGGCGGCGATCACGGGCCGCCTCGGCCCGCTCGACACCGTCTACGTGGCGACCGGGGAGCGCTTCCCCGACGCCCTCGTCGGCGGGGTCGCGGCGGGCTTGCGCGGCGGCGGGGTCCTGCTCACCGGCGCGACCGACGTGCCGGACGCCACCACCGACCTGCTCGCCCAGCTCGCACCGGCCGAGATCGTCCTGCTTGGCGGGGAACAAGCGGCTTCAGCGGCAGTGCAGGCCGAGCTGGCCGCGCTGGGGGCGACCAGGAGGGTCTTCGGCGCGACCCGCTACGAGACGGCGGTGGCGGTGTCACAGGCCACCTTCGCGGGGACCGCGGGCATCGCCTACGTGGCCACCGGCGAGGCATTCCCCGACGCCCTCAGCATCGCTCCCACCACGGTCCGCGACGGCGGTGCGCTCCTGCTCACCACCAGCGCGGCGCTGCCAGCGGCGGTGGTGGACGAGTTGGTCCGCCTCGACCCGGCCGAGGCCGTGGTCGTGGGCGGCGAGGCCGCGGTGTCCGCTGCGGTCGAGGCGGCGCTCGCCGCGCTGCTCGCCCCTTGACCGCCTCGATCACGGTCCAGCCGGCGGCCGCGGTCGCGGCGGACCGGTCGCTGCTGTCCACCGCCGCGATCCGCTCCCTCCTCCCGACCGCGACGCGCTTTGGTGCCGTAGGTCTAGTGGGAACAGCAGTCAACAAGGGGGTGCTCGCGCTGCTCCACGTCGGCCTCGGGGTGGGGATGACCGCCGCGGCGATCGCCGCCACGCAGGTGGCGATCGTCGCGAACTACCTCAGCAACGAGCGCTTCACCTTCGGGCTGCGCCCGGCCTGGGCGCGCCTGGGGCGCTTCGAGCTCACCGCCCTGGGCGGGGCGGCGATCACCGCGCTCGCGCTGCGGGCGCTGGTCGCATCGACCCCGCTGGACGTGCTGCTGGCCAACCTCGTCGCGATCGCCGCGGGGACGGTCTGGAACTTCGTCGTGAACGTCTGCTGGACGTGGAGGAACGCATCGTGAGAGCCCTGGTCGTCAGCCCCGCATACAACGAGCGGGCAACGCTGGAGCGCACCGTCCGGGGGGTCCTCGCCGCCGACGAGCGGACCAGCGTGCTGGTCGTCGACGACGGCTCGCCGGACGGCGCCGGCGCGCTGGCCGAGGAGCTCGCGGGCTACCTCCTCCGCGTGTCCACGCTGCAGCGCACGAGCAAGGACGGCCTGGGCACCGCCTACCGCGAGGGCTTCGCTGTGGGCCTGGCGCAGAGCTTCGACGTCCTCGTCGAGATGGATGCGGACCTGTGGCACCCCGCGGCCGCGCTGCCCGCGCTGCTCGACGCGCTGGGCAGCGCCGACGTCGCCATCGGCTCGCGCTACGTGCATGGCGGCGAGGTCGTCGGCTGGCCCGCCTCCCGGCTGCTGCTCAGCCGCGGCGGCAACGCCTACGTCCGCGCCTGGACCGGCCTGCCCGTACGCGACGCGACCGCCGGCTTCCGCGCCTACCGCCGTGAGGTCCTGGAGTCCCTCGACCTGGCCACCGTGGCGTCCGAGGGCTACGCGTTCCAGCTGGAGATGACGCTGCGCGCCTGGGTGGACGGCGCCCGCATCACCGAGGTCCCCGTCACCTTCACGGAGCGCGCGGAGGAGTGTCCAAGATGAGCCGGGGCATCGTCGCCGAGGCGCTGTGGCGCGTGGCGCAGTGGGGCTGGCAGATCCGTACCGGTGCGCCGGTGGGGCGGGCGCCGGGGCGGGTGGGGACCTCGTCATGACCTTTCTTCTCTTCGGCTCCTTCGTGGTGCTGCTCACCGTCGTCGCCGCGACCACCCTCACCTGGACCCTGTTCGCCTGGCGCACGCCCGAGCAGCTCGACGGCACGCGCTTCCCCCGGCTGCGCCCGGCCCGCCATTCCTTCAGCCTGATCGTGCCGGCCCGCCACGAAGAAGCGGTGCTGCTGCGGACGCTCGGGCGTATGGCGGATGCCGATCATCCCGACGTCGAGGTCCTCGTGGTGGTCGGCCACGACGACGACCGCACCGCCCGCATCGCCCACGAGGCGGCCGCGCGCTCGCCGCGTGTCCGGGTCGTCGTCGACGAGGGCTGGCCCAAGAGCAAGCCCAAGGCGCTGAACACCGCGCTGCCGTACTGCCAGGGGGACGTGGTCGGCGTGTTCGACGCCGAGGACGACGTCCACCCCGAGCTGCTCGCCCACGTGGACAGCCTGTTCCAGTCCTCCGGCGCCGACGTGGTGCAAAGCGGTGTCCAGCTCATGAACTACTGGTCGAACTGGTACTCGGTCCACAACGTGCTCGAGTACTACTTCTGGTTCCGCAGCCGCCTGCACTTCCATGCGGCGGCGCGCTTCATCCCCCTCGGCGGCAACACGGTGTTCGTGCGCACCGACGTGCTGCGCGCCGAGGGCGGTTGGGACGACGCCTGCCTGGCCGAGGACTGCGACGTCGGCGTGCGCCTGTCCAGCGGCGGGCACCGGGTGGCGGTCGCCTACGACCCCCGGCTGGTCACCCGCGAGGAGACCCCGCCGTCCGTCGGCGCGTTGCTGAAACAGCGCACGCGCTGGAACCAGGGCTTCCTGCAGGTGCTGCGCAAGGGCGACTGGCGGCGGCTGCCGACCTTCCGTCAGCGCGCGCTCGCCCTCTACACCCTGGCGATGCCGTTCCTGCAAGCCCTCGCGGGCGCGCTCGTGCCGGCCTCCGTGGCCACCGCGCTCCTGCTGACCGTGCCGCTGCCGCTGGCGCTGCTGTCCTTCCTCCCGCTGGTGCCGAACGCGGTGATCCTCGCAGTGCAGTTGGTGGGCCTCAGCGAGTTCTGCCGCACGTACGGCCGCCCGGCCCGCGTGCGCGACTACGCCCGGCTGCTGCTGGGCGCTGGCCCGTACCAGGTCCTGCTGGCCGGCGCGGCACTGCGCGCGGTCTGGCGGGAGCTGCGCGGGCAGCGCGGCTGGGAGAAGACCCAGCACCTGGGCGCCCACCTGCAGCCGTCCACCGAACATCTGAGGAGCGCGGCATGAGCGCCGACACCGAGGTCCGTCCCCTGCTCGCACCGCCTGAACGCAGGGCGGTCGAAGACCCGTCGCCGCGGCCGGTCCGCCACGTGCTGCGCGACCACTGGCTGGGTGCGGTGCTCGTGGCGCTGCTGATCGGCGGGGCCGCCATGCTGCACGGCACGAACCTCGGCGGCTACCCGGCGCCCTCGATCGACGAGGGCACCTACACCTCCCAGGCGTGGTCGGTCCTGACCCGCGGCGAGCTGGCGCCGTACACCTACTGGTACGACCACCCGCCGCTGGGCTGGCTGCTGCTGGCGGGCGGGCTGGGGCTGAGCGGGGGCCTGGCGCGCGCGGCGAACGTGGTGCTGGCGGGCCGTGAGGTGGCCCTGGCGTTCCACCTGGCCAGCTGCGGGTTGCTCTACGTCTGGGCACGACGGCTGCAGCTGCGCCGCGGGTTCGCGGCCCTCGCCGTGCTGCTCTACACCGTCTCACCGCTCACCGTCTTCTTCGCCCGCCAGGTGCTGCTGGACAACCTGGCCGTGCCGCTGCTGATCGGCGCGCTTGCGCTGGCGGCCAGCCCGCGGCGGCGGCTGTTCTCGGGAGCGGGGGCCGGCCTGCTGTTCGGCCTGGCCTGCCTGACGAAGGAGACCTTGCTGCTGGTGTTGCCGGCGGTGGCGTGGCAGGTTTGGTGCTCGACGCGCCCGGGCATCCGGCGCTATTCGATGATGCTGGCGGCCACGCTGTTCGGCCTCACCGTCGGCGCGTACCTGCTGCTCGCGGCGCTGCGCGGCGAGCTGCTGCCCGGGCCCGGGCACGTGAGCCTGTGGGACGGCGTCGCCTACCAGCTGGTCACGCGCCATGGCACCCCGCCCCTGGTGCAGGGTGGTACAGCCCAGCTCAACACGGTGGCCCGCTGGCTCACGCTGGACCCGTGGCTCCTCGCCGGCGGCTGCGCCGCGGCGCTGCCCGCAGCGGTCGTGCGGCGGCTGCGGCCGGCGGTCGCGGCGCTGGTCCTGCTGGCGCTGGGCGGCGCGATCACCGGCTACCTGCCCGCGATGTACGTCATCGCGCTGCTGCCGTTCGCCGCGCTGCTGATGGCGGGGGTGCTCGACCGGCTGTGGGGCGTGCGCCTGGTTGTGGTCCTGCGTCGCTCCGTGCCGCGCGCGCTGCGCCGGCCGCTGGCGCCGGCGGCGCTGGCGGCGGTCGCGGCGCTCGGGTGGGTCGTGGGCCCGTCGTGGGCCGGGGGGCTGGAGCGCCCGTTGACCCGCGCCGAGGACGCCCCGCAGAACGCCGCGTTCGCCTGGATCGCGGACAACGTGGAGCCGGGTGCACGCCTGCTCGTCGACGAGCCCCTGCGTATCGAGTTGGTGGTCAACGGCGGCTTCCCCGAGGAGGACGTCGTGTGGATCTACAAGCTGGACCTGGACCCGGAGGTGGCCGCGGCCAACCCGTTCGGCTGGCGCGACTTCGACTACGTGGTGACCACGGCTTCGAGTCGCGGCGACGCGAACCTCGGCCCTGAGGTGAGCGCCGCCATGCGCGAGTCCACCCTGGTCGCGAGCTTCTCGCCGCCCGGCCAGGCCGAGGGCGGCGAGGCACTGGTCCCCGGCCAGGACCTCATCGAGATCCGCGCGATCGAGCGCCTGGGCGCCCCTCCGAGGGTGACGCAGGCCCCCGAGGACCGTCAGGCGCCTCCGCTGACGGGCAGTGTGACCGCGCCCGGCGCCGGCGTGAGCGTGGTGCTCGACAACCGCGGGCTGCTGTGGCTGATCGACCCGCGCGCACAGTCGCGCGCCGAGATGGACGTGCCTCAGCTCACCGCCGCGCAGGAGCGCTACGGGCAGATCCGCTACCTGGAGCCCTCCGGAGAGCCGATCATGCTGACCGGCTGGCGGGAGCGATCCTTCGCCGAGATCTACTCCCCGTGAGCTCCGTAGCGCCGAGGGAGGAACCCGCCTGCGGCGCCTCGCGCGCACCCGCGCCGATCTCGGTCGAGGTACACGACCCCCCGGAGGTCGAGGCGGACCTCGCAGCGCCCGACTCGGCCTTGCCTGGAGGGTCGGGCGGGTCTGACGGGGCGGGCGGGGCGGCCGGGTCGGCGGGGGCGGCCGGGGCGGGCGGCGAGGTGGTGGCGGTGCCGCGGCGGCGGCAGCGGGTCAGCCGCAGCGCGCGACTGGCGGCGGCGCGGGTGCGGGAGCGCCAGCACGGGCTGGCGGCACTGGCGGTGCTCGTCGCGCTGGCGCTCGCGGTCGGAGTGCTCGCCCGCGGCGACGGCGACCGCTCGATCCCCGCCGGCGCTGCGGACCGGCCAGCGCCCGCCGACGCCAGCGAGGCGGCGGCCCGCCACTTCCTCGACGCCTACGTGGACCCCGACGGACGCGTGGTGCGCCGCGACCAGGGCGGCGACACCGTCAGCGAGGGCCAGGCCTATGCGCTCCTGCTCGCCGTGGCGCTGGACGACGCCGCCACCTTCGCACAGGTGTGGTCCTGGACCCAGTCCAACCTCCAGCGGCCTGACGCGCTGCTGTCGTGGCACTGGCGCGACGGCGACGTCCGCGACCCCTCGTCCGCCGCCGACGCCGACATCGACGCCGCCCGCGCGCTCCTCCTGGCCGCGGAGCGCTTCGGCGAGCCCGCCTACCGTCGCGAGGCCATCCGCCTCGCCCAGAGCATCCGCGAGCTGGAGACGGGCGAGGACTCCGGCCGGCCGGTCCTGCTCGCGGGACCCTGGGCGACCACGGCGCCGCGCACGGTGAACCCCAGCTACTTCGACCCGCGGGCCTTCGCCCTGCTCGGCGAGGCGACCGGTGACCCCGCATGGTGGGGGGAACTCGCCGAGGGTGGCTACGCGGTGGTCGAGCAGCTCCGCGAGTCCGGGGCGGTCCTGCCGCCGGACTGGGCCCATCTGCGCGAGGTGGGCGGCGCCCGGGTGATCGGCAACGCCGGGCAGGACGGCAACGCCCGCTACAGCTACGACGCCGCCCGCCTGCCCGTGCGCTTCGCGGCCGCCTGCGACGCCCGCGGCCTGCGCATCGCCGCCTCTTGGTGGCCCGTGTTCGCCGACACCCCGCCCGACCGCCTCTCCGACGCATACGACCTCGATGGCGAGCCCGTGGGTGCGAGCCAGGGCCCCGTGGTGATGGTCGCCGCCGCGGCGGCCGCCCTCGCCGCCGGCGAGGAAGACGCAAGCGACGACCTGCTCGACGCCGCCCAGGCCCGCGACCGCGCGGCGCCCAGCTACTACGGCGCCGCCTGGGTCGCCCTCGGCCGCGTCCTGCTCACCACCGACGACCTCGGCGCCTGCCCCGGCTGACCAGCCTCCTCGACATCGTGGCGTGGTGGTGCTGTCCCACATCCACGGCGGGGAGGCGACTCGACCTACCCGGATCGCACGAGCTGGGAATACGGTGTGTTGCGTTGAAGGCTGACCGCCTACGCGTAGTCGGGCAACGCGCGATCGCTGGCGACGACGTTCAGCTCGATGTCGATCAAGCTGCCGATGAGGATCTGTCCCATCGGTAGGGGCCGGTTCCACGTCAGATTGAAGTCCTCGCGGCTGACACGTGTCGAGGCGGTGAAGCCGGCCCGCTCGCCGTCCGCATCGGGGTCGGGTACCACGCCCAGGTATTGCACGTCCAATGTCACCGGCCTGGTGATGTCGCGAACCGTGAGCTCGCCATGCATCCTCCAGCCATCTCCGACGCGTTCGAGCCGTTCGCTCGCGAACACCATGGACGGATACCTCTGGACGTCGAGAAAGTCGCCGGAGCGCAGATGATCGTCGCGCATCTGCACCCCGGTCGAAATGCTGGCTGTGCTGATGTCAACCACCACGGCTGAACTCGTCAGCGGCTCATCGACGGTGAAGCTGCCGTCGAAAGAGGCGAAAAAGCCCCGAACCCGCGACATCTTGAGGTGCGTCGCGGAGAAATTGATGCTCGAATGCACAGGGTCGATCAACCAGATCCCGTGATGGGGCAGTCTGGGCGAGCCCGGGCCGCCGAGCAAACGGCTGGGCAGCCCGTCGCTGTTGGCCAGCGTCCAGCCCATCAGCGAGGCGGCATCTGACAGCAAGTTGTCGTGCGGCGCGCCCCAACCCTGAACCGGCCCGCGCGGGCCGTGCGCCGTCATGTAGCGCACCAGCTCATTGAGCTGCGCGGGCGCAGCTCGCGGCGGGTCGGCACTGTCGCCGGGCGCTAGGCGTTGCAGTAGCGCATCGACTGTGGCGACCGCCTCGGAGGTGATCGCACCCGTGCGCGCGAGCACCGCGAGCGGCGCGCCCTGGTCCCCTTCGTCCGCCCAGAAACCCGCAAGTGTGCGTGCCCGGGCATCGCTGACAACCCGCGTGGATCTGTGCTCCACCATGCCGCCTCCTCGAGAAGCCCGAGCGGAGGATAACACAGAAAGCTATCATGGCTCACCTAAAGTAGTTCTCATATACCCGTGCGGGGTCGCGACAGTAGCCGCGGCGATGAAGCAGTGGCGGACGGCGCCGTGACACGCGATCTCGAGGACCAGCCGCTCGCCAACAGCCCGTGATCGCCGGTGAGGCCGCCCGGTCGCGGTGTCCCGGTATCGTCGGGCGCGGATCGGCCTCGAGCGCGGCCGGGGAGCGCGAGCGCAGCGCGGGGAGCGAGGGAGTCGTGACGAGATCACGGTTGCGCAAGGTCGGTCACGATCCGGACTACCGGTTCTCCTTCGCCAACGAGCGCACGTTCCTCGCCTGGATCCGCACGGCCCTGGCCCTGGACGCAGCGGGGCTCGCGGTGGTCCAGCTCCTACCCCCGTTTGGCGTGCCGTACGTCCGCGAGGTGATCGGCATCGGCTGCGTGGCGCTGGCGGCGGCGGTCGCCGGGTCCAGCTACCGGCGCTGGGAGCGCAACGAGCGCGCCTTGCGCACCGACGCCCCGCTCCCGCACAACGCCCTGCCCCGCCTGCTCGGCGCCGGCATCGCCGTCGCCTCCGTCGTCACCCTGCTCGCCCTCCTCCTCGCCAACCGCGCCGGTGCCTGAGGACCCAGCGAACGCCGAGGCGCCGCCCGGCCTCGCACGCGAGCGGACGTCGCTGGCATGGACGCGCACCGTGCTCGCCATCATCGTCGCCGGTGCGCTGCTGCTGCGCAGCGGAGTGGGCCTGGGTGGGTTCTGGGAGCTGCCCGGCGCCGTGGCCATCGCCGGCGGTCTGCTCGTGCTCGCCGTCAGCCTGCGCCGCGAGCACCGCGCCGCCAGCCCAACCCTGCTCCGCACGATCGGCATCGGCGTCACCCTGCTGTGCCTCGCCTCCCTCACCCTGACCTTTGCCGAGTCCGAGCGAGCGGTCCCGGCTCGGGTCGACGCTGGGAATAAATAGGGTGAACCGGCCTCATGTG
>Ga0136616_10001360_pt1 | contig 12784 bp, 13 predicted proteins | sample AntDrymUQ2992106_2_FD_106648 | JGI IMG/M metagenome (GOLD analysis project Ga0136616, IMG submission 106648) | Polar desert sand microbial communities from Dry Valleys, Antarctica - metaG UQ299 (21.06) | ecosystem: Environmental > Terrestrial > Soil > Desert | place: Antarctica: Dry Valley...
ATATATTTCCGAATGGCTGGACTTCACCCACGGTGATATCCAGCGAAAACCAAAAAACTCACTAAACCCTATGTCCGACGCCATTTCCCGCCGCTTACCCCCAGAATTTATGCAACTGGAAGGATGACAAATCGAGCCCGGCAATATCGCCACCACCTCCGCGCCACCCTTAGGTCACAGCAGGTGGGGATGCTCCACGAAGCTTGACGATGTATAGCCCGGCCGCGACGATCACGATCGCGAGTATCAGGAGGATGAACCAGAGATAGGTTTCGACGATGACCGCCACCACGAGGCCGAGGGCGAGAAACAGCGCCACCAGATAATACCGCCAGTCGAGGTGGACACCTTCGAGGAACATTGCGAAGGTGAATAGCAAGGTGATGACCAGGCCGCTGGCGTCGTAGTTCAAGCGGCCGCCCCCAATGAGCATGTAGACGATCTGGACGGCGATTAACAGGCCGACCCAGTGGAACAATCGCTCGCGCAGGACCCTGGTCCATTGAACCGCTTGACCGCGCAGCCGCACCCATTGTGAAAAGAGGATGACCGCCGCGAACACCGGGACCATCAAGAGCCAGTAGAAGCGGCTGACCCCGGGAGATATGTTGGTGAGGGCGATACCTATGTAAGACAACCCGACCAACCCACCCAAGACGAGGCGGTCGTTGAAGTAGGGGAACACATCGGCTTTTTCCGCAAGCGCCTTGAGCTTTTCATTCAAAACAGCGAGACCAGCCATAACAAAAAACCTCCTTCAATCATTTTAGCCTAAGCGTCACCGAGGCGCGGGGCTCGCATCACTCGACCGTTGCGCCGGTGTCCTTGATCGCATTGCTGCAACGACTGCTCAGCGCCTTCTCGTTCTTCTTCATGCACTCGATGACACGCCCTTCGCCCGGCTTGATGGCCGCGCAGTACTTCTTGAGATCGTCGCCGCACTCGTTGGTCAGGTAGGTCAGGGCCGCCACCGCGTTTTCGAGCTGCGCCCCGGCGTCGTACAGTCCATACTCGCAGCGCGCGGAGAGCTTGTCCTGGTAGGCGTACAGGCAGGCGAGCACCCGGCCTTCGCCCGGCGTCACTTTGGCGCAGAATTCCTTCAGTTCTTTCTCGCAGCCCTTGGCGACGGTATCAACGAGCGGCTCCGCGGCCCCGGCGCTCCCTGAGAGTAAGGCCGACGCCCCGAGCAGTATGCCGACGAGGTGGTGTTTTTGGTACATGATGTTCCCCTATCGTTAATTAACCCACGTGTGGTATAGAGGACGTCCTTGCTTATACTACCAAGTCCCCCGCATTCATTATAATACAGCCTCAGTGTAATAGGTTACGGAAAGGAGTGGCGCGCAATGACCAAAGTCAGCAGGGGCTGTTATTGGCGCTGCTATCATCTTAGCGCTCTGATCGCATCACGAGCGCAAGGGAATGAAGGGGAGACCGACATGAGTGCATCGGAAGTTGGGATCTCTTTGCCCCGCGGTTGACTTTGGAGCCCGGCGCTACCATGCTTATCTTGTGTAGGCCAATCAGCCGTGCCGTTAAGCGCTCAATAGAGGAGGAGGACGATGACACGAAGAACCCTGGCCCTATTCGCGGCTTGCGTGTGGCTCGCGGCTGGGCTCTGGCCGTCGCAGTCCCGCGCCGATACGGACGACAGCTTTCTGGTCCGCAACGCCCTCGATATCGTCACCTTGTGTTCCGTAGCAAAGGAGGGCCCGCTGTACACGGCGGCAGCCAATTTTTGCCAAGGTTATGTGGTCGGGGCATACCATTATTCCAGGGCTTTGACCGCCGGGCCGGATCCGGATCGAAAACCGCTCGTCTGCCTGCCCAATCCTCAACCTACGCGGGATGAGGCGATTCGCGCCTTCGTCGCGTGGGCTCAGGCCCATCCCCAGTACAACAACGAGCCGGCGGTGGAGACCTTGTTCAAGTTCGCGATCGAGAGATGGCCTTGTCATCCCTGATCAGGAGGGCACACGGATATGAAACGTCATTTAAATTTACTTTTAGCTGCATCTCTGGCGATCGGATTGACCGGTTGCGCGGGGATGAACACGTCGCAGCAACGGGCGCTGAGCGGCACCACCGCGGGCGCAGCGGGCGGCGCCATCTTCGGGGCGATTGCCGGGAATGCCGGGCTGGGAGCAGGGATTGGTGCGGGCGTCGGCCTCTTGGGCGGCTACCTCTACGACCAGCACAAGCAGGGGGAGGAGAGGGCCTACCAGCAAGGATACCAGCAGGGGCAGCAAGGCCGTTGAGGCTCGTGTTTGCAGGGGTCCCGATCGTGCCCTTACCGCCGATGACGCGGCGAATCCACGAACCCAGCGTTACTTCGGTGATGGCCCAATGAGTTGTCGAGCACGCGCGTGGAGGCTTGCGATATCCAAGCGCACGCGATAGAGCAGCCAAAATACGGGTAGGAAGACTAACGAAGGTGACTAGAAAAAAGTTAGCCCACCCGATCACCGCAACCATTTGCCCCGACGCGGGACCAACAAAAACGCGGCTCAAGCTCGCGATGGCGGACAGTAAAGCATATTGCGTGGCTGTATAGCGCGGGTCGCAAAGTCCCATCAGCAGCGCCACGAAGACGGCGGCTCCCATACCGCCGCTCAGGTTTTCGAGCGCGATGACGAGGGCTAACAGCGCGTAGTTTTTTCCTAGCCAGGCAAGCGCCCAAAAACCTAGGTTGCTCACGCCCTGCAGCACCGCGAAGGCGATCAGCGACCGGTACATTCCCCAGCGGATCATCAATGCGCCGCCCAAGGCCACCCCCAACAACGAACAGCCGAGCCCCAGCCCCTTATTAGCGCCGTTCGCCTCTCCACGCCATTGCGTGCGAGCCGCGCCGGTAGCTAGACTGCGCGCGTGACACAATTAACCAACTTTTCTCTCCAAACTGTCCTGGACGCGTGTTCTTTTTAATGGGCACATCATAACGTGACCGATCGCCTTTCTGCCGCACAAGCCGTATGGTACGCGTTGCGAAGCTGGCGTACGGCGTCGGTGAGTCTGCTGTCTTTTTCGTCCGGCATGCCACTCGGGCTGGTGTGGATCGCCATTCCGGCATGGCTCGCGCGTCAAGGCGTGGACATCAAGATTATCGGGCTATTCACGTTAGCACAGGCGCCGTGGAGCTTCAAGTTTCTCTGGTCACCGATCATTGACCGCTACGCGCTGCCGCTGCCGTGGCTCGGACGCAAGCTCGGCTGGACACTGCTCTTCCAGATCACCCTGCTTGTCACCACGTTCCTGCTCGTAGGCGTGGCGCAACATCCGGATGCCATGTGGATCATCGGCGTACTCACGCTCGCCATCGCCTTCGCCTCGGCGAGCCAGGACATCGCCGTAGACGCCTATGCCGTCGAAGTGTTGCGCCCCGAGGAACAGGGCGTGGCGGTCGGCGCGCGCACGGCAATCTACCGCGCCGCCATGTTCGTTGCCGGTGGTCTTGCCATCACGCTGGCAGGGTCGTGGTCATGGGCGTTCGTGTTTGGACTGATCGCACTGCTCTACGTGCCCATGATGATTGTCACTCTGTTCGCGCCGCGCTCAGATCTCGACGGGGCCGAATCACCGCACACCCTGCGGGAAGCGGTGTGGAAACCGTTCGTGGGTTTTCTCGCGCGCCGCCAGGCGATGGTACTGCTGGCGTTTGTCGTGCTCTACAAGCTCGCCGACAACCTTGCCGGTGCGCTGGTGCGGCCGTTCCTGATACAGATGGGGTTCGACGATTTCGACGTCGGCGTGGCCACCGCCACCATTGGGCTCGTCACCACGCTGTTCGGAACCCTGCTGGGCGGCATGCTCACCACGGCCATGGGTCTTGGGCATTCGCTTTGGGTCTTCGGGCTGCTCCAGATCTTCTCGAACCTCGGCTATGTGTTTGTCACCGAGGCCGGCCCGAATCGTTGGATCATGTACACCGCCATGGGTTTTGAAAGCCTCACGAGCGGAATGGGGACAGGGGCGTTCGGCGTGCTGTTGTTACGCATTACCCAGAAACAATTCTCGGCCACACAGTACGCACTATTCTCGAGTCTGTTCGCGCTACCTCGCATTTTCTCCGGCCCGATCACTGGTGTCGCGGTTGATGCGATGGGCTGGCACGACTTCTTCATCCTCACCATGCTAATCGGTCTCCCCGGGATGGTGTTGCTGCACCGCTTCTCACCGCTCGGCGTGCGCGACCCAAATTTGGAGGAACCGATGCTCGCAGCCGCCGCTCCCGTGAACCGAGCAACACTTCTCATCAGAGCACTCACCGGTGGGGCGGCGGGATTCGTTGTAGCAGTACTTGTGGCGGCGCTCCTCGAAGCATTTAGAAGACACCGCGCCGCACCGGACAACGCCTTCGATCTTCTCACTCCTCTCGCCGCGATTTTCACACCGCAAGGCGTGAACGAGTGGCTCATGCTTGCCGGCATCGCAATCTTCGGCCTGCTTATCGGCCTGACCGCCGCCGCTACCGCGGCAGCGCGATCCCCGAAAGATTAAGCTGCGTTCGCTTTGGTGCTTGCTGTTTTGCAACCGATATAGATCTAATCAAGTGGATTGCAGTAAGTTCCAACTAACAAATATAAACGAAATCAAATAGTTTAAATATGTTACCTATGAGAGAGAATTAGTATACATTGTCGCTACGGGGGGGCCAGGCTTTGGCGCGCGAGATCGAACGTAAATTCTTGGTTAAAAACGACGCTTGGCGGCAGCACGCCGCCGAATCCGCACGCATGCGTCAAGGTTACTTGAACAAGAACGGGCCTGGTTCGATACGCGTGCGCATCGCGGGGGACCAGGCCGCCCTGAACATCAAGAGCGCAACACTGGGTGTTTCGCGCACGGAATTCGAGTATGCGATCCCCATGAGCGACGCGGAATATATCTTAGACTCCCTGTGCCGCAAACCGCTGATCGAAAAGACACGTTATAAAGTCGAATATGCCGGTCACCTGTGGGAAATCGATGTCTTCGAGGGAGACAACGCGGGCCTCGTGGTCGCGGAAATCGAGTTGGATGCTGCCGAAGAAGCGTTCCATCTACCCGATTGGGCTGGCGCCGAGGTCTCCCACGACCCACGGTATTACAACGTGTGCTTGGTCTCCCACCCGTACAAGAACTGGTAGTTCGGCCGTCAGCACGAGGCCACAGAGGTTGTGAAAAAATCGTCGCGAGCGATGGGAGGTCGCGTTCCGCCGGAGCGCAGGAACCGGAGTGTATATTGAAATACATGAGGATTCCGAGCACCGCCAGAACGCGAGATCCCGAGCGCAGCAGATTTTTTCACAAGCTCTCAGGTCCGTACTCGTCCGCCACCAACCGGGCTTCAGGAGACAACTTCGGTAATGGGTGACAACGCTCGTGCAGTGCGGCCGACGCAAACATAATCAAATCCTATGGCCGTCATCCGCTCGGGCTCATATACATTGCGCAGATCGCAAAAAACCCTTCCTTTCATCCGCGCCAAAACGTCGTCGAGATCCAGCCCACGGTAAGCGTTCCATTCCGTCAGCAGCACGACGGCATCGGCCTGCTCAAAGGTCTCATACACGCTGCCGTAGTAGGTAATGGAATCGGGCAAATGTTTTTTCGCCTCCGCCGTTCCGTGCGGATCGTGCGCGCGTACGATGGCCCCTTTCTCGATGAGCGCGGGTAAAATGGATAAGGCGGGAGCATCTCGCATGTCGTCGGTCTCCGGCTTAAAGGTCAGCCCGAGAACTGCGATGGTCTTGCCCGCCTCGCTGCCTCCCAGCGCATCGCGGATCTTCTTAATCATGCGCGCCTTCTGCGCGGCGTTGACCTCGATGACCGCCTCCACAATGCGGCTCGATACGCCTTGCTCCTGGGCGATCCTGACCAAGGCTTGCGTATCCTTTGGGAAACAAGAACCGCCATAACCTGGGCCCGGGTGCAAGAATTTGCGCCCGATCCGATTATCGAGGCCCATCCCCTTGGCCACGGCGTGGACATCGGCGCCGACGGCTTCGCATAGCATCGACATTTCATTGATAAAGCTGATCTTGGTCGCGAGAAAGGCGTTCGAGGCGTATTTAATCAACTCGGCGCTTTCCAAATCGGTCTTAACGATCGGAGTTTCGATCAAGTTCAACGGACGATAAAGCTCGCGCAGCAACGCTTGCCCGCGCGCACTCTCCACACCGATGACAACACGGTCGGGACGCATGAAATCCGAGATTGCCGCGCCCTCTCTTAAAAATTCCGGGTTTGACGCGACATCGAAATCAGCCGCCGGATTCTCTTCTCGAATAATGCGCGCGACGTTGCGCGCCGTGCCGACCGGGACCGTGGATTTATCCACGACTACCGTGTAGCCCTTCAAGTACCGCGCGATCGTTCTTGCCGCCTCGTAGACGTAGCTCAAATCCGCGAAGCCATCCCCATGCCGCGATGGTGTCCCCACCGCGATAAATACCAGATCGGCAATGCCAATCGGATGTGCGAACTTTACCGTAAACCGCAGCCGCTGCTGGGCGGCATTTTTATCCACGAGCTCTTTGAGACCAGGTTCATAAATAGGGATCTCGCCCCGGTTCAAACGCGCGATCTTATCCTCATCGACATCGATACAGGTGACGTTTGCCCCAAATTCCGCCAGACACGCTCCTGACACCAACCCCACGTAACCGCTGCCGACCATAACCACATTCATCCTGACGATCTCCTCATAGGCGCCACAAGCTAATGCTTTCCGGGCATTCACTCCTCGGCAGGACGGCTTTCACGTCGATGACCACGCCCGCGCCATCTCTTAATAACGGGATGATTCCCGCCCAGCCCTGAGCAAGATATTCGCGATGCGGTACGGCAAGCACGACCGCCTCCGCGGGTTCGAGCCGCGCTTCGCTCAGCAATTCGATACCGTATTCCTTTTTTGCCTCGTCAGGGTCGGCTAAGGGATCGTGCACTTGTACCTTGACTGAATAATCCATCAGCTCATTGGCGATATCGATCACACGTGTATTGCGTAGATCAGGCACGTTCTCTTTGAATGACAAACCAAGGATCGTGACCGTGCTTCCCTTCACGCTGTGCCCGCGGTGAATGAGTTGCCTTATGATCTGATTGGCGACATATCCACCCATGTCATCGTTGATTCTGCGTCCGGCCAGGATCACTTGGGGGATGTAACCCAGCACTTGGGCTTGATGGGTGAGATAATATGGATCGACGCCGATACAGTGCCCCCCGACGAGGCCCGGGTCAAAGCGCAAAAAGTTCCATTTGCTGCCCGCGGCGGCCAGAACATCGCGCGTGTCTATATCCATTTTGTTGAAGATGAACGCCAGCTCGTTCATGAGCGAGATATTCAGATCGCGTTGTGTGTTTTCTATCACCTTCGCGGCTTCCGCGACTTTAATCGATGGCGCTCGATGCACACCGGCCACCACCACCGAGCTATAGACTTCGGCGACGATATTCAATGTTTTCGCATCCTGCCCGGAGACAATTTTGGTAATCGACTTGAATGTGTGTTCCTTGTCCCCGGGGTTAATTCGCTCCGGCGAGTAACCCACGAAAAAATCAATCCCGCTTTTTAGCTTGGACTCCCGTTCTAACACAGGGACACACTCTTCTTCCGTCGCACCGGGGTAAACGGTGGATTCGTAGACCACGATGTCGCCGCGCTTCAACTGCGAGCCGATGGTCTCCGATGCGCCGATCAAGGCGCCGAGATCAGGCCGTTTCGCCCGATCGATCGGCGTGGGCACGGCGATGATGTGAAAATCGGCGGACTTTAGATCACAAGGATCCGAGGTATACAGGACGTCCGCTTCCGCGAGATCAGCCGGCTCGACCTCATGCGTCCTGTCGGTTTGTTGTTTAAGCTCGGCAATGCGCACTCGATTGATATCGAAGCCCACCACGCGTTGCCGCTTGCCGAATTCCACGGCGACAGGCAAGCCGACATAACCGAGCCCGATAACGGAAATTTTTCTACCGTGTTTCATGGTTTCTAGAATAGCCTTTATACCAGCTTACAAACTTTGCGATCCCCACATCGATCGGCGTCGACGGCCGGTACCCTACATCCCGCTCGAGATCGGTAATATCCGCATAGGTATCGGGAACGTCGCCGGGCTGAATCGGTAAAAAGTTCTTTTGCGCCTTTTTCCCTAGCGTTTCCTCCAGCACTTCGATGAACCGCATCAAGGGTACCGGCTTACTGTTCCCGATATTGTACAATCGATAGGGCGCGCGGCTGGAGCCGGGATCCGGCTCATGACCGGACCACTCCGAACTCGGCGCCGCGACCGTATCTATAACTCGAATGACGCCTTCAACGATATCATCGATATAAGTGAAATCGCGCCGATGCTCGCCGTGGTTGAAGACATCGATCGGCCGTCCCTCGATGATATTACGCGTAAACAAAAACAAGGCCATGTCGGGTCTGCCCCAGGGGCCGTACACGGTGAAAAATCTCAAGCCCGTCACCGGCATGGCGTACAGATGGCTATAGGTATGCGCCATCAACTCGTTGGCTTTTTTTGTCGCCGCATACAATGAAACCGGGTGATCGACATTATCGTGAACAGAGAACGGCATCCGGGTGTTGGCTCCGTACACCGAGCTTGAGGAGGCATAGACGAGGTGCTCGGCGCCATAATGGCGGCACCCCTCGAGGATATTCACGAAACCGAGGAGATTCGAATCGACATAGGCGTGGGGGTGGGTGAGTGAGTAGCGCACCCCGGCTTGCGCCGCTAAATGTGCAACTCGCGCCGGCCGCTGCGTATTAAACAGCGCGTCGATGCCCGGCCGATCGGCAATGTCGAGCTTGATGAAACGAAAATTCTCGTGAACGGCAAGCCGGCTAAGACGCGCCTCCTTGAGGCCGACATCGTAATAGTCGTTCAAATTATCGACACCAAGCACTTGGTCGCCGCGAGCGAGCAGGCGCCCGCTGAGCGCCGCGCCGATAAAACCAGCCGCGCCGGTTACTAGGATTTTCATTGCTATTGCCTAAGCTGCCTGCGTATATTCATCATTATAAATTGCGGCCTTTCAAGTTCGAGCGATCCAGGACGATCATTGTTATGCGCAACAGTCGGCATTCCGCGCCACCCTCCGGGCTTCCTCGACGGAGGCCGGTATTCATGCCGCTCTCGTACAAAGCTCAGGCAATAACCATGACTATTCGATGCATGTGGAAGCTCGCCGGTGGTCTCCTAATCGGTGTAACCATCTTTTTCTCACTTATACCTTTACCTTCGGTGCAGCCTTCGGCGATCCCCGATAAACTGGTCCACGGCGCGGTTTACGCCCTGCTGATGCTATGGTTTGTCCAGATCACCCGGCGCCATCGTTGGGCTGCCCTCGCGCTTGCTTTAACGCTGCTCGGTATCAGTCTGGAGCTCGGTCAAGGAGCCGGCGGGTATCGAGCCTTTAGCTATCTCGATATCGCCGCTAACACCTTCGGCATTGCGCTCGGCTGGATCTCAGCGTTATTGGGATTGTCGTCCATTTTAACGCGTCTAGAAACCGTCTTGGCGATCCATAACACCCGCCGCAGCACGCCGTAAGCGCGACGCGCGAAAATCATCGCGGCGGACTGACTGCCGAACGATTGGCGTCCCCAAGGGGATTCGAACCCCTGTTGCCGCCGTGAAAGGGCGATGTCCTAGGCCTCTAGACGATGGGGACAGGATTGTCTGTGAGATTCCCGGGGCGCGCCTTACCTTCCTCTGCCGTATACCGCTTACCCGTGCGATAGATGGTGGAGCCAGGCGGGATCGAACCGCCGACCTCTACAATGCCATTGTAGCGCTCTCCCATCTGAGCTATGGCCCCACGGATTCTTCAAACCTTAAGATAGGCCCGCGCCTGTGTCAATAACCTTGGCTCTGAACATAGGCAATGGCCTTGGCGATACGCAGCAAGGAACGTTCCCTACCCATGAGCCAGACCGTGGTGTCGATAGGCGGGGAGACGCTCCCGCCGGTCAACGCGACTCTTAGAGGCTGGGCAAGCTGGCCCAATTTCAATTGGAATGTCGCCGCTACGTGGGTGATGGCTTCATGCACAGCCTCCTGAGTCCAGCGCGGCAAATCTGAGAATCTTTGCCTTAACATCAGCAGTGGATCGGCCATGAGCGGGGTGAGGTACTTCGCCGCGGCCGGCTCGTCATAGGTGGGAAAATCCCGGTAAAAAACGCCAGCGCTCTCCGCCATCTCAACCAAGGTTTTAGAGCGTTCACGTAACGGCTGAACAACATCCGCCAACGTCGGGGGATCCCTCGCCGCGATCCCGAGACGGTCTAAATGCCAACCCAGGCGCGCCAGTACTTCGGCCGTCGGGATGGTTTTTAGATACTGTTTGTTCAACCACTGTAACTTTTCAGAGTCGAACGCCGCCGCGGCCTTGTTGATCGCTTCGGTCCCGAACTTATCGATCATTTCCTGCTTCGAAAAGATCTCTTGGTCCCCGTGCGACCAGCCCAGCCGAAGCAAGTAATTCAGCAACGCCTCGGGGAGATAGCCGTCCTCCCGGTATTGAAGCACGCTGACCGCGCCATGCCGTTTCGACAGTCGCTGGCCATCACCGCCGAGGATCATCGGCACATGTGCATAGGCCGGGATGGGTGCGCCCAAGGCTCGCAGGATGTTGATCTGCCGTGGCGTATTGTTCAGGTGGTCATCACCTCGAATGACATGGCTGATCGCCATATCCATGTCATCGACAACCACCGTGAGATTGTACGTCGGTATGCCGTCCGCCCGCGCAATGATGAGATCATCGAGCTCGCGGTTGTGGAACACGACCTGGCCTCGAATCAAATCGTGCACGGCCACTTCGCCATCGGCCGGGTTCTTGAACCGCACCACGGGCCGGCTGCCCGTCCTCGCCGCGTTACGGCAGTAGCCGTCGTAACGTGGCTTTTCTTTGCGCCCCATCTGCTCGGCTCGCAGTGCCTCGAGCCGCTCTTTCGAGCAATAACAATGGTAAGCCTGCCCCTCTCGCAGCAACCGATCGATAATCTCTCGATAACGATCGAAGCGCCGCGATTGAAAATACGGGCCTTCGTCATGGTCGAGACCGAGCCACGCCATGCCCTCCAGGATCGCCTCGACCGCCGCCTGCGTCGATCGTTCGAGATCGGTGTCCTCGATCCTCAAAATAAATACGCCGCCATGTTTTCTCGCATAGAGCCAAGAGAAGAGCGCCGTGCGGGCGCCGCCGATATGCAAGTAACCGGTCGGACTCGGCGCGAAACGCGTACGTACTTGAATTTTCTCCATCATGGCGCCTGCGTTGTGTTCCAATTTATTCGCCGCGCTCCATCGCCTTGGGATTGGTTGACCCTGCGGTTTAATGTCCCTAGAATTCCTGCGACGGGCGATTAGCTCAGTGGGAGAGCGCTGCTTTCACACAGCAGAGGTCGCTGGTTCAATCCCAGCATCGCCCACAAAAATCAATCACTTACGATTATCTGCACTGAGTAAAACCTGACCATTCACAGTCATACACAGTCACAAACTACTGGATACATATTCACTTCAGTCATAATTTGGTCATACTTACTGGTCGCGCGTTGTCGGCTACACGGGCCAAGTGCTCGGGCGACAGGTGAGCATAACGTGTGACCATCGTCAGTGTCTTCCAACCACCTAGCTGTTGCAACTCCTCGAGCCGGGTACCGTTCATCACATGCCAGGACGCCCAGGTATGTCGTAGGTCGTGCCAGGTGAAGTCTGGTATCCCCGCCTTGGCTAAGGCCACGCGCCACGCACGGGTCGCAGTCTGTGTGACTGGCTGGCTATGATACGGAAACACCCACTGCGAGTGGAGACCGATCTGTTCGTTTAGTAATAGCATCACATCATTGTTCAACGGGATGCCGATGGCTTGTCGCTGCTTAACGTGCTTGGCACTCGGCCTTCGAGACCGTCATCGGATTCTGCACCATGTACTCGATGATTCTATGGACCTCGGCATCGGAGTTCGACTTGTGAAGGGCGAGCCGTGCGAGTAGGGACTGGTTGGCAGTCACCGTGAGAATCGTGGACCAGCGCTCCAGGGTCGGCTTCTCCGAGGCGTCGGAGTTCAACCGCCGCCGCTCCCGCCCCTGAGTAATCTGATAGGCGAGGTCCGAGAGCTGCTGCCCAGTCGTGTTGCTCACCTCATCCAGGGTGATAGGCAGGTTGTTATACGCACCGATGCGCTTGAGTACGGCGTTCGGCGTGTCGTTGGCCTGGGGCCCGATGTCCTTGGGGTTTCCCCACACACTGTTGATAGCGTGCAGCGCGGTCGTCTTACCCTGCCCACCGTCCGGCGATACCATCGCGACGACGGCGCCCTCGTAGCCGCTGAAGGGCATGAGCGGCGCGCCGAAGGCGGTGCCGATGGCGAACTGATAGGGCTCCATCCCGCCGCGCTCGTAGAGCGACATCACCTGGCGCCAGACGGCGAGGTCCCCGCGCTTCGCGAACCCGCGGATAGTGGCCACCGCCCCACTCGCCGTGTTATCCACCGAAGTCCCATCCGCCTTGTGCAGACTGTGACCGAGCACGAAGGCGGTGTAGTCATCCTTCCAGCCGAGCTGGTTGTACTGCTGGACATGACTGGCGCGGGCCTGTAGCTCGGCCATGTACGTCATCAAGTATGCTTGCATAGTGTTGACTGCCTTTCCGAAGATGAGTAGCCCTTCCAGTTGCATAAATTCTGGGGGTAAGCGGCGGGAAATGGCGTCGGACATAGGGTTTAGTGAGTTTTTTGCTTTTCGCTGGATATCACCGTGGGTGAAGTCCAGCCATTCGGAAAT
>Ga0136616_10001361_pt1 | contig 12781 bp, 12 predicted proteins | sample AntDrymUQ2992106_2_FD_106648 | JGI IMG/M metagenome (GOLD analysis project Ga0136616, IMG submission 106648) | Polar desert sand microbial communities from Dry Valleys, Antarctica - metaG UQ299 (21.06) | ecosystem: Environmental > Terrestrial > Soil > Desert | place: Antarctica: Dry Valley...
CAGCTCCACGCCGAGTACGGCCTCTCGCAGGTCGAGCTCAGCCTGCCGCCCGCGGACCCGGTGACGGCGGCCGACGACCAGCTGCTGGCCCGCCAGACGATCCGCGCCGCGGCGCGCGCGCACGGCCTGCGCGTGAGCTTCGCGCCGCTGGTGTCCGAGGCCACGGCCGGCAACGGTTGGCACGTCCATGCGTCGGTGCTGCGCGACGGGGAGAACCTGTTGGCGGGATCGGGGGACCGACCCCGCCCGGAGGGAGCGGCGTTCGTCGCCGGCCTGCTGCGCGACCTGCCGGCGATCGCGGCCATCAGCGCGCCGAGCGTGCCCTCGCTCGCGCGGCTGCGGCCGGGCTACTTCGCCAGCGCGTTCGCCTTCTGGGGCGTGCAGAACCGCGAGGCCGCGCTGCGCTACGTGCCCGGCGCACCGCTGCCCGGGCCGCAGGGCGCCAACGTGGAGCTCAAGCCGTCCGACGCCTCCGGCAACCCCTACCTGGCGCTGGCCGCGCTGTTCGCGGCCGGACTGGCCGGGATCGAGGAGGGCCTGGCGCCGCCCGAGCCGATCCAGGAGGACCCCGGCGCGTGGACCGACGCGGAGCGAGAGCGACGGGGCGTGGTCCGCCTGCCGGCGACGCCGGCCGAGCAGGAGGCGGCGCTGACCGGCTGCGAGCGCGTTCGGGCGGCGCTCGGCGAGCAGCGGCTCGGCGCCTTCGTCGCCGTCCGGCGCTCGGACGCCGCCTGGGCGGCCGAACGCGACCTCGACGAGGTGGTGGCCGCCCACCTCTGGCGCTATTGACCCTGCTGCTGCCGGGCTCCGCCGAGCTGCTCGCCGCCCGCGCCGGCGAGCTGCCCCAGAAGGACCAGCTGTGCGGCGCGTTCTGGGGGCTGCTGGCGCTGCGCGCCGCGCCGGCCGGTGGCGGGCCTGACCGGGACGAGGTCGCGCTCGCAGGCGCCGGCAGACTCGAGCAGGACGCGGTCGCGCTCGCCGCGGGCACCGCGCTGGGGACGAGTCCCGAGGCGCGGGTGCTGCCGCCGGGCGAGCCCGGCCGCGACGACTTCCGGGTCGAGCTGCCCGTGGCCGGCGTCGGCGAGCCAGGCGGCACCTCCGCGACCGGCGTGGCGCGGGCCGTCGCCGAGCTGTCGGGCGGCGCGCTGGCGGTCGTGCCGGCGAGCGGCGACTGGAGCGGGGCGCGGCTGCGCGCACTGCTCGAGCGGCTCGCGGCGCTCGAGGCGCCACTGACCTGCATCGCCAACCTGCGCACCGGCGCACTCTGGGGCACGCACCCGGCGCCCGCCGAGTTGCTCGCATACCTCGAGACCGGCGACGCGGCCGCCGGGCCGCCCGCCGAGTGGGACGTCGGGCATTTCGTCGCCCTGCTCGGGCTCGTGGCCGGCCGCCGCGGAGCGCTCGTCGTGGTCGCCGACTCCTACCGCTCGCTCGGCCACGACGGCGTCCACCTGCAGCCGGCCGAGCGCGTCGCCGAGGCGCTGGGGGCCCGCGGCGTGCTCGTCGCGGTCGAGCGGTCCGCACGCGCGGCGGCCGAGCAGGCCGTCGCCGCCGCGGAGCTCCGCTGCGAGCCCTGGGACAACGGCAGCCCCGATGCCCGATTGTCGCCTCCGTCCCCCTGACCGGGACGGAGGCGACAATCGAGCCCGACCGGGCGGTCGAAACCGGCGCCTCCTACCCAGCCGGGGTAGACGCCCCGAGTCCGGCGCCTACCCGCGGTAGCCGCTCGCCCCGAGTCCCGCGCCTACCCGCGGTAGGCGTTGGTGATCGGCATGCGCCGGTCGCGCCCGAATGCGCGCGGCGTGATCTTGACGCCGGGCGGGGCCTGGCGGCGCTTGTACTCGGCCGTGTCCACGAGTGCCAGCACGCGGTCGACGGCCTCCGCCGGCAGCCCCGCGCGGATCAACTGGTCGCGGTCGGCGTCCTCCTCGACGTAGGCCTCGAGGATCGCGTCGAGCGTGTCGTAGTCGGGCAGCGAGTCCTGGTCGGTCTGGTCCGGGCGCAGCTCCGCGCTCGGCGGGCGGTCGATGATCGAGCGCGGCACCGGATGCGCCTCGTCACGGGCGTTGCGGAAGTCCACGAGCCGGTAGACGAGCGTCTTCGGCACGTCCTTGATCACCGCGAAGCCGCCCGCGGTGTCGCCGTAGAGCGTCGAGTAGCCGACCGAGGTCTCGGACTTGTTGCCCGTCGTCAGCACGAGCCAGCCGAGCTTGTTCGAGAGCGCCATCAGCAGGTTGCCGCGGATGCGCGCCTGCAGGTTCTCCTCGGTGATGTCGGGCTCGCGCCCCTCGAACCGCGCGGCCAGCAGCGCGTCGTAGACGTCCATCGCGCCCGCGATCGGGATCTCGAGGAACTCGACGCCGAGGCTCCCGGCCAGCGCCCGCGCGTCGCTCTGCGTGCCCGAGGAGGAGTAGCGCGAGGGCATGCTCACGCACGTGACGCGGTCGGCCCCCAGCGCGTCGACCGCGATCAGCGCCACCAGCGTCGAGTCGATCCCGCCCGAGAGGCCGATCACCACATGGCGGAAGCCGTTCTTCTCCACGTAGTCGCGCGTGCCGAGCGCGAGCGCGGCGTAGACCTCGGCCTCCGGCTCGAGCAGCTCCGCGACGTCGCCGCCGGGAGCGGCATCGTCGCGCTCGTCGCGCGGGAGCGTGCCCGCGTGGCGGACCTCCGGCAGCACCCGGTGCACGGGCGGGCGCAGGCGCGTGTCGCGCAGCCGCGCGGTGACCGCGGCCTGCACGTCGACGGTCGCGAACGTCAGCGCCTCGGCGAACTGCGGCGCGCGGGCGACCAGCGCGCCCTCGTGGTCGACCACCACCGAGTGGCCGTCGAAGACCAGCTCGTCCTGGCCGCCGACGAGGTTGCAGGAGGCGACGGCGCAGAGGTTGTCGCGCGCGCGCTGGGCGAGCATGCGCTCGCGCTGCAGGCCCTTCCCGCGCTGATACGGCGAGGCGGACGGGTTGACGATCAGCGCGGCGCCGGCCAGCGCCTCGTCGGAGCCCGGCGCGCCGGGAACCCATAGGTCCTCGCACACCGTCAGGCCGATGCGGAGGCTCCCGAGGTCGAGCACCGCGCCGCCGTCGCCCGCCTGGAAGTAGCGCTCCTCGTCGGCGACGCCGTAGTTCCACAGCCGGGTCTTGCGGTAGATCGCCCGCACCTCGCCGTCGCAGAGCACCGCGATCGCGTTGAACACGTCCTGGGCGCGCTCGGGGAAGCCGACCACGGCGACGATTCCGTGGGTGTCACGCGCGAGCGCGTCGAGCGTCTCGCGGGCCGCGCGCAGGAAGTGCTCCTTGAGCAGCAGGTCCTCCGGTGGGTAGCCGGTCAGGGCGAGCTCCGGGAACAACACCAGCTCGGCGCCGCCGTCGCGGGCGGCCTCGAGGTTGCGGCGGATCCGCTCCGCGTTGCCCTCGAGGTCGCCGACGCGGCTGTCGACCTGCGCGAGCGCGAGGCGGAGGGGTGGCAGCGGGCCGGGCATCGCGCGGCGAATGTAGCTCAGCCGCGGACGCCGCGGCCGATCCAGGCCTCGGCGAACTCGCGCAGCCGCGGGTCGGCCGGGTCGCCGGCGAGCAGCAGGCGCCGCCACGCCGCCGCGGTCACGCCGGGCTCGCCGGGCCTCCGCGCGAGGATGACCTGCTGGCCCGCGGCGGCCACCTCGGCGTCGAACGGCCCGCTCACGTCGCGCTGGAGGACCCGCAGCGCGGCGGGCGGCCGCGGCGTGTCGTAGAACAGGATCACGTCGCCCAGCTCCAGCGCGTGCAGGATCTCGTCCGGGCTCAGCGGCTCGCCCTCGCCGGTCGGCAGCCGGGGATGGTGGGCGCCGCTGGTCGGCGGGTCGGTCAAGCCGTCCAGCGGCACGTGCTCGCCGGCGGGGAGGTGGCGCGCGCCGAGGTCTGGCTGCAGCTCGCCAGGCCCGGCGGCCGGCCGGGCCCCACTCACCTGCGCGTCGTCACGGGCGGTGAACACGAGCAGGAGCACGGCGACGCCGCCGACGACCAGCACGGCGCCGGCCAGGAGCGTCGCCAATCGCCGCATTCGCTGGTCCCCTACGCCGCGGGCGCGCGGTGCCGCGCGGCCGGCCGCCGGCGCTTGGAGCCGGTCTTCGCCACGCCGGCGACCGCGGCCAGCTCGGCGATCGCGCGGCGCAGGTCCTCCGCGACGTCGTCGAGCTCCGGCAGCGCGTCGTAGTCGCCCAGCAGCCCGAACCCGAGCCGCCCGTCGTAGGACATGATCGCGATCCCCAGCGCGGTGTTGAGCGTCAGCGGGACCTGCGGGTAGAAGGCGCGCAGCCGGCGGCCCTGGAGGTAGAGCGGGAACTGCGGGCCGGGCACGTTGGTCACCACCACGTTGAAGAGGCGCTGGCGCGACTGCAGCCGCGCCGCCTGGTCGAGCACCGTCGGCGCGGCGAAGCCGGTGAGCCGGGTGAGCACCTCCGCGCCGACCGCCTGGCCGGACTCCTTGAGCCCGCTCATCGCGTCGTGGACGATCCGGAAGCGCTCCAGCGGCTCGGGGGCGTACAGCGGCAGCGGCGCGTACATGGCCGCCACGCGGTTGCCGAGCGCCCCGCGCTCGGCGTCGGCCCGCACGGAGACCGGCACCATCGCCTTCAGCTCGATGCCCTCCGGGTCGCGCCCGCGGCGGATGACGAACGCGCGCAGCGCCCCCGCCACCGCGGCCAGTACGACGTCGTTGACGGTGCCCCCGAGCGCCGCCTTGATCGCCTTGAACTCGGCGAGATCGGCGTCCACCCAGGCGAAGCGGCGGTGCGAGCCGATGCGGACGTTTAGCGGGCTGGGCGGCGCGCCGGCGAGCCCGGCCGCCGCCATCGCCGCCAGCCCGCCGGCCGCGCGCGAGCCCTCGGCCATCGCGCGCTCTGGGTGGCGAGCGGCCGCGACGAGCGTGCGCGCCGCGTCGACCGGCCCGGACGCGCGCTCGGCCAGCGAGCCGGCGAGCAGCGCGGCGGCGCTGGGCGCGGGGCGCGGGAACCAGGGCGGCGGCGGGTCCGCCTCCGGCGGGTCCGGCTCGAGGTCGAACAGCACGGTCGAGATGTCCACGCCCGAGACGCCGTCGACCAGCGCGTGATGGGTCTTGGAGACGAGGGCGAAGGCGTCCTCGCCGACACGGTCGACGAGCCACAGCTCCCACAGCGGCTTGGAGCGGTCCAGCGCCTGGGCGAACACCCGCCCCGCCAGCTGCCGCAGCCCCTCCTCGCCCGCCGGCGCGGGCAGCGCCGTGTGGCGCACGTGGTAGCGGGCGTTGAAGTGCGGGTCGTCGATCCACACCGGCCGGCCCTGGCCGAGCGGGGGCCACGCGAGCTTCTGGCGGTAGCGCGGGACGAGGTGCAGCCGCTGCTCGAGCTTCGCCACGAACTCGTCGTAGAGCGGCGGCTCGCCCTCGAAGACGAGCACCGAGCCCACGTGCATGTGCGCGCCGTCGCGCTCGAGCGAGAGGAACGACGCGTCGAGACCGGTCAGCCGGTCGGGGTTCGGCATGGACGGATTCTCGCGGTCCGGCGACCCGTTTGCCAACCTTCAACATAGTGTAGAATCTTTCTTGCACACTACGATGAAGATGAAAGGACCGGACATGGGGATGGATCTCAGCGACGCGGCCGGCTACGGGCGGGTCTTCGACGAGCACTCGCGCAGCGTCTACGCCGCCGCGTTCCGGATCCTGGGCAACCCCGCCCAGGCGCAGGACGTCGTGCAGGACGTGTTCCTGCGGCTGTGGCGGCGCCCGCAGACGTTCGACGCGAAGCGCGGAGAGCTGGGCTCCTACCTGCGGATGATGGCCCGCTCGCGCGCGCTGGACCTGTGGCGCGAGGGCCAGGCCGCCGGCCGCGCGTCGGACCGCCTGAAGCTCGTGGTGGCCGACGCGGAACCGCGGCTCGACGAGCGCCCGAGCCTGGTCGCCGAGCGCGACCAGGACCGCGCGACGGTGCGCGCGGCGCTCGGCCGGCTCCCGCACGCCCAGCGCGAGGTGCTCGTGCTGGCCTACTGGGGTGGCCTGACCGCCGACGAGATCGCCCGCCGCATCGAGGTCCCGCTCGGCACCGCCAAGAGCCGGATCCGGCTCGGGCTCGAGAAGCTGCGCGCCGAATGCGGAGCGGCGCTGCGCCCAGAACTGCCCGCCGCGGCCTGAAGGGGTCTTGACCCGTCAACCGCGGCGATGGCGCCGGATGGAAGGGTTGGGGGGTCAGACCCCTGCTCCACGTGCGGTCAGGGAATTGCCCTGCACCTGTGTGATTTCACCCACTTGACGGCCTGACCTCGCTGCTAGCGTCGAGCGCCAGTTCGGCCACGCCGAGCCGCGGGCGCACGATGCCTCCGCGGGCGGGCGAGAGCGACCACGGCTTGCACGACGCGAGCCGCGCACCCCGCAGGCAGACGCGGCCGATGGACCCGAGGAGGTGCCTCGCTTTGAGGCGTTCCCCGCTGCGCGGCGGGCTGTTTCCCGCTGCGCTGATGACGACGATGATCGGCGCCGGAGCCGTGTCCGCTCCCGCGCTCGCACAAACACCGGGCACAGCCGGTCCCGCTCCCACCGCGAAGATCTCGAAGGTGGGCGTGGGCGAGAAGCGCCTGAACGTCCGCGCCGGCCGCCGCGCGCTGGTCGCCGGCACCGTGCTGCCCCGCAGCGCGGGGCGGGTCGCCTCGCTGCAGATCCGGCGCAGTGGCCGCTGGCGGACGATCGACCGCGATCGCACCGGCGCGGCCGGGCGCTACCGCCTGCGCGACCGGCGCACGGTGCCGGGCAGCGTCCCCGTGCGCGTGCACGTGCGCGGCGGCGACCGCGCGCAGCGGCGCCTCGGGCGGCTGAACGTCTACCGGGTCGCGCTGGCGTCCTGGTACGGCCCCGGCCTCTACGGCGGGCGGACCGGCTGCGGCGGCACGCTGCATCCCGGCCGCCTCGGCGTTGCACACAAGACGCTGCCGTGCGGCACCAAGGTGACGCTGCGCCACGGCGGCCGGCGCGTCCGCGTCGCGGTGATCGACCGCGGCCCCTACGTGGGCGCCCGCGAGTACGACCTCACCGAGGCCACCGCCCGCAGGCTCCGCTTCGAGGGCGCCCGCGGGATCCTCGTCACGCGCTGAAGCGTGCTCGAAAGCAAGATCTGACCCCGCCCCGGGGGTGGGGTCAGATCTTGCGATCGAGCACCTCCGGGGACGGGCGTACGCTTGTTCGCATGAAGCGCGTGATCGCCCACCTCGACTGCGACGCGTTCTACGCGACGGTCGAGCTGATCCGGCGGCCCGAGCTGCAGGGCCGGCCGGTGATCGTGGCGGGCTCCGGCCCGCGCGCCGTGGTCACCACCGCCAGCTACGAGGCGCGCAGGTTCGGCGTCGGCTCGGCGATGCCCGCGTCCCGTGCGCGGCGGCTGTGCCCCGACGCCGTCGTGATCCCGCCGGACTTCACCGCCTACCGCGAGACGTCGAAGGCGGTCTGGGGGCTCGTGGAGGAGCGGCTCGACCGCCTGCAGCCGATGGGCCTGGACGAGGCCTACGCCGACCTCACCGGCGTGCCGAAGCCGCTGCGCGTCCTGCGCGAGCTGGTCGAGGCGGTGCGCGAGGCGACCGGCATCACGATCTCCGTCGGGGTCGGCCCGTCGCGGCTGGTCGCCAAGTGCTGCAGCGACCACGGCAAGCCGGCCGGCCTCGTGGCCATGGGGCGCGAGGAGGCGTGCGAGCGCTTCGCCACGGCGCCCACCAGCCGCGTCCCCGGCATCGGCCCGAAGACGGCCGAGCGGCTCGCCGAGCTCGGCCTGGTCACCCTCGGCCAGCTCCAGCGCGCCGACGAGGGGCAGCTCGCGGGGCGCTTCGGCGCGCGCACGGCCGGCTTCCTGAAGGCCCGCGCGGAGTTCCGCGACGACTCGCCGGTGGAGACCGAGCGCGGGGCGGCGAAGTCGCGCTCGAGCGAGCGGACCTTCGACACCGACATCGACGACCTCGAGGAGCTGGAGGCCGTCCTGCGGCGGCTCTCCGCCGAGCTGTGCGAGGGGCTCCAGCAGCGCGGCCGGCGCGGGCGGACGATCGCCATCAAGGTGCGCCTGAACGACTGGACGACGGTCACCCGCGCGCGCTCGGTCGAGGCGCCGACCCACGACGTCGCGCTGGTGACCGACGTCGCGCTCGAGCTGCTGCGCGCCTACGCCCCGCCGAGGCCGGTACGGCTGCTGGGCGTGCGCCTGGCGTCCTTCGAGGACGTGGGCGAGGCGCCGCGCGCCGCGGCGGCGCCGGTCGCGGGCCAGCTGGAGCTGCCGCTGCCGCTCTCCTAGCGCGCGGCGGGCGCGCTCAGTAGAGCGCGGACGCGAGCCGGCGGCGCGAGTCGCGCGCGACGGGGTGCTCGACGCCCAGCTCGTCGAGCACACCGACGACCGAGCGGCGCAGGTCGTCGCGGCGGTCGGAGTCCTGCGTGGAGCCGATCGCGCCGATCAGCGTGTCGAGCCCGTCCTGCACGGCGCCCGCGTCGAGCGAGGCGAAGGCGGCGCGCAGCTCCTGCTCGTCCTCCAGGCGCAGGCGGGCGGCGAGCCCGTCGGCGGCGAAGGAGCCGGGCACGCCGGCCAGCACCTCCAGGGCCGCCTCGCGCTCGCCGCGGGCGGCCAGCATCCGCGCGAGCGGCACCGCCGCGTCGGCGCGGCCGGGCTCCAGCTCCAGCGCTCGCCGCAGCTCCGGCTCGCCGCCGACCTCGACGAGCGCGTCGGCCTCGGAGGGCACCAGCGCGTCGAGGAAGCGCTCGACCGCCGCGGCGGGCTGGGCGCCCATGAACTCCGCCACCACCTCGCCGTCGCGGAAGGCCTTGACCGAAGGGATGCTCTGGATGCCGAACTCCGTCGAGACGCGCGGGTTGGCGTCGGTGTCGACCTTGGCCAGCGCCACGAGGCCGTCACGCGCGCCGACGGACTGCTCGAGCACCGGCGTGAGCGCCCGGCACGGGCCGCACCAGGCGGCCCAGAAGTCCACGACGACCGGCAGCTCGCGCGAGCGCTCGACGACGTCGCTCTCGAACGTGGCGTCGGTGGCGTCGAAGATCATGCCTTCGAGGATAACTAGGCTCCGCCGCAATGGCCGAGATCAGCGTCCCCGCCGGCGACGTGACCCTCGCGGGAGAGGAGAGCGGGAGCGGGCCTGCGATCGTCCTGCTGCACGGCCTCACCGCCACGCGGCGCTACGTGGTGATGGGCTCGCGCGCGCTCGCGCGCGGCGGGCACCGGGTGATCGCCTACGACGCGCGCGGCCACGGCGCCTCCACGCCGGCGCCCGAGCCGGACGCCTACGGCTACGCGACGCTCGCGGCCGACCTGCTCGCCGTCCTCGACGCGCGCGGGATCGACCGGGCCGTGCTCGCCGGCGGCTCGATGGGCGCGCACACGCTCGTGCGCTTCGCCCTCGACCACGGCGACCGCGTCGCCGGCCTCGTCGTGGTCACGCCGGCCTTCGAGCCCGACGACGAGCAGGACGATGAGCGCCGGCTCGCGCGCTGGGACGCACTCTCCCGCGGCCTGCGAGAAGGTGGGGTGGAGGGCTTTGTCGCCGCCTACGGCGAGCCGGCGGTGCCCGAGCCCTACCGCGAGACGGTCGTCAAGGTGCTGCGCCAGCGGCTCGGCGCCCACGAGCATCCCGAGGCGGTGGCCGACGCGCTGCGCGCCGTCCCGCGCTCGCGCCCGTTCGGGGACTGGAGGGAGCTGGCCGAGCTGGACCTGCCCGCCGTGGTGGTCGCGAGCCGTGACGAGGCCGATCCCGAGCACCCCTACGCGGTCGGCGAGCGCTACGCGGAGGCGATCCCGGGCGCCCGGCTGGTCTCCGAGGCGCCCGGCAGCTCGCCGCTGGCGTGGCAGGGCAGCCGGCTCTCCCACGTCATCGCGGAGCTGGGCGAGCGGGTCTGAGCCTGCGCGCGAACCCGCGGCCTTGGCGTCACCCGGCACCGAGAAGCTGAACGACAGCGACTGGAACTGCAGCGTGGCCAGCCCGTCGTTGATCCGGCGTGGACTCGTCGGGGCTGCCGTCGGGCAGGGTGTCCGTGGCCCAGTCGTCCGAGACGTCGCCGAGGAACGCGCGCGTGTCGGCGCCCAGGTCGACGAGATCGAACTCGCTGACGTCGCCGAAGAAGTCGCCTTCGGCGAGTTCGTCGCCGTCAACGAGCGGGCGCTCGGCGACGCCGGCACCATGTGGGCGGCGACGCGCACGGGCCGCGTGTTCGTCTCCAAGAACGCCGACGCCGCTCCCGCCGCCGTCCAGTTCGACCGGATCGACGGCGACGCCGGCACGCCGGGGCGCTTCGTCAGCTCGATCGCCATCGACCCGGCCGACCCCAACCACGCGTGGGTGTCCTACTCGGGCTACGACGCCTTCACACCGGCCACCAGGGGCCACGTGTTCGAGGTCCGCTACGACCCCGCCGCCGGGACGGCTGCGTGGGCGGACCGCTCGACGAACATCGGCGACCAGCCGGTGACGAGCGTGGCCTACGCGGGCTCCACCGGCGACGTGTACGCCGCGACCGACTTCGGCGTGCTGCGGCGTCCCGCCGGGTCGATCGACTGGGAGGTGGCGGCCGCCGACCTGCCGCAGGTGGCGGTCTACGGCCTCACGCTCTCGTAGTGCAGCGGCCTGCTCTACGCCGCCACGCACGGCCGCAGCGCCTACGCGCTGCAGCTGCCCGGCTTCGTCGGGGCGGCCTGCCCCGGCCAGCCGCCGCAGCCGGAGCCGACGGCGACGCCGACCCCGCCGCCGGGCGGCGGTGAGGGGACGCCCGTCGACCGTACGAAGCCGGCGCTGCGCGTGCGCAAGGTCAGGACCGTGCGGCGGCCGAGGCGCAGCGTGGTGCGCGGGCGCGCGACCGACGCGAACGGCATCCGCCGCGTGCGGATCCGCTGGGGCGACGGCCGGCCGCGGTCGACGGCGCGGCTGTCGCGGAGCGGCCGCTTCACGGTCAGGCACCGCTACCGCAGGGCCAAGCGCCACCGCATCACCGTCACCGCCACCGACCGGGCGGGCAACGTCCGGATCAAGCGCGTGCGCGCACGGGTGCTCAGGCGGCGCTAGCTCGGGCGGGCGGGCGACGCTAGGCGTCCGCCCCGGTGAGCGACGGCATCCGCGCCATCAGCACGACGGCGCACTCGACCACCGTCTCGTGGTCGTAGGAGGTCGCGAAGCGCCAGCTGCCGTCCTCCTGCTGGCAGGCCACGAAGCACGCGCCGTAGCCCGGCCCGAGGGCGACCTCCGTCCAGGTGCCGCGCAGCGGGTCGTCCGGCGGGATCGGACCGCCCCGGATCGCGCTCGCCGCCGCCGCGGCGCCGCCGCCGAGCACGCCGACGAAGCCGATCGCCGCGGCGAGGCCGACGTAGCGGGCGAGCTGCCCCTCGGGCAGCGCGTCGTCGTCGGGCAGGGAGACGAGCAGCAGGCCCGTCGTGCCGAGCGCCGCGGCCTGGCTCGTGAGCAGGGCGGCGGCGCGCTCGGCCAGCTCCAGCGACGCCGCGGCGGGGCGCCGCCAGTTCGTCACGCGCTGGTAGGGGACCGCGTTGTCGGGCACGCCGCCGGAGCTGGTCAGCCGCAGCCCGCGCCCGGGGGCCGGCAGCTCGGCCGGCAGCGGCGCGGGCTCGCCGAGCAGGTAGCCCTGGCCGAGCGTCGCACCGGCCGCGTGCGCCGTGGCGAGCTGCGCCTCGGAGTCGATGCCCTCGGCGAGCACGGTCGCGAGCCGCTGCTCGGCCTCCGCGCCGACCGCCGTGACGATCCGCGCGACGTCCTCGGGCGTGCGGTCGCCCAGCAGCCGCAGGTCGAGCTTGATCACGTCCGGGTAGAGCACCGGCATCAGCGCCAGGGAGCGCGAGTCGGCGCCGACGTCGTCCAGCGCCACGCCCCAGCCGCGCCGGCGCAGCTCGGTGAGCGCGCGCAGCAGCGGCTCCGGGCGCTCGGTGAGCGCGCGCTCGGTGACCTCCATGACGAGCGTGAAGCCGGCGCGCGGCGTGCCGGGCAGGTCGTCCTCCAGCGCGCGGGCGTCGGCGTTGACGAACAGCGAGAACGGCGCGCCGAGGCCGCCCTCGAGCGCGCCCGCGAGCGCGGCCTCGCGGCACGCACGGTCCAGCTCGCCCACCCGGCCCTGCGCGCGGGCAGCCGCGAACAGCGCCTCCGGCGACGCGGCCGGGGAGCCGCGCCAGCGCGCGAGCGCCTCGTAGCCGACGACGGTCATGTCGCGCAGGTCGAAGATCGGCTGGAAGACGGGCTCGATGCTCGCCGCGTCGAAGCGAAGCGAGAGCCCAGCGTCTTCCGCCTCGTGTTCCACTGCGGACATTCAACCGCCTTCTGCGCCGCCATACCAGCGGCGTCGCGTCAGCGGGCGCGGATGCGCCGGCGGCGGGTGATGCCGCCGCCTGAGACCGACAGGCGGTAATGCCCGGCCACGGGCGGGCGCACGAGGCTCGCGAAGGCGCCGTCGCGGACCGCGATCCGCTTGCGCTGCACGCGCACCCAGCGCCGGCCGACGCGCCGCTCGAAGCGCACCGTCACGCGCGCGGACGCCGGGCTCATCGTCCCCTCGAAGGCCAGTGCGCGGCCCCGACGCACGCGCGTGCCCGCCACGGAGAACCGCAGACTCGGGACCACGCGGACGGCGATCGGCGCCGACTCCATGCGCGGGCGCAGGCCGTCCCCGGCGAACACCGCACGCAGGCTGGCGCTGGAGGGCAGCGTGACTCCGGTGACCCAACGCCCGTCGGCGGCGACCAGCGCTCCGGTCAGGTGCGTCCACGCCGAGCCGGCGGCCTGGAGCTCGACGTCGACGCCGA
>Ga0136616_10001366_pt1 | contig 12768 bp, 17 predicted proteins | sample AntDrymUQ2992106_2_FD_106648 | JGI IMG/M metagenome (GOLD analysis project Ga0136616, IMG submission 106648) | Polar desert sand microbial communities from Dry Valleys, Antarctica - metaG UQ299 (21.06) | ecosystem: Environmental > Terrestrial > Soil > Desert | place: Antarctica: Dry Valley...
AGGTGTCCACGTCGAGCATGAGGAGTCGGTTCCTTTCCCTTCGGGATTGGGCAGCAAGCCGACTTTAGAGCGTGGGCACCTTCCGCTCAAGCATTCACGGATAATTCACACCAAGCGTTTAAGGGTATGTCATCTACCAAGAACATCGTCACCCTTACTCACCTCGTTCCTGCCGTCAACCTCGACAAGTAGGGTGTGACCCCCACCAAGAAAACGTCTGCAAAAGACCGTCACGAGCGTCATCAGCGTCATGCCAGCGAGGAAACCACTTGCTCAAGCCGTTCTCTCGGTGACGGTAACCAAGACGATGGAATGACGGTCATGAGGGTCCACATAGGGACCGTCATACAGAAACCCCATAGATACGGGAAGTGTAACGACGGTGACGGTGGTGACGGTAAAATGCAGAGCTTTTCTGAAGGGGTGCGACAGCTGATATGTGTCACTACTCCTGCCAACTAGCATGGGGCTTACGGATCTCTTCTATTTAACGCCTTGGCAGAGGAGAGCCAATCGATGGAACTTGGTCGACAGGGGTTCGGCTGCCCCTATGCTGTGAGCAAATACAGAGAGCGCGATACCATGGCGGATAGAATAACTGTGAAGACACCTCTGAAAGGACTTCTCTACGAAGGAGTTACACAATATGGATCTCCGGCTTTCCGTCCTCGACCTCTCGCCGGTCAGCTCGGGCTCGAACGGCGCCCAGGCACTTCGCAATACGCTCGAAGTGGCCCGGCATGCAGACCGGCTTGGATATGAGCGATACTGGCTCGCTGAGCACCACAACCTGCCCAGCGTCGCCAGCTCCGCGCCGGAGGTGATGATTGGGCACGTGGCTAGTGAGACCTCCCGCATCCGAGTCGGTGCCGGTGGGATCATGCTTCCCAACCACGCTCCGCTGAGGGTCGCCGAGACCTTCCGGGTGCTGGAGGCCCTGCACCCAGGGCGCGTCGACCTCGGCATAGGGCGCGCCCCGGGCACCGACCCCGTGACGGCCGCGGTACTGCGCCGCTCCCAGAACGGGCAGGGGGCTGACGATTTCCCGCAGCAGTTCAGCGAGCTCTTGGCGTTCTCGGGCGATGGATTCCCCGACGGCCACCCGCTGCGGTCGGTGATAGCGATGCCGAGCGACGTCGGGCTGCCGCCGATCTGGCTCCTCGGCTCCAGCGGCTACTCGGCGAGAGCGGCCGGGGAGATGGGCCTCGGCTACGCCTTCGCCTCGCACTTCAGCCCGACAGACCCGGCCCCTGCCATGCGCGCCTACCGCGAGAGCTTCGAGCCCTCGGAGGCCTTCGAGCGTCCCTCAGCTATCCTCGCCGTATCCGTCATCTGTGCCGAGACCAGCGAGCATGCAGAGGAGCTGGCCTCATCCATGCAGCTTGCCTGGGTTCGCATGCGTAGCGGGAACCCAGGGCCGCTCCCGAGCCCCAAGGAGGCGATGGACTACACGTACGGCCCGGCCGAACGCCGCTTGGCCGATGTATATCGCTCGATGCAGGTCATCGGAGATCCTCGGACCGTGCGGGCACGCATCGAGGAACTCGCCCAACATACCGTGGCAGACGAAGTCACGGTCACCACCAACGTCTACGACCACAGCGAGCGGCTGAGCTCCTACGAACGACTCGCCGAAGTCTTCAAGATCCCTACGCCCGGCAAGTGACCGCTCCAGATGGAGCCGCCGGAGCTTGTTGTGGCATCCCGGCGACTCCTCTACCTTAGAAGTCGTAGTCGTCGATGTTCTCCTCGCTAAAGACGAGGGGCGGGCCGAGCAAGACCTCGTCGGGTCGAATCAGCTCCACCTCGCCTAGGCGGCCAGCTTCGAAGGTAGCCCCTTCCTCCGAAGGCATGTTCCCCGTGACCTGCGCGTTGGCCACGTGCACCGTGAGGTACCCGAGGTCGATGGGGTTCCAGAGCACGAACTCCTGTATGGTCCCCGCTTCGACGTACTCCCGGTTGTCGTTCGGCGTGCCGAGACCGGTCACGGGCACCTCGTCGGCGCGACCCTGCTGCTGAACCGCCTCGGCCACTCCGGGCAGGGCGACGGTGGTTATGCCGAAGACCCCAGCCGTGTCGGGGTTGGCCTGCAGGTAGTTGGTGGTCACGTCGACTCCCATCTGGAGATCCTCCTCACCGGGCTCGATAGAGGCAATGGACATCTCCGGGTACTCGGCCACCATGTACTTTTCCATCTCCTCAATCCAAGCGTTCTGGTTGGGGGCAGTGAGAGATCCCGTTACGACCAGGAACTCGCCCCGGCCGCCGGTCTGCTCGGCCATGATGTCGACTAGCTGCTGGCCTATGGCCTCGAAAGTGGCCTGGTTGACGAAGTACTCGCGGGCGTCCTCAGCCACGTCGGCGTCCCACGCCGACGTGGCGACCCCCGCCTCCGCCGCGCTGTTCATGGCGGGCGCCAGGGCGTCGGGGTCGTTGGCGGCCACCGAGATGGCGCTGCACCGCTGCTGGGCCTCCCCCCCACCTTGCGCTTCCACGACCTCAGACACAGCTTCGCGACGCTAATGCTCAAAGGTGGCGAGCATCCCAAGGTAGTGCAAGAGATGATGGGCCACGCCACCATCAACATCACCCTGGACACCTACTCTCACGTGCTGCCGGACATGCAGGACGAGGCAGCCGACCGACTTGGAGCACTGCTCTCCTAGTTTTCTACTGCTGCCACGTTGCTGCCAAAGAGCCCCCGGCGACTACCGAGGGCTCTCTTACATCTCCACGTTTACCCTGCAAACCACTACAAAAAGAAGTGGCGAGACCCGGATTCGAACCGGGGACACCATGATTTTCAGTCATGTGCTCTACCAACTGAGCTATCTCGCCATTTGGCGACGCGCCCGAGGGGGCGCTCGCGCGAAGATTCTAGTTTACGAGGCGCTCGCTATCAAGGGACGAGGCATCCGGGTCCTCGGGCTACTTCTTCGCGAAGCGTTCGAGTTCGAAGGTGGACTCGAGCATCTCCTTGGGGAGGGCGCCGACGACGGCCTTGGGCTGCTCGCCGGGCTCGAAGAGGGCGATGGTCGGGATGCTGGAGATACCGAAGCTACCGGCGAGCTCGGACTCGGCGTCGATGTCGACCTTGGCCACCTTTACGGAGCCCTCGTACTCGGTGGCGATCTCGTCCATCACCGGGGCCACCTGACGGCATGGGGCGCACCAGGAAGCCCAGAAATCAACGAGCACCGGTACCTCGGAGTTGAGGACTTCTTCTTCGAACGTGCTCGCCGTTACTGCTAAGGTTTGCGCCATTTTGAGAGTCTCCTGTTCGTACTGGCTTGCATGCTAATTATATACGTTTTCGCGTCAAGGTCTTCGGGACTCGAGCGCGGAGGCGACGAAGCCCGTCGCCGAAGCGATCATCAATACGACCGAGGGCCCAACGGCGTAAGGAAGATACCCGGCCAGGCTGAGGAGAGCAGAGATCAGGCACAGAAACGCCGAGATCCCAAGGAGCACGACGGCGGTCCTCTTGGCGCGCAGCGCCATCCTCTCGCGGCCCATCTCCCCGATCACCTCCCCCGCCTTCTTGCCGCCCTCGTCGTCCGACCTCATCCGTCACCCCGCTCGATGTGCTATCCGTGCCCAGGTTATACACCTTGGGGCTTACCCGAGAACGGCGCGAGTCAAGCTACTGTCGGGGGAAGAGGCGGGAGCGACGGGACTCGAACCCGCGGCCTCCGGCGTGACAGGCCGGCGTTCTAACCAACTGAACTACGCCCCCGCGAAGGGCAGAGCCAAGTTTACCAAAAGCCCCACTCCGTTCCAAGCAGGTGAGGGTCATCTCCTGGGATTCGCGACCTGTGAAGCAACGGGGGTGGTAGACCCCGCTCTTGCTCGTAGAATGTTCCTGACAAGAGAACGAACGGGAGGAAGGAGGCCCTATGAGCGCCGACGAACGAGGTGCTTCACCGGTTGCGCGGGTTACCGGCGCCAACCGCGGCATCGGGTTCGAGGTGTGCCGCCAGCTCGCGCGAGGGGTATGAAGGTGGTCCTCGGCGCGCGAGACCCCGAGAAGGCCGAGTCGGCCGCGAAGAAGCTCTCCGTGGAGGGTCTCGACGTCCTCTACCGCACGGTCGACGTCTCCGAAGACCAGAGCGTCGGGAGGATCGCCGCCTGGCTTGAGGAGGAGATCGGCAAGCTGGACGTGCTGGTCAATAACGCTGGCATCAACTTCGACTATACGCAGCGGACGAGCAGCGCGGATCTCGGGATGGTCCACGAGACGCTGGAGACGAACCTCTTCGGCGCCTGGCGCGTCTGCGAGGCGCTCCTACCGCTCCTACGCGCGAGCGACCACGGCCGGATCGTCAACGTCTCGAGCGAGGCCGGCTCTTCCTTTACTTCCCCGGGAGGGATGGCGAGCGTGGGAGGAGTGCTCCCGGCCTACACGGTCTCCAAGACGGCGCTCAACGCGTTCACCGTGAAGCTCGCCGCCGACCTGAAGGACACCAACATTCTCGTCAACGCGGTCTGTCCGGGCCTCGTCGCGACCTCGCCGGAGGCCGAGGCGGCCGGCGGCCGCCCGGTTCCCGAAGGGGCGGCGAGCGTGGTGTGGGCGGCCACCCTCCCCGACGACGGCCCGACGGGCGGCTTCTTCCGCGACGGCGAGCCCCTGTCCTGGTGAGCATGGAAGCGGATCGGGTCCTGACGCTCCGCGAGCTCAACCGGGCGACCCTCGCCCGCCAGATGCTGCTAGACCGGGAGTCGCTTCCGGTCTCCGACGCCGTCGAGCGCCTGGTCGGCCTCCAGGCACAGGTGCCGAATCCCCCCTACATCGGCCTCTGGACCCGGCTCCGGGACTTCCGTCGCGACGACCTCACTCGTCTCTTGGAGCAGCGGGAGGTTGTCCGGGCCACGCTCATGCGCGCCACCCTGCACCTCATGACCGCCGGAGACTACCTGCTCCTGCGTCCGGCCCTGCAGCCGGCGCTCACCCGCTCTCTGCGCTCCATCGGCGGCAAGCGGTTGGAGGGTCTCGACCTCGACCGGCTCGTTGCGGCGGCGCGGACGAGCGTGGAGGAGGCGCCACGTACCTTCGTGGAGCTGCGGGGCCTGCTCTCCGGCCTGGAGCCGGACCGGGATCCGTCGGCCCTGGCCTACCTGGTGCGCACGCAGCTGCCGCTCGTCCAGGCGCCGCCGGGAGGTGTCTGGGGCACGGGGGGCAGTCCAACCCACGCGCTTCCCGAGTCGTGGCTCGGCGCGCCGCTCGCCGCTCCGAACGAGAGTCTGCGCGCTCTCCTCTTCCGCTACTTGGTGGCGTTCGGGCCCGCGAGCGTCAAGGATATTCAGACATGGTCGGGATTGGTTCGGCTAAAGGACCCCATCGAGGAGCTAAAGCCGGAGCTGCGCATCTTCCGAGATGAGAACGGCAACGAACTGCTCGACCTCTCCGATGCGCTCCTGCCCCCGGCGGATGCTCCCGCGCCGCCGCGCTTCGTGCCCGAGTACGACAACCTGGTGCTCGCTCACGCCGATCGCACGCGGGTGATCTCGGACGAGCACCGCTCGCGGGTATTTCTCTCCGCCGCCCGGGTCCGCGCTACGTTCCTCCTCGACGGCTTCGTAGGCGGCACGTGGAAGATCGAAAAGACCAAAGGCGCGGCGACCCTCGTGATCGAACCGTTCGAACCACTCCCAAAAGCGGCGCGCGATGCCCTCATGGAAGAAGGGGAGCGCCTAATCCGCTTCGTCGCGGACGACGCCGAAGCGTTCGAAGTCCGGCTAAGCTATTCGAAGTCCGGCTAAGCTGTTAATGGTCCTATGGCAGAAGCCGGTCTACGCACTATTCAGCATGACGAACATGGCAAAGTTAGTAGATGTATCCCTACTCCTCGGAGGCCTGGGCTCGAGGCTCCGAGCTGGTTCAATAGTAAAGTGGTTGGCCGCCGTAGATGACGTTGGGGTTGGTCACACCGTTGCGCGCGGCCAGGTACTCGGCGAAGGTTCCCCGCCGGGAGGCGATGCCGGACAGGGTGTCTCCCGGCTGCACCAGGTAGGATGCGAGATCCCCGCGCTCTATTGCCTGCGCCAGGAGGTCCGCTTCCTCGTTCCGGCGGTCAGGGTAGCGGTCACCGAAATCCCTCAGGGTCTGCGTCGCTTCGTCCCAGCGCCCCTGCGTCACGTCACCCCAAAAATCGGGCAACCGCTGTTCCAGGTTGGGCCCGTACTGGTAGGCGACATCGCCAATGGCTGTCCTGGCCTCCAAGGGAAGCTCCAAGAACGAGTCTCCGGTGGCGTCCGCGTCATAGAGGGTCGCCACGTCCCCGAAGATTTCCCGGGCCACCGCCTGGTCTAGAGCGTAAGCCTCTTCCGCGGTCAAGCGCAGCGGGCGGTTGGCCAGGAAATTCACGGCGTCCTGCCCCGTCAGCCCGGCGTAGGGTATCAGCTTCTGCTTTAGCACCTCCGGGATGTCGAGGGGCTGGATGTCCGCCACGCTTCGCTGGCCCACGTCCACGCCCGTCCCGACGGTCGTGCCGCTCCTGCTGAACAACGGGTCGGGGACGTACCCGTCCAAGCGGAAGCCCTCCTGAAGCCCTATGAAACCCGTGTCAACCGCGTACGGCTGCACTGGAGAGGAGGCGCCCGTACCGATCCCGTTCGGCTGTGGCACGACGGCCTGGTCGGGCGTACCGTACGGGGTGGTGGCACCAGGCCCGACACCCCGCGTCGCACCGACCGGTGGCAACCCATCTGGGGGTAACCCGTTCGAGGGATCTAGCACCCCTCCGCTAGCCTCGCCCCGACCGGTAATGCTGCCGTCTCCCGGGTAGCCTGGGTAACCCGTTGCGGGGCCTACCAAGCTGTCGACTCCTTTTGCCTCGGGAGGGAGACTGGCGGCGCCGATGGGGAGTTCCGTTTGCCCATCCACCCCAGGACCAGTGCTGTCTCCCGCACGGCTCTCAAAGCCCCCGAGCGGGGCGGCTTCACTTCCAGTAGCGTCGTTTCGGGCGCCGCTGCTCGGGTAGTCGACTTCCACGTAGTCCACGCCAGGTCCTGTCAACCCCAGCTCCTCCGCCGCCGCCTGCGAGAGGTCCAACTCGCGCTCGCCGGGTAAACCTCCCCGGTCGTTGACCGTCACCAGGACCGACTTGCCCCCGTAGCTCACCTCCAGCTCCGTCCCAAGCGGCAGCGTCTTGTGGGCCGCCGTGTAACCAGAGGGATCGTAGGGCTCGCCGCTCGCCGTCGGCAGGCCGTGATAGCCGGGGCCGTACCATGAGGCCAGCGCCTCCTCCGCGTCGGCGCGGTCCGCGCCGAACACTAGAAGACCGCAGGCCAGGAGCACGGCCAACGGCAGCTGCACAAACCTCGATCCAAGCAACGATTATCCCCCTCCGTCGCATTCACCTGTGGTCGACCTTCAAGGTCGGAACACCCGTAAGTATTGAGATTCTCGGCCCTGTATACAAGGCCGTTTCGCGCCTTATCTCGTCGTTATAAATCCGTGCCAGATAGGTCTCTTCATCCCGTCACGATAATTACCGCAATAAGAGAACGAAAGGCGCTAAGAATTCCCGGTATGAGCGTCCATTATCACGACGAGAGATCGGGACCCCTCTCGAGAAGGCTGCCTACCGCTCCCAAAAAAGTTTCGTAATCTTTGCGTGATAAGCGGGAGTGGGCTTACGGACAAGAGTGGAGGCCGCGCGTACCTCCTTACGAGAGAGGACAAAAGCGACGAGTTTTAGAAATGGGCGATGCTGGGTTCAAACCAGCGGCCTCCCCCTCATGAGGAGGATGCACCGGGCTTGATTCGGTGGCATCATACCGGTGGTCAAGCTGGCGAGACAAACGAAAGGGAGGGGGGCCTCCGTAGTGCGTGTACAGATATACACCAATGACCGCGAACAGCCCATCGACCTCGAGGTGCTGGAGATGCACACGAAGGTCAGGGGGATAAACACGAACGAGAACGGGCAGCAGAGGGAGCCCTCCGTCGACCAGACGGTAAGGGAGGTGATCCAGGACCCGGTCAACGGCTCATCGGCCAACCTGCTCTTTACGACACCCGACGGGAGGGAAGGCGCGATCTACCTGAACACGGACAAAGTCGCCGCGGTCGTTACGTCCTGGTCGAGCGTGCCCAGCACAGACGAGTAGAAAGCCGGGCTCTGGCGCAGCGCCGGGACCCCGGGCGTCGGTGCGATCCTCTTGTCGAGCGGAGATCACCCCAGCATATGGCAGACCGCTTCGACGTTGTGGCCATCCGAGTCCAGAACGAAGGCCGCGTAGTAGTCGGGGTGGTACTGTGGCCGCAACCCGGGAGCGCCATTGTCCCGGCCGCCGGCGCTCAACGCCGCCTCGTAGAACGCCTCGACCTCCCGACGAGTATCGGCACGGAAAGCGACGTGGACCCGCGGCGTGTTCGCCTCGCCCCGGAGGATCCAGAAGTCCGGCTTTCCGGCCTCCCCGAAACCGGCCACGGAACCGTGAAATTCGAGTAGCAGTTCGTACCTGAGCGGGGCCAGAGCGGCGGTGTAGAACTCTCTACTCGCCTCGAAATCCTCGACGTTGACTCCGGTATGGTCGATCATGGCGATTCTCCCTCTCGGTCTCGGGGGCACTCGTCTAGTTCTACGGCAACGCACGACGATATCAACAGCAAAAGGTCGGAGTCCCGTGAGCAGAACCCCGATCTCGTTGAACGTTTCTGAAGATTTCTGTTTCGTTACCTTCTGGTTATCGTCCTGTCATCTACGCGGCCTATAAAGACAATCGGTCCCGGCGTCACTCTCTGCTCCTTTCCCACTCCCACGGGCGCCGGGATCGCCTTCGAACCGCCACGGTATGTTTGGCTACGATATGATCGTTCTTGCGGCCGAACGGAGGGGTGTGCGATGGGTTGGATCCTGCTGGTGATGGCAATAGTTCTGGAGGTCGTGGGTACGACGAACATGAAGCTGTCGGAGGGCTTCTCGAAGCCCATGCCCTCGGTGCTGGTGCTCTTCTTCTACGCTCTGAGCATCGTCGCCTTGACCTTTGCGGTCAACCGGCTGGACGTGAGCGTGGCCTACGCGGTGTGGTCGGGGATGGGTACGGCGCTCGTGGCGATGATCGGGATATGGTTCTTCCAAGAGTCGTTGACTACCACGAAGCTGATAGCGCTCGGGCTTATCATCGTCGGGGTGGCGATGTTGCACCTTACCAGCGAGTCGTATTAAGAGCGCGTTCAAAACTGAGGTCGCATGCCAATAGCGACCTTGCACCGAAGTCCGCTCTGAAGCAGAAGCCGCCCTGCTGAACCAGAACCCCCTTGGCAGAGAATTTCCCACAACCCGTTTTGAATCAGAAGCGACTAAAGTAAGGAACGGCTGGTGCCGGTGAGTCCGTGGTCGAGGTAGATCCGGTCTTCGGCCACCCCGAGCTCGCGCAGCCGTTCCCGCTGTGCGGTGAGGTCTTGGGTGTCGGTGGAGCAGAGAGCGTAGCCGATCCGGGTGCCGGGCATGATCAGAGTGTAACGGGTAGCCATCCTGCACTGAGAAACAAATCGTACCACCTATGTGAGATGCCGCTGGTCAAGGTCGCGGTTCACCAGCACGTCCTGTTGATCATGTCCGGTTGGGGTTCCCTTGTGAACGTGCCCGCGCGCGGGCGGCGGCACGACTGCTTTGTGGCCGAAGGAGTCGCGTCGGCGAGAGTGTCGGAAACATGGTGAACGACAGTCTCGGAGCGGGTGGTTCTCGGGCGTGCCGGGACTCTCGCACCCAGGATCATGGCGTGCGTCGCGCGGCGTGGCCGAGGCGCTGAGCGTCAGTCGTCGAGGACCGCCAGGTCGAGCTGGCGGAGGCGTGCGGGGTCGGCGAGTATGTCGATTTGTACGATCTTCCCGCGCCCGACCGTGAAGCCCATGACCGAGAATGGCTGTCCGTCTCGGAACACGACCCGACCGACGGCTCCGTTCACAAGCGCAGGCTGGGCGACAAGGTTCGGGCCGCCGAGGCGGGAGAAGGTGAGCGCCCCTTCGGCCACGGCCCGCGCACCGCGCACCACCTTCGATGCGTCCGCGGGCACGGCACCGTAGTCGGCTCGGAGCACGACGTCCGGGTCGAGCACCGCGAGCAGCGCGTCGAAGTCACCGCCGCGCGAGGCGGCGAGGAAGGCATCGACGACTTCTCGCTGGCGGGTGAGATCGGGGTCGGGAGCCGGGGCCGTTCCCTGTACCCGGCGGCGTGCCCGGCTCGCGAGCTGCCTTGCCGCGGTCGGGGAGCACCCCACAATGGTAGCGATCTCGTCGAAGGGCACGGCGAACATGTCGTGCAGCACGAACGCGAGCCGCTCGGCGGGAGCCAGCGTTTCGAGTACCACGAGCAGCGCGAGACCGACCGAGTCGGCCAGCAGCGCTTCGTGCTCGGGGTCGATCCCGTCCGCGCGGCTCACGATCGGCTCGGGCACGTGCACGCCCAGGGGCTCCTCGCGCCGCGACTTGCGCGAGCGCAGCATGTCCAGGCACACCCGCGCGACGATCGTCGTCAGCCATCCGCCCAGGTTCTCGACGCCGCTGGTGCCGGAGCGGCTGAACCGTAGCCAGGCTTCCTGGACGGCGTCGTCCGCCTCGCTTGGCGAGCCGAGCATCCGGTAGGCCATCGCCCGCAGGTGGGTGCGGTTCTCCTCGAATCGCTGCGCCAGCCAGTCGTGTTCGTCCATCGGTCACATTCCCTCGTCGCGTTCCGTCATTGTAGTAGTGACGAACGAAACCCAGACGATGTGACAAGGAGGTCAAGCCGATGTGACAAGGAGATCAAGATCGAAACCGCGATGTTCGGCATCCCGGTTCAGCAAAGACACCTGAAGATCCCTGAAGGAGAGTAATCATGCAAGCACCCAAGAAGATTGCGGTAGCGGGGGCGACCGGGAGGGTCGGCCGTCATGTCGTCGACGTGCTCAAGGCCGGGGGACACGACATCGTCGCGATGTCGCGCTCTGGCGGCGTGGACGTGGTCACCGGGGACGGTCTCGCAGCGGCCCTGGCAGGCGTGGAGTGCGTCATCGACACGGCCACAGGGGCCTCGCCCGACCAGGAGGCGGCCACGGAGTTCTTCACCGCCGCGGCCCGGAACCTGCACGAGGCCGGCGAGCGGGCCGGCGTGCGGCGGATGGTCGTAGTGTCCATCATCGGGACCGACTGGTTCACCGCAGGTTATGGCGCGGCGAAGGTTGCCCACGAGCGGGCCATGCTGTCGGGCCCGATCCCGGTGCGCATACTGCGCGCGGCGCAGTTCCACGAGTTCGTCGCGCAGCTCATGGAGTGGGGCAGGCAGGGCGAGGTGAGCTACGTGCCGAAGATGCGCACACAGCTGGTCGCCGCCAGAACCGTCGCCCAGGCGCTCGCCGACCTTGCCACCGGCCCCGAATCGGCTCCCGCGCCGGGATCCGCCGGGGCACCGATCTTGGAGATCTCCGGTCCGCGGGAGGAGAGCCTCGTCGACATGGCGAAACTGCTCGCGGCCCGGCGGGGCGACTCGGTGCGGATCGAGGGCGTGAGTGACCCGGCCGACCCGGATCGGGACCTCAATGAAACGGGTGCCCTGCTGCCCGGCCCGGACGCCACCCTCGCCGGCCCGACGTTCGAGGAGTGGCTCGACTCGACGTCCTGACGTGCCGCAGCAGCTGACCGTGAAGGGCCAGTCCCGGCTCGCCGACCACGGGCCCGGCGTACCGGACGAGGCCCGCCCGGCACTACGACGAGCCGGCGCTTGCTGACTTGGTTATCTCCATCGCCACCATCAACGCCAGGAACCGCCTTAACGTCACCACCAGGCAGGTGGCGGGCTCCTGGACGGGTAGCTGAGTGGAGAAGGTGCCGCTGCGCAGGAGGCCCGAGGTCGGCCCGAGCTGGTACTCAACTGCAGCCCGGAGCGCTCCGCGGTGGCGAGCACGCTGCCGGTGATAGTCATGCCCCTGCTCGCAGATGTCGGCGCGTCGATCCTGGTGATGGTGATGATCGACGCGGTGCTGACCCGTCTCTTTATCGTCAGCGGAAGCCCCACGATGCCACTGATCCTGCTGGCGGCTGCCGTCGCGGTCGTGTGGGGCCGGTAGGAACGCATCGTCGCCCTGTGGCGGGATACTTCTAGAGGATAGCTTCTTCAATTTCCTGGAACGAGAGCGGGACGGAGCCGGTCGACGACGTACTGGATCAGTTCCCGGGCGTCGACGTGCTGGTGTTTGAGCTGCCCATCGATGCCAAGCATCGCGACACCGTGGAAGGTTGCCCAGACGAATCGCGCGAGTTGTCGAGGCTCATCTGTCCGTACGAGCCCGTCTTCCTGGAGCTCGACGAGCGTCCTGACGAGTACGTCGAACGTCGCGGTTGCCTCTACGACGAACTGCGGATCCTTGGCTCTCGAATCGACGAAGCCGCCGAACATCACACGGTAGTAGGACGGGTGATTGATGGCGAATCGCACGTACGCCATAGCAATCGCATCGAGGCCTTCCAAACCTTTTCCAGCGCTCAGCCGGGCCGCAACCACCTCGGTCCGGAGCATGCGGAACCCTTCGCTAGTGTTACCGCAATCAGTCGTCTCTTCATGAAACCCTCTCTGGCATTCCTCGTGAGCCGCGTACAGGCGGTCAAATACTAGCCTGGTCGAAGGGTTTGCGCCAAGTAGGCGGGAAGGCCAACCTCCGCGTGCTCCGAACCGGCGTCAGATTCTTTCCGCCGCAACCCCTTCCCTTAGGCGCAATGTAGCGTTCTGTGCCCCTGGACGCTGCGTGGGGCCGCTTCGACATCCTGTTCTCTTCGGCGGTCTCGAT
>Ga0136616_10001367_pt1 | contig 12765 bp, 11 predicted proteins | sample AntDrymUQ2992106_2_FD_106648 | JGI IMG/M metagenome (GOLD analysis project Ga0136616, IMG submission 106648) | Polar desert sand microbial communities from Dry Valleys, Antarctica - metaG UQ299 (21.06) | ecosystem: Environmental > Terrestrial > Soil > Desert | place: Antarctica: Dry Valley...
CATCGTTGCCGCCTCCGGCACATACCGCTCGGATGCGAAATCTACCTCAACGCCTCGACCGACGGTCATATCTGTGTCTGAACTACCGTCAAATGACAATTGATTCACAGCCTCTCAGTGCTCAGGTCTTACATGCTAAGACCTCAGGGGGAGGGAAGGTGGCTAAGTCTGCGGCCGAGGTAGCTAACCTCCTCTTAGAAGTCGCTGGGCTTGAGGTGAGTGCCGAACTTGTCACCGCGATGACCAGGGCCCAGTGTGTTTACGGGAAGCCTAAAGCCACTGGCGACTCGCGGGTATTGAGTCTTTCCATTAATGGGCAGAATATCGAGTTGAATGATGAAGATGGGCCCAATCAGCACACGGAGATCACCGTGCCTGGTGTTGGCATCGTGACGGTGGTGCTCGACGAGCAAAAGAGGACGGTTAAGGGCAACAAGGCCGATATTACGGTGAATGCCGTGCATATCAAAGTGACCAATCTGTTAGGGTTAGTTACTGCGGAAGCTATCCTCTCCTCGACGCACTCCGATATTACCTGCGGAAAATAGAAACCGGCTCGTTGCTTAACGGTTTCGTCTGGTAATCGGCCCCTTTAAGGGGCCGATTTCTTTCCTATAGCTTTTGGTTATCCCTTCCCTTCCAGGAGAACATCCTTTGCTTATCCAGAACTGACGTTATTAGTGCCCCCAGTGCGGCGGCACCTGAAGATCATCGCCGTCATCGAACATCCCCCGGTGATAGCCAAGATCCTCGCTCATCCAGGCTTGTCCGCCCGGGCACCGCCCCGATCTCCAGCGCGGCTAAAGGGGCCACGGTCGATATTGCTCATAATCCAAGCTCTGCCTGCCACTCGGCCTTTTTCGTCGTTAGCAACACATGCACGTGACGGGTCATCAGGACGTAGGCGCGCCAGGGCGCAGTCAGCTTCTTTGCATGCCGCGCCCAGCCAGTAAAGAAGGGCGAGATTTCCTCGGCAAAGAAGCGCGCTGAGGGCAAAACCCACAACCAGGCCGTCCGTGCCCTCGGACGCCAGCTGGCGCGCGTCATCTGGTCTCTGATCAAACACCAACGCCATTACGAAATTCGATGAACACTACTTAAAAATTCCAGAGGGATGTTCAGGTCTCGACTTATTAGTTTGCGTATCCTATGTACGCTACGCAAACTAATAAGTCGAGACCTGACCTCGTGCCTTTCGTGCACTGCCGACGGTAATTTAGCGCTTTGCCTATGTCGGTCAGTAGGATCCTCCATCACTAAAATGCGCCCGCAACGCGTCGGCCTCGATTAAGAACACCCCGTCCTCGCCGCGCGTGAACTCGAGCCAAACAAAGGGGAGGCGCGGATAACGCTGCTCGAGGGCGCCGGCGCTCTCGCCGACTTCGACAACAAGGACACCCTTTTCGGTGAGGTGACCGGAAGCCCCATCAAGAATACGGCTGATGACGGCGAGGCCGTCGGGGCCGCCATCGAGGCCGAGGGCGGGCTCGTGGCGGTGCTCGGCGCTAAGCGCCGCCATATGCCGCGCCGGGACATAAGGCGGGTCGCTCACGATGAGATCGTAGCGTTCCGAAGCGAGCGCGGCGAATACGTCGGATCGCAGTACCCGCACGCGGTCTTGAACCTGATGGCGCATGACATTGCGCCGCGCTACCTCCAAGGCCCGCGGGGAAAGATCGACGGCATCGACCCGCGCCTCGGGAAACGCCAGCGCACAGGCGACGGCGATGCAGCCGCTCCCGGTGCCGATATCGAGGATGCGATGGACCTCGCCCACCCAAGGCGAGAAACCGGATTCGATGAGTTCCCCAATAGGCGATCGCGGTACCAGCACCTGTTCGTTCACATAAAACGGCAAGCCCGCGAACCAAGCCTCGCCGAGTAGATACGCGGCCGGCTTGCGCGTCTGCACGCGTTGCCGCAGGAGCCCCACCACGCGGGCTTTTTCTTCCTCGCTCAGCCGGCGGTCGAGCCTGTCCTCGGAGGTATCGAAGCGCAGCCCGAGCGCATGGAAGACCAGCAGCACCGCTTCCTCGCGCGCGTTCGTGGTCCCGTGGGCAAAACACAACCCGGCGCCGAGAAAGCGGCCCTCGGCCCAATAAACCAACTCACGTGCGCTGTGCGCCTCGGCGAGACTGGGGGCGCGTTCGCGCACGGCTCGCGCCTGCTTTATGCGGCCTCGCCGCTGATGACCAAGAACAATTCGTTGAGCCGGTGGACGAAACCGGCCGGATCATCGAGCCGTCCGCCCTCGCTCAGGAGGGCTTGGTCGAAGAGGATGCGCGCCCAATCCTCGAATCGGGGCCCTTCTACTTCGCGCCGAAGGCGGCGCACGATGGGGTGTTCGGGATTGATCTCCAGGATGGGCGGCGTCGCCGGCAAGTCCTGGCCCGCGGCCTTGAGCAGGCGTTCCAGATGGGCGCCGAGCTCGTGCTCATCGGCAACCAGACAGGCCGGTGAGATCGTCAAGCGGTGAGTCACCCGCACCTCCTTGACCCGCTCGGCCAGGCTCTTGCGGATCCGCTCGACGAGATCCTTGTACTCACCGGCCTCGGTTTCTGCCGCTGCCTTGTCGTCCTTATCTTCCAGCGCCCCGAGATCGAGTGCGCCCTTGCTGACCGATTTCAAGGGCTTCCCGCTGTACTCGGTTAGATGGGTCACGGCCCACTCATCCACCGGATCGGACAGCAGCAGGACTTCGAGGCCCTTTTTGCGGAATACCTCGAGATGCGGGCTATTCTTGGCGGTAGCAAAACCGTCGGCGACGACATAATAGATCGCACTCTGCCCCTCCTTCATACGGGTCACGTAGTCATCGAGCGAGACCTCTTGCTCCTCGCTGTCGGTATGCGTGCTCGAGAAGCGGGCGAGCTTCGCCAGCCGATCCCGGTTCGAAGCGTCCTCGATAAAACCTTCCTTGAGGACCCGGCCGAAGGTCTTCCAAAATACCCCGTATTCGCCCTTGGTCACCAGCTCTTCCAGGAGCCCCAAGACCTTTTTTACGGCGCCCGCGCGCATCCCGTCGATGATCTTATTGTCCTGCAGGATCTCACGCGAGATGTTGAGGGGCAGATCGTTGGAATCGACGACACCGCGCACGAAGCGCAGGTAACGCGGCATCAACTGCGTGGCGTCATCCATGATAAACACCCGGCGCACGAAAAGTTTCACCCCTCGCCGGCGTTCGGGGTCCCAGAGGTCGAAAGGCACGTGCTTCGGGATGAAGAGCAGCAGAGTGTATTCGAGCTTGCCCTCGACCTTGCTGTGGATGCGGGCGAGCGGTGCCTCGTGGTCATGGGCCACGTGTTTATAAAACTCGTTGTATTCTTCGTCGCTGATCTCGCTCTTCGGCCGCGACCAGAGCGCGGTCGCCGCGTTCACCCGCTCAAAGCCGCTCGCGTCCTTGCCTTCCTTGGGCATGAGGATCGGTAAGGTGATGTGGTCCGAATACTTGCCGATGATGTTGCGCAACCGGTAACCGTTCAGGAATTCTTCCTCGCCGGTGCGTAGCTTCAGAACCACCTCGGTGCCGCGCAGTTTACGTGGCACCGTACGAACGCTGTACTCGCCTTTCCCATCGGACTGCCAACGCACTCCTTCCTCGGTGCCCAAGCCCGCACGCCGGGTCGTGACGGTGACCTCCTCGGCGACGATGAACGCAGAGTAAAATCCCACCCCGAATTGCCCGATGAGCTGTGAGTCTTTCTGCCGGTCGCCGGTCATTGCCTTGAGAAATTCCTGGGTGCCCGATTTGGCGATGGTCCCGAGGTTTTCGACCACCTCTTGGCGTGACATACCGATGCCGTTGTCACGCACCGTGATCGTCTTGAGGTTCTCGCTATACTCCACTTCGATCTTGATCTCGCTGTCGCTTTCGAATAACGCTGCGTTGCCGAGTGCCTCGAAGCGCAGCCTCTCGGCCGCGTCGGACGCATTGGAGATGAGCTCGCGGAGAAATATCTCTTTATTGCTGTAAAGCGAATGGATCATCAGGTCCAGCAACTGGCGGACCTCGGCCTGGAAACCTCGGGTTTCCGTCTGGGTATCATGACTCATGGGTTTAAAATCTCCGGATAAAACGCTGCGCCGTCATCGCTAGCAAGCGTACGGACGTTTCTAAGTGTATCGACTAGGCTCGTTGCGTTGCAACGGACTGCGTATCCGCTACACTGACCCGCATGGCGGCGAGCGCGGATCGCGGCGGCGAACATACGCCCATGATGAAGCAATTTCTTGGCATCAAGGGGGACTTCCCGGAGATGCTTTTGTTCTACCGCATGGGTGATTTCTACGAGCTATTTTATGACGACGCCGAGAAAGCCGCGGGCTTACTGGACATTGTCCTGACCACGCGCGGGAGCTCGGCCGGGGCGCCCATCCCGATGGCGGGCGTGCCGGTGCACGCGGTGGATTCGTACTTGGCCAAGCTCGTGCGCATGGGATACTCGGTCGCGATTTGCGAACAAGTGGGCGAGCAGTCGGGCAAAGCGCCGATGGAACGGCGCGTCACGCGTATCGTTACCCCGGGAACCCTGACCGACGAGCCGTTGCTCGAAGAACGCCGCGACAACCTGCTGGCGGCGGTGCACGCGCAAGGGGAGCGTATCGGCCTCGCCACGTTGGACCTCGCCAGCGGCAGGTTCAGCGTCCTCGAAATCACGGGGCGCGAGGCGCTTGGCGGCGAGATTGAGCGGCTGCAGCCTGCCGAGTTGCTCTTAAGCGAAGCGTCCGATCTCGTGCCGTGGTTTACCGCGGACCCACGCCTGCGCCGGCGGCCGCCTTGGCATTTCGATACCGAGCACGCCAAACGCGCATTAGCCCAGCAGTTTGAGGTCCAAGACCTGGCGGGTTTCGGGTGCGAAGACCTGGACGTCGCCTTGGCGGGGGCCGGGGGCCTGTTGCAATATGCGCGGGATACCCAACGCACCGCCTTGCCGCATTTATGCAAGCTCTGCGTGGAACGGCGGGAGGAGAGCTTGATCCTCGACGCCGCGACGCGCCGCAATCTGGAAATAAACCAGAGCCATTTCGGAGCCAAGGAGCACAGCCTCATCGGCATCATGGATAGCTCGGTGACGCCCATGGGCAGCCGCATGTTGCGGCGTTGGTTGAATCGCCCGATCCGCGACCAAGCCAGGCTCCGTCACCGTTATCACGCGATCGGCGCCCTGCTGATGAATGCCCTCTGGCACGGATTGCGGCAGCCGCTGCGGGCGATCGGGGATATCGAACGCATACTGGCCCGCATCGCGCTCCGGTCGGCGCGTCCTCGGGACCTCGTTCAGCTCCGGAACGCGCTCGAAGCCTTGCCGGAATTGAGCCGCCGGCTCGATGAGATCGACAGTCCCGGGCTGCAATCGCTCGCCCAAGCGATCGCGGGATTTCCCGAGCTGCGCACCTTACTTCAGGCGGCCATCGCGGAGGATCCCGCGGCCTATGTAAACGATGGCGGTGTCATCGCGACGGGTTACGACCGCGAGCTCGACGATTTGCGGCGCTTGCGCGATGACGTCGGGCAGGTGCTGGTTGCGATCGAAGCCCGAGAGCGCGAACGCACGGGCATCGGAAACCTCCGAGTCGGCTACAACCGCGTGCACGGCTATTACCTCGAGATCGGCCGGGCTCATCAGCAGAAAATCCCGGCGGATTACGTGCGCAGGCAGACGCTCAAGGCGGCGGAAAGGTATATCACGCCGGAACTGGCCGCGCTCGAATCCGAAGCGCTCCGGGCGGGCCAGCGGGCGCTCGACAAGGAAAAAGAGATTTACCAAGAGATCCTCACGCGCTTGATTCAACAACTGCCGATGCTGCAAGCGGCGAGCGCCGCCGTGGCCGAAGCCGATGTATTCGCGTCGTTTGCCGAACGAGCCGAGACGCTCGCTCTGAACGCCCCGGCCCTTTGCGGCGACAGCGGGGTGTCAATCGAAGGCGGTCGGCACTTGGTGATCGAACGGGTTCGCGAGACACCTTTTGTGCCCAATACTCTTTACCTCGGCGATGAGCGGCGCATGCTGATGATCACCGGCCCGAACATGGGCGGCAAATCGACCTATATGCGGCAGACGGCGTTGATCGTGATCCTCGCCTACAGCGGGTGTTACGTTCCGGCCGCGAAGGCGAAAATTGGTCCGTTGGATCGCGTCTTTACGCGCATCGGCGCGGCGGATGATTTGGCGAGTGGACGTTCCACGTTCATGGTCGAAATGACCGAAACCGCTAACATTCTCAACAACGCGACCTCGCAGAGCTTGGTCTTGATCGATGAGATTGGACGGGGCACCAGCACCTTCGATGGATTGTCGCTCGCGTGGGCGACCGCCGAACACTTAGCGCGGGAAATACGTGCCTATACGCTGTTCGCGACGCACTATTTCGAGTTAACAGAGTTGGCCGCCGAAATGGAAGGGGTGGCGAATGTGCATTTTGATGCCGTGGAACACGGTGATCGGCTCGTCTTTTTGCACTCGGTGCAAGAAGGCCCCGCAAATCAAAGCTACGGGCTGCAGGTGGCGCGGATGGCCGGAGTCCCCGGTGCCGTGGTAAGCCGTGCCCGGGACAAGCTGCAGCGGCTGGAACGGCGGCGACGGTTGGAGACGCCTCAACCGTCCGCGCCACAGATGGAGTTATTCGATGAGGTCGCGGAACCGCCAGCCCTCACGGCGCTGCGCGCCTTGGAACCCGATGGCTTAAGCCCGCGGCGAGCTTTGGAAGAGATATACCGCTTGCGCGCGCTGGTGGAATAGCCTCGCGGATGGGCAAAGCTTATCGCAGCGGCCCGATTCCCGGTTATAATAACAAGAGACCTCTGGAGAAAAGGAAGCAATGACGTTCGTAGTTATCGAACCCTGTATAAAGTGCAAGTACACGGACTGCGTGGAGGTGTGCCCTGTCGATTGCTTCCATGAAGGCCCCAACATGCTGGTCATCGACCCCGACGAGTGTATCGATTGCACGCTCTGTGAACCGGAGTGCCCGGTGGATGCAATCCTCTCCGAAGATGATTTGCCTGAACATCAAAGGCATTACCTCGACCTCAACACGGAGTTGGCGAAGGCGTGGCCGGTCATCAACCAGCGCAAACCGGCGCCTCCCGACGCCGACGAGTGGCGCGAGGTCAAGGGAAAGTTGGACATGCTGCAGCGCTAGCGAGCGGCCGTCGATCCGCGGTCGCGCTACCCGTTTGTCACCCAGCAACGCGTGCCCGGTTCGGGCCGCGTCTATCACGCGTTCCGCCGGATTTCCTTCATTTATTTTTTGTCCGCGCCGATAACACGGCCGGTTGCTAACTTCCCCGCCCCGGCGAGGCCGGGGACAGGCACTCTGATCCATCGAAACCCATGATTCCGATGCAAGAAATCCGCTGGCTCGACGCGAATCGCAGATGGCTGGTTGCCGTCGCCTGTGGTGCATTTTGTCTTCAAGCTCAAGGTTTGTACGGCGGAGAGATCTATAAATGGGTCGATGACGATGGAACCGTACATTACGGGGAGCGGCCGCACAATAAAGACGCCGTGAAGCTTAACGTAATCGCGAAACCGTCCGTCGGCATACGCGATCAAGAAAGGTTCAAGCGCCAAGAACGGCTGTTAAAGGTCTTCGAGGAAGAACGTCAGGAGAAGGCCTCCGCGGCGCAAGAGAAACGCCTGGAGAAAGAGAAACGCAATCAAAATTGCATGCTCGCTCATAGGCAGCTATTCAATTACGAACGCGCATCGATGATTTATAAGAAGGACAAAAAAGGGAATCGCGTGGTGTTTGCGCACAACGAGCGCGTCGAGGCCGAACGAGGGGCGCGCGAAGCAGTGGAACACTGGTGTGATTGATTTCCGCGCGGACCGACCGATCATGTCGCGACAATTCTTATCCAATTGTGCACACAATGGCGCAATCACTCTCGCATAAACCGCTGCTTGGCCGTTACCAGTTACAGCGAGAGCTTGGCCGCGGAACGATGGGCGTGGTTTACCTGGGTCTTGATCGGGCAGCCAATCGCTATGTCGCGGTTAAGACCATTTGTTTAGCGGAAATCTTGGAAGAAGCGCAACTCGATGAGATAAAATCGCGCCTGTTCCAGGAAGCCGAGACCATCGGGCGTCTACATCACCCGAACATCGTGGCGGTGTATGAAGCGGGGGATGAGCACGATTTGGCGTATATCGGGATGGAGTACCTCGAGGGAACCACGCTTGCACCCTACATCAAAAAGAATGATTTGCTGCCGGCAAGGAAAACGCTATTTTTAGTCGCCACCCTGGCGCGCGCCCTCGATTATGCGCATCGCCAGCAGGTCGCTCACCGGGATATTAAGCCCGGCAACGTGATGTATGCGGCGTCGAAGAATACGGTCAAGATCACCGATTTCGGCATCGCGAGCGTCATCGACGCGCATGGCGGAACGGCGGGACTGGCTGGCGGCACCCCTTTTTACATGTCCCCCGAACAAGTCCTCCAGGATCCGATCGATGGCCGCTCCGACCTGTTCTCCTTAGCGGTGATGCTCTACCAACTTACCACCGGTTCCCTGCCGTTTACCGCGGGAACGATGGATGCCCTGATGCACAAGATCGTGCACGCTGCGCCGATCAGTCTCTTCGACGTTTGTCCGGACTTGGCCCGCACCGCACCGTATCTAGGGCGAATCATCGACAAGGCGTTAAAAAAATCGCCCTCCGAAAGGTACCAACGCGGCGCTGAGATGGCACGTGACCTGCCTGCAGGGCTAAACCAGACCCGTTTATAAGCGAGGCGTCATGTTTCAATCCGGGGCTCTTGAAATCATAAATCTTTCGGACAGGGGCCGCAGACGCCCGAATAACGAGGATAGTACCGCGAGCGACGCGCATCTGGGTTTAGCGGTGGTGGCGGATGGCATGGGGGGATATCGATCCGGGGAGGTGGCGAGCGCAATTGCGGTCTCTTCGGTGATGAGCCATGTGCGCAAAGCGTTAGACTCGGCGCGGCTTTCTGGGCGACGTCGCGGCGCGACGGTACAATCTTCCATCGTGGACCAAGCGATCACGCACGCCAATTCGATGATCTACCGAACCGGACAAACCGAAGCACAATGCCAAGGCATGGGAACCACGGTGATCGCCTGTTTATTTCAAGGAAACAACGTTACCGTCGGGCATGTCGGTGATTCCAGGCTTTATCGTCTTCGGGGCGGTTCGTTCGAGCAGATTACCACCGACCATTCGGTCGTCCAGGAACTGATCGATCAGGCGGGCATGACGCCGCAGCAGGCCGCGGCAGCGGCTCCAAAAAACCTGGTCACCCGAGCACTTGGGATCGACGAGGCTGTCCAGGTCGATATCTACGAGGAAAGTTTATATCCCGGGGACACCTACGTCTTGTGTACCGACGGCCTGCACGATATGGTCAATAATGAAGAAATTCACTTAACCCTGCGAGAATATAATGCTAATCTTGTGGCAGCGGGGGAGCGATTAATCGCTCTAGCCAATGAGCGCGGGGGTCATGATAATATCTCTCTCGTCATCGCTAGGCTGCGTGCGTATCGGAGAGCGATTTTTGTGTGGCCCCGTAAATTACAACGATGGCTTAGTTAATCGTATAGAGCGTCCTTATGTCAAAACTCGTCCTTAGTCTAAACGGCGTGGTACAAGGAGACTATCCGCTTACCAAAGAACGCATGACGATTGGCCGCAAAGCGGAAAACGATATTGCGGTCGACAATCTTGCGGTGAGCGGTAAACATGCCCTGATTATCACAATCTTGGACGACTCCTTTCTTGAAGATCTCGGGAGCACGAACGGGACATTCGTCAACGGCAAGGTCATAAAGAAACACGCCCTACGGAACGGCGATGTCATCAGCATCGGCAAACACGAGATCCGGTACGTCAACGAGCACGCCACCGCCGATGACGACGAGTTCGAAAAAACCATAATCATGCGCCCCGGAACGGCCTCAGCGGCCGCGGCGCTCGCGAAGGCCATTGGCCAGACGTCAATCGGGCCAAGCTTTGGTGCAGCGGCTTCGCCGAGCTTGCAGCGCACGGGCTCGCCACTGGGGCGGTTAAGCATTTTAAACGGGCCCGTTGCCGGCAAGCAGCTCGAGCTGATCAAGGCCTCAATTACCTTGGGTAAGCCCGGCGTGCAGGTTGCCGTGATATCACGGCGGCCACAAGGCTATTTCATTACGCATATCGAGGGCGGGACCGCCGAACAACCGATCTATCCGGTTATCAACGGGCAACCGATCGGGGCGCGGAGTCATCAGCTCAGAGATCGTGATGTTATCGAATTGGCGGGCATAAGAATGGAGTTTCTCGCGGCCTAAGCCGTCTCATCGGCCGTCGGATGCTCGATACGGCAAGCGGGCGAGTTACAGCTGCCGGTTTTTTAAGCACTCCAGATAGCGCCGCTCATCGGGAAGGGTGTGAGTGCGTTGCGCTTGCCATAAGGCCTCGCCCAGGCAATCCATCATTTCGTGTTGGGCATCGTGATAGTTGGGGCAACGCCTTCGCAGCTCGGAATAGATACGTGCGATACCGGCAGGCCGATCCGTCAGCAACTGCTCCTCAATCGCCACGTGCATAGCCATATGCAGGAAAGGATTGGTCTCGCCGCCCTCGGGGGTATAGCGCCTCGCTAGAGCCTGCTCTCGATCCCCTAGTAATGCGTGGTATTCGGGGTGAGCGAGGATCACCTTTAAAATCAGGTTCTCGATCGGCTGTAGGGCATCGCCCGCCGGGTGTTTACTCCATACATCGATAAAATACTTCCTTGCCGACGGTTGATCTTGCACCAGCACAGCTAAACGCGACCTATCTCGGCCTTCCCTTTCCACTCGCAGAGATCACGGATGATACATTCGCCGCAGCGCGGTTTTCGCGCCTGACAGACGTAGCGCCCATGCAAGATTAACCAGTGATGCGCGTCTTGCCTAAATCGCTTCGGTACCGCGGCCATGAGCGCCCGTTCTACTACGGCGGGAGTTTTACCCGGGGCGAGTCCCGTGCGGTTCGCGACTCTAAAAATATGCGTATCCACCGCGATCGTGGGTTCTCCGAAGGCAGTATTCAAAATTACATTGGCCGTCTTGCGCCCAACGCCGGGCAGTTGTTCTAACGCCCCTCGATCATGAGGCACCTGTCCGCCGTGCTTATCGCAAAGAATCTCGCAGGTATTGATGATATTTTTAGCCTTACCATTATAAAGCCCAATGGTTTTGATGTACGATTTCAGACCCTCCTCCCCGAGACCTAGGATGGCCGCGGGTTTATTCGCGACCTGGAACAGTCGCCGCGTCACTTTGTTGACGCTAACATCGGTCGCCTGAGCCGAAAGGATCACCGCCACCAGCAACTCGAATGGCGTTCGATACTCCAGCTCGGTGGCCGGATGAGGTCTCTGCGCTTGGAGCCGATCGAAGACCTGGGCACGCTGGTAGCGGTTCAATGAGAGATCAGTCCGTAATGCTGCGAATATGACAGTCGCGGATCACATCATGCCCGCAAAACCCTTGGTGTTAAAGAAGGGCGAAGATCGGCGCCTGCGCGCCGGTCATCTCTGGGTCTACAGCAATGAGGTGGATACGCATGCGACGCCTTTGCACGCGCTTACCTCCGGCGACAGCGTCACGGTGTTCACCAGCGGCGGCAAAGCCATGGGGACGGGGTACGTGAATCCGCATTCGCTGATCTGCGCGCGCCTGTTGGATCGCGACCGCCCTTGGTCAACGGCGCTGTGCAGCGAGCGCCTGAAGCGCGCGCTGGCCTTGCGCGAGCGCCTGTTCGACGAACCCTATTATCGCGTCGTGTACGCGGACAGTGACGGTCTCCCTGGGCTCGTGGTCGATCGCTACGGTGATCTCTTGGTGGCGCAATTCAACACGGCCGGGATGGAAAGGCGCCTAAGTGACGTCATCGATGCGTTGCGGGAGGTCCTGGACCCGAAGGCGATCCTGTTGCGCAATGATTCCCCGAGCCGCCTCCTCGAAGGTCTCGACTTGTACGTCGAAGCGGCGTTCGGTCAGGTGCCCGAGGAGATTTGCCTCACCGAGCATGGCGTCCGGTTCTATGTCCCCGTGCTAAGCGCGCAGAAAACCGGTTGGTATTACGATCAGCGCGCTAACCGCGCGCGAATGCTGCGCTATGTCAAAGGCGTGCGCGTCCTCGATGTGTTTAGCTACTTAGGGGCATGGGGCGTCCAGGCGGCATCCGCCGGCGCTCTTTCCGTGCAATCCATCGAAGCTTCAGTCGATGCGCTGCGCTATATCGAACGCAATGCGCGGGCAAATGACGTGCGGGTTGCGGCTGTCAATGGCGAAGCCTTCGCGACGCTCAAGGCCTTGCAGTCCGCCGCGGAAAGCTATGATGTGGTGATTTTGGATCCGCCGGCCTTTATTAAAAAGAAAAAAGATTTTGCCGAAGGGCTTTTGGCTTACCGGCGCCTCAACCAGTCGGCGCTCGGGCTCGTTCGGCACGGCGGGATCTTGATGACCGCCTCCTGCTCCTATCACCTCACGCACGAGGGCTTCGTGGATGTGTTGCGGCGAGCGTCGCTACGTGCCGGGCGGGAGATACAACTGTTGGAGCAAGGGCACCAATCGCCGGATCATCCCATTCACCCCGCGATCCCCGAGACCAATTATCTCAAGGCGGCGATTTGCAGGGTGCTCTGAGAGGCTGTGAATCAATTGTCATTTGACGGTAGTTCAGACACAGATATGACCGTCGGTCGAGGCGTTGAGGTAGATTTCGCATCCGAGCGGTATGTGCCGGAGGCGGCAACGATGGG
>Ga0136616_10001368_pt1 | contig 12763 bp, 12 predicted proteins | sample AntDrymUQ2992106_2_FD_106648 | JGI IMG/M metagenome (GOLD analysis project Ga0136616, IMG submission 106648) | Polar desert sand microbial communities from Dry Valleys, Antarctica - metaG UQ299 (21.06) | ecosystem: Environmental > Terrestrial > Soil > Desert | place: Antarctica: Dry Valley...
AGTTCGACAAGGGCTACATCTCGCCCTACATGGTCACCGACCAGGACCGCATGGAGGCGGTGCTCGAGGATCCCTACATCCTGATCGCCAACCAGAAGATCGGCGCGGTCCGTGATGTGCTGCCGGTGCTCGAGCAGGTGATCCAGTCGGGCAAGCCGATCGTGGTGATCGCCGAGGACGTGGAGGGCGAGTCGCTCGCCACCTTCGTGGTGAACAAGCTCCGCGGCACCTTCACCGGCGTCGCGGTCAAGGCGCCCGGCTTCGGCGACCGTCGCAAGCGGATGCTCGAGGACATCGCGATCCTCACCGGCGGCGAGGTGATCACCGAGGAGATGGGACTCAAGCTGGAGAACACACAGGTCTCCCAGCTCGGCCGCGCGCGTCGCGTGGTAGTCGCGAAGGACAACACGACGATCATCGACGGCAACGGCGACTCGGGTGACATCAAGGGTCGGATCAGCCAGATCCGCGCCGAGATCGACAACACCGACTCCGACTTCGACCGCGAGAAGCTGCAGGAGCGGCTCGCCAAGCTGGCGGGCGGCGTCGCGGTCGTGAAGGTCGGTGCTGCCACCGAGACGGAGATGAAGGAGAAGAAGCACCGCGTCGAGGACGCGCTGCAGGCCACCCGCGCGGCTCTCGAGGAGGGCATCGTGCCGGGCGGCGGCGTAGCGCTGCTTCAGGCGGCCGAGGCGGTCAAGGTGGACTCGATCGACGATCCCGACCAGCGCACGGGGGCGAAGATCATCCTCCGCGCGCTCGAGGAGCCGGTCCGCCAGCTCGCGCACAACGCCGGGCTCGAGGGCTCGGTAATAGTCAACGACGTCCGCAAGGCGAAGAAGGGCCACGGCCTGAACGCCGAGACCGGCGTGCTCGTCGACCTCGTCGCCGCCGGGGTCATCGATCCGGCGATGGTCACGCGCTCCGCGCTGCAGAACGCGGCGTCGATCGCAAAGAACATCCTCACCACCGAGGCGATCGTGGCCGAGATCCCCGACAAGGAGTCGGCGATGCCGGGCGGGGGTATGCCCGGCGGTATGGACGGCATGATGTAGCGGACGCGAATAGCCGTCGCGCTCCGGCGTCCTCGGCCCTCGGCTTGGCCCACCAAGCCTTCGGGCCTGCGTCCTTGGATCGCTCGGCTCTCGCGCCCGCTAAGGGTGCCGCAGCAATTCCGAAGGGCCCGGCGCGAGCCGGGCCCTTCGTCGTCGTTTCGGTCCACCTCTTTGCGCGGTGCCTCTGCCGCGTTCTTATAGTCGACGCAGAGTAGAGATTTTTCTATATGCTCTGTCGACCTGTGGTCGACCTACGCGATCCGCTTCAGTTCGACGAGGCGTTTCGCCGGCTGATGCCGGCGGCGGTTGCGGCCGCTGCTCGCGTGCTGCGCGATGAGGCGGCCGCGGAGGACGTGGCGCAGGAGGTTTTCGTGCGCCTCTGGATCAACCCGGCTGCCTACGATCCGCGCCGTGGCCCTCTCTCGCGCTACGTGACCATGCTCGCTCACAGCCGTGCCCTCGACCGCTGGCGGTCGCGCTCCGTGCGCGAATCGGCCGTCGAGCGCTCGGCGCAGGAGCTGCCGCCCGAGCCGGGAACGCAGGCGAGCGCAGCGGAGCCCGTCATCCGCCGCGAGGGCTCGCTGAGGCTGCTCGGCGCGCTCGAGGAGCTTCCCCAAGACCAGCGCGAGGCCGTCCTGCTCGCCTACGGCCGCGGTCTGACCGCTGGCGAGATCGCACGAGCGGTGGACGTACCGCTCGGCACGGCGAAGAGCCGCGTCCGGCTTGGCCTCGAGAAGGCGCGAGAACAGCTCGAAGCGGCGGCGTGAGCGGTCATCGCGACGCGGCCGAGCCGGCCAGCCTGACGATCCGAGACCTCGCCGCTCGAAGTGGTCTCACGCCGGCCACGCTTCGGGCCTGGGAATCCCGCTACGGCTTTCCCGAGCCGGCGCGCCTCCCGAGCGGGCATCGCCGCTATGGCGAGCGCGACGTCGAGCTGATCAGGCAGGTGACGCGCGACCGCGCCGCCGGCCTCGAGCTGCCCACCGCAATCGAGCGCGCGCGGCGACCCGCCGCGGCGGGGAACACTTCGATCTTCGCCGGCCTGCGCCGCCGGCGGCCCGAGCTCACGCCGCACGTGCTCTCGAAGCGGACGCTCGTCGGGATGAGCCACGCCATCGAGGACGAGTGCTGCGCTAACGCTGAACGCCCGGTCCTGTTCGCAAGCTTCCAGCGCGAGCGTTACTACCGCGACGCCGAGCCGCGGTGGCGCGAGCTCGCGCGCACCGCCGAGGCGGCCGTGGTCTTCGCGGACTTCGACGAGCGCCGCGACCCTGCCGCCGGGCCGGTGGAGCTGCCGCTCGACCGCTCCGACGCGTTGGGTCGCGAGTGGAGCCTGGTATGCGACGCCGCCGATTACCGCGCGTGCCTGTCCGGCTGGGAGCGGCCTGGGCAGAAGGCCGTCCCGGACGCGCGCCGGCTCTTCGAGACGATCTGGGCGATCGAGCCTGCCGTGGTGCGCGAGGCGGCGCGGATAGCCACGGAGATCGCCGCTCGCACAGCGCCCGATTTATCCGAGCGGATCGTCGCGCGCCTAAAAGACACGCCGCCTCCGAGCGACGAGCGGTTCCGGCTGATGACGTCGCTGACATCGCGGATGGTCGCTTACGTCGGCGCTTCGCCCCCGGACTAGTGCCGAGGGCCGCGACTCCGCGTCAGCGCCCGAGGACCGCGCTCATCGCCAGCGGGCTGACGCCAAGCGCCTGCACGTCGGCAGTGCCGCGCGCGCTCGTCATCGCCAACTCGAGCAGCTCAACTTCTTCCCACGTCGCGAAGACCGACTGCCCTGCCACCCAGCGGGCCGCCGTGAGGCTGGCCCTGACGAGCCGCAGCGGGACGTGCAGCAGGCGGCGCGGGCGGCCGAAGGAACGCAGCGCCTTCGCGGCGATGGCGTTGTAGGAGAGCGTCTCGGGACCCGCGAGCTCGAGGCGGCGCGCGGCGCCGGCCGCCGCCTCGCGCTCGAGCGCGGCGAGCACGCAGCTGGCCACGTCCTCGGCCCAGATCGGCTGGTAGAGGGCGCGGCCCTCGCCCGATACCGGGAGCAGCGGCAGGTACGAGAAGCGCCGCAGGAGAGTGAGCCATGGGTCGCCCGGCGCGTAGACGATCGAGGGCGCGAGGACGAGCGCGTCGAGCTCCGAGCCGAGCACCGCGCGCTCGGCCAGCGCCTTGGCGCGCATGAACCGCGCGCGCGAGTGCTCGTTGGCGCCGAGCGCCGAGAAGAAGACGAACCGCTCGACTCCCGCGCGCTCGGCCGCCTGTAGCAGGCGCATCGTCGCGACTCCGTTCAGCTCCTCGATCGACGCCCCGGGCTGGTCGCGGATCGACGCAGCGAGGTGGACGACGCGATCGACGCCCCGGAGGGCGTTACGAAAGGATGCCGGCTGCGCGAGGTCGCCGAGGGCGATCTGCACGCGGACGCGCTCGGCGCCGAGCCGGCGTGGATCGCGCACGAGGCAGCGCACGGCTTCGCCGTTCGCCGTGAGTCGCCGGAGGAGTGCCGAGCCGACGGTCCCGGTAGCTCCGGTCAAGAGGATCATCGCCGCGGGCAGCCTAGTCGCAGCCAGCCGGGTGCACCGCGCGGCTATCATGCGCCGCTGCCGCGGATCGCGGCCCAAGCGTTCAGCCGCCAGACCAGGAGCCCAACCGCCGCCCATGGCCTACGTCATCGCCGAGCCCTGCATCGGGCAGAAGGACAACTCGTGCGTCGAGGTCTGCCCCGTCGACTGCATCCACCCCACGCCGGACGAGCCGGACTACGACGCGGTCGAGATGCTCTACATCGATCCCGAGGAGTGCATCGACTGCGACGCTTGCGTCGAGGCGTGCCCCGTGGATGCCTGCTTCGCCGAGGACCAGCTCCCCGGCGAGTGGGAGAAGTACATCGAGACGAACGCCGCCTACTACAAGAACGGCTAGCGCCGCCACGGGCACGCCGCTTCGCTTCTTCCTGACGCTCTCCGGCGGCGCCTCGCTTGGCGCCTATGAGGCCGGTGCGGCGGCGGGCCTGGCGCTAGCGGTCCGCCATCTCGACTCCGACGAGGGCCTCGACGCGACGGTCGACGCGATCGGCGGCGCCTCGGCCGGGTCGCTCGTCGGCCTCTGCACCGCCTACTGCCTGCTCGAGGGCATCGACCCTGTGCACCTGCTGCACGAGGCCTGGGTGGAGCGTGTCTCGCTCGAGCTCCTGCTCGGACGCGGATCCGAGGCGCCGCTCTCCTTCGACGACCTCCGCGAGCGCGTGCCGCGCCTGCTCGACCCGCGCGACGAGATGGATCGCCCGGCCCACCGGCTCGACTCGCGCCAGGAGTGCCCGATCGCCCTGCACGTCGCGCTCACCGGCCTCCAGGGCCTCACCTACCCGATCCGAGCGCTTCGCGAGGACCGGCCCGCCACCGGCGCGACCTACGCCGACTGGGGTCGCTTCGACCTCCATCCCGGCCGCGGCCTCGACCAGGTGACGGAGCCGGAGGGACGCGCGCCGCTCGACTTCGTGCTCGCCTCGGCGGCCAGCCCGGGCGGCTTCGCCCCGCGGCTGCTCGACCGCCGCCCCGACGAGGACGCCTACCGGGCGCGCGGAATCGACAACTTCCCCCAGTCCGGGCACCTCTGGTACACCGACGGTGGACTGCTCGGCTCCCAGCCCCTCGGCCGCGTGCTCGCGGCCGGAAGACGCCTGCACGAGCGGCGAGAGCAGGGAGCCAAGCGCGTCAACCTGCTGGTCAATCCGCGTTCCGAGGCGCCGGCGGAGACCGGCGAGTGGAGCGATCCCGACGCCGCCCCAACCTGGCAGTCCGGGCTGTCGCGCGGCCTCGCGATCCTCTCGGAGCAGAGCATCTTCGACGATCTGCGCCGGATCGAGAAATACAACTCGCGGCTCGAATGGACGCGCGAGCTGCTTGAGCTCCTGCGCGAGCACGTTCCGGATTCGGCACGGCCGGCGCTGCGCGAGTTCCTCGAGCGTGTCGAGAGCGAGCGCCACGAGCTGCGCGCCGAGTCGGGCGAGCCTCAGGCATCGTCGAGCGCCAACGGCGACGATCGGCCGGTGGAGGACCTGCTCGGCACCGCGCTCGCCGAGATCGCCGGCGTCGTGGGCAAAGAGCGCACGGAGATCGACGTGATCTCCCCGCTGCTCCTGGCCGACGGCCCCGACTCCGACGTGGAGAGCCTGCTCGCCGGCGAGTTCCTCGGGGACTTCGGCGGCTTCCTCAGCAAGGACCTCCGTGCCAGCGACTTCGCCCTCGGCTACGAGAGCGCCCTCGCCTGGCTCCCGGAGGGGCTGCGACGCTGCGGGGTCGAGGCAGCCGCTGTGGAGCGAACGGTTGCGGCGGTCGAAGACCAGCGCCGCTACCAGCACGACGAGGTCGAGAGCGGCAGCGCCACGATCGGTGACCTGTCGCTTCGCGACCGCCTGCAGCTCGTACGCCTCGGCCTGCACACCGTGCGCGTGCTCGGCTCGGGAGCCGTCGACCTTCGCTCGAAGATCCCCGACCGGCTGGGCGTGATGCTCGACCGGACGCGGAGCAGGCTGCCCCGCCGCTAAGACCGAACAACGGCGGGCCGACGCCGCTAACCCTGCACAACGCCCGCCCACACGACGCGTTCTGAACGGTCGAACCTGATGACGAGCGAGTCATAGTCGACTTAGGGCATCGAAGCCGATGACCCAGCTCCAGCTGCGGCCCCGGCGGGGCTCGCGGATGGGGGTCGTCAACCCCGGCGGCCCGAGCAGCCGCCTGACCTTGCCCATCGTGAGCCTCAGGAGCGACGCGAGGGCAGCGCCGGTGCCGGCGGCGAGCCGAGCCGCGCCCACGGAGCTCCCGTTAGGGGGCCGCCATCGGGAGCGGCGTGCCGGTGACCGCGACCGCCTCGGCGAGCGGTGGTCCCGACGCCTCCTGCATCACCGGCAGCTGCTGCGGGGTCGCGGCGATGAGCCCGCGGGCGGCGTGGAAGATCGCCTGTGAGGCCGGGGCGTCCGGATCGTCGAGCACGAGCGGTCGACCGCGATCGGCGCCCGTGCGCAACTCCTCCTGCAGCGGAACCTTGCCGAGCAGCGGAACATCGAGCTCGTCCGCTAGCAGCTGGCCGCCGCCCTCGCCGAAGATCGTGAAGCGCTCGCCGTCGGGTGTCGTGAAGCCCGACATGTTCTCGATCACGCCGGTGATCTCGAGATCGAAGCGCCGGGCCGTGTCGGCCGCACGCTTCGCGACCTTCTGGGCCGCCGGCTGCGGCGTCGTGACGATCACGAACCGCGCCTGCGGAAGAAGCTGGGCGAGCGTCATCGCTACGTCGCCGGTGCCCGGCGGAAGGTCGATCAGCAGGTAGTCGAGCTCGCCCCAGTCCACGTCCTCGAGGAACTGGCGGATCGCCTTGTGGAGCATCGGGCCGCGCCAGGTGATCGCCTGGTCCTCCTCTGACAGGAAGAACTCGATCGAGATCGCGCGGATGCCTCCGTGAGCGACCAGGGGGATGATCTTTCGCTCGGCGGAGACGCGCGGCTTGCCGTGGATCCCAAGCATGCGTGGGATCGAGTAGCCCCAGACGTCGGCGTCGAGCGCCGCGGTGGCCCTGCCATCGGCGAAGAGGGCGGCCGCGAGGTTCGTGGTGAGCGTCGACTTGCCGACGCCGCCCTTGCCGGAGCCGACGCAGATGACGTTCTTCACCGCAGCGAGCGAGCCCTCGGGCAGCTCGCTGCGCCCGAGCTTCTGCTGAAGCCCCTGCTTCTCTTGCGCCGAGAGGACGTCGAAGCCGACGTTCACGACGCTCACCCCCCCGAGCGCCGTTACCGACTGGCTGACGGCGTCCTGGAAGTGCGAGCGGATCGGGCAGCCGGGCGTGGTGAGCGAGACGACGACGTCGACGCGGCCCTCGTCGAAGAGGTCGATCGAGCGCACCATCCCCAGCTCGACGATGTTCTTGCGCAGCTCGGGATCGATCACCGAGCGGAGCGCCTCGCGTATCTCATCACGATCCGGCATCGGCATCGATTGTGGCAGACACCCGGCGCGTCGAACGGTCCGAAAAGACCAACGGGGCCCGAAGGCCCCGTCGATCGAGGGAGGAGAGAGTACTGCTCACCGCCGGCCGAAGCCGGCAGTCTTACCCCGCACCCGCTCTCTCCGAGGGGGCGCCGCGGGGGGAAGCGGTTAGGCCAGGGTCGACACGTCCCGGACCACGTCCTGCGCGCCGGTCTGGAGCTTGTCCGCGCCGCGCTCGAAATCACGCCGTGCGCCCTTGACCTGCGTCTCCAGGTTGCGGCGGTTGCGCTTGACCAGCTGCGTGGCCTGACGGCGACGCTGACGCAGCTCACGCTCGAGGCTCGTGCGCGTCCGCTTGACCCGGCGCTCGGCCTGGTGGCGAGCCGTGAGGCCACGCCGCTCGTACTTCTTGAGCTGGCGCTCGGTGCCGGTCCGCGAGCGAAACGGCTTCGCGGCATCGACGATGTTGTCGCGCGCGGTGAGCGCGACGCCGACGGGCACGAGCACGACGCGCTCGGCCTGCAGCGCGAGCGACTCGCCGCGCGTTGCCTCGGCCTCGACGCGGGTCTGTGCCGTACGGCGGGCGCGGCGAGCCGTGCCCTGGGCGCTCTCACGGGGGTTGCGCGCGGAGGCGCGGGTCGTGCTTGCCTGGCGCTTGGAGGCGTTGCGCTTACGGGTGGCGGCGGCCTTCTTCGCGGTCGCCTTGCGCTGTGTGGGGGTCTGTGCGGCCATTCTGGTTATCCCTCCTGTGGGATCTCGCTCTTGCTCAGAGCTTATTAGATCTAACGTCGATAGAAATATACCACCGAACACGTGTTTGTAAACCACCCAGGGGCACGGGTTACATCGGTCGCGTCATGAATGTGGTTTGAGCACTCCATCGGCCGACCGGCAACCAACCAACCCAAAAAGGGGTTCGCCCCGCCTTGCCTCGTCCAAATCGCGGTAACCGCTCTTGACGTTCATGCGCAAGGTCCTACGACATCTTGTCTGCGCTGGCTCTAGCGACGCTTCCGCGTCGCGCCACTCGCTGCTGCTCAATCCAGGTAAGATTCCTCAATAGATTGAAGAATTGATCTCGCAGTACGCTGCGCTAAAGCCAGGCCCAGGCGCATTCGACAATGAATAGCGTAATGATCTTCCCATTCGACACCGAGCATGAAGCGCGCCAGCTCGCGGAGCTGGATGAGTGGCGCGAACGCATGGATAAGCAGCGTCCCATGACCCGGCGCTGGGCTAGTCGCCTGCGCCGCGACCTAGAAGCCGAGGCGGTTGCGGCTTCGACGCGGATGGAAGGCGTCCCCGTAACCGTGGATGACGTGCTCCAGATCCTGGCTGGCGAACCGCCCAAGAGCGTGTCGCCGTACAACTCTCAACTCGTACGGGGATATCGCGATGCCATGACCTACGTACTTCGGCGCGCCGATGACCCAAACTTCGAATGGAACGGGGAGCTGCTTGTCGGCATACAAGATCGAGTCCTCGCGGGTCATTACGAGGATGGCGCGGGTCGGCTGCGCACGGGTCCCAGCCTCGTTGCGAAACCAGATACCGGCGAGATCATCTTCCGTCCTCCCGCATTCGACGACGTGCCAGCCCTCGTTGACGCGCTCTGCGAGACGTTCGCGCTCAGCAACTGGCATCCCGCAGTCGCCGCGGCCTGGATGCACGTCGCGTTCGCGGCAATCCATCCGTTCAAGGACGGCAACGGGCGTACGGCGCGGATTCTGTCTTCGCTCGTCATGTATCGATGCGGCTTTCGCACGCCGACGTTCACGTCACTTGAGGAATGGTGGGGACGTCATCCAGACGACTACTACCGCGCCTTTGCTTGCCTTGGCGACACCTTCAGCTCCCACGTGGACGTGACACCGTTCGTCAGCGTCCATGTAACCGCTCAGCTCTCTCAAGTCCGGGCGCTTGATCTTCGGGAGAGGACTCAGCGCGGACTCTGGGTGATGCTCGAGAACATCTTGATCGACCGCGATCTGCATGAGCGGATCACGAACGCGGTGTGGGACGCCTTCTTCGGACGAACCGTTACGGCGGGCTACTACCGAGACTTCACGAGCGTCAGTGCCGGAACCGCTACCGCTGACTTGAAGGCCGCCACGGCAGCTGGCTTGCTGACGGCTATGGGCGAGACCCGAGCACGACGCTACATCGCCGGCTCAAAGCTGTACCGAGCGCTCGCCAAAGAGCTCGGCCTAGAGGAACACCCGACCTCATCGGAGGTGGGACGGAGCCTGATCATCACCGAGCTCAGTCAGCGTTTGATTCCGCGAGAGACTCAAACAGCTCTGTTTCCTTCTGCATGAGCGGGCGGCCCCGATCCGGCGCGGCCGGGTAGCTCAGGCGGCCGCGAGACGGTCGCGCGCGACGCGCTCGACCCACGCGTGGGGCGCTTTGAGCTCCGCCGACCGAGGCAGGTTCTCGGGAGCGTCCCAGACCCGGTTGAGGGCATCGAGGCCGTGCATCTCCACGACCGCGTCGCAGAAGCGCTTGCCGAGCTCGTACTGGCGCAGCTTGAGGTCGAGCCCGAGCAGCCGCTGCAGCACTCGCTCCGGCGCCGACCGACTTGCGCGCCGGCGCTCCATCGCCTCGCGCAATCCCTCGTAGGCGGGGAGGACCTGGGCGCCAACGGCGTCCATGACGTGCTCGGAGTAGCCCTCGATCACCGCCATGGTCGACTGGATGCGATTCATCAGCCGGCGCTGCTCGCGCGTCTGCACCAGCGCCATCAGCCCACCTTCGCGGAACGCCTCGACGAACTGGGCCGGATCGGGAAGCGAGGGAAGCCCGCCCGCACTCCCCCGCTCGATGCGGATGTCCACAGTCGCCAGGTACTCGCGCATCAGGTCGCCGACGTGGACGCGCAGCCACGGCACGCCTGAGAACTGGACGACGTGAGTGACCTCGTGGAGTGCTACCCAGGCCAGGAAGCTCTCGCGGTCCACCCGCAGCTCGCGGATTGCGGCGTCGAGGTTGGGGGCGACGAATAGGAGCCGCGGCTCGATCTCGGGCTGGAGCAGCGACAGCTCATACTGGCCGAGCACGCGCTGGGACATGTAGCCGATCACGAGCCCCGCCTCGGCGGCGACCGTGGCCGAGGCGGCGATCTTGAGCGGGCCGGCCAACGGCCCCGCGACCGCCAGTCGCTCCTCGAGCCGCTCGGTCACCGGCGCAAGCAGCGCCGCGAGCGTCTCGAGGTTGACGCTCGCCCAGTCGGGGCGCCCGATCACCTCGGGCGCCGGCACGCGCGGACCCGGCTCGAGCCGGGTGTAAGCGGACACGTGAGTGACCGCTTCATCGGTGAGCCTGCCCATGTCCACTCCCAGGTCGGGCACGTCCGTGCGCCCTGCGGCGAACCGCGCTATCTGGCGAGCGAGCGACCAGTCGAGCATCGCCGATCAAACACTAGCGGCGAGACGCGCGTTCCGGACGCCTCGAGATCCCGCCGCGCCGCCCCGATTGAAACCATGACTGGCGGGTACGCTCGACTCTCGATGACGAGTGCAGACGCAAAATCGGGCTCATCCGAGGCCATCCGCTCGGCCGCCGCGCCGGAGAGACGAGACGGGCGGCCCGACCCCACGGCGTCCGACTACGCGAAGCTCAACGCCGTCTACGGCGTCGGCTTGGCGGCCATCCTGATCGGCACGCGCCGACGCGCGCTCGATGACCCGATCCGCTCGCCGGAGCTGGTTCCGATCGGCGCAGCCACGTTCGCCCTGGCCAAGGTGATCGCTCGCGAGAAGATGGGTACCTGGGTGCGCGAGCCGTTCGTCGAGCAGGCCGCGGACGCCGACGGCTACAGCCCGCGCGGGCGTGGGGTGCGCCACGCGGTCGGCGAGCTCGTGACCTGCACGCGTTGCGTTGGCGCCTGGAGCGCGATGGCTGTGGTCGGACTGCGCGTGGCGTCGCCTCGAGCCGGCCGCACCGTGACGGCCGTGCTCGCGAGCTCGGCGGTCAACGACTGGATGCAGGCCGGCTTCCGTCTGCTCTGCAGTCAGTCGAACGCCGCGCGCGACTGACGGCGACGCGTCAGAGGTCAGGCAGGCGCTGCTCGAGCGCCGCCACCGGCGCGAACAGGTCGCCGACGTCGCCCACGCGCTCGAGTACGGCGTTTGAGTCGAACACCAGCCACTCCGGGTCTCCGCGCTCTACGAGCTCGTCCACCTCGGCCCAGCGCACTGGCGTCGAGACTGTCGGGCGCTCGCGGGCGCGCAGGGAGTAGGCGCAGACAGTGGTCTTGTGGTCAGCGTTCTGGCTCCAGTCGACGAACACCTTGCCGCCGCGCAGGCTCTTCTTCATGCTCGACAGGACGAGCTCCGGATGCTGGCGCTCGAGCAGCTGCGCCAGAGCGTGCGCGAACGGCTTCGTGGCGTCGTAGGTCGTAGGAGTGTTCAGCGGCACGTAGACCTGCATGCCCTTCGAGCCCGAGGTCTTCGGGAAGCTCTCGAGTCCGAGCTCTTCGAAGACCGCTTTGAGCCAGATCGCCACTCGGGCGCACTCGACGATCGTCGCGGGCTCGCCGGGGTCGAGGTCGAAGGCCAGGATCGTCGGGCACGTGACGTCCGCGACGTGCGCGAGCGAGGTGTGCAGCTCCAGGTCGGCCAGGTTGGCGAGCCAGACGAGTGTCGCCACGTCGTCGGCCACGCAGAAGTGGATGACGTCCCCTCGATGGGAGCTGTCGACGGGCGCGGTGCGCACCCAGTCGGGGCGGTGGGACGGGCACTGCTTCTCGTAGAAGTGCTTGCCCTCCACGCCGTTCGGATAGCGCTTGAGCGTCAGGGCCCTCCCGCGCAGGTGCGGGAGCACAACGGGCGCGACCCGCGTGTAGTAGTCGATCACCTGCGCCTTGGTGAACCCGGTAGCCGGGTACATCACCTTCTGCAGGTTGGACAGCGAGAGCCGCCGCCCGTCGACGTCGACCTCGACGCCGGGCGTCAAGCGCCCTTCTTGGCCTTTCCGCCCTTCCCGGCGGCCTTCGCGCCCTTGGCGCGGCCGCCACCGGCCTTGCGTCCGCCATTCGACGCTTCGGCCTTGGTCGTGCGCTTGCGCTTGGGCTTCTCGCCGCTCTGACCGGCGTCCTCGGAGTCTTGCTTCGTGGCCGCGACGCTCGCCTCGAGCGCGGCCATCAGATCGGGCACCTTCACGGGCTCCTCGGCTGGCTGGACCGCAATCTCCTCACCGTCGGCCTTGCGCTCGATCAACTCGAGCACGCGCTCGCGATACTCGTCGCGGTACTTGTTCGGCTCGAACTCCGTCGACAGCGAGTCGATGAGCTGGCGCGCCATCGCGACCTCGCGCTCGCTCGCCTCGGCGCTGGCCTCCGGCAGGGCGTCGAGCTTCTCGTGGCCGACCACCTCGTCGGCGAACAGCATCGTGGCCATCGTGAGGATGTCGCCCGTGGGCCGAACGGCCGTCAGGTGCTCCTTCTGGCGGATCACGACGCGCGCGATCGCCACCTTGCCCGACTCCCGCATCGCCGCGAGCAACAGGTTGTAGGCCTTGTCGGCGCCCTTGTCGGGCAGCAGGTAGTAGGGGTGGTCGTAGTAGATCGGGTCGATCTCGTCGAGCTCCACGAAGTCCTCTATGTCGATCGTGCGCGTCTTCTTTGGGTCGAGGCCCTCGAGCTCCTCGGGCTCGATCACGACGTAGCGCTCCGGACTCAGCTCGTAGCCCTTCACGATGTCCTCGTAGGGCACTTCCTCGCCGTCCTTGGGGCAGACG
>Ga0136616_10001370_pt1 | contig 12748 bp, 15 predicted proteins | sample AntDrymUQ2992106_2_FD_106648 | JGI IMG/M metagenome (GOLD analysis project Ga0136616, IMG submission 106648) | Polar desert sand microbial communities from Dry Valleys, Antarctica - metaG UQ299 (21.06) | ecosystem: Environmental > Terrestrial > Soil > Desert | place: Antarctica: Dry Valley...
GATGAAGCACGGCCCGATCGCGCTGCTCGACGAGCAGACGCCGGTCGTGTGCGTCGCGACCGACTCACCGGTGCTCGAGAAGGTGATCTCCAACATCCAGGAGGTGCGCGCGCGCGGCGCACACGTGATCGCGGTCGCGAGCGAGGGCAATCCGGACATCGCGGCGCATGTGGAAGAGGTGCTCTGGGTGCCGCGGACCGACTGGATGCTGCAACCGCTGCTCGCCGTGATCCCGCTGCAACTGCTGGCCTACCGCATCGCGCGATTGCGTGGGCTCAACGTCGACCAGCCGCGCAACTTGGCCAAGACGGTCACGGTGGAGTAGCTGCGAAGCGGATTCGACGTGGCGCTTGGCGAGCTCAGGCGGCGATGCCGGCGGGCGTCATGTCGAGAAGCCCGTGGACATAGGCGAAATGGCTTGCTTCGGTCCGGTTGGACACCCTGAGCTTCCGGTACACGTTCGAGAGGTGGAACTTGACCGTCTGCTCGGTGATCCAGAGCTGGGCGGCGATGCGGCTGTTGGGCGCGCCGGCCGCCACGCGGCGCAATATCTCGAGCTCGCGGTCGGTCAGCTCTGACAACAGCGATCCTGCGGTCGGACGCGACACTGTCTGAGCGACTTGGAAGGCGTGGAACACATTGCCGGCGGCCACCTCGCGCACAAGCGCGCCGATGCCGTCCAGGCGGAACGTCTTGGCGATCGCGGCGTCCGCTCCGGCCGCAGCGGTGGCAGTCAACCATGCCGGCTCCATCTGGTCCTGTAGCAGGACGACCTTCGCCGCCGGCAGCACGGCACGTGCCTCGGCGATGCGCGCGACGGTGTCGTCGCGCGAGCGCATCTGATCGACCACCACGACGTTCGGTGCGTACGCGGTCATGGTGACCGCGCACGACGCGGCCCCATCGGCGTAGCCATCGAGAACCTCGAAGGCGGAAGCGGCGCGGAGCGCCCGCCGCAGTGCCGAGGCGGAGAGCGGGTCGTCGGCGACGAGCATCAGGCGCGAGCTCATGCCGCTGCCTCCGTTGGCGACGCGACCGTTACGAGCGGCAGTCGCGGGAGTACGGTGCCCTCGGCGAGCACTTCACGGAGCACCCGTCCCAGCGTGCGGGCCTCGAGGTTGCCCGGCAGCACCGCGGACGCGCGTGCGCGCAGCGCGTCCGCGAGCCAGCCCGCCTCGGTGCTCGAGCTGAGGATGACGACTTTCGCAAGCGGAGCGGCGCGATGGACCTCGGCGATGCGTGCGAGGGCCTTGTCGGGAGCGAGCAGGTCGCCGATCAGCACGAGGTGCGGAGCCAGCGGCGCAACGACTCGGTCGAGCGCGACGGCGCTGCTGCCGTGGCGCACGATGTGGGCCCCCGGCACGAACGCCACGGCCGCCGTGAGGTTAGTGAGCGCGGCACCGCTGTCGGCGATGACCACGACCCGGATCACGCCGGGCTCCCCAGGGTGGCGGCGCGTTGCTCGAGATGGGCCTGCAGCTGCTCGATCACGTCGGAGCAGGACCGTTGTTCCGCGTCTGCGAGGAGGCGGAAGGCCGCCGCTCGCTCAGTCCACCCCTCGGAGCTGGCCTCCCACTCGAACACCGGGAGGTTGGCGCAGAGCTCGAGCTTGGCGTTCAGGATGCCGAGCAGGTTCCGCAACGTGGCGTCGCCCGGTTGCGAACGTCGCAGATCGCTGAGGCGACGAGTGGCTGCGCTCGAATCTGGTCTGCTGATCACGCTTGGCAGCGTTGCCCATACGGGACCTTGGCGGAAGGTGATCTGTTGCAAACTCCAGGGGGATCTACCTACCGATCGCTGAGGTACGAGAAAGGGGTGTATCGGGGGTGACTAGACGTTAGTCGAGGGATGAAGAATCTCACCTGCAAGGGGTACCCCGGCTTTCCCCGCTCGACCGGATCAGCTAGCTTTGACTGCTTGACCGAGCAGGACCCGCACGCGGACGGACCGGTGCGCGCGATCGTCGCCGACGACGATCCGTTCGCTCGGAAGATGATCAAGGAGGCGCTTCAACGCGCCGGCATCGTGGTGATCGCCGAGGCGCACAACGGACGTCAGGCCGTCGATCTGACGCGCCACTACCAACCTGACGTCGTGCTGATGGACATCGTCATGCCCGAGCTGGACGGCATCGCGGCCACGCGCAGGATCATCAAGGACAATCCGCAACAGGTGGTGGTCATCCTCACCACGGCCGACGACGACGAGATCGGGCTGCTCGGGCTGCGCGCGGGCGCGCGCGGCTTCCTGGCCAAGGACGTCGACGTCGACATCCTGCCCCAGGCCCTCCACGGGGCGCTCAACGGCGAGGCCGCGATCTCGCGGCGGCTGAGCATGCGGCTCGTCGAGCACGTTCGCAGGTCGCCCGACGGCCCGACGGGCATGCGGCCGGTCAAGTCGCCGCTGACGCCGCGCGAGTGGGAGGTCCTCGACCTGCTCTCGCAGCTGAAGACCACCGATCAGATCGCCGAGCAGCTCGTGCTCGCGTCAGAGACCGTGCGCACGCACGTCAAGAACATCCTCCGCAAGCTCGGAGCGCGCTCCCGCGGCGAGGCGGTCGCGGTGGCCCGGCGGATGCGCAACGAGCCGCCCGCCTGAGCGGACCCTCAGGCGGGGAGCGTGAAGAAGAAGCGGTTGCTCGAGTCGCTCGGCGACGTGACGCCGACGTGGCCGCCGTGGCGGTCGATGATGTGGCGCACGATCGCGAGCCCGAGGCCCGCGCCACGGGCGCGGCGCTCGCCGGGGCCGCGCTCCCAGGCGCGGAAGATGCGTTCGTGCCCCTCCTCGGCGATCGCCGGGCCGAGGCTCTCGACCGCGAACGTCCAGCCCGCTTCGCAGCGCTCCGCGGAGACGCGGATGTCGCCGCCACTGCGCGGGCCGTACTTCAGGGCGTTCGACAGCAGGTTGCTGAAAACGCCACTCAACAACACGGGGTCACCCTCGACAACCGGCATAGCGTCGATGTCGAGGTGGGCGTCGCGGGACTGGATCTCGGCATCCAGCATGCGCACGCAGTCCTGGATCACGCTGGTCAGGTCGACCTGCTCGCGGCGCAGCGGGCGACCGCTCTCGCGGGCGCTCGCAAGCAGCCCATCGACGAGCAGGCGCACGCGCGCCGAGATGCGGACGATCGCGTCGAGGTCGTGGCGCGAGTTGAGGTCGAGCCCGTGCCCGGCCCGCTCGCTCACCTGCGTCGCGTAGGCCTCCGTCATCACCAGAGGCTGGAGCAGCTCGTGCGCTGCCATCGCGGCGAATTCCTCAATCTGCGCGCGCTCGCTCTCGAGCTCCTCCACGCGGGCCGACAGCCGCAGCAGCTCACGCTGGAGCGACTCCGGAGCGCGCGGCGCTTCGAAGGCTGTTGTCGATATCGCTGTCGGCCTGGGGGCCTCGGCTGCCTGTCCCGCTTCATTTCGCTTCATGCGCTTCTTCATCTCCAGGCTGACTTACCCGCCAAGTCCGTTCGGCAGGAAGGAAGAGCATCGTGTTCCGCCTCCTCGGAATCAGCATGTTCCCGATATGACACTCGCAGGTCAACCCTCCGACGGCAGACCCGTCTAAGTCCGTCCACAAACGGACGAATGTCGAAACCCGTGCGGCCCCGCGCGGTGAGCCGGTAGGGTCCCCGCACCGGTGACCGGCGTCGGCCTTGATCTGCTGGAGATCGACCGCCTGGCGCGGGCTCTGGAGCGCCGACCGCGCCTCGCCGAACGTCTGTTCACGCCGGGGGAGCGCGCGTTCGCCGGGCAGCGCGGCGAACCGGCGCGCCACCTCGCCGTGCGCTTCTGCGCCAAGGAAGCTGTCGCGAAGGCGCTGGCCCTGCGCGACGGCGACTGGCACGACGTCGAGGTCGTGGGGGGTGGTGACGGGCCTCCGGGCGTGCGCCTGTCAGGCAGCGCCGCGGCGCGTGCGGCGGAACTGGGCGTCGAGGTGACGATCTCGCTGACCCACTCCAAGGGCATGGCCGCCGCGGTGGCGCTGCTCAGGTGAGCCGGCCGCACTGGCTCGAGCCGCTGCCCGACGCGCCGCTGATGCGCGCGACCGACGAGTGGGCGATCCAGAACCAGGGGATCGCGTCGCTCGAGCTGATGGAGCGCGCGGGGGAGGGGCTCGCACGCGTCGTCGCCGAGCAGGTGCCGGCGGGACGGATCGTGGTCGTATGCGGCAAGGGCAACAATGCCGGCGACGGCTTCGTGGCGGCGCGGCTGCTGCGCCTGGCGGGGCGCGAGGTGGAGGTGCTCGCGCTATGGCCCGCGCAGTGGCTGAGCGACGATGCACGGGCGATGCTCGCCCGGCTACCGGGCGCGCCGGCGGTCGACTACGACCCGGCACTGCTCGCCAAGGCGCACGGGATCGTCGACGCGCTGCTCGGCACGGGTTCTACCGGTGCCCCCAAGGAGCCCGTCGCGGCCGCGATCGAGGACCTCAACGGCGCACGGGCGAAGGTCGTCGCCGCGGACATCCCGAGCGGCGTGGATGCCGGCACGGGCGAGGTCCCCGGCGCGGCGGTGCGAGCTGCGGCCACTGCAACGTTCCACCGCGCCAAGCCGGGGCTGTGGATCGCGCCCGGCAAGGCGCTTGCCGGCGCCGTGTCGGTGATCGACATCGGCATCCCGCGGGGCGCGCCGGGCGAGGCCGACGCGGGCCTGATCGCCGCCGGCGTGCTGCGCGCGCTGCCGCGCCGCGGCGCGGAGTCGAGCAAGTTCAGCTCGGGCAACGTCGTGATCATCGGCGGCTCGCGCGGCCTGTCCGGGGCTCCGTCGATGAGCGCCCTGGCGGCGATGCGCGCCGGTGCCGGCTACGTGACCGTCGCAGCCCCCGCATCGCTGGAGGTCGCGTTCGCCGCGCGGCTGCTGGAGGTGATGCTCGTCGGGCTCCCCGATGACGACGGCGCCGTCACCGCCGAGGCGCTCGAGTCGGCGCTCGCCGCGGTCGCGCGTGCCGACGCCGTCGTGCTCGGTCCCGGGATCGGGCGCTCCGAGGGCGCGCGCGATCTCGTTCGCGGGCTCGTCGGGCGCATCGACGTGCCGCTCGTGATCGATGCCGACGGCCTCAACGCGCTTGCCGGCGGGCTCGACGAGCTGCGGCGGCGCCGCTGGCCGACGGTGCTCACCCCGCACGCGGGGGAGCTCGGCCGGCTGCTCGACGTCGACTCGGCGGAGGTCGGGCGCGCGCGGCTGCGCCACGCGCGCGCGGCGGCCCTGCGCGCGCACGCGCTCGTGGTCCTCAAGGGCGATGACACGATCGTGGCCGCGCCGTCGGGTCGCGTCGCGATCTCGCCCGGCGGGGCGCCCGCGCTGGCGACGGCCGGAACGGGCGATGTCCTGGCCGGCGTCGCGGGCGCACTGCTCGCCAAGCGGCTCTCGCCCGCGCACGCCGTCTGCGCCGCCGTCTACGCCCACCTGCGCGCGGGCCGGCTCGCAGCGGCGCCGCACGGGCCCGACGGCGTGATCGCCTCGGACGTGATCGCCGCGCTGCCGGCGGCGCTCGCCGCGGGCTCGGGCTAGTGACGACTAGGATTCGGCGCACCGATGCCGCCGACCGTCGCCGAGATCATGGACACCGACACGCCGACCGTCAGCCCGGAGGACACGGTCGAGCACGTGCTCCGGATCATGCGCGAGACCGAGCTGACCGGCGTCCCGGTCGTCACGGCCGGCGGGCGCTGCGTCGGCATCATCACCGAATCAGACCTTGTCATGACAGGCGAGGATGCCGACCTGCACCTGCCGCACTACTTCGAGTTGTTCGGCGGCTTCGTGTTCCTCGAGTCGCTCGGGCACTTCGAGGACCGCCTGCGCAAGGCCACCGCGGCGCTGGCGAGTGACCTCATGACCGAGGATCCCGTGACGATCGAGCCGACCGCGACCGTGCACGAGGCCGCGCGCCTGATCTCGCGCTCCAAGCACAACCGGCTTCCGGTGATCGAGCATGGGCGGCTGATCGGCGTCGTCACCCGTGTCGACGTGCTCGAAGCCCTGACCCGGGAATAGCCGTGCGGGCGCTCGCCCGGATCGACCTCGCGGCGATCGAGCGCAACTGCGCGCAGCTCGTGCGCGCGGTCGCTCCGGCGCGGCTCTGCGCGGTCGTGAAGGCGGACGGCTACGGACACGGCGCGGCGCCGGCCGCGCGGGCGGCGCAGGAAGGTGGCGCCGGCTGGCTGGCGGTGGCGACGGCACAGGAGGCGGTCGACCTGCGCGCGGCCGGGATCGCGGGGCCGCTGCTCGTGATGGGCGCGCTGTCTGCGTGCGAGTTGACGGCGGTGCTGCGGGCGCGCGCGGACGTCGTGGCCTGGCGCGAGGGCTTCGTCGCCGCGGTCGCCGGGCATCCGGACGGCGTGGGCGTCGGCGTGCACGTCAAGCTCGACACGGGTATGGGCCGGCTTGGCACGCGCGATGCCGGCGAGGCGACGCGCACGGCCGCTGCCGTCGCCGCAGCGCCGCGGCTGCGGCTCGCGGGGGCGATGACGCATTTCGCGACGTCCGATGCGGATCCCGGCTTCGCGCGCGAGCAGCTCGCGCGTTTCATCGCGTGGGCGGACGCACTGCGAGCCGTGCACGGCGACCTCTTGCTGCATGCGGCCAACTCGGCCGCCGCGCTCGCGATCCCGGAGTCGCGGCTGGGCATGGTTCGGTGCGGCATCGCCGCCTATGGCATGGACCCGTTCGGGGACGATCCCGCGCGCCACGGCCTGGCTCCCGCGCTCGATCTGCGCTCCTACGTAGCCGAGGTCAAGCCGCTCGCGGTGGGCGAGAGCGTCGGCTATGGCCGGCGCTTCGTCGCCGCGACTCCGACCTGGATCGGCACCTTGCCGATCGGCTATGCGGACGGCGTGCGCCGCGCGCTCAGCAACAACTGCGACGTGCTCATAGGTGGACGGCGGGTGCCCCTGGTCGGCACGGTCTCGATGGACAACCTCACCGTCGACCTGGGCCGGCAGCCGCCGCAGCGCGATGCGGAAGCGGTCCTGATCGGCACTCAGGGGAGCGAGCGCGTGCTCGCCGAGGAGTGGGCGCGGCGGCTCGGCACGATCAACTACGAGATCACATGCGCGATCAGCGCGCGGGTTCCGCGCGCGCATCACCGCGACGGGGTGTTGGCGGATGGTGCGGATCCGCACGCGGCGGTGCGGCCCGGAGCCGCGCCGTGAGCGGCCGCGCGCCGCTCGAAGCGGCCCGGGAGAGCCTTGCCGGCCGCGCAGCGTGGATCGTCGGCGGAGCCGTCCGCGACGAGCTGCTGGGCCGTGCGACGACCGACCTGGACCTCGCCGTCGAGGCCGATCCGCAGGGTGCCGCACGGGCGCTCGCGCGTGCGACCGGCGGCGCGCCGTTCCGCCTCTCCGGCGCCTTCGGCGCCTGGCGCGTCGTCGCTCCCGACCGCGGCTGGCACGTGGACCTCGTGATCCTGCGCGACGGCGACATCGGCTCTGACCTCGTCGCGCGCGACTTCACCGTCAACGCGATGGCCGTGCCGCTCGCCGGCGGCGAGCTGCTGGACCCGCACGGCGGGCGCGCCGACCTCGAGGCGCGGCGGCTGCGCATGGTCACGCCGGAAGCGCTGGCCGACGACCCGCTGCGCGCGCTGCGGGCGATCCGGATCGCGATCGATCTCGACCTCACGATCGAGCCCGCCACCGCCGCGGCCATCAGCCGTGCGGCGCCCGGGTTGAAGCGCGTCGCGGCGGAGCGGATCTTCGGCGAGCTCAAGCACGTCATCCGCTCACCGGCGGTGCGCATCGGGCTGGGGCTCATGGACATCCACGGCGTCAGCGCCGAGGTGCTGCCTGAGCTGCTCTCCCTGCAAGGTGTGGAGCAGAACGTGTTTCACCACCTCGATGTGCACGAGCACACGCTGGAGGTGCTCGACCGGGTCCGCGCGATCGAGCGCGATCCGCTCGCGGCAGGGTTCGGCGAGCACGCGGAGGCCGTCTCCGGGCTGCTCCGGGAGCCGCTTGGCGACGAGCTGACGCGCGGCGACTCGATGCGGATCGCCGCGCTGCTGCACGACGCCGCCAAGCCTTGGACGCGGGCCGAGCGGCCGGGCGGCGGGTTCGGCTTCCCGGGCCACGACCGCGAGGGGGCCCAGCTTGCGCGCGGGGTGCTGCGGCGGCTGCGGGCGTCGGGAGCTCTGACCGAGCATGTGGCCGCGCTGTGCCTGCATCATCTGCGGCTCGGCTTCATGGTCCACGAGCGCCCGCTGGACCGGCGCGCGGTCTGGCGCTACCTGCAGGCCACCGAGCCGCACGCCGCCGACGTGACGATCTTCACGGTCGCAGACCGCCTCGCCACGCGGGGCAAGAATGCCGAGCCCGCGATCCGGGCCCATCTCGCCCTCGCGCGCGAGGTGCTCGGGCCGGCGTTCGCGCGCCGCGCGCAAGGCGCGTCCGAGCCGTTGCTGCGCGGCGACGAGCTGGCTCGCGAGCTCGGCCTGCGCCCCGGCCGCAAACTCGGCGAGCTGCTCGCCCAACTCGAGGAGGATCGCTTCGCCGGTGAGATCGCGACGCCCGCGGACGCGCTCGCGCGCGCGAGAGAGCTGCTGTCGGGCCAGTAGGGTTCCGCGATGCCCGGCGATTGCCTGTTCTGCAAGATCGTCGCCGGCGAGATCCCCGCCACGATCGTGGGCGAGGATGAGCGCACGGTCGCGATCATGGACATCAATCCGGCCACCCGTGGCCACGTGCTCGTGATCCCGCGCACGCACGCGGCGGACCTGCTCGAGATCGAGATCGATGACCTCGCCGCTTGTGCGGCCGCTGCGCAGCGGCTGGCCCTGCTGATGACCGAGCGCCTCGATGCCGACGGGGTGAACCTGGTCAACTCCTGCGGCCGCGAGGCCTGGCAGACGGTGTTCCACTTCCACCTACACGTGATCCCGCGTTACGCGGGTGACCCGCTGCGCCTGCCATGGACCCCGGAGCCGGGCGATCGCGACGCGATCGCCGCCGCCGCGGCCGCGCTGACGCGTCCCTGAGCAGGCGCATTTCCTATACCAACGCTGCTTGCGCGGAGCGACGAACCGGCAATAGGTTGTCAGGATCAGGACCGGTAAAGGACGAGCCGGTCATCACATGGGGCTCGATCGGGGCCCACGGAAAAGCGGGGATGGGCGGGCATGACATCAGGGACGGTCAAATGGTTCTCCGACGACAAGGGATTCGGCTTCATCACGCCTGACGAGGGCGGCCGTGACCTGTTCGTCCACTTCTCGGGGATCATCGGCGACGGGTACCGCTCGCTGCCTGAGGGTTCCAAGGTCACCTACGAGGAAGAGAACGGGGAGAAGGGGCCGAAGGCGGTCAACGTCCAGAAGCTCTGACAGCAACCTTGACCGGTCGTTCGTGTTCAATGCGCGTATGCCCGGGACCTTCATGCGGCTGTCGCTCGCAGCGCTGGCAGCGGTGCTCCTGCTGCCCGCTGCCGCCTCGGCCAGGATCATCGAGATGGGTGACCTCGCGGCAGAGTCTCCGCCCAGTTGCCCGACGAGCCCCTGCGAGGTCATCTCGCGCACGACCGCCTTCCAGAGCCGTGTCGGCGGCAAGCGTCAGTTGTTCGTCGCCCCGGCGGACGGGCGCATCGTCGCCTGGTCGATCACGCTGGGCACCCCGAAGCCCAAGCAGCGCAAGTTCTTCGAGGAGAACCTCGGTGGCCCGGCGCAGGCCGGTGTCACCGTGCTCAAACAGGGCGATCGCCGCTACGGGCGCGTCACGGCGACCAGCCCGCTGCAGGCGCTGACCCCCTACTTCGGTCAGACCGTGCAGTACCCGCTGGCACAGTCGCTCGCGATCGGCGAAGGTGACGTCGTTGCGCTGACGGTGCCGACCTGGGCGCCGGCGCTCAGCCTGGGCCTCGGGCGCGGCAGCGTCTGGCGGGCCAGCCGGGACATCGACGCCTGCGACGATACGCAGACCCAGAGCGCCCAGGCCGACATTCGCGACCTCACGCGGTACACGTGCGCCTACCGCACAGCGCGCCTGACCTACAGCGCGACGCTGATCACGACTCCGGTCGCGCCGCCCGAGCCCGAAGAGCGCTAGGGCCGGCCGGCCGGGCGGGTAGCGCCAGCCGGCCCGCAGCCGAGCAGGTCGAGCAGCGCGTCGACGACCGCCGGGTCGAACTGGGTGCCGGCGCGCGCGCGCAGCTCCGCCACCGCGTCAGCCTGCGCGAGCGCCAGGCGGTACGGCCGCACAGCCGTCATCGCGGCATAGGAGTCGCAGGCGAGGATGATGCGCGAGCCGATCGGGATCTGCTCCCCGCGCAGCCCGTCGGGGTAGCCGGACCCGTCCCAGTGCTCGTGCTCGTGGCGCACGATCAGGGCAAGCGCCGCGAGCTGCGGAAGCCGGCGCAGGATCCCTTCGCCGAGCACCGGGTGCTCGGCCATCACGCGCCACTCGTGATCGTCGAGCGCGCCGTCCTTGCGCAGTATCTCCTGCGGGATCGCGAGTTTGCCGACGTCGTGCAGCAGCGCACCGCTGCTGACGCGCGCGACCGCGTCGGCGGTCAGGCCGAGCAGCAGCGCGACACCGGAGGCGAGGCGCACGACCTGCTCGGAATGCTCGCGGGTGTAGTCGTCACGCGCCTCGATCGCGGCCGCCAGGGCCTGCACGGCCGCGGGCGACGCGTCTGCATGCTGGAGGCGCTCGAGCTCCTCGTCGGCGTCCGGCGTGGCGACGGCCACGCGGGCCTTTCCGGTGCGCTTGGCGAGCAGCAGGGCCCGGTCTGCGGCGGCGAGCAGGTCGTCGGCGCTCATCGGCAGCTCCCACGAGGAGACGCCGAGCGAGCAGTTGCCGATCGAGCTCCCGTCAAGCTGCGGCGCCCCGTTCAGGACGCGCTCGCGAACGCGCTCGGCGACGGCGCGCGCGACCCCCTCCTCGGTGCCGGGGAGCACCAGCACGAACTCGTCGCCGCCATAGCGAGCGACCTGGTCGTAAGGGCGGACCTCCTCGCGCAGGGCATCGGCGACGCGGCGCAGCAGCGCGTCGCCCGCAGGGTGGCCGAGCTCGTCGTTGACCCGCTTGAAGTCGTCGAGGTCGATCAGCACGCAGCACAACGGCTGCCCGTCGCGCGCCGCGCGCGCGATCTCCTCGCGCACCCGAACCTGCATGGCGCCGTGGTTGAGCAGTCCCGTGAGCGCGTCGGTGCTGGCCGCGGTGCGAACGACATCGTAGGCCTCCGCGTTGCGGCAGGCGACCACCGCGAGGTCCGCGATCGCCTCGAGCACGCCGAGGTCGTCAGGAGCGATCACGCGCCGATCGAGGAAGCCGACCGACAGCGCTCCGCGCAGACTGCCGTTCCAGCACATCGGAACTCCGACGCCGGAGAGGACGCCCGGAAGGGCGATCGTGGCGGGCAGCGGCATGTCCTCGCGGTAGGCCGAGGTCACAACGGCGCGGTCCGTCGCGAGCACCTGGCCGGCGATGCCCTCGCCGGGCGAGAGCCGGTAGCCATACCACTCCGGCGGGCAGTTGTGCCCGGCGGTGGCCAGGGCGGTCCCGTCGCCCTGGAGCAGGTAGACGCCTGCCACGTCGCCGCCGACGGCGAGGTCGGCCTCACGCGCGAGCGTGTCGAGCACCGCCTGCAGCTCGAGCGACTCGTTGAGCGCGTGGGCCGCACGGGCGAGCGCCTTGTCGCGCTCGGTCTGTGCGACGCCACGGTGCTGGGATTCCAGCCGCGCCAGGCCGAGCGCCACCTGGTTTGCAAGCGTCTCGGCGATCGCGGTCTCGTCGTGGCTCCAGACCTGTTCGCACCGCCGGGCCAGGATCGCGACGCGGCGGACAGCTCCGGCCCAAGCGATCGGCACGAGCAGGGCACTGCGGGCGTCGAGTCGCGTCGCGCAGTCGACGCCGAGCTCGGTGACCGTCCGGGTCTCGTCGAGCATCAGCGAGCGAGCCGTCGCCACGACATGCGCCACTCCCGGCACATCCGCGGACGCCGGGACGAGCACCTCCACCGCATCGACCGGCAGCGCAGCGCGCGTCTCGGCCGTGAATGCGGCCAGAAGTCCGGCCTCCGAGCACGCCGAGAGCGCCGCTTCCGAGAGGCGGCGTAGCGGGGCGTGCGTGGGGGTTGTTGATGCGATCACCGTTGAGATGGCAGCCTTCGACGCAAGGGCTGCGGCTCATATCGGCCCGTGAGCGTGCGCCCTTGATCGCCGGCGTGTCGAAATGACGCGCAACACGCGGCAATTCGCGCAGCGGCCCGCGTCAGCAGGCGCCGGCGTTCTGCTCGCAGAAGCTCTCGAACTGCTCCGGCGCCGAGTCCGCCGCAGGCTGCTCTGCGCCGGCGGCGTCCTGCTCGGGCGCGGCCGTCGCCTCGGGCGCTGCGGCGCCCGCGTCCGGCGCCACCGTGGCTTCGGCGTCCGGGGTGGCGGAGCCGCTCGCGTCGCCGCTGTCCGCGTCGGCGCCCGCGCCCGCGCCCGCGCCGTTCTCCGCGCTCGTGTCGGCGCCGAGCTCGCTGTCACTGCGCACCGTCAGCGCGGGCGGATTCCCCGGCACCTCCCCGGCGGCGACATCGCCGCCACCACAGCCGGCGGCGAGCACGGCGAGCACTACCAGGGCGAGTGCTGGAAGAAACGTTCTCGGCGAAGGGCTCGTGGGAGTCCTCTCAGCGCGGCAAGGCGGCCATGCGGCGGCCGCAATGGGGGCAGTCGTTGAGGTCCTTCTGGACGAGCTGGTCGCACCAGTTGCAGAAGCGCAGGTTCTCCACTGCCCAGGGCAGCGCGGACAGCGAGGGCGCGGCCGGCAGCACCTGGCCGA
>Ga0136616_10001371_pt1 | contig 12747 bp, 12 predicted proteins | sample AntDrymUQ2992106_2_FD_106648 | JGI IMG/M metagenome (GOLD analysis project Ga0136616, IMG submission 106648) | Polar desert sand microbial communities from Dry Valleys, Antarctica - metaG UQ299 (21.06) | ecosystem: Environmental > Terrestrial > Soil > Desert | place: Antarctica: Dry Valley...
GAAGGCGGCCTGAATCAACGCCAGTAACAACCAGGCGACCACGCCGAAGGGCACCAGCCACGTCAGCAGCGTGGCGAAGAAGACCAGCCCCGATAGCAGCCCCCACCACAGCCCTCCCGCCACCGGCCGAGCAGCAGCCCGCAGGTCGCGACCCAACGCCAGCAGCGGCACCACGGCGACCAGGCCCAACCATCCCAGATCAGCTGGTGGGTGCGCCGCGTACAGCAGGACCCCACCGGCGACGGCCAGGCCAGCGCGGCGGGCGCGATCGCGCCCGCGTGGGGTCATGCGCAGTCGAAGCAGATCATCTGATCGGCGTCCGCCATTTGCGCGCGGCGCTTGACCAGGAAGCAGGACCGGCAGGTGAACTCGTTCGCCCCGATGGGTGTGGTCGTGGGGGTCAGCGCGTCGCGCGGCTCGTCATCGAGCCGGACCAGGTCGTCGTCCTCGGCCTTCTCTCGGGCGAGCAGGACGTCGAGGGACTCGTCTTCGGTGTCGTCGACCACCACTGCATCATCGTCGCTGTCGTCGTCCGCCTCGACCTCGTCAGTGTCGTCCTCGGACTCGACCTCGGCGACATCGACGTCAGGCACCTCCGCGGCCACCCCGACCACCTCGTCGTCAAGCTCGTCGGCGGCCTCCAGCCCGTCGACATCATCGCCGGAGTTCAGCTCGTCGAGCTCGAGGTCGTCGTCGCCTTCCTCCTCGACGAGGTCGTCCTCGGTCTCGAATTCCTGGCTGGCCACTCTTGGCTCCTTCGCGGCCGGTCTGTCGCGGGCTTGGCGTTATAGGGGTTGGACTCCGCTGATGCAACGCGACGGCGCCCCTACCCGTTCCGGCTCACGACTATTGGATCGCGCCGACCGGCTCACGCTCACCATCGCAGCCTCCACCGACGCCACGACCCCGGAGCGGGTGCTCCGGGGTCGTTGAAGAGGGACAACAGACCGTTGGCGCCATACGGCGGCCGGGACGAACACGGCCGAACCGCAGTTCTCTACTGAGCCTGTTCCCTCCTCGGCCGACCCTTGAGCCGACCAGGCGGTGGATGATCAGTTGTTGCGTTCGAGCTTCCCCGCGACGTCTCCGCCGCGGCGACCGGTGGGGACTGTAGGGGTGCCGGCCATACTCCGTCAAGCCCATTGTAACTTTCTTGACACGCGCTGTGACCAGCGGAAACGGGGCATCCTTGCAGGTCATGGGCTTGCGGAAAATCCGCCCGCCGTGCGCCCGGCGCGCGAACCGCCCAGCGGTAGATCGCCGTGCGCCACGCTACCCGCTATCACCGTGGCCAGGCACCGCAAATCGGACAGATCTTCCATGGCGAACGGATCGGCGTCCCAGACCGCGAAGTCGCCTCGTTGACCGCCGACCAGCGCGCCAACGTCGTCCTGGCCGGCGACATACCGCCCACCGAGGGTGTGCGCCCAGAGTGCCGCGGAGCGCGGCAGCCCCAGACCGCCGAGGTGGTGGGTTGCGGCCGCAATCCCGCCCCACGGGTCCAGCGGCGTGACCGTCGAATCCGACCCGAAGGCCATCGTCACGCCCTCCTGAGCGAACCACGCCAGCGGATTCGAGGAGCGGGCCGCCTCGGTGCCGAAGCGCGCGGCGTACAGGCCGTGATCGCCGCCCCAGGCTGCGTCGAAGGCAGGTTGCACGCTGGCGACGATGCCCAGCCGCGACATCCGTTGCACGTGCCGGCGGGTCGGTAGCTCCACGTGCTCGATGCGGTGGCGGCAGCGGCGGACCGCGTCGACACCGTGCGCGGCCGCCGCCGTCTCAATGGCGCCGATGGCCTGTTCGATCGCCCGGTCGCCGATGGCGTGGACGCCGCCGCCCATGCCCGCCGCCGTGCAGTCGTTGAACCAGTCGGCGACCGCCGCGTCGTCGTGGAACAGCTCACCGTTGCCGCCGGCCGGCGCGTATGGCGCCGAGGTCGCCGCCGTGCCGGAGCCGATCGACCCGTCGAGGAACAGGTCGCCGCCGGGCCGCAGGCCGTTGTCACGAGCCGCCGCGAGGTCCAGCTGCGCCCACCAGGTATGCACCTCGATTGGCCAGTCCCCCGCCGCCCACGCCCGCGCGTCATCGAGGCCCGCCAGGCCGGGATGGCCCATCTCGTGCAGCGAGGCGATGCCCAGCGACGCCGCGGCCCGGCAGGCAGCGGCGCGCGCCGCCTGCAGCTGCGGTGCCGGGATGCGCTTGCGTACCTCGGATTGGGCGGCCTCTGACGCGGCCTCCTGCAACCAGCCGGTGGGGTTTCCGTCGTCGTCGCGGACGACTCCGGCCAGGGTCTGCAGCGGCAGGCGTGACAGCGTGGTGGCGTCCACCAGGCAGGAGTGGCTGTCAACGCGGTGCAGCAACACGGTGCGCCCGGGCGCTGCCGAACTGATCTGCTCGGCCGTCGGCGGTGCCGCCTCCGGCCAGCCGAAGTCGTCCCAGCCGTAGCCGAGCAGCACCGCGCTGTCACTGCCCGCCGCGAATCGGCGGAGGCGGTCCAGGGCCTGGGCAGCGCTGTCCGCTGTCGCCAGCGCTACACCCTCCAGCGCGAGCCCGGTGGCGGTGGCGTGCACGTGCGCGTCGACGAACGCGGGTGTAATCCAGCCGCTACCCAGGTCAACTCTCCGCTCGGCGGTCGGTGCCGCCTCGGCCGCGCCGACCCAAGCGATGCGGTCACCGTCGAGCAGCAGCGCCCGGGCGGGCTCGGCATTGGGATCCCCGCTCAGGGTGTGGACCCCGGCGGCCACGAGGAGTGTCTTCACAGCTGCTCGCGCCGGAAGGCGGTGGACAGCGAGTCGGCGTACTCGTTCCAGCGGCTGCCGCTGTGCGCCGCGATCCACTCCAGACGCAGCTCGGGGCGGGCCTGCGCGAGGGCATACAGCAGCTTGACCAGGTCGAGGTTGGCGATCTCGCCACCCTTGCGTTGCCAGCCTCGGGCGGCCCAGCCCTTGGCCCACTTGGTGATCGTGTCCACGCACAGCTTGCTGTCGGTGTAGACCGTGGCCGGGGTCCCGTGCGGCACCAGGTCGTAGCCCGCGATCAGCGCGGTCAGCTCCATGCGGTTATTGGTGGTGTGCGCTTCGTCGCCGTGGCGTTGGTCGATCACCTGGCCGTCCACCACGTACACCGCGCCCCAGCCGCCCGCACCCGGGTTGGGATGGGCGCTGCCGTCGGTGAAGACGCCGTCGGTCGGCCCCTCGGTGTACTTCGCCAGCACTTCGGCGACCGTCAGGTTCTCCTCGACCAGCGTCGCGCCGCGGTACCGCCGGGTGGCGCCGGCCCTGGCCTTGTCGTGCGCCCCTGAACCGCCGGCGCGAGCCTCGTCGCGGCAACCGCGGCACTGCTGCGGCGCCCACCCCGGGTAGCGGTCCAGGACCTGCTGGGGCAAAGAGAACGTCGCGTCGCAACTCGCGCACTCGAACTTCGGCATGCCGCGAACCCTAACCGCTGTCCGTCCGGCCCCCGACCTGGTGGGCGGGGTCACGTGCTGCGCGCAAGGACACCGACCACCAGGAAGGGCCCCAGCAGGGCCAGGACTGTGGTCACAGCCGTCCACGCCCAGCGCGCCGCGCCCACCCGTTCACCGGCGAAGATGTCCAGGACCGCGCCGAGCAGCAACCACCCGGCGGCGACCAGGGCACCGATGGCGACGCCGGCCATGACCGCGGCGGGGGCGCCCCGGCCGGCCCCGAGCAGCACGGCCAGCAGCAGCACCCCGGCCACCGCACCGCCGGCTACCGTGCCCGCCCGCAGCGCTCGCCCCACGGTGGTGCGGTCCCGCTCCCGGCTAGCGCTCATGGAGCGCGACGGTAGCGCCCGAATTCATGCCGGGTCAGGCCGCAGCAGATCGCGCGAGATGACCATGCGTTGCACCTGGTTGGTGCCCTCGACGATCTGCAGGACCTTGGCTTCGCGCAGGTACCGCTCGACCGGGTAGTCGGTCACGTAACCGTAGCCCCCGTGGACTTGGACGGCATCGGTCGTCACCTGCATCGCGGTGTCGCTGGCGAACAGCTTGCTCATGGCGGCCAGACGCGAGTAGGGCTGACCGAGGTCGCGGCGGTCGGCCGCCTCCAGGTACAGCGCCCGAGCAGCCTCGATACCGGTCGCCATGTCGGCCAGCAGGAACCCGATGCCCTGGAAGGAGGCGATCGGCTGGCCGAACTGCTCCCGCTGGAGGCTGTAGGCCAGCGACTGGTCCAGCGCCGCCTGTGCCAGGCCGACCGCGCACGCCGCGATGCCGAGGCGGCCGCCCTCCAGCGCCCGCATCGCGATCGAGAAGCCCTTGCCCTCCTCGGCCAGCAGGTAGCGCGCCGGCACGCGGGCGTCACTGAACACCAGCTGACCGGTCGGCGAGGAGCGCATGCCCATCTTGCGTTCGGGCGGTGGGAAGCTCAGTCCCGCCGTGTCGGCTGGCACCAGCAACGCCGAGATGCCGCGAGCCGCGGGCACGTCCGAACCGCCGGTGCGGCACATCACCACGTAGAAGCCGGCGATCCCGGCGTGCGTCACCCACGCCTTGGTGCCGTTGAGGATGTAGTCGTCGCCGGAGCGTTGCGCGCGGGTGACAAGGGCGGCGGCGTCGGAGCCGCTGCCCGGCTCGGACAGCGAGTAGGCGCCGAGCAGCTCGCCGGAGGTCATCCGCGGCAGCCACTCCTTGCGGACCTCGTCGGAGGCGTAGGTCGCCACGGCCCACGCGGCCAGCGTGTGCACCGACAGGCTGAGCCCGACGGTCAGGAAGGCGCGGGACAGCTCCTCGACGACTCGCAGGTACACCGTCTGCGGTTGTCCCCCGCCACCGTGCTCGACGTCGAACGGGAGGCCAAGCAGATCCATGGCGGCGAGCTGGCGCAGGATGTCGGTGGGGAAGACGCCGGCGCGTTCGGCCCCGTCGGCGCGGGGCGCCACCTCACGGTCGGCGAGAGCACGCACGACCTCGAGCAGGTCGCGTTGCTCGGGCTCCAGCCGCGTGACGGTCACCGGCGCCGCAGCTCCGGTGTCATGCCGCCGTCATGGCACGGTCGCCGTGATTCAGACGCTCGCAGCCGTCCTCGGTGACCACCACGATGTCCTCGATGCGCATCCCGTAGCGTCCCGGCACGTAGACGCCAGGCTCGATGGAGAAGGCCATGCCGGGCTTGAGCACCAGCTCGTTGCCGGCGACGATGTAGGGCTCCTCGTGACCGTCTAAGCCGATGCCGTGGCCGGTGCGGTGCACGAAGAACTCGCCGTAGCCGGCCTCGGTCAGCACGTGGCGGGCGGCCGCGTCCACCGAGGCCGCGGTGACGCCGGGGCGAACGGCGTCGCAGGCGGCGTCCTGGGCGACCTCGAGGGCGGCGTGGGCTTGGGCGTAGCCCTCAGGCGGGTCGCCGAGCACATAGTTGCGGGTGCAATCGGAGTGGTAGGCGTCCAGCGTGCCGCCGATGTCGATCACGATGGCGTCGCCCTCGGCGAGCATGCGGTCGCTGGTCTCGTGGTGCGGTGAGGCGCCGTTGGGACCGGATCCGACGATGACGAAATCCACCTCGCTGTGACCCTCGGCGAGGATCGCGTCGGCGATGTCGCGGCCGACCTCGGCCTCGGTGCGGCCGGCCTTGAGCAGTCCGGGGAGCTGCGCGTGAACCCGGTCGATCGCCTGGCCGGCGCGGCGCAGGGCGTCGACCTCGTCGGGGGTCTTGCGCATGCGCAGTTCGCGCATCACCGCCGAGGCCCTCGACCAGCTCGCGTCCGGCAGCACCCGTTGCAGTCCCAGCAGGAACATCGACCACAGCTGGTCGCCGGCTCCCAGCCGGGCCGACGCGCCGTCCAGGCAACGCGCGACCACGGCGTACGGGTCGTCGGTCTCGCCGACGTCGTGCAGGCGCAGCCCGTCGGGCAGCTCGGCGGCCTCAGCGCGAGGTCGCTCCAGGGTCGGCACCACCAGGTGGTGGTCGCCGTCGGCGCGGGCCACCAGCAGCGTGAGGCGCTCCAGCGGCAGGGCCAGGTAGCCGGTGAGGTAGCGAAGGTCGGCCCCGGGGCCTAGCAGCAGGGCATCGACGCCGGCAGCGCCCATCACCTGCTCGGCGCGTTGCAGCGCGGAGGTGTCAGTCGTCATCGGCCGAGTCTACGGTCCGTCGTCAGATCTTGAGGCGGATCACCCGCTCCAGCAGCGAGAAGCTGGCCGGCGTGGTTCCCAGCACCTCGCCGTCGGCCTCGACCAGCATCGGGCGGTCGGGTGCCAGTGACACCGTCGCGGATTGGAACTCGCGGATGTCGGGATGCGGCAGATGCTCACCGCGGTAGATGCCCTGGGTCATGAGGAACACCTGGCTGCGCTGGCCGGTGAAGATCTGCACGTTGTAGCGGCCGTCGTCGGGCAGCGCGCGTGGCGCCACCTTCATGCCGCCGCCGAAGAACTGACCGTTGGCGACGACCAGCTCCACGACCGGCACCGTCAGGTCGCCCTGGGTGGTCGTCACTGTGGCCACCTGGCGGTCCATCGTGGCCAGGGTGGCGTAGATGGCGAGCAGGTAGCGCACCCGCCCGAGGCGGCGCGGCAGGTGTGCGGCGCGCCGCACGACTTCGGCGCCGTAGCCGACCTCGGCGACGTTGGCGAACAACCGCCGCCCCGGCTTGCCGTCCCGGTCGACGTAGGTGACCACGCCCAGGTCGATGGGCATGACCTGCTCGCTGGTCAGGTGCCGCGCGGTCGTCTCCGGGTCCCGGTCCAGCCCGAAGGTGCGGATGAAGTCACAGCCGCTGCCGGCTCCGGCGACGCCGAGCACCGCGTCCTCGGCGACGGCCTGGTCGCCTTCCACCATGCCGTTGACGACCTCGAGCACGGTGCCGTCGCCGCCGACGGCGACGATATAGCGCACGCCCGAGTCGAGTGCCGCCCGCGCGAAGCCGGTGGCGTCACCGGGCGCACGGGTCCGCACGACGTCGTAGTCGAAGCCGCGACCGTCCAGCGCCGCACGCAGCCGCGGCAGGGTCTTGCCCACCACCCCGTTGCCCGCCCGAGGGTTGACGATCAGCCGTGCGGGACCGTAAGGGCTGCTCATCGACCCCGACGCTACACGCCGCTGTAGGCCACCACGCCCCGCACGATGGCCTTGGCGGCGGCGTGCGCCGTGCCGGCCACCGCGGGTGGGGCCACGTCGCGCAGCTGACGCAGCAGATCGGCGACCTGCTTGGCGCCGCGCACGAAGTCGCCGGCGGTCAGCTCCGAGCCGCCCAGCGCGTCCTCGAGGTCCGCGCCGGCCGCCCAACGCCACACCACGTCGACGATGCCCGGATCCGGTGGCCGTGTGTTGGGCAGCGCCGCGGCCTCCTCGCGCCTGGCCACCTCCTGCCAGACGCCGGCAACCGCCGCCATCGCGTCGCGCACCGCGACGTTGGGAAAGCGCACCGGCGGCGGATCCTTGAGTCGGTTCTCGTGGGTGAACGCGCTGATCACCGCGGCCAAATCCGGCGTGTCGAGGCCGTCGAGGCAGCCTCGGCGCAGGGACTCGGCCAGGACCAGGTCGGTCTCGGCGTACAGCCCGGCCAGCACAGCCCCGGCCGCCGTCGGCGAAGGGTGGTCGGCAGGGCCGGCGAGATAGCCCAGGTCGCCCAGGACCTCCAGGATGCGGTCGAACTCGCGCACCAGCGAGCCGGTGCGCCGGCGCACCGACCGCTCGAGCCGTTCGGTGTCGGCGCGCAGGTCGTCGCTGCGGCGCGCCCAGCGTTCGAGGTCGGCCAGATCAGGGTCGTGGTGCACCGGATGGGTGCGCACGGCGGCGCGGACCTGTTCCAGTCGTGCCGTGACTTCGGGGTCGGGGCGGGCCTTGCGCGACGACGGCGCGGAGGCGGGCACCTCGAGGCCACGCAACTGGTCGACCACGGCGCGGCGGTAACGGTCCTGCCTCGGGTTGCCGGCGGCCGGCAGCCGTACCCAGCCGACCTTGCCGGGCGGGTCGTCGAACTCGCGCGGCCCGAGACGCCGCAGCCGGCCGTCGAGGGTGACGGCGCTGGCCAACGGCGTCCCAGACGAGGAGCGCGAGGTGCCCACGATGGCGGCCACTCCCGGCTTGCCGCCTCCGCGCGGCACCATCACGACGTCGCCTTCGTGCAGCCGGGTCAGCGCGGCCGCGACAGCTTCGGCGCGCAGCTGGCGGCGGTCCCGGGCCCCCGCCGACTCCAGCCGCGACTGCTCGCGGCGCAGCGCCCAGTACTCGGCAAAGTTGCCCCGCTCGGAATACAGGTTGTGCTCGGCGTAGCCGATCAGCGCCTCGCGGTTGGTGGCGATGCGGCGTTCCTCGCCGGCCACCCGCTGGTCGGCCTGGTACTGCGCGAACGACCGCGCCAGCAGCGACTCGGCGTCGGCGCGGTCGTGGCTGCGCAGCAGGTTGACGGCCATGTTGTAGGAGGGCGCGAACGACGACCGCAACGGTTCGGTGCGCCGCCCCACCAGCGAGGCCACGGTGACGAAATCGATGTCGCGCTGGTACAGCACGACGGCATGGCCACGGGGGTCAAGGCCCCGGCGGCCGGCGCGACCGGTCAGCTGGGTGAACTGGCCAGGGGTCAGCAGCTCGTGGCGCTGGCCGTTCCACTTCTCCAGCCGCTCGATCACCACCGTGCGGGCCGGCATGTTGATGCCCAGCGCCAGCGTCTCGGTGGCGAAGCACACCTTGACGAGGTTGCGCACGAACAGCGCCTCGACAGTCTCCTTGAAGACCGGCACCAGGCCGGCGTGGTGGGCGGCGACTCCGCGCTCCAAAGCGGTGGCCCAAGGTCCGTAGCCGAGGACCTCCAGGTCGTTGGCGGGTAGCGCGGCGGTCCGCTCGTCGACGAGGTCGCGGATGCGCCGCTGCTCGTCGTCGGTGGTCAGGCGGACGCCGTCGGTCATGAGCTGTTCGACGGCGGCGTCGCAGCCCGCGCGGCTGAACAGGAAGTAGATGGCGGGCAGCCACTTGCGGCGTCGCAGCTCGCCCACGATGTCGCTGCGGCGCGGCGGACGCAGACGCACCGACGAGGTCTGGTAGCGCCCACGGCGAGACACCCGGTTGGACTGCCCGGCGTTGCGCTCCAGCATCAGCAGCTCAGGGTTGGGCACGCCCGACAGCGCTTGCTTGGCGGCCTCGGAGCGAGCCTTGGCGTGGTCGGACGAGCCCACCTTCTTGCCACCGGAGCGAAAGACGGAGTGGATGCGGTCGTTGACGGCGTAGTGATGCTCCAGCGGTACAGGACGCCGCTCGGAGATCACCACATCGCACGTCACGCGTACTGTCTGATCGCCACCCGCCGGCGAGCGCGGTGCGCTCGCCCTCACCCTGTGATCCCCACCCGCCGGCGAGCGCGGTGCGCTCGCCCTCACCCGGCCTAGCCAATCGCCGAACTCCTCGGCGTTGCTGACCGTCGCGGACAGGCAGGCCAGCTGCACCTCGGCGGGTAGCTGAATGATGACCTCCTCCCACACCGCTCCCCGCTCGCGGTCGGCAAGGTAGTGCACTTCGTCCAGCACGACCGACTGCAGCCCGCGCAGCGTCCGGGAGCCTTCGTACAGCATGTTGCGCAGCACCTCGGTGGTCATGACCACCACCGGCGCGTCGCCGTTGACGACGTTGTCGCCGGTCAGCAGCCCCACGACGTCGGGCCCGTGGCGAGCGACGAGGTCGTTGAACTTCTGGTTCGACAGCGCCTTGATCGGCGTGGTGTAGAAGCACTTGCGGACCTGCTGCAGCGCGTGCCACACGGCGAACTCACCCACGACGGTCTTACCGGCGCCCGTCGGCGCGGCCACCAGCGTCGAGCGGCCGGCCAGCAGCGCCTCGATGCCCGCGATCTGGAAGTCGTCGAGGGCGAAGCCGTAGACGCCCGCGAAGTCGTCGAGCTCAGCTGTCAACGGCCTCCACGGCCTCCCGGGCCCCCCGCCTGCGCTCGATGATCCGTGCCGCCACGATGCTGCCTTCGTAGAACACCGCCAGTGGTGCGGCCATGAACGCCATCGTGGCGGGGTCTTGCGTTGGCGTGATGATCGCGGCGGCGACGAACACGCCGAACAGCGCGTGGCGACGGTATTTCCGCATCCCGGCGGAACCAATGACGCCCATCAGCGACAGGATCACCAAGACCACGGGGAATTCGAAGGCGATCCCGAAGGCCAGCATCGTGTGCAAGATGAACGTCAGGTATTCGCTGGCCGACAGCGCCGTGGTGATGTTGTCCCCGGCGAAGGCGAGCAGGAACTCCAGAGCTCGTGGAATCAGGAAATAGCTGAACACGGCGCCAGCGGCGAACAAGATCTGCGTGATGAGGATGAACGGCAGCGCGTACCGCCGTTCCACCGGGCGCAGGCCTGGCGTGATGAAGCGCCACAGCTGGTAGCACACGACGGGCGCGGCAAGGACCACAGCCACGATGGCGGCGGCTTTGAGGCTGACGAAGAAGGCGTCCATCACCCGCAGCGCCAGCAGCGTGCACTCCCCCGTTCCGGCGAAGTCGCCGCGCAGGCGGACCGGCAGGTCGCAATAGGGCTCGCGCAGGATGGCGAGGACGGGATCGCGGAAGGCGAAGCCGACCGCGAGGCCGACGATGATCGCCAGCACCGACTTGACCAGCCGCGAGCGCAGCTCGCGCAGGTGCTCGACGAGGCTCATCTCCTCGCCGGCGTAGGCCCCGACGTCGGAGGTGTCGGGGGCAGGCCCCCCGGCCGGGGGTCTGGCCGTCGTCGTCATCGGCTGATGCCTGCGAGAGGTTACTGAAGGTCGCGCGAGGACTGCGTCGCCGGCGGTGCGTCGACCCGAGGAGGGGAAGCCTCTTCGTCCTCGTCGGTGCGATCTTCGTCGGTGCGACCTTCGCCGACGCCCTTCTTGAAGTTCTTGATGCTCCTGCCGACCGAGCTGCCGAGGTCCGGCAGCTTCTTGGCGCCGAACAGCAGCACGAAGATCAGCAGGACGATGATGAGTTCAGGGCCGCCGAGGTTAGGCATGGTGTCTCCCGAAGTGGGTGGCAGAGGGACGATTGTACGTCCACAGGGTTCGGATCAGCGGCAACAACCAGATGGGTCAGCGCCGGCCTGGCCAGCGGCTGGTCCGTTTGCTCTGCCGCGGCCGCAACTCGGCCAGCGAGCGATGCCGGCGCGGGCGCGGTTGGCGCAGTCGCTCGACGCCGGTGCGCAGTGCCTCGGTTTCCACGGTGGTGACGGCCAACTCGGCCTGCAGCTCGTCGGCCAGGGGCTGCAAGCGCTGGCCAGCGGTCCGCAGCACGTCCATGGTGTGTCGCAGTGTTCGCCACAGCTGCCGGGCGACGACCGCCACCACGCCGACGATGACCACCAGCAGGGCCAGGGAGAGGATGGCGAAGGTTGACACCCGCTGGATGCTACGCGAACCCCTACTTGCGGGCGGCCTCCTGGCGGCGAGCGATCGCGAGGACCTCGGAGAACCAGTCCTCGCCTTGGAGCAAGGTGTGGAAGTCAAGCAGGTCGTCGTGGGTCAGCGCGGGGCCGTCGAAGCGCTCATCCAGTCGTCGCTGAGGAGCTCTTGGCCGGTCCAGCTGCAGCACGGGGACGCCACCCGAGACCAGCAGCCGCACCACGCGCTCGTCGGCCGGTTTGCGCACGACCATCTGGCAGGACGGGCAGGTGAACGCGTAGTAGGACGCCGCAGCCCCATGCTCGGATACCCGCAGCTCGATCTCGTCGGGCGTGAGCCCTACTTCACCGCAGCTGGGGCATGTCGCCTTTATCGTGGTCATGGTCTCCGGCCTCCTGGGTGCAGACGCCGCTGTGCAAGCGGTTCTGCGTGGTCCGTTTCGACCCCTCTTTCGTCGGACGCCGGAAGCTCGGTCTTGACTTGTTTACTGCAGTTACTTTCCGTTACCGGAACGTTGGTAGCGGCGCAAGGTGGCGGTGGCTAGTTCGACGGCTCGATTGGTCAGTGCCGCGGGGGTGACCACGCTGGCGGCGCCCCCCAGCCGAACCACCAGGCGCGCCACCCAGTCCAGGTTGGCGGTGCGCAGGCGAACCCGGCGAACGCCGTTGTGGGTGCCGACCTCGTCGATCACCAGCCACTCGGCGACCCAGGCCGCGCTGGGCGCCAGGTCGAGCACCACCTCGACGTCGTCGGGGGAGGGCTGGTACACGGGCGGTGTGCCGGCGTCGCGCTGGCTGGTCACTCGCTCCCCCGTGGGCTCCAGCGAGCGGATCCGGTCGAGCCGGAAGTCGCGAGGCGCGGTGGCCAGCCGGCACCACCCCTGCAGGTACCAGGAGCCACCGGACCCCACCACTGCCCAGGGTTCGACGTTCCGCTCGGTGGTTTGAGCTTTGGAGGCCGACCGGTACACCAATCGGACGACCTCGCCGTCCTCCACCGCGCGCCGCAGGACGCCCAGCAGCTCATCGCCCGGCGCGGACAGATCTACGGCGACCCTGGCCCCGTCGCCGCCGAGCAGTGCCTGCAGCTTGTCGACGGCCCGTCGCAGGGCATCCGAATCCGCCAGGCCCTCGACACTGCCCAGCGCCCGAGCGGCCAGCAGCATGGTCACGGCCTCGCGCAGGCTCAGCCGCAACGGGCGGGAGAAGAAGTCGGCCATGCGCACCGTCACCCGGTCGCCGACCAACCAGGCCTCCACGAGATCGCCGCCGCCATAGCCGGGCAGCCCGCAGTAGCCGAGGATGTCCAGGTCGTCGGCGAGCTCCTCGCGGGACACGCCGAAGCGCTCGCCGACCTCCTCGACCGACACGCCGGGGTTGGTCAGCAGCCACGGCACCATCGTCAGAATCCGCTC
>Ga0136616_10001373_pt1 | contig 12728 bp, 23 predicted proteins | sample AntDrymUQ2992106_2_FD_106648 | JGI IMG/M metagenome (GOLD analysis project Ga0136616, IMG submission 106648) | Polar desert sand microbial communities from Dry Valleys, Antarctica - metaG UQ299 (21.06) | ecosystem: Environmental > Terrestrial > Soil > Desert | place: Antarctica: Dry Valley...
CTGACGCCGAAGTCGAGTATCTGAGTAGTCAGTGGCTCGGACGCTTCGCTACGGTCGGCCCCGATGGCCGTCCGCATGTCAAGCCGGTAGGGGTCTTCTACGACCCCGAGACCGAGACCATAGCGGTAGGCGGCCATGCTGGTACTGACATGGCCGCGAGCAAGAAGTTCCGCGACGCTCAGCGCCGCCCCGACGTGGCGTTCGTCGTCGACGATCTCGTCTCTACCTATCCTTGGACGGCGCGCTTCATAGAGATCTGCGGTCGAGCCGAAACCTACACCGGTGGCGGCGAAGAGGTCGGCAAGCGCATCGGCGCGAACATGCCGTTCGACCCGGCGTGGATCCGTATCCGCCCGCGGCGAATCCTGGCAATGGGCATCGAGGGCGACTCATTCGAGCTGAACGCGGGGGATGTGGCGTGAGCCTGCCACTCGGATGACTCGAACGTCCTGATGATGTCGCCCGAGTCATCCCTTTCGCTGCGAGCGATCTTGCGGCGTTCTTGTCCGGGAGCGTCATCGCCGTCGACGGCGGTGACGTGGCACGGTGAGTTGAGGGTGCTGCGTACGCCGGTATCCCCGGCCATCCCCTACTCTTGTTGAGAATGCTGACCCGGCAGAAGTATTGACGGAAGAGACGAACAGCATCGGAGGTCTTACCGTGGAAGCTACGTCCAGCCCGGAGCCAAATAGGCTCCTCGACGATCTGATCCTACTGGAGCACACCGACCCAGGGGCCAGGCCAGCGGGGATGTCCACCAACGCCTACGTCCTCTTGGCCGACGGCAAGGCCCTGATCGTGGACGCCGCCTTCGACTACCTCCTGACCCCTACCCGCGAGATCGCCGGCAGAGGCTATCGGCCCGCCGGGCTCCTCCTGTCCCACCGCCACCTGGCCGGCAACGGGGATATGTTCGGGGCCTTTCAGGAGGAGTTCGGCGCCCCGATCTTCCTGCACCCGCTGGACGCCGCGCATCCGCAGGCAGGGGGTGCCGACGTGGAACTTCGGGACCCGATGGAGAGTCCGCTGTTCGCGGAGTTCGGCGTAGAGGTCATCCACTTCCCCGGCCAGACCGAGGGCAGTGTGATGCTCTACCGCCGGCGCGACGGGCTTCTCTTGGCCGGAGATTCCGCGATGGGTCCCACCAACCCGCAGACCGCCAGCGGCGTTGAGCGCCTGATCCGCCCGCCGGTGTTCACCAGCACCGACGACGCGCAGTTGCGGCGGAACTGGATCGAGTTCGCGAAGCCTGTAGCTCACCTCGGCCCTTACCACGGCAGCGTCTATGTCGACCGCGACAAGGCGATGGAGGGACTCATGCGCCCGCTCGTGCGGGAGGAGCCTACACAGGGAGTGGAAGGATAGACGCACCACGAACCAGGCAAAGACCGTGAGGTAACCGGATAATCGCCATCGAAAAGCGGGACGAGGGCGTTATCCTCACGAACGTCCTCACCGTCGAGCCCAAGCGACCACCATACCCGGAGCTGGACGCAGCGATCCCAGGTAGCTCGAGCATCGAGAGGGCTCTGGATCCGCCACCGGAGCGCCGGAGAAGTCGCGAGTGCTGGAAGGAAGAACCATGACACGCGCGGTGTCGGAGGTGGGTTGCTTTGGGTGGATCTGCCAGCGGAAAGTCCTTCTCCAGAGCAGGTCGAGCATCGGCGCATTCTCGGTGACCTCAAAGGGGGTAACCAGAGCGTTCAAGGTGATCCTCGCCTTGCCGCCGTCCACGACGTAGTGATCGTAGTAGCGGCTGTCTTGCGGGACCAACGCTTCGGGCGAGACGTTCTCGGGCAGCGGCTGAAAGGTGCGCTCTTCAATGCCCATCATGGTGATAACCTGGCCTCCCAAGGACGAGTAGAGAGGAGGCCATGCTATCGCTACTGTGGTGCCCGGGCCTTTGACCCCAGCGCGACACTTCATCGTCATATTCGACGGGGACTGAGGGTTCTGAACCGGGTCGGTGCGCCTATTGAAGGCGCTCGACCGAAACCGCCGCGTGACGGCGGTGCCTTACCAGAAGCCCGGGATGCCGGGCTCAGCCGGACTGAGCGTCGAGGAGTGCGAGGCGTACGTGTGGGCCGTTGCGCCCGACGGGCGGCGCTACCGAGGGCCCGAAGCTATCAATGTCTCTTTGGGGGTCGCCCTCGGAACTCGGTTGCCGCACACCCTCTACAGGCTGCCCTTGGTTGGCTGGTTGCAGGATCTCGCATACAACTGGATCGCTGCCAACCGCCGCAAGCTGCCGGGCAAGGAGCCCTACTGCTCCCGATACCCGAGCCAGTGCCGATAGGCAGGCATCATCCTCATGTACCACGGCGAGGGTGAGCAGTTTTCAACAGCGCACCATGGCCCTTGCCGGGCTCCCTGGAGCGGAAGACGTCCATGGCGCCGTAGTAGGTGGGATTCTCCAGGACGACGGCATCCCTGGGCCGCAGCACCAGCCTGGCTATCAAACTGTCGACTGCTGCGCCCCCGAGTTGCTCTTTCAGGGACCACCACGACGAGGTGCGGGGGTCGGGAGCGGAGGCGGTCTTCGGCTTGAGCCGGACAGTGCCTGATCGGTCCGTGACTCCCGAAGTTGACCCGAGCCGCAACGTAGGTTGGCTCGTCAGTCGTCGAGGACCGCCAGGTCGAGCCGGCGAAGGCGCGCGGGGTCGGCGAGGATGTCGATCTCGACGATCTTCCCGCTCACGACCGTGAAGCCCATGACCGCAAACGGCCGTCCGTCCCGGAACACGACCCGACCGACGGCCCCGTTCACGAGCGCTGGCCGGGCGAGCAGGTCCGGGCCGCCGAGGCGGGAGAAGGTGAGCACCTGCTCGGCCACGGCCGCCGCGCTACGGATCTCCCTGGACGCACCCGCGGCGCCGTAGTCCGCTCTGAGCACGATGTCCGGGTCCAGCACCGCCAGCAGCGGCTCGTGGAGTGGGGCAGGAAGGGCGAGGTGAGCTACGTGCCGAAGATGCGCACGCAGCTGGTCGCCGCCAAGACCGTCGCCCAGGCGCTCGCCGACCTTGCCACCGGCCCCGAACCGGCACCCGCACCGGGATCGTCCGGGGCACCGATTCCTGAGATCGCCGGTCCGCGGGAGGAGAGCCTCGTCGACATGGCGAAACTGCTCGCGGCCCGGCGCGGTGACCCGGTGCGGATCGAGGGAGTGAGCGACCCGGCCGACCCGGACCGCGACCTCAATGAGAACGGTGCCCTGCTGCCGGGTCCGGGCGCTACGCTCGCCGGCCCGACGTTCGAGGAGTGGCTCGATTCCATATCCTGACATGCCGCATCAGCTGACTGTGAAGGGTCAGGCCCAGCTCGCCGACCACGGGCCCGGCATACCGGACGAGACCCGCCCGGCACTACCACGAGGCGGCGCTTGCGGCCCTGGTCCTCAACAGCGCCAGCATCAACGTCTGGAAGCGCTCCGGCGGCACCACCAGGCAGGTGGCGGGCCAAGAGTGGCGAGCGGCGCCGGGCGGCGCAACGGCACGCGGTGACCGCCCCGACGCCAGGCACCTGCGCTTCGGGCGCGGCAAGTTCGACGCCGTCTTGCGTTTTGACCCGGAAGTGCAGTGCGAACGGAACGAGGACCGTCGTGAAGTAGGCTAACTGTCCGCGATGTGAGTTTCGGTTTGCTGGCGAGCCTGCATCGAGAGCATTAGCTTGCCCAACAGCTCCGCCAGGTGTTGGCGCTCTTCCTCGCTCAACGCGGCGAGCAGGCGCTCTTCACCCTCCACATGCGCTGTCACCGCGCCGTCGATGAGCTCAAATCCTTCATTGGTAAGGCGTATACGTACCCCCCGACGGTCGTCCGGATCGGGCTCACGGGCCACGAGCCCACGCTCCTCCAAACGATCGATCCGGTTGGTCATCGCCGCCGAAGAGAGCATCATCGAGCGGTAGAGATCGGTCGGCGTGAGACCGTAAGGCCCTCCCGCCCTCCGCAAGGTCGCCAACACGTCAAACTCTCCACCGTTTAAGCCGTAGCGGCCGAACGTCTGCGCCAACGAACGACCCAACATCCTCGCAGCACGGGAGAGCCGTCCGAAGACACCCATCGCCGAGACGTCGAGGTCCGGCCTCTCTACAGACCACTGCCGCAGTATCTCATCTACAGCGTCGTTTCCATCGGCCTCATTCTTCATGTATCTATTCTACCCTTTTCCGGCTAATAGTTCGATGTCGAGACACTGTGATAGTATTTCGATGTCGAGATATACGACACCGAGAGAAAGGAGCGGATGATGGGTAAACCCGGCTCCAGGTTGGGCGTTACGCTAGCTGCGGCGTTGGCTCCGACAGCGCGGGGCAATACTTATCTGGTGACTACGGAGCTGGCCGGCGCGCTGCGTACACTGCTGCTGACGCTGGAGGACGGCGACGATGTCTAACGCGACGCAAGGGGTGAGGCGTGCTCACCTGGGCATGCTACTGTGGGCGCTGATCGTGGGGTTGTCCTTCCCGGCCGTGGGGCTGATGAGCGAAGGACTGCCACCACTACTTCTGACGGCGATCCGCTTCGCCATTGCTGCGCTGGCGGTATGGCCGCTGGTGTGGGGAAAGCCTGATCTCTGGCCGAGCCTACCGGGGCTGGCGCTGTACGCGTTCATGGGGCTGTGTCTCGCCGGGTTCTTTGGCACCATGTTCTGGGCCGCGCATCGCGCCACCGCGCTGTCGATGGCCTCGCTGTATGTCAGCGTGCCGCTGCTGGCCTATGGCCTGGGCAGAGGGCTCGGCGTGGAGCCGCGTGCCGGTCGATTGGTGGGTATCCTGGTGCTGGGTGCGGTCGGTGCGCTGGGGCTGGCCTGGGCGGAGACCGGCGGGCAGCTCGGTGAGATGCAGTTCGGCATCGGCGAGGCTGCGTTCTTCGTCGGTTGCCTGGCCACTGCGCTGTATCCGGTGTTGAGCAAATGGGGGCTGGGTCGAGGTTGGCTGTCTGACCGGGCGGCGCTGCGCACCTTCTGGAGTTTGCTGACCGGCGGCGTGTTGATTGGCTTGCTGGGGCTGATCTTGGAAGCGCCGCAGGCACTGGCTACCATGACGTTATCCGATGCGTTGCTGGTGGCCTATCTGGGCGTGTTTTCCAGTGGCATGACCTTCTGGCTGCTGCAGCGGGCCACCGCCGTGCTGACACCGGGCGCGGTGACAGCCTATACCTATCTGGTGCCGTTCGTCTCGATGCTGTTGTTGTTCGTTGGGCAGCCGCAGCGCATTGGCTGGCACTGGCTGCCGGGCAGCCTGCTGGTGATGCTTGCGATCGGCCTGCTGCTGCGCCGCGATACCACCAGACGTCATTCAGGAAAATGAAAGCCATCCTCGACCCCTTTGGGCATCATCCAGGTTAAGGTGCCCGCTCCGGAGCCGACCGACACTGAGGTGCTGGTGAGGATGACGGCCGCGGCGTTCAACCAGCTGGACAACCAGGTGCGGCTGGGCCACTTCCCGATGGCCGCGGAGCCGCCTCTAGTGTTGGGCAACGAGGGCGTCGGCGTCGTAGAGCAGCCCGGCCCTTCGGCAAGGTGGTGCTGACCGTGGGAGCGCCCCTCCTCCACGTCGGGTAGCGGATACAGAGCGTGCGTAGCAGTCGCGCAGGATCCTACGCTAACGACCGAAGAACGGTTTCCGATCGTGGATCTCCGTCGGGGGTGTTAAGCAGAGTGTCCAGTTGCATCGGTTGAGATCCGCTCTCGATCAACTTCCTCCTCAAAGCGTCCATCTCCTGGTGGTGAGGACAAAGCGCCTGTTCGTTCCCTGCTCCATGACTTCGGCCTTGTAGACGACCCTGCGCTTTTTCTCCCAACTTGCCACCTGGTAGGTGTCCTCACCCAAGAGCCTGGCCTTTTGGGCCGTCCGTTCATGCTCCTCCCTGGCTTCTTCGAGCAAGTCCCCGGCCATCTCTTTGAGGCGCTCATTGGTTATGAGGGCGATGTGTAGGTTATGCCCTCACTCTCGCAGTAATCATAGACAGCGGGCACGGCGAAGCCTGCGTCCGCCCTCATCTCTATCTCTACTTTGGGCCATCGGCTCCTCAGACGGGAAACGATTCGCTTCAACAGGGCGACCGGGGAGATTGAGGCGTGGGTGTTTCCCGCCCGCAACAGCGCCGTGATGAGATGCCCCGTCTAGCCGTCGAAGATGAGCAGCGGATAGTACACATGCTGACGGTAATAGCCGTGGTAGTAAGAGCCTTCCTGCTCTCCGTGAGTGGGATCTGCGGTCGCGTCGAAGTCAAGTAGCATCCTATCCGGCGCGCCATCCTTCACTCGCTCACTCAGATATGTCTCCAAGAGGACATCGGCTATTTGGTGGCAAGAGAGCGCCTTGTGGCCGCGTTCTCAAGACGTGAGATCGTAGGCTGGCTGGCGAGATCTAGGCCGCTCTCGGGCAAAGTGGCGCAGCAGAGTTTGAGCAGAGGATCCTCCCGAAGAGTGTCCGAGTCGTTCTGATCGTCGTATCCGGATACTATCTGAACTAGGCTTTAGCCATTAGGCTGCATAGCAAACTGCATCGGTTAGCCTTTCCATGAACTCCCGCGGGACTTTTACCATCTCGTCTTCTCGGGGCGACTCGCAATAAGTCTCCCCTTCCCACGCCCACAACTCCTTGCGTACCAGTGCCAGGGCGTCAGAGAAGGTTGGATGGATCTTCTCGTACCATGCCGCCCGCCTCACTATCTCCGTAGGCTGATCCGCCATCATTCGATGGGCGAAAAGGACGACCACAGAGAAAAGACCCAACATAGCCGGGACTGTCCTCAAGATCGCCATCTTCGACCAATGCCTTTGCGTTTCGAGGCCGAGGCGCTGGCGAACTTCTTGAAATGTGGCCTCCATTCGCCATCTGCGAACAAACCACGAGATGATCCGTTCCGGTTCGGCTGAGAGGTCGGTACACAACAGAGCCTGAGTCTCAAAGTGTTTTTCGGGGTCGCGGATCAACACCCATCGCAAGGGTACGGCGGGCAACCCCGTGGAGTACCACACGGCCGTCTTGGAGATGATCTCCACAGCACGTTCCTCGCCGCCGTACCAGCCGGCTAGCGTGATGGGGTCCAGAGGGCGTCCGGATCTTCGGCGACAGTGGATAGGTTGGGCAGGCGCTCACCCTTGAGCCGGGGTCTACCATCAGACCGGGGTAGCGCGGGGGAGCCGGCTCGTATAGAGCGGCGTCCAGCCTAAGACGCATAATGAAGGTGATGGGCTCTCTCGATCTCCTGCAGCGGTCGAGGAGCTTGAGGGAAGCGTAAGCACCGTCGGCGACGGTGACGATCTCGCGCCCTGGATGCCAGCGCCTGATCAAAAGCAATAATTGCAACGCCCATTCGCTGATGCTCTTGTGTCGCTTGCCATGCTCGCTGAGGTAACGCTCCGAGGGAGCCAACGCCGAGAGAAAGAGCAAAGCCCACACCCTCGAAGCCCACGGGATCTCCGCCAACAGCGTTACGCATACTCACCTCAAAGCACTCGGTTTGACGAAGTGTGAGTGGCTGGAACGGACCGGATCGCGGTAGATCCCTTTGGGAGCGATCTTCTTTCCCCGGCGGCGCTCCAACGTCTCATCCACGCCCACCACCAGGGGCGCTCACTCGGCCACGAATGTTTTTATGAGTAATCCCAATAGGAGGCGGCTCGCTTCCTTGCTCGACCAGACGGCCCGGCTCAAGACTCGATGGTAGCGGCAGAAACGCCGCTCATTCTCCAAGCCCACCGCTCGCAGGGCGGAGGCTACGGTCCTTCCTCTTGCCCGGAGCGAGAATCGCGCCCGCCACAAGCAGTCGGGCAGTCTCCGGCGCTACATAACTTCCTGGAGACGGTTCGGGAAGTGGCTGGCCAATGTGGGAGCAGAAACCAAGGTCGATTAACTGCACCGGTTCGGCAATGTCACATCACTCGTCTTCGGAGTAAGGATGGAGTGCATCGGCGATCAAGCGCTCGGAGACCTCGGGTCCGTGTGCAACGGCGGTGTCGATGAAGTCGACGCCCAACCGCACGGCCTCGCGCACGAGGTCGCGAGGCTGCGCCGTAGGGCAGCCTCCAGATACCATTGGCGGTGATCCGCATGGCTCCGAAGCCCAGGCGGTGGACGGACAGCGCGGCCATGTCGAAGGTGCCGAAAGCATGGGCGGGGTGGATTCGTGGGTGGGCATCAGGCGGCCTTCCTTCACCCGGTCTTGGCATGAAGCCTGTACGAAGGTCCAGGCCGAAAACCGTCCCCTCGCACGATGCATCATCCCTTTTGTCATTCCATGATAGAGGCGCACCAGACAAGCCAGGAGTGGAGGGAGCAAATGAGAGAGGAGCTACTGCCGCCGGTCGGGCGCGAGATACAGAAGAGCTTTCCGGGGGTCACAACCGGCGATGCCGGAAACTGCGAACCTCGGTTCGGTAATTGTCGGGTGGAGCCTGGGCGCCTGCACAGGAGCGGCGACTGGGTGGAGTTATGATGGCGGGCGACGATCGCACGGCGGTGACAGTCATCGGCCTGGGCGCGATGGGATCGGCGCTGGCCGGGGCGTTCCTGAAGGGCGGTCACCCAACGACCGTCTGGAACCGTTCGGCTGACAAGGCCGATTCCCTCGTCGCCAGAGGAGCGATCCGCGCAGCGTCGGTCACCGACGCGGTCGCGGCGAGCCCCCTTGTGGTCCTCTGTGCGTTGGACTACGCGGCCGTGCGCGGGATCCTAGACTCTGAGGGCGATGCCCTCTCGGGCCGGGTATTGGTGAACTTGACCACCGGGACGCCGGATCAGGCGCGCCAGACGGCCCGGTGGGCGGCGGAGCATGGCGCCGGGTATCTCGACGGGGGGATCCTGGCCGACCCGGAGCAGATCGGGACCGCCGGAGCCCGCCTCTACTACAGCGGATCGCGGGACGCCTTCGAGACCCACCGGGCGACGCTGAAAGTTCTCGGCGAGTCCGCCACGTATTACGGTAGCGACGCCGGCCTGGCATCCGTCTACTTCATGGCCCTGGTCGGCCTGAGCTACGAGATCTGGATCGCCTACCTTGACACCCTCGCCCTGGTCGGCGCCGAAAGCGTCGACGCGACGACGTTCGCCCCGTCCGCGACCGAAGTCCTCACTCCCACGCTCGATCTACTGACAGAGTTCGCACGCGCGGCCGACACCGGCGATTACCCGGCCATCGCCGGTCACCTCAGTACGCACGCTGCGTTGATGGACGATCTCATCGAAACCTGGCAGGAGCGTGACATTGATGTCGAACGTCTGAAGCATGTCAAGGCCCTCATCGATCGGCGGGTCGCCGAAGGCCACGGCGCTGACGGATTCTCGAGCCTGTTCGAGCCGATCAAGGAAGAAGGAACATCCGGATGATGCAAACATCGTGAGGCATACAAGGCAAAGCCAGAGTATCTTGAGAGGAGGAACCGCATGAACGATGAGCTGTTGACGCAGATAGAGCGTGAGGTTTTGGGGTGGCCCGGCGTCTTCAAGACGAGGGACGAAGACGGACCGGGCGGGATCCCCATTACCGGCTACGAGTTCGGCCGCAAGCAGATCGGGCACGTCCATCACGGCGTGGCCGACTTTTTGGCCGACTTCCGGTTCCCGAGGGAGGTTAGGGACGAGCTGATCCGGTCGGGGCGAGCGATCCCTCACCCCGCGTTCCCTGACAGCCGGACGACGGCGAGCTATCGGATACGAAGCAAAGAAGACGTGCCCGGAGCCCTGGAACTCTTTCGCATGAGCTACGAGCGACTGAAGGAATCAGCCGAGCGGCGTAAGGAAGGAAACGGGACGCCGGCGAAGGCCGGATAAGGAGGCCGGCAGGCATGTGGGTGGTACACGTGACGCGGTTCGGCGGCCCAGAGGTGCTGGTGGCGAGCGAGGCGAATGGTTCACGGTCGAGCCGCCCTACGTGCCTGGCGGCGGGGTGGTCGGAGAGGTGATCTCTGTAGGGGAGGGCGTCGATGCCGGATGGAAAGGCAGGCATGTCGCCATCCACACCGGTATCACCGGCGGCTACGCCGAACAAATCCCGGCACCGATCGAGCGGTTGATCGAGGTGCCTTTCGGGATGGACCTGCGCGAGGCGGCGGCGCTTCTTCACGACGGCCAAACCGCCCTCGGCCTCTTCGAGAACGCCGGTATCCGGAAGGGAGAATGGGTGCTGGCCACTGCCGCGGGCGGCGGTATGGGCATCCTGCTAGTGCAGCTTGCGCACGCCGCCGGCGCACGGGTCATCGGGGCCGCCCGCGGCAAGGGGAAGCTGGAACTGGCTCGGGACCTGGGCGCCGAGATCATGGTCGACTACTCCGAACCGGACTGGGCGCAGCACGTGCGCGAGGCGACCGGTAGTAAGGGCGCGGATGTGATTTTCGACGGCGCGGGCGGGGAGATCGGCCTTGGCGCGTTCGAGCTTACGGCTCGCGGGGGCCGCTTCTCCGCCCACGGCGCTTCCAGCGGCGGTGCCGCAGAGATCGACTCGCAAGAGGCGCAGCGGCGCGGAGTGAGCGTGCGCGGGATAAAGCAGGTACAGTTCTCGCCCGCGGAATCGAAGCGGCTTACAGAACGGGCACTCTCCGAGGCTGTCGCGGGACGGATCAAACCGGTCATCGGGCAGACCTTCACCTTGGAGCGTGCCGCCGACGCGCACCCCGCCATGGAGGCCCGCAACGTTATCGGAAAGACCCTGCTTATAGTCTGATGGCACCCATGAACGACGTTGCGAAACTTCGGATCGGCATAACCCTGCCCATTCTGAATCCAGCCTCTCCAGCACCTGTCGGGCGATCGAGTCGTCCTCGGCGTCGGATCCGGCGGATTCCACGGAGTCCGCACCCTACTGAGCTGAGATACGTACAACGACACAAAGGAGGCAGGGGCAAACCATCATGAGCACCGTAGACCTTCAGGACAACAACGACGACGCAGGCGAACGTTCCGCTCCGTCGGGAGCGAGGCTCCGCCTGGAGCTGTTCGTCGAGGACATGGGCGCAACCGTCGGCTTCTACCGGAGGGTGTTGGGGTTCGAGGTCGTGCGAGAGGAGCCTGGAGACTACGCGAGCCTGCGTTCGGGAGACGTCCTGCTGGGGATAGGTCCTGTCTCCAGGCTGCCCGAAAGGGGCGGGTATTTCACGCGGGGCATCGCTTCCCAGAGACGTGGTCTCGGCGTGGAGATAGTGATTGAGGTAGACGACCTCGGCGCCGCGCACCGGCACGTGTTGGCCTCGGGGCATCCGGTCTTCGAGCCGCTGCAGCAAAGGCCATGGGGCCTTATAGACTTCCGGATCGTCGATCCTGACGGCTACTACCTGCGCGTCACATCCAGGGCGCCGGCCAGCGAGGAGTAGCCCAAGGCACGTCGATCATCGGGAGCACAATGACGACGCCAGCGAAGATCGTACCGAGTAGGGCAGCGAGCGGCTGGACGCAAAAGCCTACCTCGCTCGCGTAGGCTACGATGGAGCTCTGCGCCCCACCGCGGACACGCTGCACGCCACGCAACGCTCGCACGCAGCAACGATCCCGTTCGAGAAAGAAGCTTCGCACGACTTCCATTAGCATGACTACGCATGGTATGGAGACCGCGACCAGAGGGCGAGAAGGATATAATGTCTCGGGTAGCCAGGGCGAACGGGAGAGCCCCATGGAGTACATGCGATGACTAGCGAATCTGGAGACTCGCGCCCTGGTGGTCGTGTCGTCCTGGTGGGGAATGACGGTCTCGGAGTGCGCGTACTTCAGGAACTGTGCGAGCTTGGAGTGACGACGACAGCGGTTTGCGCCCAGCTGGAGGCGCCATTTGCCCGTGCGGCACGGGCTGCGGGGATACCGCTGGTCGTCAGCGACCCCGAGCACGAGGACACGCTCAGGGAGGCGGGCGTGGATGGTGCATCCGTGTGCGGCCTGCTCGGCGACGCGGACCTTGCCAACCTGCACATCGCCCTCGAGTTGCAGGAACTGGCTCCCCGAGCCAGGGTCGTCCTGCGCCTCTTCAACACCTCACTTGCCGGCGCCATCGGCGGCCTGCTGGGAGACGTGACGGTGCTGTCGGCGACGGAGCTCGCCGCCCCCGCCTTCGTCGAGGCGGCGCTGCGTGGCAGTGTCGGCTTCGAGCTACGTGCGGGCGACCGGCAGGTCGCCGTGCAGGAGGTAGATCGCGGAGATCCCCATCTGTGGCTGGCGCTCGCGGAGGCCGAGTCCGAGGAAGGCGAACCCGAGATCTTCCCCGTCGACGCACCCCGGGTGGTCGGCATCGTAGATCGCGGCCCGGCGGGGACCGGCGAGTCGGGTTCGAAGGATGATGCCGGTGGCCTCGACAGGCTCGCCGCCACCCAGAACGAGGGGTTACTCACCATGGCCACGCCTGTCGCGGACGTGGTGGGTACTTATCCAGGGAACGTTCGGCATCCTGGATCGCCGGCTCGCGGTCGCCGGCGTAATGTTCGCGTTCCTCATAGTGTCGAGCACATTGATGTTCAACCGTTACCTGGAGCTCAGCCTGCTCGACGCCCTCTACTTCGTGGTCGTGACCGTTGCGACGGTGGGCTACGGCGACATCAACCTGCTGGAAGCATCGGCCCCACTCAAAGTATTCGGGATCGCCATGATCATGTTCGGCGCGCTCACGCTCGCGCTCGTGTTCGGTCTGGTCACCGACGCCATCGTCGGAGCCCGGCTCGTCCGGGCGCTGGGCCAGTACCCGGTGCCCAGACGCGACCACGTCGTCGTCTGCGGCGTCGGCACCACAGGCTCCACCATTA
>Ga0136616_10001376_pt1 | contig 12723 bp, 10 predicted proteins | sample AntDrymUQ2992106_2_FD_106648 | JGI IMG/M metagenome (GOLD analysis project Ga0136616, IMG submission 106648) | Polar desert sand microbial communities from Dry Valleys, Antarctica - metaG UQ299 (21.06) | ecosystem: Environmental > Terrestrial > Soil > Desert | place: Antarctica: Dry Valley...
GACGTGGTCGAGTCGGCCCGCAACCGCGCCTCCAGGTCGGCCACCCGCGCGGTCAACGCCGCCACGGTCCGGCGCAGCCCGGCGTTTTCCGCTTCCAACGCGGCGATCCGCTCCTCGGCTGGCGCCCGCCCCTCCTGACCCGACAGCAACAGAAGCGACGCTACACACCAACCCCCCACACCCCCCGCAACCCGCCCCCAGCACCCACCCGATCAAGGGACGTGAACAGTTACGACCTGTGAAGGAGATCAACAGCCATGTCCAGCATCGCTTTGTCGCGCGCCGATGTCATCGTCGGTGTCGACACCCACAAAGACCAACACGTCGCCGTGACCGTCGACGGGCTCGGCGGCCGCCTCGCCGAACGGTTCGTGCCGGCGACCAACGCCGGCTACGCCGAGCTGCTGGCGTGGGCCAACGATCAGGGCTGCGTGGTCGCGTTCGGCGTAGAAGGGACCGGCTCGTACGGGGTCGGGCTGGCACGGTTCCTGCGCCGCCACGGCCGCACGGTGCTCGAGGTCAGCCGCCCGCCGCGCAAGGCCGACCGTCGACTGCAGGGCAAAAGCGACACCGTCGACGCCGAGCACGCCGCCCGCCAGGTCTTGGCCGGCGCCGCGACCGCCATCCCCAAGACCAGCGACGGCGACATCGAGACGCTACGGCTGATCAAAGTCGCCCGTGACACCGCCGTGAAAGCCCACAGCCAGGCGATGATCACCCTCAAAGCGACCCTGGTGACCGCCAACGACGCGCTCCGCGCCGAGCTCGAACCGTTCACCGACTTCAAGCTGATCACCGCCTGCGCCGCATTCCACCAGGCGACCGACCTGACCGACCCTGACATCGCGATGCGCCACGTCCTCGGTTCGCTCGCGCGCCGCTGGCTGATCCTGCACGAAGAGATCAAGATCCACTCCCGCCACCTCAAGGCACGCACCAAGACCGTCGCCCCGCAGCTGGTCGCCGCGTTCGGCGTCGGGCCCGACATCGCCGCAGAGCTGCTCGTCGCCGCCGGCGACAACACCGACCGGGTCCGCTCAGAGGCCGCGTTCGCCAAGCTCTGCGGCGCCTGCCCGATCCCCGCCTCATCCGGCAAGACCCAACGCCACCGGCTCAACCGCGGAGGCAACCGCCAAGCCAACGCCGCGCTCTACCGAGCGGCGATCGTGCGGATGCGCTGGCACGAACCCACCATCGCCTACGTCGAACGACGCACCGCCGAAGGGCTGTCCAAACGCGAGATCATCCGCTGCCTCAAGCGCTATCTCGCCCGAGAGATCTACCGATTGCTCCCACTCCCAGCGGCAGCGCCCAACAACCTTCAGGAAGCGGCCTGGCGGCCTGAACCCGCTTGACATCTATAGGAGCTTCAACGCGATGGCGGAATCGTTCTTTGCGATCCTGAAGAACGAGTTGGTGCACCGAACGCAATACCCGACTCGTGAGCATGCCCGACGTGACATTGCGCGTTACATGGAGTTGCGCTACAATACTCGACGGCTGCACTCGGGGCTGGGGTACCGGACGCCACGCGAAGTCCACGACGAGTGGCTGAATCAGCAGCAAGCAGCCTGAAATAATCTGCTCAACGCCTGTCCGGAAAAGACGGGACTCACCAATCTGGTGCTGCACCTTGTTCACGTACTGCTCCCGGGTGGTAGCCATGAGCGAACCGTGGGCGACCTGCTCCGCGAGTTCGTCGCGCAGCCACCAGTCGAGGTACTGCGCCAAGGTGGCCGAGTTGTCGACCTCCACTGTCAGGCCGCGCTCGTACTGGTTGACCTTCTCGCGGAGGGCTGTTGCCGCCTCGGCCCTGGTTGCGCCCGAGGCGTTGATCGTCACGACCGCCTCGCGAGGTCCGATGCGGCGCTTGCCGTACCACCGGTCGCCGCGCTTCCAGAAGGTGCCCTCACCAGCCGTGCGCTTGCCCGCCATCAGCGCCTCCCCAATGACCTACGGACCCGGTCGTCTACACCGTTGTCTACGAGGCTAGGGGATGCCCGGCGTCCGAGGGCAAACGCCTGCTCAGAGGCACGCCGTTGGAGAGGCACTACTGGAGAGGTGGAGCATAGGAGAATCGAACTCCTGACCTCTTCCATGCCATGGAAGCGCTCTACCAACTGAGCTAATGCCCCTCGCGGTGGGGGGAAGTGTAGCGGCGGGGCGGGGGGTCGGGCAAAGGCGGCTGGCTAGACTCGGCGGGAGCGCCGGACTCGTTCGGTCCGGCCGAGCGTGCTGAGGGTGTGAAAGGCGGAACGACCGTGGCGACCGGGTACGACCCCCAGGAGATCGAGCCGCGCTGGCAGCGGGTGTGGGAGGAGGCCGAGCTCTACCGGGCTCGTCCGGACAGCGGGCGCGAGCCGTACTACGCGCTGCACATGTTCCCGTACCCGTCCGGCGACCTCCACATGGGTCACGCCGAGGCGTTCAGCCTCGCCGACGCGATCGCGCGCTACGCCCGCCTGCGCGGCTACGAGGTCATCAACCCGATCGGCTGGGACTCCTTCGGGCTGCCGGCCGAGAACGCCGCGATCAAGCGGGGCGTGAACCCCAAGGCCTGGACCTACGCCAACATCGAGGCCCAGGCGGCAACGATGCGCCGGCTGGGCCTCTCCTGGGACTGGTCGCGGCGCCTGCACACCTCCGACCCTGAGTACTACCGCTGGACGCAGTGGCTGTTCCTCCAGCTGTTCGAGGCCGGCTGGGCGTACCGCAAGGACGCGCTGGTGAACTGGGACCCGGTCGATCAGACCGTCCTGGCCAACGAGCAGGTCATCAACGGCCGCAGCGACCGCAGCGGCGCCGAGGTCACGAAGAAGGCCCTGACCCAGTGGTTCTTCGCGATCACCGAGTTCGCCCAGCGCCTGCTGGATGACATGGACCAGCTGGAGGCCACCTGGCCCGAGCGCGTGCTGGCCCTGCAGCGCAACTGGATCGGGCGCAGCGAGGGCGCGGAGGTCACGTTCCGCATCAGCCAGACCGGCGAGGACGTGGTTGTCTATACCACCCGCCCGGACACCCTGTTCGGCGCCACCTTCTTCGTGGTCGCGCCGGAGCACCCGCGCGCCCGCGAGTGGGCGGAGCTGGGCGGGGTGGCCGACGCGTTCGACGAGTTCCTCGAGGGCGTGCGACGCAAGACCGAGATCGAGCGCCTGGCCACCGACAAGGAGAAGGAGGGCATGGCTCTCGGGTTGACCGCGGTCAACCCTGTGAACGGCGAGGAGCTGCCGGTCTACTCCGCCGACTACGTGCTGCTGGAGTACGGGACCGGGGCGATCATGTGCGTGCCCGCGCACGACCAGCGCGACTTCGACTTCGCGCGTTCTCACGGCCTGCCCGTCCGCGTGGTGGTGCAGCCCCAGGACGCACCCGAGTCCCTCGACCCCGACACGCTCTCCGAGTCCGTGCCGGGCGCCGGGGTCATGGTGAACTCCGCGCCGTACGACGGTCTGGACTGGCGGGAGGCGAAGCGCCGGGTCACTGAGGACCTCCAGGAGCGCGGCCTGGGCCGGCCGACGGTCAACTACCGGCTGCGCGACTGGCTGATCTCGCGCCAGCGCTTCTGGGGCGCACCTATCCCCATCATCCACTGCCCGAAGTGCGGCCTGGTGCCCGTGCCCGTCGAGGACCTGCCGGTCCTGCTGCCGGACCCCGCGGACGTGGACTTCCAGCCGCGCGGGGAGTCCCCGCTGGCCAGCGTCGCGAGCTTCGTGAACGTCGACTGCCCGCGCTGTGGTGGTCCCGCCCGCCGGGACACCGACACGATGGACACCTTCGTCGACTCGTCCTGGTACTACCTGCGCTACTGCTCGGTGGGACGCGACGACGTCGCGTTCGCGCCCGAGGACGTGCATCGGTGGATGCCGGTGGACCAGTACACCGGCGGGATCGAGCACGCGATCCTGCACCTGCTGTACTCGCGCTTCACCACGAAGGCCCTGCACGACCTCGGCCACCTCGACTTCACCGAGCCCTTCATGCGCCTGAAGAGCCAGGGCATGGTGCTGATGGACGGCGCGGCGATGTCGAAGTCGCGCGGGAACATCGTCGAGCCGAAGTCCGTGGTCGACGAGTACGGCGCGGACACGCTGCGCGCCACGGTGCTGTTCGCGGGCCCGATCGAGGACGATGTCGACTGGGCCGACGTCTCACCCGCAGGGATGCACCGCTGGCTCGCCCGGCTCTGCCGGCTGGTCGACACCGCCGCCGCCGCGCAGGCGGGCGATGACGACGCGCTCGCTCTGCGCCGCATGACCGCGAAGACGGTGGCCGCCTTGACCACGGACTACGGCGCCCACAAGTACAACACCGCGATCGCCAAGCTGATGTCGCTGGCGAACGAGGTGACCGCGACGCTGAACGACGGCGTGCAGCGGGCGCACGTGGAGGCGCTGGAGGCGCTGCTGGTGATGCTCGCCCCGATCGCGCCTCACGTGACCGAGGAACTGTGGCACCGACTCGGCCACGACGAGTCGATCCACGTCGCCAACTGGCCGGTCCATGACCCCGCGCTGCTCGTGGAGGAGCGGCGGCGGATCGTGGTGCAGGTCAACGGCAAGGTCCGTGACACGTTGGACGTCGACGCCGGCGCCGCGCGCGAGTTCGTCGAGGCCGCGGCGCGCACGCTGGGCAACGTGGCGCGGCACCTCGACGGCGAGATCGTCAAGGTCGTGTGGGTGCCGGACCGCCTGCTGAACTTCGTCGTGCGTTAGGCGGGGGTTCTCCACAGGCGCGGCGCGTCCGGCACGGGAGCGCACCCCATTGCACCGTAGCGTCGCGGCATGGATGTGCGTGACGAGCACGCTTCCCCCGTGGCTGGGGCGCGGCAGCAGCTGACCGCCGTGGCCGCCCGGCTGCGCTGCACGCCGGCGGAGGCGGTCGCGGTCTGCGTGCTGGTCGCGGGCGCCGTCGCGGGTCTGGGTCTGCTATGGGTCCTGGCCTCGCCGCGCCTGCCCGGTTCTCCATCGCCACCGGCCGTCGAGAGCCTGGTTGGCTCGGCGGGTGTGCCCGACGACAGCCTGGCGCCTGGCGACGGACAGGTGTCCGGCGACCCCCTGCCGGCCGGGAACGCCGGTGCGCCGGCTGTCCCTGGCGGGGCGGGCGACGGGCCCGCCGGCGCGCAGCCGGGCGGCGCCTCGCCGCCGGCGGAGCTGGTGGTGCACGTCGCGGGCCGGGTGGGGGTGCCCGGGGTCTACCGGCTGCCCGCGGGGAGTCGCGTGGCGGAGGCGGTGGAGCGGGCGGGTGGCGTCCTCGGTGACGCCGATGTCGACGCGCTCAACCTCGCCAGGGCGCTGGTGGACGGCGAGCAGGTGCGGGTGCCGGCGGTCGGGGAGCAGCTGGCCCCCACCGCCGCCGCCGGCTCCGGCAGCGCGGCGCCGCAGCGCCCGGACGGCACGCTCGACCTCAACCTCGCCGTGCTTGACGACCTTGACGAGCTGCCCGGTGTCGGGCCGGTCCTCGCGCAGCGCATCCTCGACCACCGCGCGGAGATCGGCCGCTTCACCACCGTCGAGGAGCTGCGCGACGTGAAGGGCATCGGCGAGGCCACGTTCGCCGACCTGGCGCCCGAGGTCTCGGTGTGAACCCGGCGCACCTGTCTGCGCCCGAGGCAGCGGTGTGAGCGCGGCGCACCTGTGGGCGCTGGTGGCGGCGCTCGAGCTCGGCTGCCTGCTGCGTGGGCCGTGGGCGCTGGTCGCGGCATGCCCGTTCGCGCTGGCTGCGGGCCTGCGGCGCTGGCCGCCGGCCCGGCGGCTGCTGCTCGTGGCCGGGTTGCTCATGCTGGCCGGCCTTGGCCTCACCGCCGGCCGCGCCGCGCTGCAGGACGCAGGGCCGCTGGTCGCACTGGCCGCCGAGCAGCGCTCCGGGGCGATGGAGGCGGTCGTGGTGGCCGAGCCGCAGGCATCGAGGATCGGCGCGTGGACCATCGTGCGGGTGACGCGCGTGGACGGCTCGCCGACGCGGGCGCGTGCGCTGCTGCGCCTCCCGGACGCGGACGAGGACCCGGTACCCGAACTCGGTGCGCGCGTCGCCTTCCGGGCGGCCCCGCAGGCGCTGGAGCGCGACGGCTTCGGTGCGCACCTGCGGCGTCTCGGCGCAGGGGTCGAGGTGCGCCCGCGCGCCGCGTTGCGTGTCGTCGGACCGCCCGGGCGGCTGCTCGCGGCCACGAACGCGATCCGCGAGCGGGTGCGCCGTGCCGCAGGCCGCAACCTGTCGCCGACTGACGCGGCGCTGCTCACCGGCCTGGTCACCGGTGACACGCGCGGGCTGCCTCAGGAGGCCGAGGAACGCTTCACGCAAGCGGGTCTGTCCCACTTGGTGGCGGTTTCGGGGTCGAACGTGGCACTCGTGCTTGCCGGCGTGACCGGGGTGGTCGCAGCGGCCGGGCTGGGCGCGCGCGGGCGTGGGCGCCTCGGCATCGCTGCGGTGCTGTGGTTCGTCCTGCTGACCCGCTGGGAGCCGTCGGTCCTGCGTGCCGGGCTCATGGCGGTGCTGGTCCTCGCCGGCGGGCTGACGGGCCGCGGTACCGAGGCCCGGCACGCTCTGGGCATGGCCGCGCTCCTGCTGCTGCTCGCGGACCCGCTGCTGGCGGGTCAGCTCGGGTTCCTGCTGTCCGTGGCGGCGACGGCGGGTGTGCTGGTGCTCGGCCCGGCGGTGGCCGAGCGCATCCCGGGCCCGAGCGCATGGCGGCGGCTGGCGGGCGCCGCGATCGGGGCGCAGGCGGGTGTCGCGCCCGTGCTGCTCACGCTGCCCGACGGGATCCCCCTGGCCGGCGTCGCGGCGAACCTCGTGGCGGTCCCGGCCGCTGCCGTCGCGTCCGCGCTGGGGGCGGCGGCGGCGCTCGCGGCGCAGGTCTCCGAGCCGCTCGGCGGGGTGCTCGCCGCCCTCGCCTGGCCGGCGCTGCGCACGATCGTGGGCACGGTGGCGGTCGCGGCGGGTGGGCCGCGGCTCACCGCGGCCGGCGTCACCCTGCCGCTGCTGGCGCTGCTGTGCATGGCCATCGTCCTGCGGCGTCGAGCCCCCCGGCTCGCGCTGGCGGGGGTGCTGATCACCGGGCTGGTCGCGACGCTGCCGGGCCTGGTCCCTCCCGCAGGGGTGGCGGCACTCACCGTCACCGCGCTGGACGTGGGGCAGGGTGACGCGGTGCTCGTCGAGGCGCCCGCCGCGGACGGCTCCGTCGCGCGACTGCTCGTGGACGGGGGCCCGGAGCCCGGGGCACTGGCCGCCCTGCGGGCACGCCGTGTCCGGCGCCTCGACGCGGTCGTGCTCACCCACCCCCATGCCGACCACACCGACGGTCTGCCTGCGGTCCTGCGCGCGCTGGACGTCGGTGCGCTGATCGTCGGCCCGCGCCGGCTCGCCGGTGACACCACGCGTTCGGCGGTGCAGACCTACGCGACCGCGCGCGGCCGTGGTGTGCCGGTGCTGGCGGTCGCCGCGGGCTCGCGCTTCGCCCTCGGTGCGGCGACCGTCGAGGTGCTCGGCCCGCCGCCCACCGCAGCGCTCAGTGACGACGTCAATGACGAATCGGTCGTGCTGCGTGTCGTGGCGCAGGGGCGCGTCGCACTGCTGGCGGGCGATGCGGAGGTCGCCGCCCAGGATCTCCTGCTGCGCGACCCCGCGCGCCTCCGAGCCGACTACCTCAAAGTGCCGCACCACGGCGGGGCAACCAATCACGAGGGCTTCCTGGCCGCGGTCGGCGCCGATGTGAACGTGCTGAGCGTCGGCAGGGACAACTCCTACGGCCATCCACACCCCGAGATCGTTGCGGAACTCGCCGGGTCCACGCTGCTCCGGACCGACCGCGATGGCACGGTCAGCGTCGCGCTGCTGCCCCAGGGGTTGCGGCTCCTGCAGGCCAGGGGCCCGCCGTCGCACGCCGGGGACAAGTGCGGCAGACTGCGCTCGCTGGAGCCAAAGGACGGAGGCCTGTGGATCCCGCCACCCTCGCGGCGTTGTTCGCCGCGATCGCGACCGTGGTGAGCGCCCTCGCGGGCTCCGCCGCCCTGGTCTTCGTCAAGCTGCGCGAGCTGCGCCTCGAGGAGCGCAAGCTCGAGCTGGAGTGGGAGCGCCTGCGCCGGGGGATCGAGGCAGGTGCGGTGGCGCCGCCACTAGGCCCGGGGAGCCGCGTGTGAGCGCACTGCCGCAGGTCGGTGTCCGGCAGCTCATTCGCGTGCAAGGGGCCGCGGGGCTCGCCGCACTGGTGATCTTCCTCGTGGCCGGCGTGGAGCCGTCCGCCGCGGTGCTGGGGACCCTCGGCGGATTGGTCGTGGCCCTGGTCGCCACGCTGTCGTGGCGCTCCGCGCTGACCAGGAGGGGTCCAGCGGCGCGCCGCCCGCGCGCACCGCGCGGCGACGCCGGCTGGCAACAGCGCCAGCAGGCCTTCGAGCGCTGGTTCGCACAGGGCCCGCGCGCGCCCGACGGACGGCGCGGCCTGCCCACCACGTACGGCCGCGACCCCCGAGGTCCCCGCCCACCCGCGGCGGCCCGTCGGTGGCCCGACCCGGTCGACCGTGCCGCAGGCCTGGCCGGCGCACTGGCCGCCACCCTGGCACTCGCCTGGCTCCTCCGCCGCCGCCGCCGCTGACGCCCACCGCCGGCCGACGTCGCCGCCGCAGCCGCTGATGGCCGCCGTCGCCGGCTGACGGCCGGTGTCGCCACCCGTGGCCGCCGCCGCACCCTCGTCGGCCCCGCCGGCTCCCGCCGCTCGCCGCGCTGTTCCTGACCGTGCTGGCAGCGGGCGGACCTAGACTGCCGAGCATGCCTGCCAGCACTCCCATCCTGCTGTTCGTCGGCCCCGAGGAGCTGTTGCTGCGGCGGGCGGCCGAGAAGGTGCTCGGCGAGCTGCGCGAGCGGGCACGGGGGACCGGGGTGCCCCTCGAGGTGGTCGACATGCGCGCGGCCGACGTGCGGGAGCGAGGACTGCCCGACCTGCGGACGGCCTCGCTGTTCGGCTCCCCGCGGGCGGTGGTCATCCGCGAGGCGCAGGACCTGCCGGCGCCCGCGTCGGCGGCGCTGCTGGCCGAGCTCGGCGCGGGGATGACCGACACGACGGTCGTCCTGCTGGCCTCGGGGACCGCGCGCATCGTCACGCTCGCGAGGCTCCTCAAGGCGGACGGCGCGCGGGTCGACGTCGACGTGCCGAGGGACTGGGAGGACCGCAAGTGGGCGGACCTCGTGAGCGCGGAGTTCCGGCGGGCCGGACGCTCCGCGGATGCTGGCGCGGTCCAGGCCATCCTCGAGCACGCGGGGCTGCACGTCGCGACCATCGTGGAGAAGGTCGCGCAGGCGGTCGCCGCGGCGCCGAAGGGGCGGATCGGCGCCGACGCCGTCAACGCGGTGGTGGTCGGCCACGGTGATCGGGGCACCTTCGCGGTCGCCGACGCGATGTGTGACCGCGACCCTGCCAGGGCCCTCACGCTGCTGCGCGGTGTGCTGGAGGGCGGTGACGATCCCGTCCTCGTCCTGGGTGCCCTCGGCTACCGCTTGCGGTCGCTGGTGGCCGTCGCGGGAAAGCTCGACCCCAAGAGCGTCGGGCTGAACGTCAGTCCCGGACAGACGCGCCGCCTGCAGGGCGTGCGCCGCAACTTCGGCCCCGGCGAGCTCACCCGCGCCTACCGCGCCCTGGCCGACGCCGACGCCGAGATCAAGGGCGGCGAGCTCCCGCCCGCCTTCGCCCTGGAGCGTGCCGTCGCCAGCGTCGCGACCCGCACCTGACCCGCCACCGGGCGCCCCCGCCCGGCGCACGCGTTGCCCGGCGGGCAACAGGCCGTGCCTGGATGCCGGAGGTCTAGGGGATCAGGGCGGCGAGGGACGGGGCGAGGTAGGTGGGGGAGGCGGTGGCCGCCTCGGCGGGGGTGGCGACGCCGGTGAGGACCAGGGCGGTGTCCCAGCCGAGGGCGGCGGCGCCGTCGATGTCGGTGTCGAGGCGGTCACCGACCATCAGCAGCGGGCCGTCGGGCAGGTGCGCCGCGGCGGTGGCGAACAGCGGGGCGTGCGGCTTGCCCGCGACCTCGGGTTCACGGTCGCTGGCGGTCACCAGCGCGGCGACGATCGACCCGGCGCCGGGTTCGAGGCCCTCGGGCGCCGGGTAGGTGGCGTCGGTGTTCGTGGCCAGGAAGCGGGCGCCGCGCCGCAGTGCGTGGGTGGCCAGGCGCAGGTCCTCGTAGGTGAAGGTCCGGTCCAGCCCGACCACGACCACCTGCGCGGCGGAGGGGTCGCGCACCACCACCGCGCCGCGTGCGGCCAGCGGCTCGTGCAGGCCCGCCATGCCGATGACGAAGCAGCGCGTCCCGGGCTCCACCAGCTCCGCGGCGGCCATCGATGAGGTCACGACCTCGTGCGCGGCGGCTGCGATGCCCGCGGCGCGCAGCACGGCGACGACCTCGGCCGCCGTGCGGGTGGCGTTGTTGGTAGCGAAGACGACCCCGCAGCCCGCGGCGCGCACCCGCCCGATCGCCTCGGGCGCTCCGGGGATCGCCTGCCCGCCAAGCAGGACGACCCCGTCGACGTCGAGCACGATGCCCGCGTAGCGCCCCGGCTCGGGCCGCACGGGCAAGGCCGCGGCCGTGCTAGAGCGCCGTGAGGCGGTGCGACATCTTCGACTTGTGGTTCGCGGCGAAGTTGGCGTGCACGACGCCCTTCGATGCCGCCTGGTCGAGCTTGCGCGCGGCGAGGCGGTAGGCCTCGGTCGCCGCCGCCGTGTCGCCGGCCTCGGCCGCGCTGCGGAAGCGCTTGAGGTAGGTCTTCAGCGCGGTGCGGACGTTCTTGTTGCGCTGCCGACGCACGAGGGCCTGGCGGTTGCGCTTGATCTGGCTCTGGATGTTGGCCATGGGGACGCGGGAACTCCGGAGGTAGCGGGGGCAGACGGGATCGGCGACGTGAATGCGTGCTCGCGCGAACGCGAGGGCGTTCCCGCGAGTCTAGCCCCGCCCTGCGCCGGCCGTCCATCCAGGCGAGGGCCGGTACCCTGGCGGCCAGCGCGCCAGTGGGGCGACCGCTGCGCCGTCCGCACCTGCGGCCTGATCTACCTCATCGAGCGCAACCGTTGACCTATCCGATCGAGCGCATCCGCAACTTCGCGATCATCGCGCACATCGACCACGGCAAGTCCACCCTTGCCGACCGCATGCTGCAGGTGACCGGCGTTGTCGAGGGCCGGCACATGCGCGCGCAGTACCTCGACCGGCTCGACATCGAGCGTGAGCGGGGCATCACCATCAAGGCCCAGGCCGTGCGCATGCCCTACCGCACCGCGGACGGCGAGGAGTACCTGCTCAACCTCATCGACACCCCGGGCCATGTCGACTTCTCCTACGAGGTCAGCCGGGCGATGAACGCCTGCGAGGGCGCGATCCTGCTGGTCGACGCGTCGCAGGGCATGCAGGCGCAGACCATCGCCAACCTCTACGTGGCGATCGAGGCGGGACTGGAGGTGATCCCCGTCCTGAACAAGATCGACCTGCCCGCCGCCCGGCCCGAGCAGGTCGCCGACGAGGTCGCCGCACTGCTCGGCGGGGACCCCGCGGACATCCTCACAGTCTCGGCGAAGACCGGCCAGGGTGTGCCGGCGGTCCTGGACCGCATCGTCGCCCAGGTGCCGGCGCCCACCGGCGACCTCGACGCGCCGCCGCGCGGGCTGGTCTTCGACTCGGTGTTCGACCCCTATCGCGGCGTCATCACGTTCGTCCGCGTGATGGACGGCATCCTGCGGCCGGGCCAGGACATCCGGCTGATGGTCACGGGCTTCCACCATGAGATCGACGAGCTCGGCGTGATCTCGCCGGAGCCGCTCGCGATCGACGCGCTGGGCCCGGGCGAGGTCGGCTACTTCACCGCGGCGATCAAGGAGGTGGGGCTGGCGAAGGTCGGCGACACCGTCACCGACCACGCCCACCCCGCACCCGAGGCACTGCCCGGCTACCGCGAGCCGACCCCGATGGTGTTCAGCGGGCTGTACCCGGTGGACTCCGGGGACTTCCCCGACCTGCGCCAGGCGCTGGAGCGCCTGCGCCTCAACGACGCGAGCTTCACCTTCGAGCCCGAGACCTCGGTGGCGCTGGGCTTCGGCTTCCGCTGCGGCTTCCTCGGCCTGCTGCACATGGAGATCGTCTCGGAGCGCCTGGACCGCGAGTTCGACATCCCGCTGGTCACCACCGCGCCGAACGTGGCCTACGAGGTCAGCCTTATCGAAAACCTGCGGAGGCAGAACGAACCAGCAACGCTGCGGGTGTCCAACCCCGCTGAGCTGCCCGCGCCCAGCCGCATCGACCACATCGACGAGCCGGTGGTCGACGCCATGATCCTGTGCCCCAGCGAGTACGTGGGCGCGGTCATCCAGTTGTGCGAGGGCCGCCGTGGCGAGCTGACGAAGATGGAGTACCTGTCCCAGGAGCGGGTCGAGCTGCGCTACGCCCTGCCGCTGGGCGAGATCATCTTTGACTTCTTCGACCGGCTGAAGAGCCAGACCCGCGGCTACGCGTCGCTGGACTACGAGCCGGCGGGCACCCGGCGCAGTCAGCTGGTCCGCGTCGACATCCTGCTCAACAGCGAGCTCGTGGACGCCTTCTCCGCCATCGTCCACCGCGACAAGGCCTACGAGTACGGCAAGGCCATGGTCAGCAGGTTGCGCGAGCTCATCCCGCGACAGCTGTTCGACGTGCCGATCCAGGCCGCGATCGGCTCGAAGATCATCGCCCGCGAGACGGTCAAGGCGCGGCGCAAGGA